>Ga0207645_10001933_pt1 | contig 16724 bp, 16 predicted proteins | sample KBSM53metaG_FD_184331 | JGI IMG/M metagenome (GOLD analysis project Ga0207645, IMG submission 184331) | Miscanthus rhizosphere microbial communities from Kellogg Biological Station, Michigan, USA - KBS M5-3 metaG (SPAdes) (version 2) | ecosystem: Host-associated > Plants > Roots > Rhizosphere >...
CGATAATCACCCGCGCATGCGTGAGATCACCCTCGAACTCATAGGAGAAACCGAGTGAAAGACGAAAAAAAATCAATGGCCGAGATGGTGACAGAAGTCGGCGTCAATTTTCTCGAGTTCCATGACCCGCGACTTTTTCGCGATCTCTTGGGACAGCATGATCAGCACATAAAAATTCTTCAGCACACGCTCAACGTGAAGATCCGCGTGCGCGGTTCGGGGATGGAGATCGAAGGCGACCCGCTTCAAGTCGAGCTCAGTAGCCAAATTCTTCGCCAGCTCTATGGCCTGCTCGAAAAAGGTTATCCAGTTTATGCCAGCGACGTCGATTATGCCATTCGGATTATGAGTGGTGATTCTCGCGCTCGTTTGCAGGACATATTTCTCGACACGATTTACATTTCCGCCCACAAACGAACGATCACCCCCAAAAGCATCGCGCAGAAAGCCTACATCGAAGCCATCCGCCGGTACGACATTGTCTTCGGCATTGGTCCCGCTGGTACCGGTAAAACCTATCTCGCGATGGCGATGGCGGTGGCCGAGCTGATGAAAAACAATTATGTGCGGATTATTCTCACGCGCCCAGCCGTAGAAGCGGGGGAGAAGCTCGGGTTCTTGCCTGGCGATCTCGCCGAAAAAGTCAATCCCTACCTCCGACCGCTGTACGATGCTTTGCACGACATGGTGGATTTCGATCGCGCGCGCAAGCTGGTTGAACGCGGCACCATCGAGGTGGCACCGCTCGCATTCATGCGGGGAAGGACCCTTAACGATTCGTTTGTGATTCTCGACGAGGCGCAAAACACCACGCCCGAGCAGATGAAGATGTTTCTCACCCGATTGGGCTATGGCTCCAAAGCCGTGATCACCGGCGACGCGACCCAGATTGATTTACCGGCGGGAAAACCCTCGGGCCTGAAGGAAGCGTCACGCATCTTGAAAGGCGTGCACGGCATTCGCTTCATTAATTTTACGGAAAAAGACGTCGCGCGCCATCATCTGGTTCAGGAGATTATCACCGCTTACGAGCGCGACGAGAACCAGTCCGGCACGCATGAATCTCAGGGGACGAGTTCATCTTAGAACACTCATCGTTCAGATTTAACGAACCTCTTCGAGTGTCAGCCGGGCCTGAACCGATTTGCCGTTGCGCAGCATCGTCACAATTACCGCATCGCCCACCTTGTATTTCTCCAGTATCAGATAAAGATCGTTGGAGGACTCGATTTTCTTTCCATCGATGGCCGTAATGACATCGCCCAAGCGGAGACGTCCCTCGCTATCGCGTCGCGTCGGCTGTATACCGGCCTTGGCGGCGGCGCCGTCGCGCGTGACATCCACGACCAAAACGCCAGTCACCCCAAGTCTTTCAGCGATTTGTTCATCCGCAATTTGAATCCCTAGTCCCGGCCGAGTCACCTTCCCGCTACGAATCAGTTCCGGCACGATCCGATTGACGATGTCCACCGGAATGGCAAAGCCGATTCCGGCCGAGGCACCCGAAGGGCTGTAGATCGCCGTATTGACACCGATCAAACGCCCAGCGCTGTCGAGCAGTGGACCGCCGGAATTACCGGGATTGATTGCCGCATCAGATTGGATTACGCCTTGAATCGGGCGACGCGTCACGGACTCGATCTCGCGGTTGAGCGCCGAAATCACGCCGGTGGTCAAGGTTTGGTCGAGCCCGAAGGGATTTCCGATCGCAAAAACACTCTGGCCGACCTGCAAATCTTTGGATGTTCCGATCGGAATCGGACGGAGCCGGTTGGCGGGCGCATCGATACGCAGCACCGCGATGTCCTTATCGGCCGCCACTCCCACAATGCGCGCCTTCCAATTCGATTGGTCGGCGAGCGTCACCTGCGCGGCGTCGGCTTGCTGAATGACATGAAAGTTAGTGATGATATCGCCATTCGTATTCCATACGAATCCCGATCCTGTACCTTGAGGAATTTGATAAAGATTGAGCGTGAAAAGATCTCGCTCTACACCGATCGCCGTAATGTTGACAACCGACGGCGATGCCTGGCGGAAAAGGGTTATCGTCGATTTTTCATCGCTTAACAATTCGCCTCGCGGGTTGACCGCCCGCGGCGCCGCTCGCGGGTCAAAGAGCGAAGCACTACGAACCCAGGAGGCTTTGAAGAAAAATAAGCCCGCCGCACTCAATGCGACGGCTAAGATCAGACAAAACCCAGCGGAGCGTTGCCTGGAGCTGCGATGGCTGAGTAACATTGAAGTTTTTCTATTCGTGGTTTAGCCGGTGCAAGTTCTCATAGCATTTTGAAGCGGAAAATTCCAAAGCGAGTCCGCGCCGCGGCTTGAATGGTTTTAGAGGAGAAAAACTTCGGGGCGATGCATCGCGCGAACAGTTTCTCGCGCCCGATGCATCGCCGGAGTCGGAATTGCGGAAAGACCAGAATGAGTTGAGCTTACTCCACGCGAACCTCGATTTTCCTGGGTTTCACTTCTTCTGCTTTGGGAAGCTGCAACGTCAGCACGCCGTGCTTGAGGTCCGCGGAGATTTTGGATTGGTCGACTTTCTCATTCAGCTCGAACTGGCGGAAAAAGTTAACCAACTCATATTCACGATACACCGATTCGCCAGCGCTCGTATGGGTCGGTTTCGCGCGGATTGTGAGCAGATTGTTTTCGACCTGCAAATCGAGATTTTCTTTCTCGACGCCCGGCAAATCAGCTTTAACGACGAGACCTCTTGCCGTCTCATAAATGTCGACCGGCGGCGTCACATAGCGTTCCTGGCTGCGGGTACCTTCGCGACTGGGAGCGTTTTGGTTTTGGCCATTCGTAGCTACGGTTTTTTCTGCCATGACGTATCCTCCTAATTGTAAGATCGGTCCAACATCACGCTACTTTGACACTGATTTGCTTCGGCTTCGCTTTTTCGGCTTTCGGCAGACTGACCAGAAGCACGCCGTTTTTGTATTCAGCCCGGATCCCTTGTTCGTCTACTTCCACGGGCAACTCCACCGTGCGGACAAATTTGCCGCTCGCCCGTTCACTGCGATGAAAGGCTTCCGGCTTGACATCTGGGGTGATGCGGATCTTTTCGCCGGACAGCGTCAATCGATTATGCATGATGTCTACATTCAGAGATTCGGGATCGATGCCCGGTGTCAATGCTTCCACATAGAATTTGTCTTTTTCCTCGAACAGATTCACCAGCGGATAGCGCCGCGGGCTACTGCCGGGAAGAAAAGCGACTCGCCGCGATGGTTCCTGCCTTCCGCCGAACCCTTCGAAGGCTTTGTCGACCTCGCGCCGGAGCATTTCCATTTCTTCAAACGGATTCCATTGAGCCATGGGACGTTACCTCCTTGTGACATTATCGCGATGAACTTAGCCACAGAACACTGGTTGTCAAGCAGAAACCCCGCGCAGCTCAAGTCCGAAATTCGGTGGTATTGCCTTCTCAGAGGACGATAAGAAATCGGCTTGACAGCATTTGGGATGATGTTTACCTTTCGGCCAAAAGATAAACCAAGGAGGAGCTTATGGACTTGGTCAGATGGGAACCCTTCGAGGGATTGAGCAGAATTCAAAATAGAATCAATGATCTGTTCGACGATACTTTTGGGCGGGCTCGCAGTTCGTCAATGGCTGCCCCAGGGGTATGGTTTCCACCCGTCGATATTCTTGAGAGTAGAGACTCATACCTGATCAGGGCGGAACTTCCAGGAATGAAACGCGAGGATTTCAATCTTGAAGTCCACGATGGATCACTGACGCTTAGCGGTGAGCGCAAATTTGACGAAGCCGCTAACGGCGTGGAATACCATCGCGTCGAACGCGCCTCAGGAAAGTTCTCGCGATCCTTTTACCTGCCGCAGACTGTCAAAACTGACGCCATCAAAGCCACCTATCGTGACGGCATCCTGGAAATCCATGTACCAAAGGCTGATGAAGCGAAACCAAAGCAAATCGCCATCAGCGTCAATTAGTCGCGCGGGGTTCTTAGCACTAAAAAAGGGAGGCAATTGCCTCCCTTTTTAATCCCATTTTCGGATTAAAACGGATTCGGAATCGTCAGATTTTCTGATGAAACCGGCCAGTTTGCCTGGAGCGCGAATTAATCTCTGAACCGTGGTTTGTTGGTCGGGACAAAAAAAGGCGCCTGTTACCAGGCGCCTTTTTCAATGCGCGAGAGAAACTTAGTAATCTTCGTGCTCATGCGGCATCGCAGGTGCGTCTTTTTTCTTCTCCGGCTTGTCCGCGATCATTGCCTCAGTCGTAATCATCATTCCAGCAACTGAGGCGGCATTCTGCAAAGCAGTGCGAACAACTTTAGTCGGGTCCACGATTCCGGCCTTTACTAGATCTTCGTATTCTTCCGTTGCAGCATTGAAACCGAACGCGCCTTTACCATTCTTTACTTTGTCCAACACCACCGAGCCTTCCATACCGGCGTTTTGGGAGATCCAACGAAGTGGTTCCTCCAGCGCCTTCTGGATGATCCGGACACCGACCTTCTCATCTTCCGAAACTCTCAAATTCGCCAAGGTCGCCGAAGCGCGAACCAGCGCCACGCCACCACCAGATACAATACCCTCTTCGACCGCGGCACGGGTCGCGTGCAACGCATCTTCGACACGAGCCTTCTTTTCCTTCATCTCCACTTCTGTTGCGGCCCCGACCTTGACGACTGCAACGCCGCCGGCGAGCTTCGCGAGACGCTCCTGCAGCTTCTCGCGATCGTAGTCCGAAGTCGTCTCCTCGATCTGTGCGCGGATCTGTGTGATCCGGCCCTCGATGGCAGATTTCTTGCCCGCGCCCTCCACCACTGTGGTGTTGTCCTTGTCGATAATGATTCGTTTCGCGCGACCGAGATCTTTAATCGTAACGTTTTCCAGCTTGATGCCAAGCTCCTCGGCGATCATTTTGCCATCGGTGAGGATCGCGATGTCCTCGAGCATCGCCTTGCGCCGGTCGCCGAAGCCCGGAGCTTTGACGGCCACGACCTTGAGAGTCCCGCGGATCTTATTCACCACGAGCGTGGCCAAAGCTTCGCCTTCCACTTCTTCAGCGATGATCAGCAAGGGCTTTCCGGTTTTGGCCACGGCCTCGAGCACCGGCAGCAAATCCTTCATGCTGGAAATCTTTTTCTCGTGAATCAGCAGATAACAGTCCTCATACACGCACTCCATGCGTTCCGGATCGGTAACAAAGTAGGGAGAGAGATAGCCGCGATCGAAGCGCATTCCTTCGACGAGGTCGAGCGTTGTTTCCAAGCCCTTCGCTTCCTCGACTGTGATCACGCCTTCCTTCCCGACCTTGTCCATGGCCTCGGCAAGAATATCGCCGATGGTTTTGTCATTGTTGGCGGAAATCGTGCCGACTTGCGCGATTTCGTCTCGGTCGCGGGTTGGTTTGGACATCGATTTGAGTTCGTCGACGACTTTGGTCACCGCTTTGTCGATGCCGCGCTTAATACTCATGGGGTCATGCCCAGCGGCAACCAATTTTAGTCCCTCGCTGAAAATCGCCCGTGCCAATACGGTTGCCGTGGTCGTGCCGTCGCCAGCGACGTCGGAAGTTTTGCTGGCAACTTCTTTGACCATCTGTGCACCCATATTTTCGAATTTGTCTTCCAGCTGGATTTCCTTCGCCACGGAGACACCGTCTTTCGTCACGGTTGGCGAGCCCCAGGATTTTTCGAGGACGACATTTCGCCCTTTGGGCCCTAAAGTCACCGTTACCGCATCGGCGAGCAGATTTACCCCGCGGAGAACCCGACCCCGCGCCTCTTCACTAAACCGTATTTCCTTCGCAGCCATGTTCAATCTCCTCCTTATTCCACGACTCCAAGGATGTCATCTTCACGCATAATCAGATGCTCCTCGCCGTCTAACTTAATCTCTGTTCCTGAATACTTTCCAAAGAGAATTTTATCGCCAGACTTTACCCCAAGAGGTATGAGCTTCCCGTCTTCGTATTTGCCCGGACCGACCGCAACAACTTTGCCCTCCTGCGGTTTCTCCTTGGCTGTATCCGGGATGATGATACCTCCCTTGGTCTTCTCTTCTTCCTCAATCCGTTTGACAATTACCCTATCGTGTAGGGGACGAATCTTAGTCGCCATTTATAAACCCTCCTGAAATAAAACAAATTTAGATTTCCTGCAGAACAGGTTGGATGCGGCCTAATTTAATCTCGCCGAGCTAATCGTCAAGGGGGTAAACGGAAAAAAATTTGCGGTTTTCGGGCGGGCTATTTCACCGCTTGTTTGGGGGGAACGGCAATCGACCGAATGTAGGAAACAATGTCCCGGATTTGCTTCTCGTTCAGGGCGCCGCCCCAGGCCGGCATAAAAGTCGATTTGCCCACAGCGCCGCCCCCTTTGGAGATGATATTCATCAAGAAACTGTCACTGAGCTGGTTCATGGCGGCTCCGTTGGTATGATCCGCTGGCCGAACCGGGAGCGAGAGCCCCGCCGAGCCATCACCTTTGCCCCCTTCGCCATGGCACGTGGCGCAGTAAGCCACGTAGAGCGTTTTACCCTCGGCTTGGTCCTGCGTCCAGCCAGCAGACGGCGCCATCAAACCTGCCATAAAAGAAATCAGAGCCAGCCAGTTTGTCGTATTCATTTGCCTCCGCCTTCCATTCTCGCTTGTCTTTTCCTAGCAGATATTTCTCGGCAACGACAACGCCGGGACCGAATCGCCGGGCACTGTATTCATTTTTGCGAAACAATGATAAGACGTTGCCGATAATTTACGTGATGGGGGCGAACAATGATCAAAATCTGGGGCAGGACGGATTCCTCGAATGTCCAAAAGGTACTCTGGTGCTGCGGCGAGCTCGATATCGAGTTCGAGCGCGTCGATTGGGGTGGAAAATTTGGTGGAAATAATGATGAAGCCTACCGAGAAATGAACCCTAATGGCCTCGTCCCGACCATAAAGGATGGTGACTTTATCCTGTGGGAATCCAACAGCATCATGCGCTACTTGAATGCCAAATATGGCAGCGGAAAGCTTCTGCCGGCCAGCCCCGACGGGATGGCAAACGCAAATCGGTGGCTGGACTGGCAACTATCTACATTCAACGCGACGATTGTACCGCTGTTCTGGAATTTGGTGCGGACGCCTCCCGAGAAACGGGATCCCAAAGCGGTCCAGTCGGCATTGGAAAAAACCAGCAAAGCCTGGCAGCTGGTCGAAAAGCAGTTGGCCCAGAACCGATTCCTTGCGGGCGAAAAATTTTCTCTCGGAGATATACCTCTCGGAGTGTGGGCTTACCGTTGGTTCAGTTTGCCGATCGAACGACCGGAGCAGCCCCATCTTACGCGCTGGTACGAGCAGCTGAAGCAGCGTAAGCCCTATCAAACCTACATCATGATCCCGCTAAGTTGACAGACTCGTCGAGAGCCTCGTACGCGCGATCAACAATGTTTGCTCGCAGGCAACCGGCAGCAAAATTTGTATCTTCGTACCCGGCCCGGACCCGTTCGCAATATGGATTGTTCCACCGTTGCGCTCAACGAATTTTTTCGCCAGCGGTAATCCGATCCCAGTGCCGTGCGGTTTGGTGGTAAAAAACGGCTCAAAGATACGCTGGCGATTCTCCGCCGGAATCCCACCGCCCGTATCTTCGATCAGGAGGCAAACCGTGGCACTCACTCCATTCGCCGATGATTGGGTGCGAATGGTCACAACCCCGTTCTCCGGAGTCGCCTCCACCGCGTTTGTGATCAAAGCCATCAACGCTTGTTCGAGGTGATTGGCATCGGAAAGGATCGTAGGCAGTTCCGTATCGAGATCAAGGTTTAACTTCACCCGCGCGTCCATGAACCGAGCTCTCAATGTTTCCGTTACGTCACGTACAAGCGCATTGACATCGATCTCCATCGGGCGTGGCTCGAGCGGTTTGACGAAATTCAGCAGACCTTGCATCCGTTTCTGCACGCGATCCACCTGCCGCACGATATTGTGCAGATTCTCTTTCATCTGCCGGCTCTTTTCAGAATCGCCAGATTCGGCATCCAGCATCGCGACCTGTGTAGCGGCACGAATCGAGGAGAGTGGGTTGCCGATTCCATGCGCTACGGCGGCCGCCATTTCCCCGATCACGGCCATGCGCTGCGATGCGATCAACTCCGAACGCATCTTCAAAAGGTTCTCCTGCTGCTCGGCAATTTTACGCGCGGCTTGACGCACGATCGCGAACAGCGACAAGTACAGAAGCAAGCCGCCGCCCACCGCGCCCAACAGCACGACCAGTCGGGCCTGGTGTATAGCACGGATTACGCTATCTGACCGCCGGTGCGTTTCAAAAACGCCGAGTAGCTCGCTCCCATTTTCGGAATAGATCGGGATGTAGATTTCAATCGCCCGTGTCGCCGCATACCCATCGAGCGAACTTTCACTCCTCTCTAACGAGGCCATATCGGCGATCACTTCGCCGCGCAGCGCCTTCTGTAATTGCCTGTTCCCTGGAAAAGCTTTGCCCACCAACTGTTTGTCATCGGACCAGAGCACCACGCTCTGAGGGCTATAGACCTTGAAGCGCAATATATCGGGCGATCGACGCACGTAATCGAGCAAGTTAGCGAACTTATAACCCACGGACTTGCGGTCTTTGGTTTTGAAATCAAAGTCCTCGAGAAATTTTCGCACGTCGGTGCGCACCATTTGCGCGGTGGTTTGCCACTCCCGATCGAGGATTTGATTGATCAAATAATTGGAAACGATCAACCAAAGGGCAGTGGTCATGATACTGACGCAAACGAAGCTATATAGGGCAAATCGGGTCGTGAGACTGGCGTTTGCGAAACTCGCTCGAATCCTGAACCTATCGAGCTTCATGAAGCCTCGGAGTTTCTGCCATGAAGCCTGCGAGCGCATCGGATAAGGCATGGAGATCGGAATTCTCATTCTAGTGAGCCTTTCCACCTTCCGCCAAACGCATGACCGCATCGACGATTTGGTCAACATCTGGGATCATCGCATCCACCAGCGGCGGACTGTGCGGCGGCGGGATCGGCTGAGCGGCGATCCGCAACACCGGACCTTTTAAATCGCTGAACAGATTTTCCTGAATCATCGCGGCGATTTCCGCCGATAAGCCACCGATCATCGGCCCTTCGTCGAGGACAATAGCTCTCTTGGTTTTCGCCACAGAATCAAGCACCGATTTCTTGTCGAGGGGCGCCAGTGAGCGCAAATCGACGATCTCGATTTCGATGCCCTTTTGCTTAAGGACTTCAGCGGCGGCATCGGCCTTTAAAACCATCCCGCCGCAAGTCACGATCGTCAGGTCTTTTCCCTCGCGCCGCAGCGCGGCAATTCCGATGGGCACAGTGTAGTCGCCTTCCGGCACCGGACCACGCTGACCGTAGAGATGATGACTTTCAAAACATAGCACCGGATTGGGATCCCGAATCGCCGAAAGCAACAACCCCTTTGCATCCGCGGGTGTGGTCGGCATGATGATTTTCAACCCGGGAAAATGAATGAAGGCGCCGTGATTACAGCTGGAATGGCTCGGTCCGCCACCCGGCCGAGTGGCAAACTTGTTTCGCACCACCATAGGAACATTGACTCGGCCGCCGGTCATGTAGTGATAGCGCGCTGCATGACTCGCAAGCTGATCCATGGCGAGCGGCAAAAGGTCCGAGAATTGAATTTCCACCACTGGACGCATGCCGTTAATGGCCGCGCCGACGCCCAAGCCGACCAACGCCGCCTCCGAAATCGGCGTATCCAGGACCCGATTCTCGCCGAATTCCTGCATGAGCCCGCGTGTCACGCCGTAAGCGCCGCCAAACAGCGCCACATCCTCGCCCATGACGAAGACGCGACTGTCACGCGCCATCTCGTAACGGAGCGCTTCGCGGAGCGCCTCCTGTACGCGCATCTCCTTGGTCGGGTTGGCTGGCTGTGCGTGCTTGATCGCCTCAGCCATTGGTCACCTCGGCGCTGGCAAAAATGCTCGTGAGATCGACTTCTTTGTTTGGCAAGGGCGCCGCTTCGGCGCGCTTTGCCACGGCATCGACCTCGGCATAAACCGTTTCATTCAACCTGTGAAACTCCTCTGCGCTTAGCTGCCCTGCTTCAATGAGTTCTCACTGAGTCGTTTGATGGGACACTTTAACTTCCACGCTTCGATTTCCTCTTTTGGGCGATAACCGGTGCCGGGGTCGCCGCCGAAGTGCCCATCCCAGCGATAGGTAAGACACTCCAGAAAGGTTGCTCCGCCGCCACTTCGCGCTTTCTTGGCGGCACTTTCCGCCGCTGCGTACATCGCCTCCACATCATTGCCATCCACCGTTTTCCCTTCAAACCCATAGGCCGCTGCGCGATCCGACAGGCGCTTGATGGCAACGCTCTTTTCCAAGCTCACGGTCATCGCATACTGATTGTTCTCGCAGACGTAAAGCAGCGGCAACTTCCACACACCGGCGAGATTCATCGCTTCATGGACGACACCTTGATTCACCGCGCCATCGCCAAAAAAGCTGACAGCGATTTCTTTCGAGCCGCGGATCTTCGCCGCCAACGCCGCTCCCGTCGCGGTTGGCACGGTTCCGCCGACCGTACCCGTATTGCCCAAAAAACCGAATCCCATATCGCCCATATGCATTTTGCCGCCGCGACCTTTCGAATAACCATCGGCGCGCCCCATACATTCGCAAAGCAGGGTATATAAGTCGGCGCCCTTGGCGATCAAATGTCCGGTGCCACGATGATAGCTGGCAATGAGGTCGGTCGGCTCCAATGCCGCACAAACGCCAACGGCAATCGCCTCTTGTCCGCGATAGGAATGGGTGCTGCCGAACATAGCTTTGCGCTGATAAAGCTCTTCAAGCTTTTCTTCGAAAGCGCGCAACAAAACCATCTGTCGCAACATTGCGAGTTTTTTTTCTGCGTCCAAGAGCGAAGCCTCCGGCTAAGATTTAACCGATGCGTATCGCGAGTACATTGCTGATTTGTAGTTATTTGGCTGTAGGGTGCTTGTCAAGGCGAGATCCGCAAAGCTGTTTTGTCCCATGCGGATGTGCTAGACCCGTCTGCAAACGCTGCACTCGATACGAGCTATTTCACAAAGAAGCGCAATGATTGGGTGGTATAACGCACGAGGGGCGAAAAATAGACGCCGAAAACGATCGTCAGCACCGTCAATGGGATCAAAAGCGTGAAATTATTGGTCGCCACGCAAACGCTTTTGTCCTCGGGATTGGGCGTGTCGAGAAACATCGTCTTGACGATCTTCGCATAGTAATAAAGCGAGATCACACTGTTGATCGCGGCAACCACGGCAAGCACGCCGAATGCGCCGCCCTGTTTGAGCACCGCCGAAAACAGAAAAAATTTGCCGACAAATCCGGCGAACGGCGGCAAGCCGGTCAAGGAAAAAAGAAATATCGCCAGGCACACAGCGGGAACGATGGCACCGCGCCACGCCAGACCGCGATACGTTCCGATGTCCTCGTCCCCGGTGACGTTGGCGATCATCGCCACCACCAGAAATGCCCCGACGTTCATGATCAAATAAACCACGACATAGAAAAGAATCGCCGAAAGGCCGTCGTTGTTCAGTACCGCCAACCCCATCATCATGTAGCCGGCATGGGCGATTCCCGAGTAGGCAAGCATCCGTTTCAAGTTGCGCTGGTTGAGCGCGCAAAGATTACCGACCGTCATGGTCAGCATGCTGAGAAAAAGCAAAACCTGGGGCCATTCGACGCCTGATGTGAAAGCCCAATCACCGCTCGGCAGCATGCGCGATACCCCAGGGAAAAAGAACCGCGTCATAATCGCGATCCCGGCTGCGTTGGAGGCCACCGATAAAAATGCCGTGAAAGGTGTGGGCGCGCCTTGGTAAACGTCCGGTGACCACATATGAAATGGCACGAAAACGATTTTGTAGCCAAAACCCGCCATAATGAAAATGAACGCGATGAACAACGCGGCCTTGTTGAATTGCGTTTGGCCGAGTGCCGCCTGAATCGCGGCGTAGTCCAGGCTGCCGGTCATGCCAAAGATCCAGCTCATGCCATAAATCATCGTCCCTGACGCTACACCGCCGTAGATCAGGTACTTCAGTGCCGCTTCGCTGGAGCGGCGGTTGTGCGGCAAAAATCCCGTGAGCACATAGGAAGTCAAGCTGACAAGCTCCAGGGAGAGGTAGGCCATCAGCAGATTGCTGGAGGAGGCCATGAAAAACATACCCAAGGTGCAGGTCAGTAGCAGAGTGTAATATTCGCCCTCGTGAACTTGCTTGATCTCGTTGCTGCCGAGTGACATCCAGATACACAGGATCGTCGCCGCCAAAGCAATCACCTTGAAGAACAAACTAAAATTGTCGAGCACCATCATTCGGTGAAACAACCAGCCGGGCTGCGCGCTATAGAGATCCAAGGTAGCAATGAGGGATGCCGCACAACCGACAAGCGCGATCAGCGCCACGCCGCGCCCGCTTCGCGCAATCAGATCGAGGATGATCAGCAGCAGTATGGTCCCGGAGAGTATAATCTCGGGCAAAAAGAAGCTCAGGCTCGCGACGTTCTTGAGATCCATGGACAGATTACAGGTGCGGGATGACGACCTGATTGATTTGATCCAACGAGGACCGCAACAGGTCCAACACAACGCTCGGATAGACGCCGACGACGATGACAATCACGCCGAGCGGCACCAGGGTAAACATCTCCCGGCCGTTGATCTCCGGGAACTTCAGATATTTCTCATTGGCCGGACCGAGGTAAACGCGCTGGATCGTCCAGAGCAGATAGCCGGCGGTGAGAATCACGCCGCTCGCGCCCAAAATCGTCAGGACGGGATACTTTTGCCAAGTCCCGAGCAATACCAGTACTTCCGAGATAAATCCCGAAAGTCCCGGCAATCCCATTGACGCGAAAAACGCCAACGCGGTGACGCCGGTATAAACGGGCATGATCGCCGCCACCCCGCCAAATCCGTCGATTTCACGATGGTGCGCGCGATCGTAAATCACGCCGACCAAAAGGAAGAGCATTCCCGTAATCGTGCCGTGATTGAACATCTGCAACACCGCGCCGTTCAGCCCCTGGGTGGTAAAGCTCGCCATACCGAGCATCACATAACCCATGTGACTGACGCTCGAATAAGCGACCAGTTTTTTGAGATCCGTCTGCGCCATCGCGCAAAGCGCGCCGTAAATAATATTCCAGGCGCCGAGCGCGCCCAGGCACCAGTAAGCCATGTCCGCGGTGGCGGCGGGAAGCATAGGAAAATTCGTGCGCAGAATGCCGTAGGTGCCCATTTTGAGCAGCACGCCGGCAAGAATGACAGAAATCGCCGTCGGTGCTTCGACGTGGGCGTCGGGTAACCAGGTATGAAACGGGAACGCCGGAATCTTGATGGCAAAGCCGATGAAGAGCGCCATCCAGATCACGTGCTGGAAGCCCCAACGCAGGTGATTGAACGGCCACATCGGTATCACTTGGGTGCTGTACTTGTTCGCCTGCGCCATCATGATGCGCATATCGAAGGTATGCGGATCAGTGCTGAAGTAAAGCGCGAGGATCGCCAGCAGCATCAACACGCTGCCGAACAAGGTATAGAGAAAGAATTTGATCGCGGCATATTCACGCCGGGGTCCGCCCCAGATGCCGATGAGAAAATACATCGGCAGCAGCATGACTTCCCAAAAAACATAAAAGAGGAAAAAGTCGAGAGCGCAGAAAACGCCCATCATGCCGGCATCGAGCAAGAGAAAGAGCGCGAAATAACCTTTCACGGCCTTCTCGATGCCGAACGAAGCAAAGATGCATAAAAAGCTCAACAGCGCCGTTAAAAGTATCATCGAAATACTCAAACCATCGACGCCCATGGTGTAGCTGATGTTGTAGGCAGGAATCCAGGTGTAATCTTCGACGAACTGAAATCCGGGAACCGCGCGATCGAAATTCTTGAACAGCCAGATCGCCATCAGCAGCGGCGGCACGGTCGCGACTGCAGATACCCAACGAATCAGCTTGGCGTTGTTGGGCAGCGCGAGCACGATTGCCGCTCCGGCAACCGGTATGAAAGTCATATAAGTAAGGACGTTATTCATCGTTTCCATTCTCCCTGGAGATCAGCTCGCGTAACGCAGCTTGGCGATAATCAGCAGCACCACGGCGATCAAGATTCCGTACAGATAGCTGTTGATGTTGCCCGTTTGAACTCGGCGAAACTTGTTGCCGATCGCGAAGGTCAGATTGGCGATCAGGTTGACGATACCGTCGACCACGTATTGATCGAACAAACCATCGAGCCAAGCAATAAACCGGGTCAAAGTGGCTAGGCCGTTGACGATGCCGTCGATGACATACTGATCGAACAGCGAACCCAGCCGCGCCAGCAGCAAAGTCCCGTTGACGAAAATCGCCTGATAAATTTCATCCACGTAATACTTGTTATAAGACAATCGATAGAACAGGCCGCCAGCGAGAGAAGAAAAGCGCTCTGGAGCCAACGAATGGCGGTAGTACATAAGAAACGCCGCGCCAAACCCCGCCAGCGCCACGACGACGGACGCGATTGTGAGCATCAAGGCGGTCTCATGCGAGAGGGGCGCCGCCTCGACGTGGCGATGGCCGAAGATAGGCTCCAGCCACTCCTCGAAGCGATGGTGCCCAAGAAAAGCCGGCAGACCGAGTATGCCCACCGGGAACGCTCCTAACGCAAGGATCAAGAGCGGCCAGGTCATGACGCGGGGCGATTCGTGCAGGTGGTGCTTGGCATGCTCGTCGCCGCGGAACTCACCATAAAACGTCATAAAAACCTGGCGCCACATGTAAAAGGCGGTGAGCCCGGCGCCGCATAATCCCGCGAGCCATAGTCCCATTCCACCGCGTGCGTATGCTTCCTCGAGGATACCGTCCTTAGAGAAGAAACCCGCCGTGCCCGGAAACCCCATGATGGCAAGAGTCGCCAGCAGATAAGTAATGAATGTGAGCGGCATGTGTTTTCTCAGACCGCCCATCTTGGTCATATCCTGCTCTCCGCCCACGGCGTGAATAACGCTTCCCGCGCCAAGGAACAGGCATGCCTTGAAAAATGCATGCGTCACTAAGTGAAAGACGCCCTGGGCGTAGGCGCCCACGCCCATGCCCAGGAACATGTATCCGAGCTGGCTCACCGTAGAGTAGGCAAGCACCTTCTTAATGTCGTTCTGGGTAAGAGCAATGGTAGCGGCAAGAAGGGCCGTGCAGACCGCGATGACGGCCACCACATGCAGCGTCTCCGGCGCCATGGAAAATAGAAAGCCCAACCGCGCGATCATATAGACGCCAGCCGTCACCATGGTGGCCGCATGGATCAACGCGCTCACCGGAGTCGGGCCTGCCATGGCATCCGGCAACCAAACATAAAGAGGAATCTGCGCTGACTTTCCAGTGGCGCCGACGAAAAGAAAAAGCGTCGCCAACGTGGCCACAGGCAGTCCCCAGATCATCTGACCCTGAAGGGTCGAAGCCCATTGCGCCATTTCGCGAAACGTCAACGTCCCATGTCCCTGCGCGTCCAGCGTCCAGAAGAGCAGAAATATCCCTAACACGAAGCCGAAATCGCCGACCCGGTTGACGATGAAAGCCTTGTTGCCCGCGCGCGCATTCGCATGATCGGTGTACCAAAAACCGATCAATGCATACGAGCACAGTCCGACGCCTTCCCAGCCAACAAACATGAGCAACATGCTGTCGCCCAAAACCAGAGTCAGCATCGCCGCGGTGAACAAGTTCAAGTAAGCAAAGAAGCGCCAAAACGCTTTGTCCTCGTGCATGTAGCCCGTCGCATAGATGTGAATGAGCCCGCCGATACCGGTGACGACCAGAATCATCACGGCGGAAAGCGGATCGATCATGAAGGCCATGTCGACCTTGAGCGAGCCCAGGTGAATCCACGTGTAAAGATTATCGATGAGGAAGCGCTTTTCGGGTTCGAGGCCTTTGAGCGTTAAAAATCCGTAAACCGCCAGCCCAAACGCGATCACTACCGGCCCACAGGCGAGAACGCTGATGGCGCTTTTGCCCATGCTCTTTTGGATTTTTGCGCCCAGCAATCCATTGATGATCGCGCCAAGCAAAGGCAGGAACACGATCCAGCGAATGAAATCTGTCTGTAACGGACTCTCCACCTGATTAACCCCGCCCCACTCCGGATTTTGGATTTTGGATTTTAGATTCCCGATTGTCGGAAACACGGTCCCGACTCGCGCGAAATGTTTTCATCGATAGGGTTTCCTCAATCTCAACCGGCAATCAATCGAAAATCGGCAATCGAAAATCTAAAATAAGTTATTCTTTCAGCGTTTCCGCCGCTTCCACATCGATCGTGTGGAATAACTGAAAGATCGCCAGCACGATCGCCAAGCCTACCGCCGCTTCGGCGGCCGCGAGCATAATGACAAAAATGGCATAGATCTGACCGTCGGCATTGCCGCTGCTGAAATGGGAAAAGGCGACGTAATTGATGTTGGCGCTGTTCAGAATCAGCTCCACGCCCATCAGCACGCTGATCGCATTGCGCCGCGTGAGAACGGTGAATAACCCGAGGCAAAAAAGAATCGCGCCAATGATGAGGTACGAAGAGAGCTCATTGGGCGACATGGCTACTCTTTGATCTCCTTGCGCGACAGGACTACGGCACCGATCAGCGCCGCGAGCAGAACCAACGAAGCGAGCTCGAACGGAAGCAAATAAGTGTACAAAAACAAATCGCCGATATTGGCG
>Ga0207645_10001935_pt1 | contig 16714 bp, 9 predicted proteins | sample KBSM53metaG_FD_184331 | JGI IMG/M metagenome (GOLD analysis project Ga0207645, IMG submission 184331) | Miscanthus rhizosphere microbial communities from Kellogg Biological Station, Michigan, USA - KBS M5-3 metaG (SPAdes) (version 2) | ecosystem: Host-associated > Plants > Roots > Rhizosphere >...
AACTTCAAGCGGCCGGCGAAGGTCGTGTGGTGCTTGCTGAATAGCGTAGTCCTCGATATCAAACACGAGCAGAAGCGGCAGCAAGACTTTCCAGTCCTCAAATCCCGACGTCCCCTCTCCGCTTTGCGGAATGCTTTCGGTCCCGTTCGCGAAGTCCTCGTCTTGCTGAACCTCACCGAGATCTGGATTGAAGTCCACAGTTCCCGCCTTTTGAAGAAGTCGACGCTCCAGCAGCGAGATGACCTGCGCAAGAGTCAGCTCCGGTCGGATGTCGTGGCGCCGAGCGTTGTCGAAGTGCTGCAGCGGGTCGCAATACGCCGAGAATCCCCAGCCCGTGCAGGAGAATTGATTGCCGGGCGTCCCCTCGGGTGAATCATCCGGTGATCGCGGCACACCGACGTAGCCACTCGGGTCCGTATATGAGAGCGGGTTGTTCCCGACGTAGCTGTATCGGTTCCACCCCTGCGTATTCATCACGCCGTCGACAAAGGGATCGGCCGATACGAACCGTGCGATTACCGGGTCGTAGACCCGCCCATTCATGTGAATCAGACCGTTGTTGCCGAGGTGCTCGTGGTCGGTGAACCCGCGGCGGCTGATCTCCCGCAGAGTGGTGATGTCCTCGGAGGGCAAATCGCCGCTCCAGTTCGGACCGCGCCGCTCGCCAAAGGGTGCGAAGCTTGTCTGAAGCTCCGGCGCCCCGGTGCTGGTAGTGATCGCATCGATCGAGCCCAGGTGATCGCGCAGCAGGTAACGGAGCGTGTTTGTTCCCGTCGACTTGCGCGAGTAGAGCGCGATCGGCACACCATTCGCATGAATCGTGTGCCGGAAATCGTCGATCGCGCCGCGAGTGACGATCTCGAAGATCCCGCCCAGGTTGACGTTCGTGTACGTGGTCCCGCTCACGTTCAGCTTGTGATACCAGCGCTGCCCGTCAGCGCCGTACTGGAACTCGCTCGAGTTCGAGGCACTGCCCGGAATCTTGCGGATGCGCTTTGGGCGATTGTCGGCGAACCAAAGCAGCTCCGTGCCATTGCGGCTGGTCATGTTGCCGTTGGCGTCATAGAGAAAGCTCTGAGTGCCGCCAGCCGGCACGCTGATCGAGGTGACCGCGTGCAGCTTGCTCGGGTGGTAGCTGTAACTACCCACTCCCGACTGGCTCAGGATGTTGCCGTTGAAGTCATAGGCGAGGGCGAGCGTTTCGACAGAGTTGAGCCTGACGCGCGTCAGGCGGTGCAGTTCGTCGTACTCGAACGCCTCGGTCAGCGACCGATTGAGGTCCTGGCGGCTGGTAAGGTTGCCGGCCCGATCCCAGACGTACTCGAGGTCCTGCCGGGCCGTGAGATCGGAGGTCGGTCCGCTGGTGATCGTGTTGAGAGATCCCGTGCGCGGCTCGATGCCGCGGATGGTCTTGAGGCCGTTTCCCAGGGTTTCGTCGAGTATCTGACCGTAGGCGTCCATCGTGGTCGCCTGCCAGAACACCGTCGACGGCGCATTGAAGTCCCTCACCCGCCTCAGCAGCCCCTGTTCGTAGTCGTACTTCAGCTTGAGACGGTAGCCCGCGGTGCTCTCGGGATACGTCAGCGAGTCGACGAGCCCCGTGGTGCTCGCATAGCCGAGGTCGACGGACCCGAGGGAGCTTGCGCCCTGGAAAAACTCGGTCCGCAGCGGCCGGCCTTTCGCGTCGTAGGCGTGGGCTTCGCGATAGGTGATGACGCCGGTGCCACTGATCTGGGATTCCTTCAGCCGGTCGATCTCTCTCGCGGCCGCGCTCGTGCCCCACGTCCACCGGCGCGTGATGGTTCCGCTGCCCTCGGGCATCGCCTGCGTCAACGGCCGGCCGAGAACGTCCCAGGTGTACGTGGTCGTCTTGCCGTTTGCGTCTGTGTGCGACGCTATCTGGCCGAAGGCGTCGTAGTCGTATTGCCATGTGCCGAGGTCCGCGTCGGTCGCGCTATCGAGCAAACCGCGCACGTTGAACGCCGCCGTCTGAAGGGTCCGGCCAGCGCTGTCGGTGACCCGTACCGGGTTGCCGAAGGCGTCGAAGTCGAAGGATTGGTGATAACCATCGTCATCGGTGGATCGCGCAATTTGCCCGCGACCGTCCGCGGTACGAATGGAGATATTTCCGAGCGGGTCGGTGAGCGTTGTCGTCAGCCCGACGTAGGTGATCGCGGTCGTCTGTGTCGATGAACTCGTGAACGGGCGACTGATCTGTGTGGGGCGTCCGATCAGGTCGTATGCGTACGTGGTCCAGTACAGCGGCGACGGGCATGCCGACTCGGTGCACGGCGCACTCTCGCGCGCCAGTCGTCCGAGATCATCGTATTGTCGTTCGAACCGGCTGTAGCCTCCGCCCAGGATCTGGGCGCGAATTACGAGCGGACGGTCATAAGCATCCAGGTGAGCGCTGTCACTGCGAATAGGGGATCCAGCCGTGTCCCTCAGCGTGGCGGCAACAATCAGTCGGTTCTCGCCGCAATTGTTTCCGCACTCGGCGTAGGCCCAGTCCGTGCGGGTCTGGTCGGGGCGTGTTTCGCGTGTACGCCGTCCGAAGCCGTCATACAGCCAGGACGTAGAGAGGCTATTGGGATCCGTATCGCTCGCGGGCGCTCCGAATCGCGGATCGAACGTGCGCTGTGTGGTCTGGTTGAGCGGATTTCGAAGGCCGATCGGAAAACGGCCATCCGCACTCCAAGTCGTCTGCCAGACGTGCGCCGGCAATTGAGAGCTGCTGACTGCTTGCGTCTCGACATTTCCGAACCCGTCGTAGTCGAGATCGGTCTGTACGCGCCACTGGGGAATATCGGGCTCCACCACCTTCTGGGTGGGACGGCAGAAAGTCGGGTCCCAGGTCAGGGCCAGCGTACGCGTCTGCTCCGCTCCATCCGGCAGCGTCGAATGGCTGTTGATCTGCTGCACGCGCTGCGGCCGACCAACGCACCAGTTTGGTGAGGTAGTGCTCGAGAAGAGTTGGGAGAAAACGGTGCGCTCAGTCCAGGTCCTGCCGCCGTGGATACCATTTGCACCGGATGCCTCGGTCGTCGTGCGCCTGATCTCGATAGGCGTCCCGGTCATCGCGTCGATGGTGAAATGGGTGACACCGCTCGTGAGCAGCGGAGGCTTGGACGTCACATCGACGCCGTACGTGCTTCGCATGATGTGAACCGGGACCGGTAGCACGCGGCTCTCGATTCCGCCTGGCGGTGCAAGCGTGCTCCACGAGAACACATTGGATTCGATCGGGCCGTTCGCTTGCCGCACCTCGGTCCGTTCCAGGCTACCGGTGTGCGGAAAGAGCTGCATGTACTGCCGGTGCGTCTTGACACCATTTCGGTCATCCACTTGCGTGTGCAAGGAGAAACCTTCGAATCCGCGGCCTTGGGCGTGCTGGCGCGCACCTGCGTAGGTGTGATCGATCGAATACGTGCCACCGATCCCATCGGAGGCACGGTGCTCTGTGACGACCGTCATCGGGCCCTGCCACTCCTGCTCCGGAAAACTGGCGTGCAACGTCTTGCCGTGCACGCCCGCGGCGGTGAGTGGCGCGTAATTGACGTCGATCGTGTTTCCATAGCCGTCAGTCACCCGCGACAGCAGGTCCGGGGTGGTGCCAAGATGCTGTCGATAGCGCCACGTTCCGCTCTGTGCGTAGGCGAAGTCGTGCAGCCCATCGCCGTCGATGTCCGTCACGGCGGTCGGTGGGAATCCTGGCAAGCTGATCCCGACGCTCGTCCAGTTTGCGAACCCTACGCCGGTGGCCCGCGTCAGTTGCCAGCCGCCGGAGGTGTATTCCGCCAACACGTCGTCGTAGCCATCGGCATCCCAGTCCAGGACGACCCATTGCAGCGTGAAGGGATTGAGGTTGGAGTGCGTGACCGGCAGGAAAGATGTCCCGCGACTGAACGCATACCACCACATGGCATTGTTCGGCAGCTGCGTCGGGCCGCTGTAGTAGAAGAGATCAGTCAACCCGTCGCCGTTGAAGTCGCCGAAGCTAGGTGGCCCGGCGCCGCCGGGGAGGTTCTGCGCAAAACTGCAGCCCCCACCGGCACAGAGTGCCCGCATGGTCCGGGTCATCGCGTAGGAGCCGAGCGGCTCCTGCCAGGTGCGCTTCTCATGCCGGTAGACGAGATCGCCGCGGCCATCGCCGTTGAAATCGGGTGTGCGGCCGGGCTGCTTTTGTGCCCAGTCGGAAAACACCTCGGTCAATATCCGGCTGTCCGCAGGTTGGGCCGCCACGAGCGTAGAAACGGTGCTCGAGAATCCCGTCCCACTTGGATTGCGCAGCCGGTAACGGATCGCGTCACCGCCGGCAAAGCCACCCGTGAGATCCGCCCACACAAGGTCGTCGCGGCCGTCTCCGTCAATGTCGAGTGCACGAGCATTCGCGCCGCGGCCGGTCGTCGTCGCTGGGGTACCTGTCGGGGTCAATGTGCCCAGGCCGCTCGTCGACCCCAGCATCACGTACCAATGAGTCCCGTTGTACGGAACCAGGACGTCTCCCAGCCCGTCGTGGTCGTAGTCGATCGGAATGGCGCCGGTGAAGTTCTGATTCGACTGCCCACTCTCGGTTGGCACGTTGTATCCGCCGGACGCATTCGCGAGCATCACGCGCCAGGTCCCGGAGCCGGAGGTTGCGCTGGAGACGTAGACGAGGTCCTCGCGTCCGTCTCCATTGACATCAAGCGGCATAGCGCCCGCCGGCACCGGCTGTCCGGTGTTCATTTCCGCTTGCAGACCGGCTGTGCCGTTCTGGTAGTCGAACGTCGTGGCGTCCCGGCATTGGGAACCCGCGCATTCCTCGATTGACGCCAGCCGGCTGCGGCTCGTGGAGGAGAGTGGCCCTTCGTAACTCAGCGCATAGCGCCGCAGGACCGAACCTCCCTGCATGACCTCGATCGCCTGTAGGCGGTGGATCTCGCGCACCTGGCTGCCTGTGACGAACCCGCTGCTGATTTCACCCGCAGGCTTGCTCTCCCAAACGAAGTCGATCGCGTTGGTCGCATAGTCGATCCGGTCGATGCGGTAACTGCCGTTTGCCGTGTCGTTGTGCCAGGTAAACGTGATCGAGTTACCCGCGCGGTCGCTGACCCGGTTCAGTGCCCATGCACGGGCCTCCGGCTGGCCAATCGAGAGAATTCGCGAATTCGGGTTGGTGCCGTACTCGTGGATTAGCCCGCTCTTGAGCTCGACTTTGAAGCTGGCGGGGCCGTTCCCCGCAGAACCGGACGCCGTGATCCGCGAGTACGTCTCAATCTCGGTTCGATAGGTTGAGCCGGCCGCCCCGTAGGATCCGGAGAAGAGCCGCAACTGGTTGCCATCGATGCAGTAGCGATCATCGAGCTCGTTCTGCGGCGCCGAGGCGACGCCGTTCTGCGCCCAGGTCTTCTCGCAGCGGTGGATCGCGGACAGTCCCGACACGCTCCAGCCGATGCCCGCGAGCGTCCCCCGGTGGCGATGCCCGTAGGTGAGCGCGACTTCCGGCGCCAGACCGTTGACGCCCGGGGGCGCGAAGATCGGGATTGAGTACTGCGCCTCACCGGTCGACGAAACAGAGAAGCTCCCGGGCGTACGGCCGGTCGCCGCCGCCGCTCCCGCAACGGAGAGCAGCAACGTGAGCAGAGCAAACCGGTGCTGCACGCTTATGACGCGCGACGTGAAGCCCGCACCGAGCAACCCGAGCGGCGCACGTCGGACCGGCGTCCACGCGTGCCCTTGCGAGGGTGCGACCTTCCGGAAAAGAAATGCGCTCTGGCGCATCCATGCGACCTTGCTCATGGCCAACCTTCCGTGGTTGCTGCCCGCACGATGCGGGCTTCACGGCGCCATTCATACGCCGAGGTCGCAAACGCGTCGCCGCGAGAAAGTCACACGATCGGGTCAAATCGAGGGCGTCTCGCCGACGCCGCGGCGATCGAGATGACGCAGGCCGATTGCCTCGGCGAGATGTCGCGGTGAGATCGAGGGTGCGCCCGCAAGATCGGCGATGGTGCGTGCCGCACGCAGTACGCGATGGTACCCGCGCCCAGAGAGTGCCAGCCGCTTGGTCGCGCGCTGCATCAGCGCCATGCACTCCTTGTCGAGTGCGCAGTGGGCGGACAGCGCCTGCACGGGAATGAGCGAGTTCGTGCAGCCCTGCCGCTGAAGCTGACGGTCCCGCGCCGCGAGTACGCGCGCCGCGACATCCGCGGATGTGTCCTGATTGGGGGGACGCTGCAGTACCTCCGGTGGGAGGCGCGGCACATCGATGTGCAGGTCGATGCGATCGAGCAGCGGCCCGGAGATCCGGCTGCGGTATCGGTCGATGCGATCGCGGGTACACCGGCAGAGCGCCTTTGGATCGCCGAGATGACCGCAGGGGCACGGATTCATCGCCGCGACCAGCTGGAAGCGTGCTGGAAACTCTGCCTGTCTCGCCGCTCGCGAAACGGCGATCAGCCCCGTTTCGAGCGGCTCGCGGAGCGCCTCGAGCGCGCTGCGGCTGAATTCCGGCAACTCGTCGAGAAACAGTACGCCGTGGTGTGCGAGCGAGATCTCGCCGGGCCGCGGCACCGATCCGCCGCCTACGAGAGCGATCGCCGAGGAGCTGTGGTGGGGAGCGCGAAAGCTGCGACGTCCCCACTCATCGGTGCGATGACTACGACCAGTCAAAGAGCGGATTGCTGCGGCTTCGAAGGCCTCCTCCTCAGACATCGGTGGCAGGATGCCCGGCAGGCGCTGGGCGAGCATGCTCTTTCCGGCGCCCGGAGGGCCGATGAGCAGCAGGCTGTGCTCACCGGCCGCCGCAATCTCGAGCGCGCGGCGCGCATAGGGCTGGCCACGTACATCGATCAGATCCGGTTGCGGGGGTGGCGGCCGCAGCGCAGGTGCGGCTCGTGCCGCACTCAGGCCGGTCAGGCCACGGGCAAAATCACAGACCTCGCGGAAGTGCGCTGCGCCGCGGATCTGTGCTCCGCGCATCAGCGATGCTTCGTCCACATTTGCGGCCGGTATGACGAGGAGATGCTGGGCGCGTGTAGCGTGCATGGCTGTCGGAAGTACGCCGCGGATCGGCTGCAGCTCACCACCGAGCGACAACTCGCCGTAGAGCTCAACCCGGTCCAGCCGTTCGCCCGGGAGCTGGTCCGACGCCATCAGGATCGCGATCGCGATCGGCAGGTCGAAGCGCCCGCCCTCCTTCGGCAAATCGGCCGGCGCCAGGCTCACGGTGATCCGCCCTTCGGGAAAATGAAACGAGCAGTTGGCCAGCGCAGCCCGAACGCGATCCTTGCTTTCACGGACCGCCGTTTCCGGCAGCCCAACGATCGAGAATGTCGGCAGCCCGGAGCCGACGTCGACTTCGACGCGCACCAGTGGCGCACTCATGCCCTGCGGCGTGCGGCTCAACGTAGTGGCGAGCGTCATGTGCACCTCGGGCAACAGGTGCGTCAGCATTGCCGGACTGACTAAGCAGCGGTCAACGCGCTATCGTCATGAGTTCGAGACCATTGAGGGGTTGTGAAGACCGAGGTCATATCCGCTGGGAAAGAGGTTCCCGAAGTCGACGTCATTATCGAGATCCCACGCGGGAGCCTCCTGAAGCGTGGCTCGAGGGAGCGTGTTGATTTCGTCTCACCCTTGCCGTGCCCCTTTAACTATGGGGCGGTGCCGACGCTCGTTGGGCTGGAGGGTGATCTTCTGGATGTGGTGGTGCTGGGGCAACGGCTGCACGTGGGAGCGCGCTTGCGCCTGCCGGCGTGGGGCGCAGTTGTGCAGCGGGATCGCGGGATGGTGGATCACAAGCTCATTTGCAGCGCCGCGCCCCTCGACGAAGCCGCGCGTCGTGCGGTGCTGCGGTTCTTTCGCTTCTATGCCAGGAGCAAGGGGCTCCTCAACCTGCTCCGTGGCCGGCCGGGTCGTAATGCCTGTGAAGGCTGGATCGAGGCGCATGAGGCGCTCGCATGCGCGAGGCCCAGAAACGCCTCCTGGCGCGGGCCGCCCGTGCCGTTCTGAAACTCCAGGCACGCTGCACAAGGGAGGCTTGCATGCCCGCTTCATCCCGCCGACTTGCCCAGCTCACTCTCTCTTTGCTTCTGTTTGTGACCGCGCTCGCGATCGGTTCGCTCGCCGTGGCTGCGGACAAGCCACCGGTACGCGCGATCACCGCGTTTATCGACCTGGATCCTGCTCGCTACGAAGAGCAATTCGCGGACACTGCGAATCGCTTGCGACAGGCGAGCGCGGTATTCCAGAAGGCAGGGTACGAAGTTCAGACCGTGCGCATTACGACGCAACCGTATCCACGGTACGTTCGTGGGATGAGCAAGGAGCAGGCTCTGACACTGTTGTCCAATCTCGCAGCGCTCGGACGTAAGCAGTCAGTAGCCATCAACATCGGCCCTGCGGTGATGACTGACGAGCCGGACCCCGCGATGCTGGAGCTTCTCGAAGCGCTCCATTCCGAGCTCAAGCAGCTCGACGCGAGCATGATCGTCGCGAGCGAGAGCGGCGTTCACTGGAACACGGTGCGTGCCGCCGCCCGACACATCTATCGCGTCGCGCAGAAGAGTCCGCGAAGCCAGGGGACATTCAACTTTGCGGCCACGGCCATGCTCGCGCCCGGCGCGCCATTCTATCCGGGCTCCTATCATGTGCAGGAGGGCGGTCGCTTCTCCATCGGCCTGCAGTCCCCGTCTGTCGTTGCGCGAGCGTTTGCCGCGGCGAACGGAGACGCCAGCGAAGCCTCTCGTCTGCTACGGGCCGCATTAGCCACCGAGGCCACGCAGGTAAATGCGCTCGCCGAGCAGGTGGCACAAGTCACGGGCTGGCGCTATTGGGGCTTCGATTCGACGCCCGCGCCGCTGAAGGAAGATTCGATCGGCGCGGCGATGGAGTTGTTGCACTCTTCGAGCGTCGGCAGCGCTGGAACGATGACGGCCGCGTACATCATCACGAAAGCCCAGGCAGATCTTCCCGGGCCACGAGTCGGATACAACGGGCTGATGCTCCCCGTTCTCGAGGACTCGCTGCTCGCCAGGCGCTGGAGCGAGGGCATGCTCTCGATCGATTCACTGCTCGCCTACTCCTCCGTGTGCGGCACCGGTCTCGACACCGTACCTCTCCCGGGCGATGTGACGGAAGAGACGCTGGCCCGGATCATCGGCGACATGGCCGTGCTCGCGGTCAAGTGGAACAAGCCGCTGACTGCGCGCCTGCAGCCTGTGTACGGCAGAAAGGCCGGCGAAATGAGTGCGTTCGACAATCCATTCCTGGTCAACGCAAAGCTGCAGCCGGTCAGATAAGGGTCCTAGCGCACACTCTCCGCGTCACCTTGCACTCGTGTATCCGTCGCGATCCAGTTTACCTCCCAGGTCTTGCCGCCATCCTCAGAGAACGCCTGTTCAAAGCGGCACGATGTCGGTGTGATATCCGAAATCACAAAGCGGACAAGGATGGCTCGGTCATTGAGAGTTTCCTGGCTGTAGAACTCGCCGCGGCCGTTCTTGAACTCGCCGATTGTGGGTGGGCTAATGGTGCCGCTCTTGCTGTTGGAGAAATTGAGGCTCCACTGGTGGGACTGAGGATTGTATAGACGCAGGGATAACGCTTCGATGTGACCTGCCGGGCCGCCGACCTTCAACTCCACGAGGTTGGCTCGGCCATCCCAAACCTTTCTGACGACGCTGACTCCGTCGTACTCGACCCAGGTGATGGTGCCGGACAAGGGATGCACGAGACGCCTCAAGTGCGTCTTCCAGGTACCAATCTCGAAGTCGAAGTCGTGTTGACCATCGCGTTTGGCTGTCGAGTTTTGAGCGCTCGCTTCTGACTTCGGCTGTGCATGTCCCTGGAGCGAGTGCAAACCGACGACGGCGGTGCACAACAGGGCACAGCTTCTGAAATGCTTGAGCGCGTGCATCAACGTAACACCGACTCCAGTCCTCACGCGGTCCGAGCCCGACGGCCCGACGGACAGCATCGAAGCAGGAGTGGTCGCTGGCAATAGCCACTTGTGAGGGGTTGATATGACCACTTACGATGCTTGTCATGAGCATCGCCAGGGGCAGTCTGCCTGCCATCGCCATCGAGCGATCGGCCGCCAAGCCCCTGTATCAACAGATCTACGACGCGTACCGCGAGGCGATCGTGGCGCGCCGCCTGACCGCAGGTCAGCGCGTTGCGTCGACCCGCGCGCTCGCCACTGCGCTCAACATTTCTCGCATTCCCGTCCTGACTGCCTTCGATCAATTGCTGGCGGAGGGTTACTTCGAGAGCCGGATGGGGTCCGGCACATTTGTCTCGAGCACTCTCCCCGGCCACGCCGGGTTCCACAAGCGACCGGCCGCACGCCCGGGTACCAGGTCGCTGGGAACTCGATCGATTGCCAGTAGCACCGCCGCGTCACTCCGCTCGGCACGAGAGCCTTGGCTCAACGGCTTGGGCGCCTTTCGCGTCAGCGAGCCCGCGCTGGATCACTTCCCGTTCCGGACCTGGTCACGCCTGATCGCACGCCATTCCCGGGGCGCTCGTCGCGAAGCGCTCTACTACGGGTCTCCGTTGGGTGACTTGCCGTTCCGGCAGGCGGTCGCCGCCTATCTGAGGACGGCGCGTGCCGTGCGATGCGAAGCCGAACAGATCATGGTGGTGAGCGGCTCGCAGCAGGCCCTCGAGATCACGGCGCGCGTGCTGTTGGACCAGGGGCAACCGGTGTGGGTCGAGGAGCCGGGTTACCGCGGCGCTCGCGACGCCTTGACCATGGCCGGCGCGAGGCTGGTGCCGATCCCGGTGGACCACGAAGGACTGGACGTTGCCGCCGGCATCCGGATGTGCCGTCGTGCGCGGGCCGCATACGTCACTCCTTCTCATCAGTATCCGCTCGGCGTCACTATGAGCGCGTCGCGGCGGCTGCAACTGCTCGACTGGGCGCAAGCCACCGGCTCCTGGATCATCGAAGACGATTACGACAGCGAGTATCGATACGAGAGCCAGCCAATCGCGGCGTTGCAGGGCCTCGATCACGACACGCGTGTCGTCTACATCGGCACATTCAGCAAGGTACTCTTCCCTGCATTGCGGGTGGGGTATCTGGTCATTCCACCCGATCTGGTGGACGAATTCTCAGCCGTGCGGGAGGCAATGGACATCTGCCCGCCCGCTTTGAATCAGGCCGTGCTCACGGACTTTATCGTCGAAGGACACTTTGCACGTCACGTGCGGCGGTCGAGCCTTCTCTATCGCGAGCGCCGAAGCGTCCTGGTCGAAAGCCTTCGCCAAATGCTCGGTCCGACCTGGCGGGTCGTAGGTGCAGAAGCAGGCATTCATCTTGTCGCGCTGCGTGATCGAGCCGGGGACCGATCGATCTCACAAGCGGCAGCCCGAGAGGGCATTTGGGTAATGCCGCTGTCAACGTGCTACCTCGGGACGCCGCGGCACCACGGCCTGATCCTGGGTTACGGCGGCACCACAGTCGCGGAGATACCCAAGGCCATTCAGCGCCTCCGGCGGGTGCTCCGCACGAACTAGACCTCATTCGAGTAGCTCGGCGAGCGCGGCTGTCACCATCGGGATGGGCGTGTGATCAGCGCCGCGGACGATTCTCAAGTGCCACACTAACGCTGACTTCAACGCGTCTGCTTCCTCAGTCGCTGTTGCAAAGAAGCGCAGGCCCCGGGCGAATCGATTCGCACCTTGCAGCATAGCCGCAGGCTCTCGCTCCCTGTCAGTTGTGTCCCGGTCGCCCAGTAATAAGACGAAATCGCGGCCGAATGCAGCAGCCAGGTGCTCCGCGTCAATTCCACTGCCCCCCAATCCATATGGGAAGTCCTGGCGTAGCGTCGGGAAGGCGTATCTACCCGGGGAAGAGGCCACCGCACGACGGAAGCGCGCCGAGGGATGGAACAGCACCAAGCGCTGAACGAATTGGCCGCCAGCCGAATGACCAACGATATCGTAGGTCGTCGCGGTGAGCGCGAGAGTCTGACGAACATGGTCAAAGAGACGCTCGACTACAACAAAGCCCCACTTCGGCTCCGCTTGAAGCTTCCCCGCGGCATCAGACATGTTTCCGAGGGCATAGCGGTCGCCCGGATAGTCTCTTTCTCGAAACTCAGGAGCGAGGAGCACGAAGTCGTGATTTTCCGCGAAGGAAGCGCCGATGTCGCGCGCCTCCTCGCCAGTGCGACTGCTGCCGTGCATCAAGAACAAGACCCGTGACCTTGCAGAGGCGTGGGGAGGCCGGTAGTACCAGACACGAATCGATGGTGCCTCTCGACTATCGAACTCGAAGCTGCCGCGAACGTCCCCGAATACTCTTGAGTCAGTTGCTTGTTCATCGGCCAAAAGCGGCCCATGAACGATCACAAGAAGTAGGATGAGAGTCCGACGCGGTAGAGTGAGGTGTACGGTCACTTTGGTCCGCCTCTGCGGCTGTCAGCATTACGGCGCGTCGCCGCTAACGCGGCAGCGTCACGTCGAATTCGATCGCCGCGAGTTGCTCCGGCGCCTTGCCGATCTTGCGCAGGAACGGTAACCAGCGCGGGTCCTGGTGAATGTTCGCGAACCACGGCTGGACTGCGATGTCGACCACACCCGGATCGTGGTAGGTCACCGACCTGTCCAACCATTCGAAGGCGCGGTCGACCTCGCCGCGGAAGGCCAGCACGTAGGCAATGTTGAAGGCCGCTTCCTTCGCGTACTTCTGAATGAGCGCAGCGAGCGCAGCGTCGGACTCGGTTTTCTTCCCGAGCGCGTGCCAGGCCATCGGCAGGCCGATCATGCGCCAGGCTTCGGTGGCTTCCTTCTGCAGGGCCGCGAGAGCCCCGGCCGGATCGCCCTTGAGCAGCAGCGACTCGCCGATCCCGTACTGCGCGCCGCCATAGCCCGGGCTCAGGCTGAGCGCGGTTCGGGAACTGGCGAGCGCCGCATCCGCTCGGCCGGCGAAGAAGTAGGTACGGCCCAGGTTCGCATGGCCGAGGGCGTTCACCGGGTCGCGGGCGGTCACGTATTCACCGAGCGCGATCGCCGTGTCGAGGCGACCGAGGCTTCGAGCCAGATACGAAGCTTGACGAATAATGTCGGTGTTGGTGGGCTCCAGCGCGAGCGCGTGCTCGAGGTGGCGCGCCGCCGCCGCGGGATCCCCATCGTAGTCCATTGCGATCCGGCTGAGTCGCGCGTGGGCCGGCGCGAAGTCCGGGTCGATCGCGAGCGCCTTGTCCACGGCGTCACGGGCCAGTCGGTAGCCCTCCTCGATCGGGCGCAGGCCATCGCCAGCCTGATTGACGTACCCCGAGGCCAGGCCCTCCCACGCCGCCGCGTCGTTGGCATCGATCGCGAGTGCCTGCTGGTACAGCGCAATGGATCGCTCATACCCCTCGGGCGTTTTCTGCTGCCCGACTTCGCGAGCCTGCAGGTAGAGCGCGTAGGCCGTGGGATCGACGGCTTTCGCCTTCGGTGCCGCGCCGAGGAGCTTGAGCTTCAGTTGCGCCACCACGGCGGCGGCGATCTCGTCCTGCACCGCGAAGATGTCATCAAGCGGGCGGTCATAGGCCTCCGACCACAGGTGCGTGTCCGAGCGTGCGTCGATGAGCTGCACGGTGATACGCACCTGGTTGCCGGCCTTGCGCACCGAGCCCTCGAGGATGTGTGCGACGTTCAGCCGCTTCGCGATCTCCGGGATCTCGATGTCCTTGCCCTTGAACGAGAACGCCGAGGAGCGCGAGATCACCCGCAACTGCGAGACCTTCGCCAGCAGGTTGAGCAACTCCTCCGCGATGCCGTCGGAGAAATACTCCTGGTCCTTGTTCGGCGACATGTCGACGAACGGCAGCACCGCGATCGACTTGTCACCGTAGGACTCGACCAGCGCCTCGCTGCGGCCTTCCTTGCGGGCCGCGTCCAGCTCCACGGCTTTTTGTTGCTGCAGTGCCGCCTCACGCTGCGGCGACAAGGCGAACTTGTCGAACGCGAAGTACCCGAGCGCGAGGGCCAGCACCATCATGATCACGCGGTCCAGCTTCTTGCCGGTGTGCGGGGTGATCGACCCGGCCCGCTCGACGTCGCTCTCGCGCTTCAGGCCCTCGGGCGTGAGTTGAAAAACCCAAGCGAAGATCAGCGCTGGAAGGAACCCGGTCGCCAGAAGAATTACGATGCTGCGCGACAACCAGACCGGCGCGTCGAACATCGGCAGCAACGTGCTAGAGACCTGGACCGCGAGCCATGCCGCGACCAGGTAGAGCCCGGCGATGCGCAGGACGTTGCGGCGCTTAAGCTCGTCTAAGAGGGTCAACGACGGGTCGCTTTTCTGTCGCTTGAGGCAAGCCTAGCAGAGGTATGAGTGGTTCGCGAACGACCGCTTCTTGAGACGCTACAGGCTGCAATGGGTCGAAAGCAGAAGTCCGCAACCGGCCACAAGCGGTCATCGAAGAGCCGCTACAGACGTGCACCTGAGCCCGATGGGCTAGGTAGTGCCGTCATGCCTTCGCTCGGGCTCTGAACGATGTTCAACGTCAGTCTGGCGACTGATGGCAAGGCCTGCTGTCTCGAGCCGTCCCACGCAGAACTGTACTCGATTGAGGGACATGATCTCGTCAGTCTGATCGCGCAGGAAACTGGACCTCAACCGGCTCGCGTGACGACGCCGTGCGGCCTCTGCCGATAAGCCAATATATCGCCGCGATTGCCGCCAGCAGGCCGAAACCCGCGAGGCTATGGAGCGGATTTTCGTAGACTAACGCGGCAAGCAAAGCCGCGTTGATCGCAATTGCGATGACGACCGGTATTGGGTAGAGCGGGATCCGGAAGGAACGCCGAAGGTCCGGCTCCTTCTGGCGCAACCGAATGGCCGCCGCGTTCACTGCTAGGAACACTGCGACATGCAGCGGGACTTGGATCGCTATGATCGTCTCGTAAGTGCCGGTAGCGGCAAAGGCGGCCGACAAGAGGACGTTCGTCGTGAGTGCCCAACGCGGCGTTCCGCTTGCCGAGACACGATTGAGGGCGATAGGCAAGTGTCCTTCGCGCGCCAATGCGAATGCGACGCGCGCGGCCTTCATGATCACTAGGTTCGTGATCGCCGCGACAGACAGCACTCCGAACAGCGTGAATGCAAACTCGCCTCCTGCACCCAGCGCTACTTGAGCCGCGTCGGCCCCTGGGAGATTGGACGAGGCCATCTGGGCCGGTGTCAGCACGTGCAGCAACGCGAGATTGATCAGCAGGTAGAGGAGTGCAACGGCGGAGACGCCGATGGCCATTGAGCGCGGAAGCGTCCGTTCCGGTCTTTCCAGCTCCTCGCAGAAATAGACCGCGTCTTGCCATCCACTATATGTGTTGATGATCACTCGCATCGCGACTGCGAACGCAGCGATGCCGACCACACCTTCGATTTCCGTGGGCTCAACAGATCGTCCCGGTTGCGCGAAGAGCAGGACCACGAATGCGATCAGGATCACACCCTTGGCCGTCGAAAACAGAATCTGGCTCGCTCCCGAAAAGCGCGTGCCAGTCCAATTCACGGCCCAGAAGAGAGCTATGACACCGACCGCGATCAGATTGGTGCTGACTTCCGGCCAGACGCCAAGGCGATGCAAATACTCGGCGACGACAATGGCCAGATATCCGGTTGCGAGGATCATGACCAGCCAACAGGTCCAACCTGTCGCCACGCCCGTGAGGTTTCCGAAGGCGCGCCTTACGAAATCGTATGGGCCGCCTGCGCACGGAATGGCCGTTCCAAGCTCCACATAAGCAACGGCGCTCACCGCCACGACGAACGCGCCAGCAACCCACAGCAAGAGAATCAATTCAGGCGAATGGACGGCGCCTGCGACGATGCCAGGTGTGCGAAGAATGCCTTGGCCAACCATGCTGCCGACCACGGCCGCCAAGCCGAATGCGAGGCCTAGCACACGCAGAAGCTTTCCGTGACTTTCGGATGCACCTGGCACGGCGTTTGCCCCCCCTACGCCAGGGGACGAACTTATCACTTGCCGGTAGAGCGGGCCAGCCACGCCGCGGGACTAGCCCTATGTCCGCTTCGGGTCGTACCGAGTCACTCACCGACGACCGAGTTCGGCCAAAAGCGATCATTCGGCTGCTACCAGCCCCAGTAGCTCCCTCGCAGTCATTATTTTTGTCGGGGGCATTCTCGCGACATGCTGGTCCATTTCCTCCGCAAACGACGCAGTGATAACGCCCATGGCGGAAGCATTACGCCAGAGTGATCGCCCCATCTCTGTCAACAATACGCCACGCAGCGGCACCAGATATGTCTCCCAAGTTGCTGCATCGATGCTTCCGGTGCGGTACTGGAGCCAATAGCTTTCCCGCATCCTGAAGAGGGCCAGTAACCAAGAGGCGACCTGAATTAACTGGTCATCAGATAGTTCTCTTCGTCCGAGGGCTTGTACGCTTACAAACGGGAAATCCATCTGTCTGTACAGTAGCTGGCAATCCTCGGACAGCATTCCATGCCTGACTGAGGCTTGAACGGCCAGTGTGTTTTGCCTCGTCTGGATCGCGAGGTACATGACCGTAATAACGACAACCAACACCCCGATGATTTGCGCCATCGCGCCGATCGCTTCCCAATTCATCTGCGCCCCCGCCAGGTTGTTGTGGACTAGGCGGGCATTATGCGCGGCTCCGTGCTGTCGCTACCGTCGCTGGCAGGGGGAGCCAGCACCGCGAATGGCGGCTTCGGGTCGTTCTGAGTCATTCAGCGACGACCTAGTTC
>Ga0207645_10001938_pt1 | contig 16702 bp, 13 predicted proteins | sample KBSM53metaG_FD_184331 | JGI IMG/M metagenome (GOLD analysis project Ga0207645, IMG submission 184331) | Miscanthus rhizosphere microbial communities from Kellogg Biological Station, Michigan, USA - KBS M5-3 metaG (SPAdes) (version 2) | ecosystem: Host-associated > Plants > Roots > Rhizosphere >...
AATACATTTTGCTCATCGGCGGGCCGTCACTCCATGTCTGGGAGCAGTACAAAGGTCCGATCGCGCACGATCATTGGTGGGCGAATTTCGTCCGTTCGGGGCGGATCCGGACCGAGCAATTGCGTGCTCAGCTCGGTCCCGACGCGCTGATTACCTGGCTGGTTTACAAACCGGGCTACATTGATCGCGGCAGGCAAGAGAAGCAGGACCTGATCTCCAACATCAATAGTGTGCGCGACAAGTTTCATCTCAACCTGGTTTACTTCGACCACGGCAGCGACGTGATCAATTACCTGAACAACGGCCAGCCACGCGATCAGCTCAAAATTTCCGGACTCGAATTCTTCGGACACTCGAACAAGGCGTGCTTCCTCTTCGACTACAGCAACGTCATCGACAGCGCTTCCAAAGCGTGGTTGCACGAAAGCGAGTTGAAGAGAATCGACCGGCGCGATTTCGCGCGTAACGCCTATGTGAAGAGCTGGGGCTGCCACACCGGCGAGAGTATGAGCCAGCTCTGGCGCGATGCGACCGGCACCCGGATGTGGGGTGCGATCGGCAAGACCCAATACTTGACCAACGAGTTGCCCGCGCTTTCCTCCGTCGGCGGCAAGTGGGTGAACTGAGTGCACCCCTTCCGCTTCCTCTCCCTCTGAATCTGCTGCGTTGGTGAAGGGTGAGACGAAAAAGGTGGGCTGAAGGACCGGAATAACCAGACCCGGTGCACCTCGAACGTCACGAAGAAGGAACCGTTGCACCTGTTCGATTTTTTTGGCGGCTCCCGCCGCGTCGATTTACGTTCGCGGTGTGGCGGATCTCGACTTCGAAAAACTCGTCGAGGACTTTTACATGCCGCTTTATCGCTTCGCGCTTTCGCTCAGCCGCCAGGAATCGGACGCAGCCGACCTGACGCAGCAGACGTTTTTCCTCTGGGCGTCGAAGGGCCACCAACTGCGCGATGCCTCAAAGGTGAAGACCTGGCTTTTCACTTCGCTTTACCGCGAGTTTTTGGGTCGCAAACGGCAGCAGGATCGTTTCGTCGAAGGGGAGAGCAACGCCGAGGCGATCGGCGCGCAGACAGTCCCGGCGTCGGTCGTAAATCAGCTTGATGGTGACATTGTGCAGCGTGCGCTCTTCGCGCTCGAGGAGATATATCGCGCGCCGCTTACCCTTTTTTATCTGCAGCAGCATTCCTATAAGGAAATCGCTGAAACGCTCGAGGTGCCGATCGGGACCGTCATGTCACGCATATCCCGCGGAAAAGAGCAACTGCGCAAGGCGCTCGCGGATAGCGTCGGTCTAACGACAAGCGAAAAGACAAAACAGCGGCATGAATGAGCAAGAGGCGCGTCTGATTTTGCAGGCGTATCGACCCGGTGTGGACCCGGACGATCCGGACGTTGCCGCCGCTCTGGAGGAGACGGCGCGCAATCCGGAGCTGGCCCGCTGGTTCGCCGAGGAACAAGCCTTCGATCGTGCGATCGCCGCTCATCTCGGAAACGTCCCGGCGCCGTTTGGGTTAAAGACTCGCATTCTCGCCCAGTTGGCGCCGCCGGCGGCGCCACACCGATGGAGTTGGGCCGTAAAGCTCGCCGGGGTGGCCGCCCTCCTTTTTCTTCTCACGCAAGTCGTTAGTCTTTTCCGCCCGGCCGCCCCGAAGGCGCCGGTTTCGAATTACGCGCGCGAGATGGTCAGCTTCATTCGTCTCGGAGGTACGCTCGACATGCAGAGCGACGATCTCGGACAAATCGAAGAATGGCTTTCGAAAAAGGAAGCGCCGCCACGGTTTGTGCCACCGCGCCTGGCTGCTTTGCAGCCGTTGGGCTGCCGACTCCTTTCCTTTCGTGGTCAAACGGTCACGCTGATTTGCTTCAAGAGGGACAACGACAGGCTCGCCCATCTTTTCGTCGTCGATCGGGCGGCCTTGCCGCAGATGAAGTCCGGTGCGCCACCCGTCTTCGCTGGTGTCGGTGATTGGATGACTGCGAGTTGGGTGGAAAATGATCGCGTTTATATGATCGCGGTGCAGGGCGATCGCGCGGCCGTGCAGCACTATCTGCCCAGCGCCTAACCAAGAGCGAGGCGCTAGTTTGCGCTGGTGAAGCCGGGTGTAGGCTTCTCCCGGTCCTTCGAGCAAATAATAGCTACTCTTCTTCCGCTACGGTGAAGGTAACATTATCGATCTTCGCCACAGCGAGCGCGTCGAGGACATCGATTGTGCGACTATATTTGGCTTGTGTGTCGCTGATGATCGTGACCACGGCGGGTGTTTTGGCGGCGTCGGCGTTTTGCTTCAGGCGCATGAGCGTGCCTTTAAGTTTTGGCAGATCCTTGCTCGTCGCTGAATCAAAGGGCTCGTCGTTCAGCGAAATCTCGCCGGTATCGGAGATGGTAATGATTTGCTCATCGACAAAATCGGTTGAGGACGACGTCTCGGCAGTGCCGGGAAGTTGAGTGTTCAGTTCGTTCTCTACTTTCACTGCACCGGCCATGACCATAAAAAAAAGCATGATCACAAAAACGACGTCGATCATGGGCGCGATCTGGAAACCGAGGTTGCCCTCGTTTGGATTGAGCTTCAGACGCATTCCCTATTCCTTGTTTACCGCGGAGAACGAGATGTCCGTGATGCCGGCTTCGGCGCAGGCGTTCATTGCTTGAGAAATGTAGGTCGCCGGCACATCGCGATCGCCACGGATGACCTCGCGGAAAGTCGGATTCGCTCCCGTGGTAATCCTTTTCTCGCCCGTAAGGCGAGCGGTCTTGAGTGGTCCGACCATTTCGGCGGCATCTTGATAACTGCGATCGTCGAAAACAAATTGCGCCTTCTTCGCGGACAGGTTCCAGCCGACGTTCAGAACGGCTTCGGCGCGGGTGTTGTCTTTTTTCTGCGCGTCTTTCGCGATCGGCAACTGGATCGATTTGTCGACCTTCAAGACCTGCGCCGAGGTGATCGTCATGAAGAAAACGAGAATGGTCAGAAGCACGTCGATCATCGGCGCGACCTGAAATTCAGGTTCGCCTGATTCGCTGCCTCCGCCTCCTCCTGCCATGGACGTTGATCCTCGTTAGGCTGGTTGCTCGGCCGGATCCGCCGTGGCTTGCGCGTCGCCGGCCAGCCAGTTCGGTGTGGCGGCGAAAAGCTCGTCATCGCTGAGGTGAACGCCGGCAAGCGACTCGTAAGGCATTTTGCGAAAGAGACTGTTCACGATGTCCTGAATGTGATGGATCGAGCCGGTCGCGCGATTGCGCAGGAAATAGAACGCGCCGAAAGCCGGGATGGCGATGACGAGACCGCTCGCCGTTGCGACGAGCACTTCGCCGATGGCGGCGGAAAGGCCGGAGGGATCTCCGATGCCGCTGGAGCCGAGTTTGGCGAAGGCCTTGATCATGCCGGTGACCGTGCCTAACAAGCCAATCATAGGGGTGCAGACGCCAATAACGGAGAGGTAGCTGATGTAGGTCTGCAGGTGCGAATTTTCCTTCGCCAGCTCGCCCATCATGCCTTCCTCGGCGACTTGTTTGCCCTCTCCGAGCAGGCCGATTCCGATCCGCAACACATTCGACAGAGGTGACGGATTCGCTTTGCAGTAGTGATGCGCACCGACGTAATCGCCCTGCCGGAAAAGCGTCTTCAGCGCTTCCTCCTGGTCGGGCGGCGCGGCCTTTTTGCGGCTCGTCCGCATAATTCCGTCGCCGATCAGGTAAAGGGTCGCGATTGAGCAGAGCGCGATCGGGAACATGACCCAGCCGCCCTCCTTGATTTGCTCCCAGAGCGTCTTTGATTGCCCGTCGGCGGTGGGCCCGGGTGAGGCGGCCGCCTGCGCCAAGGCGGACGTGGTGAGGAGAACGGCGCCTGCGAGCGCGCAAGCGAAGGGGCGAAGAGCCCGCTTCATTTCCGTAGGGCGAGTGATCTGTTCGATCGTGTTTTTCATTTTGGCAACTTTTGTAACTCGGTCAGGGCGATCTCTGCCTGCGCCGATTTCGGGTAACCGGCGGTCAGATCGTTGAGCGATCGTCTCGCCTCTTCCAAGTCTTCCAAACTGCGGAAAGCGCGCGCACTGCCGAGGAGCGCGGGCGGCATCCAGCGTTTTTCCTCCTGGTAAAAAACCGGCACGTGAAGGTAGGCCAGAGCGGCGGCGTCCCACTGCCGTTGCGCGAGGAATACGTCGCCTTTGTCTACCCAGGCCTCAGCCAGCACTTCCGCCTTCGTACTTTCCTTGATCACGTTGTCGCAGAGCTGCAGTGCCTTGTCATACTCGTCCTTGCGCACGAGGCCGGCGACGAGTTGCAGTTGCGCCGCCCGGGCGGTCTCCGGGTCGATCACGTTTTTTCTGATTTCGTCGCCCAGCTTCTCGGCCTCTTTATCGAGCTGCATCCCGCTGAGAGCGGAAACTTTGAGCAACGCGGCAGGTGCCCACCAATTGCCCGGGATGTCACGAAAGGGCTCGTAGGATTTTACGATCGGCTCGATCTCCGCGAGGGCCTTTTCCGCCTGGCCTTGGGAAAGAAAAGCCGCGGTGGTTTTCAGTTGGAGGGGCTCGCGGAAATCGATCTTGGCGATCGTGGAGGCCCGGTAACCGACTTCACCGCTGCTCGCGCCTACCCGCACTTTGATCATCACCATGTCGCCCGAGCGACGGGCACCCTTGGTTTCGATCGCTTGGCCGGTTTTGAGGAGGATGGTTTGGGCCTGGGCTGATGGGGCGAGCACGACCACGAGCGCGAGTCCCAACAGAGGAAAAAGCGCGGCTCGGGATGAGGAAATGGGTAAGCGTGATTGGTGGATTGTCATCATCCCTCGCCCAGAGCTTCGAGGCGCTTTCGCGCTTGGGTGGCTTCGTTGAAATCGGACAGCTTTTCGTTACGCAGGAGCTCGCGATAAGTATTGGTCGCTTCCTGGATTTGGCCGAGCTTTTCGAAACTCTCGCCGCTGGCGACATAGGCTTTGGCGACCCACGGCAGAAACTTCTGGTAGCCGACATAAACGCGCTGGAAATAAGCATTTGCCTCCGCCCACTTGCCACGTTTCGCGGCGATCTGGCCTAACGAATAGACACTGCAAGCGGTCACTTCGCCGCGCCATTCCCGGACCGATGCCACTTGCTCAAAAGCCCTCTGCGCTTCATCCAGTTTTCCGAGTGCAAGCAAGGCCCGGGCGCGACCGAGTGAGATATCTTTCAGCTTTTGGGCGGCAGCGATCTTCTCCGCGCCATCGGTGAAATAACTCAACGCCTTGGGGAAATCCTTTTTTTGGTAAGCGATCTCGCCCAGGCCATTGTACGCGTAGTCCACCGTTGGGCTTTTTGGAAAGTCATCCAGCAACCGCCGAAAAAACCTGGCCGCCTGATCGAACTTTTCTGCGCGCAAAAGATAATCGCCCAATTCGCCGAGGAGCAACGGGCTCAAGTCTTCCGGCTTAGCCTCACTTGCGATCTGCGCGATGTTTCTTGCCTCTTCATCCGGCTGACGCCGGAGCCGGGCGAGCTCGGCCTTGGCGAAAAGGATGCGCGCTTTGGCGGTGGCGGATTTTTCGTTGGCCGTCGAGGAAAGCAGGCGATCGAGTTCCGCGCCCGGGTCGCTTTGCGCTGCCCCCAGCTCGACAGAGTCTCGCCCTACCAAAACAGCAGTGTTTTCCGCCGGCTTCTTTTTCTTCACGCAGAGCTGTGCGAGTTGGGCGATCAATTGCTCGACCGTGTCGCGTTTCGGATCGGCGATGTATTTCTTGATCGTGTCGGCGGCGAGCTGTTTGGCTTCATCGATCTTGCCCTGGTGCGCTTTCGCTTTGCCGATCCAATAGAGCGCCGAAACGACACTCGGGTTATCCGGTTTGTCTTTGACGAAGCCGCTGAAAAGCTCGGCGATTTTGTCCCATTCGCTCTGTTTTTGCAGGAGCTTGCTCGCGGCGAAGATCGAATAGTTCATTACTTCGTCGGTCGTCGCGGTCTGGTAAGAGCGGATGTAAACCGGGATGGCGGCAGACTCGCGATTGTTCGCGGCGCAGGCGTCGCCGAGGAGCGCGAGTACTTCGCCGAGTTGCGGGTTGCTCGGAAATTGTTTTTCCCACGCCTGGCAATCGGCGATGACCTCGCCGTAAAGGGAGGCGGCATATTTGCAGACAGCGAGCCGGTATTTCGCGTCGGGCAGAAAGGTGCCGTTTGGATGTTTCGCGACATAATCCTGGAGCTGGTTCATCGCATCCTGGTATTTCCCGGCGAAGAGTGCGCAGAGGGCAATGCGGTATTTCACCTCCTCGGTGCTCGCGCCTTTCGGAAACTCGCTCAGATATTTTTTGTGGGCTGTGATGGCCTCTTCATAACTGCCGGCCATGAACTTGGCGTTGCCTAACAAACAGCGGATTTGCTCGCGGAATTGGCTCTTTGGTTGCGTCTCAAGGATGCGGCTGAAATAAGCCTCCGCGGCCGTCGGATCGCCTGCCTGTAATGCGACCGCGCCTAATAAATACCCGACGGTCGGCGCGTTCGATCCGTTCTGGAAATCGCGCAGATACTGCTCGCAGCGTTCCTCGGCCCGCTGCGGCTGGTTGACGTCGGCGAGGGCGACGATTAAGCCGAAAAGCGCCGGTTCACGCTCCGGACCTTCCCTGAAGCGGTCGAGGATTTCCTGGTTGACGACGACCGCTTCCCATTTGCGATCGAGCTCGTAAAAACAACGGCCAAGACGCAGGTAGATCGCCGGGGTTATCGAGGGCAATTTCTCGAATTCCCCGAGCAGCTTCTTCGCATTCGCCATGCTCGCCTTGAGCTGGTTATTGACCGTTGTGAGCTGCGTGATCTGGGTTGGGTTGGTGTGGATCGCGGCGAGGTTTTCCTCGACCCGGTTCTGCAATTCGGCGATCCGGTCGTTCTGCAGCCGAATGACTTGTTCGCGCGGCCGCGCAGAACGATAGCAGGCGAGCGCTTCCTTAAATTGCTGTTTTTCGTAAAACTTGTCGCCCAGCTCAACCGTCAGCGCGTTCAGCTCGATGATGTTGTCCGCTAGGGCAATCTTTTGCTGGATCGCCTCGAGAGTGCGCAGCGCTCTGGCGCCGTCGCCTTTCTCGGCGTAAAGCTTGGCCAGCGCCGTCGCTCCGCGCATTGCGCCGGGGGTGCGAATTTCCTGGAAGTCCAGTTTTTCCAGTGTTCGAATCGCGTCGTCGGTCTTGCCTGCCGCCTTAAGAGCTTCGGCCTCAAAAAGCAGGGCCTGTTCACGGAGTTGGGGTTCGTTCTCCAACGCAGCCATCTGCGCTGCCGCATCCGTGAAATTCTTGCCGAGCAAATTTGACTGGGCGATGGCGAAGGAGGCGCCCCGCTTGTGTTGCCCTTTCGGAAATTTCCCCAGGTAGTTTTTGAAGGCGACGATCGCCTTGGGATAGTCGCCGGCATTAAAATAAGCGGAGCCAATGGTGTAAAAAATTGGCTCAACCTGCGGCGTTACTTCCACTCGGGCGACGATCGCTTCGAGATCTGTCGCGGCCTTGGCGTAATCGCCGGCTTGGAATTCCGCCATCGCCTGGCTGTGGGCAATTGCAAGATCGCGATTACCCTGGCCCGAGGCCGTCGCGACCGCCACGACTGAGCAGAGCGCCGCGGAAAAGGTGCGCGCGCGCCGAACGGGGGGGTTCATGGGCGCGCAATATAGCAGAGGGGTTGCGGGCCCGTCGATGGTTTCTTTTGCGTCCTCGCCGTTTTGCGGCGATGGGCGCGGAAGTGCGATTCCCAAGCGGCGGCTTGAGAGCACGGTCCCGTTCCACCGGGAAACGAAAAAAACCGCCTAACGAGCTAGCGCGTCGTACTGGCCGTCTTGGGACCGGCGCTCAGACGGACGAGGTCGCTCAAGATGTTGAGCGTCTCGTCGCGCTCCGGATCGATCGCGGCAGCCTTGCTGTCATCGCCGTCGAGATCAGAATCCGGATCCGAATCATCGTCGACGTCGGCATCGGGAGCGGCTTCCGGCGCGACCTTCATCCCGCCTTTACTCTTTACCTCGGCGATTTTCCCCGGATACATGATCAGCTCAAGTTTTGGTGCGTCAATCGTCTCGAGGGTGACCCGATAAATGCTCGGTTCTTCCTCCTTCCGGGCGAGACGATCCTTGGAACGCGCTTCCTTGCGCGCCTTCTGCTCGTCCACCTCGTGGCGGCGCACGTCTTCGTTTAGCGAAATGCGATTGTCGTCCAGCTTCTTGCGCAACCGTTCCATGTCCTCCAGAACGTAATGAAATTCCGGATCAGCCGCGACGCGGGCGGCGGAGCGCGCCTTCAATTCGTCGAGGAAAAGCGGATGCGTGTCCGACCATTTGGCGAACCTCGCGGGCGGCACTTCATCGTAGGCGAGCGCATTTTTCAGGGCGCCCTCGCCAAATTCGGGGAGATCGGTCAGCGTCGGAAGCACGATGTCCGAGGCGACACCGTGCAATTGGGTCGAGCCCCCCGCGACGCGATAGAATTTCTGGATCGTTAGTTTGAGCGCGCCGTCATCCTGCGAACGGCTGCCGAGAAGCGAAGTGAAACGGCCGATCTCGAGGATGGTTTGCACCGTTCCCTTGCCAAAGGTGCTCTTGTCGCCCACGATTACGGCACGGCCATAGTCCTGCAAGGCCGCCGCGAAAATCTCGCTTGCGGATGCGCTTTGCCGGCTGGTCAGGACGACGAGCGGTCCATCGTAAGCAATGCCGGGATCCGGGTCGGTGGAGATCACGACGCGCTCGTTGGCGCCTTTGGTCTGCACGACAGGGCCGGATTTGACGAAGAGGCCGGTGAGAGAAATTGCTTCTTCGAGCGACCCGCCTCCATTGCGGCGCAAGTCGATCACAAGGCCGCCTATTTTTTCCCGCTTCAACCGTTTCAGGAGCGCCAGCACATCCTTCGTGGTGCTTTTCTTATGCGAATCCATGTCGGCGTAAAACGATGGCAGGGTGAGCCAGCCGAGCTTCACCGGATTGCCGTCGCGGTCCTTCTTGATGATGATGTCGGCGCGCGCTTCTTGGTCTTTCAGCTTGATCTCGTCGCGCACCAGCTCGACCGTTTTGCGCTGAGCCGGGTCCGTCGCGCTCGCCGGAATGACGAGGAGCCGCACTTTGGTGCCTTTCTTGCCTCGAATCTGCTCGACCACCTTGTCGAGTCGCATATCGCGAACATCGACGAAATCCTTGGAGCCCTGAGCGACGGCGCTAATCCGATCACCAACTTTTAGTCGGCCGCTCGTCTGCGCGGGGCCGCCCGCGACGAGGCTCTCGATTTTGGCGTAGCCGTCCTCGCTGCGCAGCATCGCGCCGATCCCGACGAGCGACAGGCCCATGTTGATGCTGAAGTTCTTCAGGTCGGACGCGCTCAGATATTCCGAGTGCGGATCGTAGGCCTGAGCGAGAGCGTCAAGGAACAGCTTAACCTGCTCGTCGTTATCTTCCTCGTGAATGTTGCGCAGCATGCGGTCGTAGCGGCGCTCGACCAGCTTGGGCCCGGGCTCAATCGGATGATCGGACAGTTTCTCTTGCAAAAGCTCGTTCTCGATCCGCTGGCGCCAAAGGTCGTCGGCCTCGGCTTCGTCTTTAGGCCAGGGTGCTTTCTGCCGGCTGAGGAGGACGGTTTCGTCGGACTTGAAATCAACCGGCTGCTTGACCAGTTCCTTGATCTTCTTGACCCGATCTTCCACCCGCTTTTGGAAAACGGCGAAAATCTCGTGGGACGGTTGGAGGTTCCCCAGCAGGATATCGTCGTCGAGAGTGGTAGCATATTTTGCCGTGAAAGCGTCGATATCCTTCTGAGTGAAAAAGAGATGGCTGAAATCGAGGAGTTCGAGATAGCCGGTGAGGAGTTTGCGCGAAATCTCGTCGTTTAGCGCATGATGCGTGTAGTGGCCCTCTTCGAGTAGACGCCCGACGGAGAGGCCGATCTGCTCGGAATCCGACTTTGCCAAAACCGGCTGCACGCCGAGTGCTACGGCGAGCAAGCCAGACAGGAGCGCGCCGGATTGACCAAGGAAATTTTTCATAAATTCGGAAAAAAAAGCTCGCAGAAAACGATTTGAAAGCAAGGTGAGCGAGCGGGTCACAAAGCCCGGAGGTGAAGAGTGAGACAACGCTCCCCGGCGAAGATTCAAATTTAGATTCGGATGCAGGCGGGCTGAAGGATGCAATTTCCGTTCCGTGGGACGCCTGCTCCTGCTGCTAATCTTGGTCCTGCTATTCCGTGGAGGTAGGATTAGAATAGGAAGCAGGGGCAAAGAAAGAGATGATCGAATACCGCAGCTTCACCGGCGGAATTTTTGAGACGAATTGCTACGCGCTGGAGGCGCCTGAGGGTTGGATCCTCTTCGACGCCCCGGACGGGGCATGCGATTGGGTCGTCCGGCAGGAAATCGAGTTGCGCCTCCTCCTTCTCACTCATGGGCACATCGATCACATCCAGGACGTAGCGAAGATCAAACACCGCTTCGGCTGCCCGGTAGGCGTCCATCCAGCCAGCGCGCCGATGCTCTCCGACCGCGAGTTCTTTCGCAACTTCGGCTTCGAGATCGCGATCGAGCCCGTGACGCCCGATCTGCTGATCGAAGCCACGCCCTGCCGCGAATTCCTCGGGATGAACTTCGAGATCCTCGAAGTGCCCGGTCATTGCCCCGGTAGCCTGTGCTTTTTTTCGCGCGAGCACGAGCTGCTCATTGGCGGCGACGTCCTCTTCGCGGGCGGGGTCGGCCGCTGGGACTTGCCCGGTGGCGACGGCGATCTGCTCTTTGCCGGCATTCGGGAAAAACTCTATCCGTTAGGCGATAACGTCACCGTCCTGCCCGGTCACGGCCCGGCCACCACGATCGGCGCCGAATGCCTTGCGAACCCTTTCGTGCGGCCGTTGTAGTCGGGGACTGTCGTTGGCCGGGTTGGACGCTGTCTCTGTCTGCCCTTGTTGTGCTCCGATGGTTCGTCCACGACCGGGGGTCAACCACCCCGCTACAGGAGGGGCGCCGATGCCGCCCCGGTTGGCGGAAGCTGACGCAACAGCCTGTGCAACGGCTCCGAACCCTCGATCCCCGTGAGAACTTCGGCTAACGAATCGAGCGCGGCGGGAATGTGGGCTAGGAAGGCGCGGTTCTTTTGCACCAGCCCGAGGAAGGCGTAGGCGCCGAGCGCCTGCATCAGGCGTTGCATGGCGCAGAACTGAAACTTTTCCGCGAAGTCCGGGTCGGTGACTCCAGCTTCGGTGCGATAGAACCCAAGCAACTTCTTCCGCTCGGCCGCGCTGACTTTCACATAGGGATCGTAAAGGAGCGAAGCCAGATCGTATTCTGCGAGTCCGAATCGCATCCCTTGGAAATCGATCAGATAAGCCTGCTGGTCGCGGATGATGATGTTCTGCGATTGAAAATCACGATGGACGAGCATGCGCGGGTAGCGCTCCAATTGCTGGGCAATTTGCTCCAGTCGAGGAAGGCATGCCAGTTCATGCAACTTCCTCTCTTCGACGCCGAAATGACGGCGGAGGCAATTCTCGAAAAAATAATGCTGTTCCCAAAGGTAAAGCGCCGCGTCGAACTGCGCTGGCAGATCGTCCCGGATTTCCGTAGAGTCAGCCGCGGAGACGCGGTGTAGCTTCGCGATTTCTTCGAGCGCTGACTCGTAAAATGAGCGGCGTGTCGCCCAGCTTTCGCCGCGGTAGGTCCAAAGGTCGCACTCGCCGAGATCCTCAATCCAGATGAGGCCTACTGCCGGATCGTGAAAGAATATCTTCGGTGTGCGCACACCGTGGGTGGCCAGGAATTCCGCGATACCGACATAGCGCGCATTTTCGGCGTGCCCTTGTCTGTATTTGACGAGGACGATCGACTGACCGGGTGAAAACTGGATGCGATAAAACTTGCGCTCCGACCCGCCTTTTTCGATCGGCGAAATGCTTGCCTCCGTCGCGGCCAGGCCGGGGAAGCGGAGGCGCGTCTGGTGCAGGAGCGTCTCGGCAAGAATCATCGGGAAAGCGAAATGGAAAAAGCAGCTGAAGATGAAATAATGAGGAAAGCAGGCCCTAACGGACGCGCAGCAACGGCCGGGCTTTCCAAGCAGGAAAAGGAGTTCGATCTCGTTTCCCTTCCTGCTCTCCTGCTTGGAAAGCCCGGCCTCATCTTCGATTTCATTACGGCCTGATTCATTCTTACGCCGGCCAATCTAGATAACAGCATCGGTCAGCGAGCCCTCGGCGCTGCGCCGGGTACGGACGATACAGCGATTCAACCGCGAGCGGGAGGCAATTTGCGCGCCGGGCCAAAGGATCGAGTCCTCGACGATTGCGCCGGCGCCGACGCGACAGCCGGCCCCAATCGACGAGCAACCGCGCACTTGCGCGCTCGGATCGACGCTCGCATCGGGCGCGATCTGGATGGGCCAGGCGGACGGCTGCACGTAATCCGGTCGCCACGTTTCTTCGCTGAGCGTGCGATGGACCGCCAGATATTCAGCGCGCGAGCCGAGATTCCACCAGCGGCCTTCCTGCGAAACGACGCCACCGATCCGGCCGCCGGCGCCGATCCATTCGGCGAGGACTGGAATAAAGGAGATTTTCGTCTCTGCCGGAACGCGCTCGAAAATCTGCGGGTTCCAGACCGAAACATTGGCATAGTCGAAATTACCGGGATGTCCGTAGCGATTTCCGATGTCGATGACTCGACCGTCGCCGTGGCGGAATGCGATGTTGGAGGCCAGGCCGGTCTCGCGCAAGGCGAGGGTGACGTCGTTGCCGCTACCGAAATGTGCCTCGAGCAGCGGCTCGAGCGGGAGGTCGGTAAGGACGTCACCGCTGTAGGCAATAAACGGCTTTGTCCCGAGCCACCGTTGCGCATTCTTGATCCCGCCGCCGGTTTCGAGCAGGACCGGCTCGTGTATCAGCCTGATGGGAAGCTGGAGATATCTACCATTGGTGAAAAGGGTTTCGAAATGTCCGGAAAGATGATGGGTGTTGACGACGAACGACTTCACGCCCGCGGCCGCGAGGTGATCGAGAGCGAAGGTGATAAGCGGTTTTTGGAAAATCGGGACGAGCGGCTTTGGCAAGTCCTCGGTCAACGGACGGAGCCGCAGGCCGAGACCGGCGCCGAGGACGAAGGCCTGGGTGACCATGTGCCTAACGATGACTAGGATCGCTTGCTTTGCTCACCGCGCTGCATCGGATGCCCGGGACGCAATGTCAAATTAGCGCCGCGCACGGCGATGGTGTTAGGGAATATTGTACGCTTCGACCAGTCCGACGCCGGTCGTCTCGTCTATTCCGTGAACCACGGCGGTATATGCCCCGGCGGGGAGTGCCGCGAAAATCGCCGCCTCGCGGTCGTCGCTGGGTTCGAGACCGGTTGAGGTAATGATGCCTTCCTGCGTGTCTCGCCAGTTGTCGTTCAACGCCACCAGGCCGCCGTTGCTGTCGCGCAATTCGAGCGTCGGATCCTGCAGCGCGCCGGCTACGCCGATCGCGCCTAACGACGGGCCGAGCGCGCGCACCACGATGTTGGCCTGCGCCGAGGCCTCGTTCGAGATGATCAACCCGCCGATCAGGGCCGCGTCGTCGGTCCCGACCGGGCCGCGCGTGCTAATGTTGGCAAATTGTGCCTCCGGTGTCGCATCGAGATCGTAGGCTTCGACCAGGGCGGTACCGGTGGTGTTGTTAGTTCCCCGGAGGATGGCGGTGTAGGCGCCCGGGTCGAGCGTCGCGACAATCGCCGCTTCGCGATCGTCGTTAGGCTGGAGGCCCGTCGCCTCGATCGCGGCCTCCTGGGTTTCGCGCCAGTTGTCGTTCGAGAAAATAAGGGCGCCCGTGTTGTCATGAAGTTCGAGCATGGGATCCTGCAGCACTCCACTGAGGCCGAAGGCGGCGAGAGAAGGACCGATAGCGCGCAGGATCACCTGCTTTGCCGTTGAGCCGCTCACAATCAGACCGCCGATCAGGACATCGTCGCCCGTGCCAACCATTTCGCGGGTTGAGATGTTAAGTTGGCGCGAGGTGTGCACGACAGACGCCGGGTCGTTAGGCTCGGTCGCCGAGAGAAACTCGGAGAGGTTATCCTCGCCGTCGCTGTCCGCGTCACCAGCCGTTCCGCCGAGCTGCGGATCATCAATCTGGGCGAGCGACAAACGCGAAGCCTGGAAACTGGTGAAATCGACCTCCGGCGCGATCCCTACACGGGTAATGAACGGGTCGGGATTTCCCGTCCGCGTATCGACCCAGACGGGGACGGCCGGCACGTCGGGGCTGGTCGATTCGGCGACGCCCTGATAATCGCCCAGCATGTAGCCGTCAGCAGTCAGCGGCGCGAGCGCGGCATTGGTTGTTTCACTCGTTAAGCGAATGTTTGGCTGCCAGGTCGCCCCGCCATCGAACGATTGAGCCACGTAAAGATTGCAGAGCGTTGAGACCCCGCCGCTGTCGCGCTGGTCGTAAAATGAGACAGTTAATCTTTGCCCATCGGGCGAGGCGGAGATCGCGGGGTTAAAGACACCCGTGCTTGGATTATCACTGACGGCGATTGGGGCCGACCAGGTGGCACCGGTATTGGTCGATTTGGTAAACAAGATGCGCGGAAGGCCCGCGCCGTCGCGAGCTTGATACACGACGTAGAGCGCGCCGGTCGTGCGATCGGTTGCGGCCGAGGGCAGGAAGACGCCGGTGCGAATGCTCGGGTGAACGTACCGAGTCACGGTTGTGATCAGCGTTGGCGCCCCGAAGGTAATGCCGCCGTCGGTCGAGAGCACCATGTCAATCTCCTCCGGTGTCGTGGCCGCGTCGTCACCGCCGAACCCGCTCTCGGCGAAGTTCCAATAGATAATGGCAACCCGCCCGTCCTGGAGAAAGATCGGTTGCGAGCCCTGGGCGCTTGTGATGGCTGAGTGAATGACGACGCCGGGACTCCAGGTCACGCCATGATTGTCGCTATAGGATCGGAGGATCGGCGATGCGTCGGTCGTTCCGAATTCAGTCCAGGTAACGAGAATCCGGCCGACCGTCGATGTGCCGGCGAAGGTATTGACCGCCATCCACGGCTTGTCGGGGAAGTCATTGTTGTTTTCGGGCTGGAAAACAACTGCGGGCGCGGCAAAGGTCGCCCCGCCGTCGGTGGATCGGCTGACGAGAATGATGCCGGTCGTGAAGGCGCTATCGGTCGCGGCCTCGGTGTTCAGAAAAACTTTGCCGTCCAGGTCGATCCCGGCCACCGGGTCGGTCGCGCGGAAATAGGGGCCGCCGGTGATCGTCGTTAGGTTGGGAATCAACGCCCGTGTCCAACTAAGGCCGCCATCGTGGGTCACCGAATACCCGCAATCGACCGCGCCGCCATCCGTGAAGCGGCCCTCCTGAAAGACCGCGGCCAGAAAATCGGGATCGGATGGCGAGCGGACGATATGGGGTTCGGCCTGCGCCCGCATCGCCGGGGGCAAGGGTGCCGGATCGTCGCCCAGCCGCAGATTCGGCCCAATGCGCAGATCGAGGGTGACGACGGCTTCGGCCTGTGCCGGCGCCCGGGCGGCGGCCGGCGCCCTAACGATATCGCCGCCACGGTCAAGCAGCATGAGCGCACCCGAAGAAAGGCGCTCGAGTGGGACGGTTTCCAATGCGGCGGGCCAACTGCTTCGATCGGGAGCGGGCATGGAGACGCCGGGCCCCGATAAGGCAGTCATCGTTAGGCAACAGAAAATTGCTACCAGCAACACAAGGCTGGAGCCGAGGACGCGAGAGTTCTTTTTCAATCTTGGGAAATTTACGCGGCGACGAACCCTGGACAAGGGGCCAGATGCCGACGATTCACGACCCGCGCTTTAGTGCAGGTTGTAAACTTCCACCAAGCCAACTCCGGTTCCGCCATTTTTGCCGCTTTCGATCGCGGTGTAGGCGCCGGGCGCGAGGGTTATCAGGATCGCCGCTTCGGCGTCATTTGAAGGTTGCAGGCCGGTCGCTACGATCTCCGCTTCCTGGTCACTTTGCCAGCTGTCGCTGGAGGCGATAAGCATGCCGTTGGCGTCGTAGAGATCGAGCACGGGATCGGCGAGAGGATCGGCAATCCCGAAATCGCCTAACGAAGGCCCCAGTCCACGCACGATTACCTGGCTGCTGCCGCCCGTGCTGCTCGCGACGATGAACCCGGCAATCATGACGCTGCTACCGGTGCCGACAAATCCCCGGGTGCTGATGTTCGCCAGTTCGGGTCCGGTGCCGGCGCCCAAGTCGTAGATTTCGATCAGCCCGATGCCGGTTGTGGCCTGCTTCCCGCGCTCAATCACAGTGTAAGTGCCGGCGGCAAGGGTAGCAATGAGTGCAGCCTCGGCGTCATTGGTCGGTTGCAGGCCGGTAGCCTCAATCTCCGTTTTCTGGTTCTTCATCCAGTTGTCGTTCTCGGCGATGATCACGTCACCGCTGTAAAGTTCGATGATCGGGTCGGCCAACGCGCCGGTAATCCCGGCGCTGGCCAGCGACGGACCCAGGCCGCGGATGAGCACGTCCTTGAAGCCGGAGCCGACGACGATGAACCCGCCATCGAGCACATTGTCGCCGGTCAGGATGTTCAGTCGCGTGGAAATGTTGATCAGCGTGGCGGTATTCTGCGCGGCGATGAAAGCCGGGCTGAAATCCGTGGTGGCGAACAACGACTCAGTTCCATCGGGGGCGATCTTCTCGATCGTCGAGGTGAGATTGTTGACCACATAAAGATTGCCCGACGAATCGAAGGTCAGGCCGATCGGG
>Ga0207645_10001941_pt1 | contig 16683 bp, 14 predicted proteins | sample KBSM53metaG_FD_184331 | JGI IMG/M metagenome (GOLD analysis project Ga0207645, IMG submission 184331) | Miscanthus rhizosphere microbial communities from Kellogg Biological Station, Michigan, USA - KBS M5-3 metaG (SPAdes) (version 2) | ecosystem: Host-associated > Plants > Roots > Rhizosphere >...
TTAATACTTTTATTTGGTTTCTTACCGAAAAACTTTTCTACTATTTCCTGCACTTTAGGAATACGGGTGGAACCACCAACCAATATCACCTCATCAATTTCTGACGATTTCAAACCTGCATCTTTCAATGCCTGCTCGCAAGGCCTTAAACATCTTTCAAATAATTTATCAGCCAACTGTTCAAATTTCGCGCGGCTGAGTTTTTTCACTAAGTGTTTGGGCACTCCGTCTACCGCAGTTATATAGGGCAGGTTGATCTCTGTTTCGCTGGAAGAAGACAATTCAACCTTCGCTTTTTCAGCCGCTTCTTTCAGGCGTTGCAAGGCCATTGGATCTTTGCGAAGATCAATCGCTTCGTCTTTTTTGAATTCTTCAGCCAGCCAGTCCATAACCACTTTATCGAAGTCATCACCACCAAGGTGCGTGTCACCGTTAGTTGACTTTACTTCAAACACACCATCACCCAATTCAAGAACGGATATATCGAATGTACCGCCACCCAGGTCAAATACGGCCACTTTTTGATCTTTATGCTTTTTATCCAAACCGAACGCCAATGCAGCTGCGGTTGGTTCATTAATGATACGGCGCACATTCAGACCGGCGATTTCACCGGCTTCTTTTGTAGCCTGGCGCTGTGCATCATTAAAGTACGCTGGCACCGTGATTACCGCTTCATTTACTTCCTGTCCCAGGTAATCTTCCGCAGTTTTCTTCATTTTCTGAAGAATCATCGCACTGATTTCCTGTGGCGTGTATAAACGGCCATCTATGTCAATACGTACGGTATTATTGTCACCCTTTGCCACTTTGTAGCTCCAGTGAGTTATTTCTTCCCCCACTTCGTCAAATCGGCGCCCCATAAAACGCTTCACACTCATGATCGTGTTATGCGGGTTTGTGATTGCCTGGCGTTTGGCCGGGTCACCTACCTTACGTTCGCCATTTTTCAGAAAAGCCACTACAGACGGGGTTGTGCGACGACCCTCATCATTGGCAATAACCACCGGCTCGTTACCTTCCATGACGGCAACGCAGCTATTGGTCGTTCCTAAGTCAATACCTATTATCTTTCCCATAGTTAATATTTCTCCTTTTTTCACACCCATTTCAAGGTGTCAGCCTTGATATTCAATCATTATGCCGTCAAGGGCAAATGTGAAAAATTGTCAGTTACAAATTATGCAGGTGATATTTATGGCGGGGAAAGGAAGTAAGATCAGCAGTTAAACCTAAATGCCCCTACCAACCTCAGTAACCGTTACCCTCCCCGTTAAACTTATTTATGTAAACCGTTAATTCTTTAATTTCATAAAATAACCTTTCAAATGAAAGTCAAAACTGCTTACACGCTCTTCACTGCCATATTGTGCTGGTTTGGCCTCCTCCTGCAGTTATATCTTATTTTGACCAATGACACAAGCGGAGTTAGTTTTTGGGGAAGGTTTTTTAATTTCTTCAGCTTTTTCACTATTCTGACAAATATCCTGGTAGCGGTCAGCCTTACCTGCACGTTAATGAAATCAAGAGGCCGGTCAGGTGTTTTTTTCACCAAACCGGAAGTACAGACAGCATCTGCGGTGTATATTCTTATAGTCGGCATCATTTACGTTACAGTATTGCAGCGTTTATGGAAACCACAGGGTCTTCAATGGGTTGCCGATATTATTCTTCATTATGCAATACCTGCACTATATACTATTTATTGGCTGACGATTGTTCCGAAAGGTCATTCGAAATGGAAACATTGTTTTCGCTGGCTGATTTATCCTGCTTTATATTTTGCATACTCAATTGTACGGGGCGCTGTTACAGGCTGGTATCCTTATCCTTTTCTGAATGTAAAACAAAACGGATTTAATAACACCTTGTTGAATGCGGTTGCTATTTTAGGTTTTTTTATAATCGTTGGATTTATATTTATTGGCATTGATAAGTATTTTGCCAGGACAAAGGTGGCCGCTGAAACAGTATAATATTTCATTGATACAATTCTTTTCCTTCTATAATAAATAAGCATGGATTGGTTCTGGATCATTTTGGGAATAATTCTCGTTTTAGTCGGCATTGCCGGGAGTTTATTGCCCTTATTACCCGGACCTCCCGTCGCCTACGTTGGATTACTGATTCAACAGTTCAGAGAAGTAAAACCATTCAGTACAAATTTTTTATTGACCTGGGCAGCAGTAGTCGTCATTATCCTTGTCCTGGATTACCTTATTCCAATATGGGGAACGAAAAAATTTGGTGGTACAAAGTATGGCGTTTGGGGATGTACGCTGGGTTTTATACTCGCATTCTGGCTTGGTCCATGGGGTGTAATTCTTGGTCCGTTTATCGGCGCTTTTATTGGTGAAATGATTGCCAACCAGGATTCGCGGCAAGCCTTCAAAGCGGCAGTTGGTTCATTTGCCGGCTTTTTATTCGGTTCATTAATAAAAATTGTAGCTTGTTTTGCCCTGCTTTATTATGTTATCAAATCCATATAAAAGCAAGAATCAAGAACCGATCATTTCCTTACTTAATTATCTTTATTCTCAAACGCTGCATATGGCCAATACAATTGCTCAGAAACTCCGGATAAACCAGGGAGCTACGCTGCTTGCTTTAAACGCACCGGATAATTTTAAAAAAGGATTAACCGGTTTGCCTTCCGGTGTAAAGATTGTCACCAATGGAAAAGAATACGACCAGGTACATTGGTTTGTATTCAACCGGGTACAACTGGAAAAGGAAATGAGCAAAATAATGAAGCTGTTGAAAGAAGGTGTTACTGTCTGGGTATATTATCCAAAGGGTACATCGAAAATTCAGACGGACCTGACAAGAGATAAAGGTTGGGATTGCTTATTAAAAGAAGGAGACAAACTTACGTGGATCAGTCTTATTTCATTCGATGATACGTGGTCTGTATTTGGGTTCAGACCAAAAACTGAAGCAGATAAAAAGAAGGATGCAAAACCAAAAGAGGAAAGAGAAATTTTTAAATGGGTAAATCCAACGACTAAAGAAGTAAAATTGCCTGATGATCTTGCTTCGGCTTTTAAAAAGAATAAAAAACAGGCTGATTATTTTGATACACTTTCGTTTACCAATAAGAAAGAATACATTGAATGGATCGTAACAGCGAAAAGAGAAGAAACAAGAAAGGAAAGAATTGATGGAACGATTGAACGATTGGAAAAGCAATGGAAGAATCCGCGAAACATATGACCCACAATAGATATGGTAGTTCACATGGATGTTCTCCGGAAAAAATCGATGTGGCTGCATATGTGCCCTATGATGTTATGTAGTTCAAAAAAAACTTTAATCATTTTTATTGAATAGTTTTGCATTTGATGAACTTGAGTCCTGACATATACCAGCGCATCGTTTCTGCCAAAGTTTTCATTGATGAAAATTACCAGGAACAAATTAACCTGGACGATGTTTCAGAACAGGCGTTCTTTTCCCGCTTTCATTTTCATCGCTTATTCACACGCATCTACAGGCGTACACCTCACCAGTACATTACGCAAAAACGATTAGATAAAGCAAAAGAATTATTAAAAGAAAATAAGGCCGTAACCGATGTGTGCAACGAAGTTGGTTTTGAAAGTATCGGCTCTTTTAGTGTTTTATTTAAAAAAGAAATCGGCTTTGCACCCCAGTACTATCGCAATATGGCCTATAAGAAAAAAATGGAGCAGCAGGCACAGCCGAAAAAAGCTATTCCACACTGTTTTATTGAAGGATATAAGTTAAGTGAATAGTCAATAGTGAATATAACTAACCACTGTTGAACAGTCTATTCTCTATTTTCTCTTAACTATTGCCCGAAACCCATTCACCATTCACTATTCACCACATAAGCAAGAATCAAGAAACCTCTCTCCTCCCATCCTCCTAATTTTACCTCATTAAACTGATTATTATGATAACAAAACTTTCGCACACGTCATTTTTTGTAACGGACCAGAACAAAGCCTATGATTTTTATGTAAACAAATTGGGCTTCAACGTTCATACCGATGTAACAATGGATAATGGATTTCGCTGGCTTACGGTTACCGCACCGGAGCAACCTGAACTCGAAATCGTTCTTTTTCCCGCTACGGAAGGTGTTAATGGTTTTGACGAAGATGTTCGCAATGCATTAAAGCTGTTGCTCGACAAAGGCGTCATGGGCGCCGGCGCCATGTACACGCCCGATTGCCGCGCTACATATGAAGAGTTGAAAGCTAAAGGCGTTCATTTTAAATCAGAACCAAAGGAACAATTCTATGGTATCGAAGCGATCATTACCGACGGATGCGGGAATTGGTTTAGTATGACGCAACCTAAGGAGGGAATGTGAAAGTGAATAGCGAAGAGTGAACGAACCTCGGAAATCAGCAGGTATTATTCCCTGATGACTATTCACACTTGACCATTGACGGTTTTCGTTTCTTTTACTACTTTTATATCTTCATGCCATGCTGCAAAGTGTGGCATAGCTTTTTTCCAAACCTATTGAACCATTAGAAATGAAATCGTCTGTCCTGTTCCTGTTTTCCTGTTTGTGTATAGTGTTATTTTTTTCATGCAGCCCGAAATTATCTTCGTCCGGCCCCACGAAACCAACACTTGAAAAAACCGATTTCAAACTGGATTCACTTCCCGATTCAGAAATTGATATACCAATACGCATCAGCCTCCGGCCATTTTATAATATGGCGGAAAAAAATATTGATACCGTGTATACATCAGATAACTATCCGGATGATTGGGTTCAGGCTGGTTGTGCTGTTCGATATAAATATCATTTCCGTCGCGGCCCATTGCAAATGCGTGCGGCCGGCAATGTATTTAATTTAGGATTTACAGGTTACTATCAGGTGATTGGTTCAACCCGGGCCTGTGTAAATGGTGCCGTAATTTCTCCCTGGACCCCGCCCTGCAACTGCGGGTTCAATGAAGGTGAACGAAAAGTAAATATTACTTTTTCAAACCTGGTCAATATAACGCCGGACTACAAGTTAAAATTATCGGTGAAGCGATTGGAACCGCAGGCATTGGATAAATGCACGGTTTGTTTCTGGGGACAGGATATAACAAAAGAAGTGATGACGGGGCTGAAAGCAAATCTCGACGAGGCCAAAGGCGCAATAGAAAAAAAATATAGCGTCATTGATTTGCGGCAGCGTTTTCAATTGATCTGGGATAAATTAAGTGAAGTGTACAACGTGTATGAGCTGGGATGGTTGCAGATTAATCCTAAGAAATTAAGATTGAACAGCCTGATGGCAAGAAATGATTCATTGAATATAAATCTTGGTATATCAGCTCATCCCGTCATTGGTTTTGAAAAACAAAAAGGAGAAAATGCGGGTGTTCCCAATCTTTCAGATTTCAGCAGTCATACAGGTTTCAACATTTTCCTGGATGCATTGCTCGATTACGATTCACTCAGTAATATCGTCAATGCACAGTTGAAAGATAAACGGTTTGATTTTAAAAAAGGGCCGGTTAATAAATATGTCATTGTAAAAAGTTGTAAGCTTCTTGGTGTGGATAATGAAAAGCTGGTAATAAAATTAGATTTTGAAGGGTCGTATAATGGCGTAGCCTGGTTTACCGGTAAGCCTTTTTACGATGAAGCCACAAAAGTGATTGAGATGCGCGATGTTGACTTCGATATAAAAACCAGGAATGCCCTTTTAAAAACAGCAAACTGGCTTTTTAGTAACCGTATCACCAATGAATTGAAAAAATATTCACGGTTCGATCTTAATAATTATATTGATTCCGCAAAAATCTCCATAAATGCGCAGCTGAACAAAGAATGGATGAGCGGAATAAAAAGCAATGGACAAATCAATGAAATAAAATTTATCGGTGTGTACCCTGTTTCAAAACATCTCGTTATCCGCAGCAACTGTAGCGGTGATCTGTCAATGCTGGTTGAATCGGTTAATCTCAGCCTGTAGCTTCTTCACTTTTTTCGTTTTCCGATGCTCTGAATGTATAATGTTTCTGGAAGAGATAACTGGTTAAAATAACCACACAGGTCGTCATTACCTGGGCCGGGATCGGGTAAATATGGAGCCGCTCAACAAACACTTTCAGCAAAATATAATTCAGCATGAGACTGAACAGGAAGTTTACAAGGTACCGGAAAAGCTGTACGCGGCCTCTCAGCATTGAATTACTAAAAACCACGTATTTCATCAGGAAAAAACCAAAACAAAAATTAAAACCGGATGCGATAAATAATGCAGCAACGTGTGGTTTAAATGCATAAAAGCCTAAATGCAGGTTTTCTTCTTTTAAAATAAACTTAAAGCTGATCGTATAGATCACAAACCCTACAAAAACATTAGTACCGCCACAGGCGGCATAACGAAAGGTCTGCTGGTCCATCAACCTCTTAAAGGGCGGATAAAAAAAATCGACGATGGGTATGATCAAATCCCTTGCTGAATGGATATGCCGTCTCATGAGGCGCAAAGGTAAGCTCGGCAAAGAAATATTAGAACGCTCAAAATGCGGATAAAGCTGATTTTCACTGATTCTTTGTCAAAAAGGCTTTACAGTTTTGAATCAAGTTGCCTCGATGAGCGATAAAATCTGCGGATAGCTGTTTCATCCGTTCATCCGTATTCCTTTTCGTAAATTCGCCACCGAAAATTTTAACAGAATGGATATTGCCGGACAGATTAAATCACTTGCAGCAAAGGCGCTTAAAGAATTGTATAATTATGCTATCAACGAGGCCGATCTTACTATTAATATAACCAAGCCGGAATTTGAAGGCGATTACACGCTGGTTCTTTTTTCTTTTATAAAACAATTGAAAAAATCACCCGAACAGTTGGGAAATGAATTGGGAAAATTTCTGGTTGAGAAAAACCCTCAACTATTTACAGCATACAATGTAATCAAAGGCTTTTTGAATCTTACAATATCCGACAACTATTGGATTGAGATTTTACAGGCAAATTATGCCGATGAAAAATTCGGTACAAAGCCGGCGAATGGTAAGAAAGTAATGGTGGAATATTCATCTCCGAATACCAACAAGCCATTGCACCTTGGACATCTTCGCAATAATTTTTTAGGTTGGAGTGTAGCTGAAGTTTTAAAGGCCAACGGTTATGAAATTATAAAAACCTGTATTGCCAACGATCGCGGCATTCATATCTGCAAAAGTATGCTGGCATGGCAGCTGTGGGCCAACGGTGCGACGCCGGAAAGTACAGGAATAAAAGGTGATCATTTGGTAGGTGATTACTATGTTATGTTTGGCGTAGAACATAAGAAGCAGGCTGAAGCATTGGTTGCAAAAGGAATGAGCAAGGAAGAAGCTGAAAAAGAAACGCCGTTAATGAAAGCAGCACAGCAAATGCTGATCGATTGGGAAGCAGGAAAGCCGGAAGTAATTGAATTATGGAAAAAGATGAATAGCTGGGTGTATGCGGGTTTTGATGAAACATATAAACGCATCGGCACAGACTTCGATAAAATTTATTACGAAAGCGATACCTATATACTTGGCAAAAAATTGGTGGACCGTGGTTTGCAGAAAGGTGTTTTTTATAAAAAAGAAGATGGCAGTGTATGGATCGACTTAACCGCAGACGGGCTCGATGAAAAAATCGTACAGCGTAAAGATGGAACAGCTGTATACATCACACAGGATATCGGTCTTGCTGTTGAGAAATATGAGCAATTCAAAAGTGATAAAAGTATCTATGTGGTGGGCGACGAACAGAACTACCATTTCAAAGTATTGAAATTAATTTGCCAGAAACTTGAAATGCCATCTGCGGATGGTATTTATCATTTGAGTTACGGAATGGTGGAATTGCCAACGGGAAGAATGAAAACAAGAGAAGGTACAGTGGTAGATGCAGATGATATTGTAGATGAAATGACAAATGTATCAAAACAAAAGACGGAAGAACTTGGAAAAGTAAAAGACTTCAATGAATCAGAATTGAAAGACTTATATGACACTATTGGGTTGGGTGCTTTGAAATTTTTCCTGTTACGCGTGGAACCAAAAAAGAAAATGCTTTTTAATCCTGAAGAGTCAATAGACTTTCATGGGTTTACGGGACCATTTGTTCAATACACTTATGCAAGAATAAAATCGATTTTGAGAAAAGAGAAAGCTATAAACGACAAGCCGCAAGCGGCAAGTCTTTTGCCGTTAGAAAAGAAGCTGATTGTATTACTTGAACAATATACGTCTATAATTGAGCAGGCCGCTATTGAATATAATCCTTCGGTGCTGGCGATATATGCATTTAATCTTGCTAAAGATTTCAACACGTTCTATACAGAGCATTCAGTAATGAATGCTGAATCGGCAGAAAAAAAACAATTACGTCTCCGGCTTTGTGAAATGACGGCAAACGTCATCGCATCATCCATGCACCTGCTCGGCATTCGTGTGCCGGAGCGTATGTAAAAAAAATTGCCAACCGTTAGGTTGACAATTTTAAATTATGCAGTAAGTTCTGATCGACTAATGACTACCGGCTCATTAAAGTCCCATGTCCAATTTCTTCTGTTTTAATGATGCCAGCGAAGGATCCATTTCTATTGCCTTATCGCAAAGGCGCACACCTTTATCTTTTTCTCCTTTTTTCTGGTAACACATACCGATCATATACAACGCTGAAGCATTGGTTTTATCATAACCAAGAATTGTATCCCAGTAATTCATAGCGTCGGAAAATTTTCCTTTATAATAGTAAGCTTCAGCTACCATGTTCAGTATATTCAGATCACTTGGTTTTTTCTTTAAAATTTCATTGAGAATTTTAACACCTTCATCCAGGTTGCCGATATTCAGATAAGCGATACCCAGGTTTTCAAAATAATCATTGTCTTTTTTATAACCTTTATCGCCTGCCATGAGAATATACTTTAAGGCATTCTTATCATCATGCATTGCATAGCAGATAAGACCGAGTTCATATACCCAGTTATTTTTTGACGTGTCGAGTGATATTGCCTTTTCAAAAAAAGGAATTGCCTGTTTATAGTTCAGCATATCGCCATAGCTGCGTGCGATCATATAAGGAACTTCTGCATTTGCAGGTTCTTCTTTTTGTGCCGCGGTAAGGTATTGTATCGCATCGCCATAATTGTCCTGCTCATAATAAACTTTGCCGATTACAGCATTCACTTTTGCAGCAGCATCCACCTGTTTTAGTTTGGTGGCATATTGAATCACATCGTCATTCTGCTTCAGGTTTACGGAAAGCATCATCAATTGCCGATAATTATTTGCGGAATTATCGCCAAGGGTCAGCAATTTTTTATAAACTTCTCTTGCCTGGCCATATCTTCTTAAATCGTAGTAAACATTTGCCAGTTCGGAAATGATCGTCTTATCATTTGGATTATACATCGCCGCCTTTTCAAAATTTTTCAGCGACTCCATGCGGCGTCCTGTTTGCTTTTCCTGCAAACCTTTTTTATAAAAGAAATCAGCGCTGTCTGTTTGGGCAAACGTAAGTGTAGTGGTTATCGCACAAAGCAATGCGAAGATTGATCGGATCATAGGGTATTGTTTTGGATGGTGTCAATCGCGAATATCATCACGAATCACTTTCCCGGTTAATAAATAGGTAGCTTTCTGCAAATTAGTTCAGGCTAAATGCCCAAACAATAGTTTACGTAGAAATACGGAAAAACAAGGTAGTTTTTGCAGTACGCTCTTAACTACAATTTGACCGCAATTATTAAGCCTAATCTTCCAGGTCGTCAAAAACAGGCTATTTAAGTACGATGGCGGCCAATGGCGGCAGGTTCACAACGACCTTATACCGGTCATGATCTTTATCTACCAATGTGCACCGGATATCAGGGTTATAAACATTTCCCGTACCCCAAAATTCTTTACTGTCGCTATTAAAGATTTCTTTTGAATAAGACTTGCCTGTTGTATAAATTTCCCAATTCTGCCTGATAACCGGTGTCATGTTTAATATCACCAGCAAATCATCTTCTGTTTTTTTTGCCTTCCGCTTAAAAACAATCACACTTTCTTCGCGATGATTCAGGTCCACCCATTCGAAGCCGTAAATAGTAAACTGGTTTTCATACAGCGCTGGCTCTTGTTTGAGCAATTTATTTAAAGAGGCTACGCAATCTTTCATTAAACGATGCGGATCATATTGCAACAGGTGCCAGTCTAATTCCGATTTGTAATTCCATTCGGTTGTCTGCCCGAATTCGTCGCCCATGAATAAAAGTTTTGCTCCCGGATGTGTCCACATATACGTATACATCAATCGCAGGTTTGCAAATTTCTGCCACTCATCGCCCGGCATTTTATAAATCATCGGGCTTTTGCCATGCACAACTTCATCGTGACTAAGCGGAAGCATGAAGTTCTCATCATAATAATACATCATGCTGAATGAAAAATTATCCTGGTGAAATTGTCGTACAATCGGATCTGTTTTAAAATAATTCAACGTATCGTGCATCCAGCCCATCATCCATTTCATACCAAAGCCTAGACCGCCGCCAAACGTAGGTTTTGAAACGCCCGGCCAGTCGGTTGCCTCTTCCGCTATTGTCTGCACATCGGGAAAATCACGGAATATCGTTTCATTCAGATCTTTTATAAAAGCTATCGCTTCCAGGTTACCATCACCGCCATATTCGTTTGGTTCCCATTGACCCGCTTTTCTTGAGTAATTTAATTTGAGCATGGACGAAACAGCATCCACCCGTATGCCATCAATATGAAACTTATCAAACCAGTAGCGGGCGCTGCTGATCAGAAATGATTTTACTTCTCCCCTTTTATAATTGAAAATATAACTATTCCAGTCCGGGTGAAAGCCTTTGCGCATATCCGCATACTCATAAGTGTGAGTACCGTCGAACATGAACAACCCGTGAGAATCGTATGGAAAATGCGAGGGAACCCAATCGAGAAGTACGCCTATACCTTCGGCGTGAAAGGCTTCAATCAATCGCATCAACCCCTGCGGGTCACCAAATCTTGACGTAGCGGCAAAGAAACCTGTACACTGGTAACCCCAGCTTCCATCGAACGGATGTTCCATTACGGGCATAAACTCCACGTGCGTAAAACCCATTTCTTTTACGTAAGGAACAAGCCTTTCTTTAATCTGGTCGTAGGTATTGTACGTTTCCTCGTCATCTTTATCGGGTCGCATCCAGCTCGTCAAATGAACTTCATATACACTCCACGGAGCACTCAACGCGTTTTTCGATTTCCGGGTTTGCATCCATTCGTTATCGTTCCACTCATAATACATGTCCCATGTAATAGACGCTGTCTTTGGCCTCTTTTCCCAAAAATTTGCAAAGGGATCTCCCTTTACCGTTTCTCTTCCCTGGAAACCGACAATATGATATTTATATACTTCGCCAAGATTAAAATTTGGGATAAACCCTTCCCAAATGCCGCTATTGTCCCACCTCGGATTCAGCTCATGAATATTTTTTTCCCAGTCATTAAAATTTCCAATCACAGAAATCGTTGTAGCATTGGGTGCCCATACGCAGAAATAAATCCCCCATACGTCGTTTACCTTGACCGAATGAGAACCGAATTTTTCATACAGCCGATAGTGTGTTCCCTGCTGAAAATTGCGGACATCATCATCATTTAATAATGAATAATTCCAAACGGCTTTTGAAGTATCTATAAAATGTGTTTCTTCGTACCTGCTTAGTGTTGACATAGAGAGTTATTTAAGGTGGCTGTTTGTAGTTAAGAAAAACTTTATCGAACGTGACATTATGGAAAACCTGACATATAGCATCTCGTTAGTTTGTTTAAATTAGCTTTAACGTAAAATTATACGAACGGCATGTGATTTACAGAAAGTTCTCTTGATATTTGGATGACCCGAACTATTTAATCCGTAATCCTTTGAACCAAAATTAAACCTAAACCAATCCTAAACAGCCATGAGAAAAACAGTCGCTGTCCTGGTGTTGATTTTCTTCATCTCCCTCACCGCCATTTCCCAATCCGTATCTATTAAAGGTACGATAACCGATACCTCGGAAGGGAAAAATCTGACCAATGCCGTTATAACTCTTCTTACAAAAAAGGATTCTATTCTTGTAAAATATACACGCAGCGATAAGCAAGGTAATTTTAAACTTTCCCCGGTTGATAGCGGGAATTATATTTTATGGATCACTTATCCAAAATTTGCTGATTTTACAGATCCGCTACAGATCAAACCGGGAAAGAGTGTTGATCTCGGTACAATTCCACTCACGCTTAAAAGTATAATTCTCCAGGAAGTGGTTGTCCGTACAAACAATGCGATAAAGGTAAAAGGAGACACAACCGAATTTACCGCTGATAGTTTTCACGTACGGGAAGGTGCGACTGTTGAAGAATTATTGAAAAAATTACCTGGACTGCAGGTGGACAGTAAAGGAAAAATTACCGCACAGGGAAAACAGGTAGATAAAGTGTTGGTTGACGGTGAAGAATTTTTTGGTGAAGATCCAACAATCGCTACGCAAAATATAGGTGCACAGGCGGTAGATAAGGTGCAGGTATATGATACAAAAACAGAGCAGGATCAACTGAAAGGTGTAGGTGCGTCGGGACAGGGAAATAAAACGATAAACATCAAGTTGAAAGATAGTGCCAAGAAAGGATACTTTGGTAAACTGGAAGCAGGCAGCGATTTTGATAAATTAGTTAATGCCAAAGTGATGTACAATAAATTCAAAGGGAATCAAAAGTTTTCTGTTTATGGTACAAAAAGCAATACAGCAACGGGTAGTCTTGGATGGGAAGAAAGAAATAAGATGGGAATAGAAAACGATTGGGAATACGATGAATTAAGCGGCTTTAATTATTGGAATGGCGAAGAAAATGAATTTAATGACTGGAACCTGAAAGGAATTCCGAATGCGTATACGGCCGGTGGTTTGTATGGTAACCGATGGAACGACGAAAAAACAAAAATGAATCTTTCTTATCTCTATAACCGCCTTGGCACGACAAACAATACCAGTACTATATCACAAACCTTACTGGCAGATACTACTTTTTATAACAATTCGAGATCCAGGATCAACGCACTTTCTCAACAGCATGCGGGCAACCTGAAGTATGAGTGGAAAATTGATTCACTGGCTTCTATTAAACTTGTTGTTGTGGGTACTTATAAAATAAAAGATATCGCCAGTACCAATTCCAGTGAAGCGCTGAATGAATTTAAAGATTCAGTGAATGCGAACAACCGGATGAATAGTTCTCACTCGGAGAAAAAGCAATTGGATAACCAACTTGTGTATAAACAACTTTTCAAGAAGAGAGACCGGCAGTTGATTACAACGCTTCGTTTTGGATTGGGAAGCGACGATCAAACGTCGAATCTTTTTTCTACAACGCAATTCTATGTTAATGGTTTAAGGGATTCATTGGATATCACGGATCAATTGAAACTAAACAACAGCAGCACCGCTTCATTCGGGGCAAAGGTGACCTATAATGAACCGATATCCGATAAATGGAACATCATTACCGAATACAGTTACAATAATGCGCAAACAACTTCGCATCGCAATACCTATGAAAAAGATCCAAACGGGAAATACACCGAGTTAAACAGTATATACAGTAATAATTTTGACCTCAATGCTTATTCAAACAATGGTACGGTTGCGGCAAGATATAAAGGAAAAAAATTAAAGGGAATGATCGGTGCCGGTGTTTCCGCTATTCAACTGAATCTCGATAATATAGATCTGGTTAAGAAAACCAAATATAATTTTACCGGCTTTACACCACAGGCACAACTCAGGTATGAGTTTAAACCGCAGTCAGGTGTTTCCTTTTATTATAGAGGAAATACAGTGCAACCTACGCTGAACCAGTTGCAGCCTTTGCGGGATAATACGGATCCTTTGAGCATTTATATTGGCAACCCCGATTTGAAAGTTGGCTTTAACCATAACCTGAATTTTAATTATAACGATTTTAAAATTTTAAAGAACAGGTATATATATGGCAATGTCGGAATAAACCTGTTGCAGAACGCAATAACAAATCTCAGCATTGTTGATTCATTTGGTAAAACAACTTATAAACCGGTAAATGTTGATGGAAATAATAATTGGTATCTGTGGGCGGGATGGTTTTCCGGTCAGCGTGATAAGTCATTTAATCATGAAATTGAACCGAACGCTAATGGCGGCCGCTCCATAAATTATATCAATGGCAGCAAGAATATTAATACGTACGCCAGTTTCAATTTGCGGTATAGCATTGGTTATTCGGTACAGGATAAATACAATTTCAGGGTGGGGCCATCGATCGGAAGAAGCCTTTCAAAATCATCACTTCGTCCTGAAGCAAATAATAATTACTGGACATATGGTGGAAGAGCGGAAGGGTATATAATGCTTCCATGGAAACTTGAACTGAGTTCTGACGTAGATATGAGTCTTCAGCAAAAGACCAGCGCTTTTCCAAATCCTGTAAACATTACGGTGTGGAATGCTGAGCTGAGCAAAAAGTTCTTCAAGGATAAATCGTTTAAGATCCTTTTTACAGCACATGATATCTTAAATCAGAATATTGGTTTAACCAGGATCATTAACAGCAATTTGGTAAGCCAACAACGATACGACCGGCTGGCCCGTTATTTTTTGTTAACTGCATCGTGGACATTTAATAAAATGCCCGGAAAATAATTATCGTTATGAAAAAACATTTTATAATTGCTTTTTTCGCTGTCTTATCAGCAATTGTTGTCCGTTCACAGGAAAATTTCATTGGACAGGTATCAATAGAATATGCCAAAACAGTTGCATACTGGCCGCTGGCCAAAGAGATGTGGCCTGATTGGTTTGACCGGCAAAAAGATTATATGCCGAAGGAAGTTGTCAGCTATTTCAATTTTACAGGAGATTCTACAAGGTCGGTGTACAAACGAACCAGGGAACCACATATACAGGCAGGATTGTGGGCGTGGTTAAACGGAGACGAGAATGAAGTATACAATGATTATAAATCCGGAACAACCATAACGCAAAAGCCCGTTTATGAACAAATATATCTTCTCCAGGACAGCATGCTGAATATAAAATGGAAAATAACGCCGGATACAAGGACTATAGCCGGTTTCAATTGCAGGAAGGCAATCGGAATTCTATTTGACACGGTTGCTGTATTTGCATTTTATACTGATGAAATAATGATTAATGGAGGACCCGAGGGTATGCATGGCTTACCGGGGATGATATTAGGTGTGGGCATACCGCGGCTTCATACAACATGGTTTGCTACCAATGTAAAAGTGCTTGGCGTAAATATGAACACAGTAAAACCGGCAACCAAAGGAAAGAAAACGGACAGGGCAAGTATGTTGTCCACCATAAGAAAAGCAATGAAGGACTGGGATGAATATGGTCAAAAAATGTTGTTAGCCTTTACAATTTAAATTTTCGCCCGGTGGTTACTTCCCGTTAGTTTGCTTTACCCTTCACCACTCTTCATCTTTTTACAAAACAGGAAAAGAAAAACTCCTTTTAGATTAACACTGCCCGGTTTTTAAAACTGAATAAATAAAAAGAGGCGATGTAGACACATCACCCCTTGCTTAACGATTGCTTGCCTGCAACAGTGGTTATGGATGGATTCGAACCATCGTAAAAGGTCTTGCAAACCTCCGCCTCCCCACTCAGCCACATAACACTTTATTTTAAATTCTCTTTTTTTCCTCCGGATAAATTATATCCAGGTAATATTTTTTTATCGGCTTTGCATAATAGATCAGCAAAACAAACGGAATCGACAATAACAGAACAAGCAATGATTTTGGATAAATAAGTATTAACCCTGCGGCCGTCAAAACCAGCCGGCTGAATTCGAGATAAAATATCCATTTCTTTTGTTCCATAATAGCACCGCAGTTTATAAGTGTCAATACTGTGAACAATGCGAAACCGACCTTAAAACCGGGAGATAAATAATGTTCAAAAAGAATAACTACAAACAAACCGAACAGCAGCATAATGATCTGCCATTTTACATACCGGTTCAATGGCTTGTCCATTTGATCATCACTATGCACCTGGCGTATCCGAAAAATATTTTCCGCCTCACTGCGCAACGCCGGGTCAATCTTTTCGGGTTTTATAAACAAAACTGAAATTTTTTCTTTCCATGTTTTCTTTGTTTTCATAGCGAGCCATAATTCAATAGCAAAATGAAAATGCTGCCAGAGAAAACTATATGTCTTTAGTGGTTTTGTCAAACCATATACGATGGGTACTTTATCTTCTTCCTTCTGAAAGGTTCCGAAAAGCTTATCCCATATAATCAGCACATCACCGTAGTTCTTATCAAGATACTTTTCATTACTGGCATGATGAACGCGGTGGTGCGAAGGGGTAACGAACAGGTATTCGAGTATTCCAAGCTTCCCGATCAACCGTGTGTGAATGAAAAAAGGATATGCACCGTGTATAATCAGAATGCTGGTGATCATCCCTGCAGGAAAACCAATCAACGGTAAAAAGGACCAGAACAGTGTTCTCGCCAATGCCTGGAAGATGGTGATACGCGCAGAAACTGTGTAATTAAAATCTTCGCTCTGGTGATGAACAATGTGAGCCAGCCAGAGAATGTTTATTTCATGCGCAAGGCGATGATACCAATACCATAAGAAATCAGTAAAAAGGAAC
>Ga0207645_10001942_pt1 | contig 16679 bp, 32 predicted proteins | sample KBSM53metaG_FD_184331 | JGI IMG/M metagenome (GOLD analysis project Ga0207645, IMG submission 184331) | Miscanthus rhizosphere microbial communities from Kellogg Biological Station, Michigan, USA - KBS M5-3 metaG (SPAdes) (version 2) | ecosystem: Host-associated > Plants > Roots > Rhizosphere >...
CTTCCCCGCCGCGCGGTACTACGGCCGGACGCGCGGCTTCTGGAACTCGACGCACCGCGGCCAGATCCTCGCGCCGCCGTACGCGGTCGAGACGGAGGAGTGCGTCGCCGTACCGGACGCGTGCCTTCCTGTCCTGCCGGACCCGGAGATCGTCGACGGCGAGATCCTCTGGGGCGCGTCCGTCACGATGCGGCCGTGGCGGCGGATGGACCCGGAGTGCGCGTTCGAGGCGCGCGACCGGCCGCTCCCGCCGACGGCCCGCGGGGAGGAGCCGACGGACCCGGTCGCGGTCGACGTCGCCGCCTGGCTCGAAGGGATCGGGGAGCCGATGACGGTCGAGGACCTCGCCGAGCTGACCGGCCATGAGCACGCGCCGGTGGCGCGCGCCTGCCAGGAGTGGCGCTGGGCTGGGCGCGTCGCGAAGCAGCAGACGCGCGACGAGCCGCTCTGGGTCTGGAGGCGACTCCCGCTGTAGACCGTCCTGCGGCTGCTGTAACAGCTGTCTCCGGGCCGCGGCCGGTCTCCCGCGGTAGAACGGTCCTGTATACTTCCCCCATACCCGAACGGCGTCGAGACGATCTCGGCGCGAACCGACTGGGCCAGGGCGCGAGCCCGCGGAGCCCGACAGGAGAACACATGAGCAAGCAGTCCAGGGCGGGCACGTACTACGAGCCGATGCCCGCCGACTTCGAGATCCTCGGCCGCCTGCCGGTCGCCGGGATCATCGGAGGGGTCCACTGGGCGGGAGTCCCCGTCCGGCACATCGCCCGCGACGTCCGCGAGGCGAACCCGGAGGCGGACGTCCCGACGACGTTCATCGCCGCCCGCCTCCGCTCCATGAAAGTCGCCGGGCTCGTCGAGGACCGGCCCGCCGTCGGCGGCCGCATCTGGGCGAAGACCCCGACGGGCGTCGAGCACGAGGCGAACCGGGAGGAGATCCTCGGTGCCTAGCAACGGCTCGAAGTACATCGACCTCGGCGACTGGGGGTCCGCGGAGGTCCTCCAGATCGCGGACATCCAGATCGACCCCGACTACCAGCGGGACCTCCGCCACGACCTGATCGACAAGATCGCCCGGGAGTACGACGTCGTGAAGGCGGGGCCGATCCTCGTCTCGAAGCGCGCGGACGGCTCGCTCTGGAACGTCGACGGCCAGCACCGGATGATCGGCGCGGAGCGCGCCGGTGAGACGGAGGTCTTCGCGAACGTCGTCCATGGGCTCACGCAGGAGCAGGAGGCGGCGCTCCGGCTCGCCCGGAACGACCGGCGCGCCGACTCGATCTACGAGCGGTTCCGCACCCGTCTCGTCATGGGCGACGAGGTCGCTCACCGGATCGTCGAGATCGTCCGGCAGAACAACTCGGACGTCAACCTCGTCCCGAACGCGCAGACGGGGATCAACGCGGTCGCCTGTCTGGAGCTGCTGTACGACATCGACGGGACGGGGACCTGGCTCGGCCGGGTCCTGCGCGCGCTCCGGGAGGCGTTCGGCGACGACCACATGAACGCGGAGACGTGTTCCGCCTCGATGATGAAGGCGGTCGGCTGGTTCCTCGCGCAGCACGTCGACTCGCGGGAGGCGAGCTACGAGGAGTTCACGACGCGGCTCGGCCAGTACGGGCCGGAGGACATCCGCCGGAAGGCGGTCTCGCACAAGGCGGCGAACGGCGGCGCGATGTGGATCAACTACTACCGCGCGGTCGTCGAGGCGTGGAACTTCCGGCGCTCGAAGAACATGCTGCGCTGGAAGACGATCGGGTCGATCTCCCGGCTCGGGGCGGCGGCCGACGGGCTCGCCCGCGGGACGCGCGGCAGGGACAACTGATGCGGGTCCTTCTGCCGGACGGCACGCCGGACCCGCGCCTGACGCAGGACCCGCGCCTGTCGCGGGCTCAGATCGACGCGGCGATCGCGCTCGCGGGGAAGGACCCGCGGGCCGCGGTCGACGGGCTCGACTCGAAGATGCGGCCGGTCGTGTCGGCTCGCCTCGACGGGCCGGTCCGGCGGACGCGGACCGCGCTGTTGCGGAACGGCGCTCCGGCGAAGCCGGTCCCGCCGATGACGGAACGCTGGGAGCCGGTCGACGGCTTCCGACGCAGCTAAGATCAACCCCGCCCGGTCGACGGCTTCGGACGTCGGCCGGGCACCTACCCACGGAGGACAGCATGAAGCAGCACCTCACCCTGTCGGAGTTGGCCGCGGAGCTGGAGCGCCAGCAGGCGGCGAAGGTCGACTACGTCGCGGATACGCGGCGGATGCACTTCACGACCGGCTTCGAGGACGACCAGCGTCCGCGGAGCATGATCGACCTGATCGGCGAAGGCTCGTCGGAGGCGACGTCGGATCTCCTCGTCCTGCCGCACGCGCACCGGCAGATCGCGGACCACACGGGGATCCCCTGGAAGTTCTACGAGCGCCTTCGCGTTGAGCGCGGGCTCGCATCGCTCCTCGACGAGAACGTCAACCGGCTGTTCCACCACGAGCCGAAGCCGCGGATGATCCGGACCCTCGACGGGCAGGCGCGAGCGTTCCTGTCGGACGGGTACCGGCGTCTCGACAACCATGACCTCGCGGAGACGATCATCCCGATCCTCGGGGAGATCCCGGAGGTCCGGTTCGAGTCGTGCGCCCTGACGGACTCCCGGATGTACATCAAGGCGCTGACGCCCCGGGTGACCGGGACCGTCAAGGTCGGCGAGGAGGTCTGCGCCGGGGTCTTCATCTCGAACAGCGAGATCGGGGCGGGGTCGCTCCGCGTCGAGCCGTTCGTGTACACGCTCGCCTGCACGAACGGGATGGTGATCCCGAAGGGGCTCGGCGGGGAGGCGCTCCGCCGGATCCACGTCGGCCGCCGCGTCGAGGCGGACGAGGGGTTCCGCGTGTTCCGCAACGAGACGCTCATGGCGGATGACCGGGCGTTCTTCATGGCGGTCGGCGACGTCGTCCGCGCCGCGGTCGACGAGGTCCGGTTCCGGGATCTGGTCGAGGCGATGCAGCGGGCGGCGGACTCGGAGACGGTCCGGGACGCTCCGGCCGCGATCGAGACGCTCGCGACCCGGGAGCGCCTGTCGGACCGTGAGGCGGGCGGGATCCTGACTCACCTCGCCGCCGGGGGCGACCTGTCCCGCTGGGGTGTCCTGTCGGCCGTGACGCGGCAGGCGGAGGACGTCGAGTCCTACGACCGCGCGACGGAGCTGGAGGAGCTGGGCGGGAAGATCCTCGCCTACAGCGACCGGGACTGGCGTACGATCGCCGGGGCGACGTCGTGATCGCGGTCTCGGTGTCGTTGGAGGACATCTCGGGCGTCGACGAGGCGAACGTCGAGGCGAACGATCTCGCGGAGGCGCTCGACCTCGCGCTCGTCGAGTTGGGCGATCCGCTCGAAGGGCGCGACGAGGGATCGGTCACGCTCCGGATTCGGGTGACGTCCTGATGCCGGAGCAGGGCCGGTTGCCGGTCCGTGAGTACGGGCTCCGCGAGAGGTACCGCGGAGCCATGCTCGCTCACCCGTCGGGGCAGCCGCGCGAGGACTCGTGGGCGGCCGGGTTCCAGGCGGGCGTCGCGGTCGCGCTCGCCTGTGCGGCGGAGGCGTCGACGCATAGCGGGACGCCGCCGGAGCCGGGCTCGTGGACGTACGAGCGGGCGCGTAAGTGCGCGCTCGATCCGAACCGGATGCCGGACCTCCATCCGGAGGAGCAGGACGCGCCGGTCGTTCCGTCGGACGGGACGGTCAACGTTCGGGAGCTGAGGTCGTGAGTGTCCGCCTGAACGCCGATGACCGCGAGGTGCTGACGTACCTTGCGGGCGTCGAGCGTGCGTCCGGCGCGACGGTCCAGGGAGCGGTGACGGTCTGGCCGGTCCGGTCGACGCTCGACCGGCTCCGCCGCAAGCACCTGATCGAGCACGACGGCGAGCGCGCCCTGGCCTACCGGATCTGGTGGATCACGGACGCGGGACGCGAGGCGATCGCGTGAGGACGCGTCCGGCGCACGGCGGCTTCCCCGGGGAGGTCGTCGTGCGCCTTCCGGCGACGGACGCTCACGGGCTCCTGCCACTCGGCGACATCTGGGTCGAGGTCGAGACGCTCCGGTCGTTCCCGGCGGGCGTCCTCGCGGCGTTCGCGGGGGTGACGGTCGAGGAGGTCTACGCGGCGCGCGGCTGGACCGATGTTCGACATCGGACACCGGGGCTCTAGGTCAACGGCGCTCCTGCCGTTATAGTGAGGGACAGGGCGAACGAACCGCCCGGAACCGAACCGCTAGGAGAGCCCGATGAACCTGAAGCTGAACGAGACCGAAGTCGCCGCGATCCGCCGCCTCCCCGGCTCCGTCGCGTACGTCGCGATCTTGGAGTGCCGCGGCCCCCGCGGCGCGAAGTACCGCCCGGTCCGCTCGCCGATGTGGCGGACGGAGGAGCAGGCGGCGAAGGCGCTCGCCGACCTCCGCCGCCGGTTCGTCGCGGGCCGCCAGCTCGAAGCCTCCGCGGCCGTGTACCTCGTCGACGCGTCCGGCGACGCGATCGAGGTCGAGGGCGTCGAGATCCCGCCGACCCCGCCGCGGACCCGCGAGCGGACCCCGTCCGGCCGCGACCCGATGGAGCTGATCGCCGAGCTGTCCGCGGCGCTCCTCCCGCCCGACGACGTTCCCGCCGACCGCGGCTCGCTCGTCGGCCGACTCTTCAACTAGAACCGAACCCCGACAGGAGATCGACATGACCCTGAACCTGAACGAACTCGGAGCCGTCTCGCTCGGCCCCGCGGACGACCCGCACGGCTACTGGCGCGCGACGTTCCTCGGCGGCGGGATGACCTCCTCGACGTCCTTCTACTTCCCGGACGAGCCGGAGCACCGCGCGATCGAGACCATGATGATGGACCTCGACGCGACGAGCGTCCGCGTCGTCCCGCCGACCCCGCCGGAGGCGCTCTCCGCGGAGGACGCGGCGGAGCGGCTCCTCGCCGTCGCCCGCGGGCTCCCGCAGGGGAAGGCGAACGACCCCGACGGACTGGCGGACCTCGTGACCGCCGCGATCGAGTACGCGTCCGCGTACCGGCAGGAGCAGGAGGCGACGTCATGACCCGGCTGTTCTTCTACGGCACCCTCATGGCGAGCGAGGAGCGCGGGCACGTCCTGCGCGGTCTCGCCGCCCCGGTCGGCCCCGCGACGGTCTCCGGGGATCTTCACCTCGTCGGCGGCGGGTACTTCCCGGCGCTGACCTCGACGGACGGCGACCGCCGCGTCGAGGGCGAGGTCTGGGAGGTCTTCCCGGGCTGCGAGGCGGAGGCGCTCGCGCGGACGGACTCGATCGAGAGCTACCGGCCGGGCGACCCGATGTCGATGTACTTCCGCCGCCCGATGACCGCCCGCCTCGCGGACGGCTCGGAGGTCGAGGTCGAGGGCTACGAGTGGAACGACCGGATGCGGGCGTCCCTGACCGGCAGGATCGCCGGGGGGAGCTGGCGAAGCTACTGCGCCCGGCGGGCGGAGAGCTACAGGAGCGACGCCGGGCTGCCGATGGAGGCAGCATGACGCTACGTATCGAGATCGTGCCCGCGGGTCGGGGGACCGCGGTCGTGGAGACGTACCTCGGGGACAGGCGGACCGCGTTGAGCGAGCCGCTTCCGACCGCGGCGGCTCGCCTTCGGGGGGAGGCGGCCGCCGGGGAGGACGGGGAGGTCATCGACCACACGCACGTACGGCCGGACGACGAGCGGCTCGCGCTCGCCCGCGCGGCGGCGCTGGGGCGCGTCTCGTTCCGGCCGTAGGACCGGCGGGGAGCGCGCGTGGGGCGCGCGCTCCCCGTCCACGTAGGATCGCTCGGGATGTAGACGAGCGGCGTCGAGGACGGACCGAACCCACCGGACCTCGACCCGCTCGCCTGCCATCCCGGCAGGAACCAATCACCTACCCGAAGGGAACCGATGCACCTGCACCGCAACATCAAGACGATCGGGCTCGCCGCCGCGGCGACGCTCGCCGTCGCCGCTCCTGCTAGCGCGGCGACCGTACCCGTCCAGTCGCTCTCCGGCCCGTTCGAGGCGAGCAACTCGACGGTCACGAAGACCCCGGACGGCGTCCACTTCGGCACGTACGCCGACGGCGGCGCGATCGGCGGATCGCTGATCTACAACGGCGCGAACGGCTCGGCCGTCTCCGCGCTCTCGAACTTCGGCTACACGTTCACGTACCGGCAGGCGGGCGACACGACCGGCGCGGCCCCGTACGCCCGGGTGTTCGTCGACTCCGATCCCGCGGTCGACTCCGACGCTGACGGCAACCCGGGGAACGACGTCGACCACGACATCCTCCTCGACCCGTCGAACTGCGGCGCGGTCCTCCCGGCGCAGGCGACGGACCTCTCGCTGGACATGGCGACGAGCCCGGTCCGTCTCGACGACGACGCCGGTAACGACTGCGGGTCGTCGACGATGACGTTCGCGGAGGCGAAGGCGGCGCTGCCCGCGGGCTCGACCGTCTCGGCGCTCCTTGTCTCTCAGGGGTTCAGCACCGGACAGGACGTCAGCGCGCTCCTGCGGAACATCAGGGTCAACGCGGACGTCTTCGCGTTCAACGTCCCGCCCGCCGCCGGAGCCCCGGGCGCGGTCGGCGCTCCCGGCGTCACGCAGATCGTCACTCGTACGATCACTGTCCCCGCCGGTGTCGCGCCGGTCACGCAGTCCTGCACGGGGAACGTCGTCCGGACGCTCCGCGCCCCGTCCCGGAAGGGCGAGCGGTTCCTCCGCGTCGCCGCCGCGCTGAAGACCCCGACCGGCTTCCGGTCGCTGAAGACGTCGGGCCGCGTCGTCACGCTCGACCTCACGGGGAAGCCGGAGGGCAACTACAACGTCCGGCTCATCTCGCGCTACCGCACCGCTGGCGGCAAGGTCCGCCGCGTCGTCTCGACGCGGAACCTGTCCGTCGCCTGCGCCTAGCCCTGGCCGCGCCCGGCGGGACTCCGGTCCTGCCGGGCGCGTAGGCTCCCCGGCATGGAGCGACGCGCGTACATCTGCACAGCGAAGGAATGCGACCCGCCCCGGCGGGTCTTCCTCTTCCCGGACGACCCGGTCCCGAAGTGCCACAACCGGACGATGACGCGGCAGGCGAACATGCCGTACATGGCGGGACGGTCGAAGCGGTCCGCCGGGCGCGCGCTCCCGAAGCCGGAGGCGAAGCCGACGGAGTAGACCGATGTTCGATATCGGACACTCCCGCTAAGGGATCCGGCGTCCATGCCGTTATAGTCCTTACAGGGCGGAACGAACCGCCCGGAACGAACCGACTAGGAGAGTCATGCCCACTACCCGCCAGATCAACTTCATCCAGAGCCTCGCGACGGAGCGCGGCTCGGAGGCGCTTCGGGTCGCGATCGCGAACGCCGCGGGCCGCCCGACCGCCCTTCAGAACCTCACGAGCCGCGAGGCTTCCGCCGTCATCGAGCGGCTCCTCGTCGCGCCGCGGACTGACCGCTCCGCCGCTCCCGCCGCCCGGCAGGACGGCGAGGCGATGCCCGCCCCGTCGACCGGGACCCGCGCGGGCCGGATGCTCCTCGCCGGGGGGATCGAGGCGACCGTGACGCTCGCCGACGGCCGCCACGCGACGGTCTCGATCCGGACCCGGAAGCGTTCGGGCCGCGGCTGGACGAACGCCGCCCTGGGCGAGCAGGACTCCCGGACGAACGTCTCGATTCTCGGCCAGCGGATCGGCTGGGTGACCGTCGACGCGGACGGCCGCGTCCTCCTGACGCTCCGGACCCGCCGACAGGAGTACGTCACGGCCGTCACGGCGGTGTTCGAGTACGCCGCCGGGCTCCCGACGCCGGGTGAGCGCGTGCAGGAGGCGAGCCGCTGCGGCCGCTGCTTCCGGACGCTGACGGACCCGGTCTCGATCGACCGCGGGATCGGCCCGGAGTGCTACGGCCGCGATACCGGCTCGCAGCACATCGCGGCCGAGCGCCGCGCCGCCGGGCAGGACGTCCGCCCGGAGCCCGCCGCGCCGCGGACGAGCCTCTCCGCGATGGCCCGGTTCGTCGAGACCAACCGCGCCTACAACGAGGCGGAGCGCGCGGTCCGCGAGGAGGCGTCGATGCACGCCGCGTTCGCGCAGGCAGAGCAGGCGGCCGAGCGCGCCGCGTACGAGCGCGAGATGCAGGAGGAGCGCGCCGCGCAGGCGACGACCCGCCGCGTCGACTCGTCCGCGACGGACGTCGCCCGCGCCCGCGACCTGATCGCGGAGGCGCTCGACAGCTACTTCGGCGAGCCGGAGCTGTCCTTCGCCCTGAACATCTTCGACCAGCTCGCGGCCCGCTAGGGGCCGCGAGGAACCGACAGGAGATCGAACCCCATGAAGCTGATCGACATCACGTTCCCGGCGTCGAGCGTCGCCGCCGGGCGCGAGCGCGCGATCCGGGAGAACCCCGGGCTCGCGGTCGCGGCCGCCCACCGCGTCGACCGCCGCGACGTCCGCGTCGCCGGGTACATCATGACCGCGGCGGAGCGACGGCTCGTCGACCGCGTCGACCTCGACCGCGAGACGGGCCGCTACTTCGACCCGGCGGACGACGGCCCGGCGGTCGGCGACCTCGACTACTACTGGACCGCGTACTGCGGCGGCTGCGGCGAGGAGATCGACGTCGCGGCCCGGACGGAGACGCAGGCGCGCAGGATCGTCGAGGCGGCGATCGTCCTCGACTACGTCCCGATCAACATCGACAGGATCGAGCGCCGGGACTCCGGGCTCATCTACTTCTAGGAGGAGGACAGGATGGCAATGATCAGAGAGGTCGGGCGCGGCGAAGGGGTCGCGCTCGACTACCCGGGCGGCCGCGAGGTCGTCGTGTACCTCGACCGGATCGTGTCCGCGTCGCGAGCGGTCTTCCGCTACGTCTCGCGGACCGTCGGGGAGGAGACGGAGGAAGTCACCTGGACGCTCGCGGAGGACGAGTGCATCGAGCCGGGCGGCGACGTCCGCGTCTGCCTTCACGACGTCCGCTCGGGCGCGAAGGCGCGGCTGCGGATCCACGCGCCGCGCGAGGTCTCGATCGACTTCGCTGATGCGCGGTACGACGAGGTCGAGCGATGACGGCGCGTCGACGGCTCGCTCATGGCGCGCGGCCCCGGATGAGCGCGGCGCTCCGGCACGCGTTCGAGGCGATCGAGGCGGACGAGCCGTCCGCGGGGAACCGGCTCCGGCAGATCAGCGTCGCGGAGCCGGACATGCAGCCGGTCGTAGAGCGGCTCTTCGACTACTTCGGGGAGGCGCACCGGGGCGACGAGCATCCGCTCAAGGCGGCGATGGAAGTCGGGAAGTCGGCCGCGGACTCGGGCGACGATCCGGACTTCCATCCGCTGGCGGAGTCGCTCGCGGCGCTCCCGAAGGGCCAGGTCGAGACGCTGTTCACGATGATCGACCTCGCGTGCGCGTACGCCGCGGTCGAGGGGATGGCGCTAGGCGCGGCGTATGTCGAGGCGGACGTCGTCGGCCGCGCGACGCGCCGCCGGACGCGGCCACGTCGATGAGTGTCGGGAACGCGCCGGGGCGCGCGACCCTACCCGCAGGATCACCTACCCACGACGGACAGGAGGACAGGATGGACCCGAAGCCGAACCCGCCCGGCTACTGGATGCGCGAGGTCGCGCAGCACGCCCGGGAGACCGCCGCGAAGATCACGCGGCTCGCCGACGACCTCGACGCGGAGGCGGCGAAGCTGGAGCAGGAGATGCTGGCTCGCGAGCAGGTGCCGGACGGCTTGTACGGGGGCGCGCGATGACCGCCCTGACGACGGACCTGATGCGTGAGACCCTGCTGATCCGGATGGCGTACGGCGACCTCGTCGGCCGCGTCTGCGTCCAGGGCGCGGACGCGAACAGCGTGCCGCTCGACGAGGTCCTCGCCGGGCTCGACGCCTGGGGGCTCGACCGGTACGGCGCGCTGCTCCTCGCGAACCGCCTCGTCGACACGTTCGAGGAGGGGCTGGATCTCGCGATCGAGGTGCGCGCGGACTGGCTCGCGAAGGGCAGGCGGCCCCGGACGATGCGGCAGGTCCTGTCGCCGGAGGAGCGCGACGCCGTCGAGCAGCTGTTCCGGAGGGCGGCGGCGGCGGAGCAGCCGCAGCCGTGGTGGAAGCGTCTCCGGGAGCGCGTCTCCCGGGCGCTCATCGCGGACGACGAGCTGAGCCGCAAGCTCGACGAGGCGGAGCTGCGGTCCGAGGGGAGGATCCCGTGAGCATGACCCCGGACGAGCGCCGGGCGAGCTGGGTCGAACCCGGGCTCGCGAAACGCGTCATCGACGGCAAGGTCCGGACGGTCGCGATCGACCTCCAGCGTGTCCACCGGTACGACGGGAACGGGATGACGTTCCTCGCCGAGACACCGGACGGCGGCCCGCGGCTCCTGCTGACGCCGCAGGCGATCCGGAGGCTGTACCGGATCGTCGGCCCCGAGTAGCCTCCGAGACCTCCCTCCGCGGCAGGAGAGAGATGCGGCCCGCCACCCTGAGAAGGGGGCGGGCCGCTCGTCGTTCCGGCCCGGGCGCTAGCCTCCCGCCGGATTCGCTCTAGGGGACGTCGAGACAGGAGGAACCGCTGGTGAATCAGAAGGCGGAGCGCATGGCGTACGACGCCGGTCGCGCGAGCGTCCGGATCACCTGGCCGGACGACGACAGCGTGACGGACGAGCAGCGGCGCGTCGGCGAGCATCACTGCCCGTTCGCGTCGGGCGACCCGCAGCGGGAGGCATGGCTGCGAGGACTCCGGGACGGGCTGACGGAGGGCATTGACGATACGGAGCGCGACAAGCTCCTGAAGCGCATCGACGAGGAGGTCGGCTCGTGATCCGGGACAAGGTCGGCGCGGCCGACGAGCTGACGCTCCGCCGCGCGGCGGCGGACATGATCCGGGATGCCGCCGAGGTCCGCGGCATCTGCCGCGTCGAGGTCTTCGGGCCGGACGGCGAGCTGAAGGACTTCCGGGAGGTCGAGAATCTGATCGTGAGCGCCGGGCGCGACGCGATCATCGAGCGGCTCGACTCGTCGCCGACGACGGCTCAGCCGTCTCACATGGCGGTCGGGACCGGCGCGGTCGCCCCGGCGGCCGGGAACACGACCCTGGGCGCGGAGATCGCGACGACGGGCCGACAGGCGCTCGCCTCGTCGACGTCGTCCGGCGGCGTCCTGACGATGGTCGCGAACTGGGCGGCCGGGCAGGCGACGAACGCGGCGATCACGGAGGCGGGCGTCCTGAATGCCTCGTCCGGCGGGACGCTGTACTCGCGGGCGACGTTCACGGCGATCGCGAAAGCAGCAGCAGATACCCTGCAAATCACTTGGACGTACACGCTGACCCCGACGTAGGAGCGGGCTAGATGGCCCCGCCGATCCTTACGAGCGGGACGGTCGTGTCCGGGGCGGGCAACCTCACGCCGGTCCTGCCCGCCCATACGGACGCGGACATCCTGTTCTGCGCGTACGCGACGGAGGACAATACGGCGACCCTGTCCGCCCCGGCGGGCTGGACGGCGATCCCGGCGAGCCAGCCGAATACGACCGGGATCAAGATGGGCGCATGGTGGCGGCGCGTCGGGACCGGGGAGACCGTCGCGAACCCGTCGCTGACGAAGAGCGCGGGGACCGGCGCGAGCCTCGCGGTCGCGGCCAAGGTCACCGGCGTCCGGTCCTCCGGGAACCCGTGGGCGGCCACCCCGCTGTCGTTCGCGAACGCGAGCAGCACGACGGTCTCGTTCGGCGGCGGGATCACGACGACGGTCGCGGACACGCTGCTGATCCAGCTCGTCGCGAACTCTACGGACACGTCGACGTCTCAGACGAGCGCGTACCGGGCGGCGACCGATCCGGTGCAGGCGAACTGGTCGGAGGACCAGGACGTTAACACGAACACGGCGACCGGCGCGGGGCTCGCGCTCGCTCACGCGACGAAGACGACGGCGGGCGCGACCGGCAACCTGAACGCGACGCTCGCGACCGCTTCCGTGTCGGCCGCGATCGCGTTCGAGCTGATCCCCGTAGCCGGGCAGGCGCTGACCTCGACGGTCAACGACACGGCGTCGGTGACGGACGCGGTCGCGACCTCCTACGGGACCGTCGACGCGCTCGCCGACACGGCGAACGTGACGGACGCAGTCGCGACGGCGGTCGACCATGTCCTCGTGATCGCTGACGGGTTCGATATGGCTGATGCTCCCGTGACGGCGGCCGGGTACGCCCGATCGGTCGCGGACGGCGCGGACGCGTCGGACACAGCTGCGGCGGGGCTCCTGCGCGCTGTTTCGCTGGGGGATACCGCGGACGTCACGGACGGGGTCGCCTCGACCCGCGGGACGGGGCTCTCGATCGCGGACGGCGCGACCCTGACGGACGTGCTCGGGACCGCGGCCGCGCTCGACCGGCTGATCGCGGACAGCGCGCAGGCGACGGACGCCGTCTCGACCGCCGCGGCGCGCGCCATGGCCCTGGCGGACACCGCGAACGTGACCGATCAGCTGGCGGCGGCCCGCGCGCTCGCAGCGGCGCTCGGGGACGTCGCGACCGTGACGGACTCGACGCTGTTCCAGGCGGGCGTCAGCCGGGCGATCGCGGACACGATGACGGCGACGGACGCGATCGACCCGCAGAAGACGTCGGGGCTCTTCCTGACGCTCCGGATCGACGACGCGCTAGGAGGCGCGGACGCGCTGTCGATGGCCGCGGCCTGGGACCGGACGCTGACGGACTCGGCGGCCGTTACGGACAGCGTGGGCACCCAGAGCCAGGCTGTTCTGCTCCTGTCCGACTCGCTGACGGTCGAGGACGTCGTCTCGAACGCCCGGGAGGTCGCTCTCGCGGTCGACGACGCGCTCGCGGTGACGGACGAGCTGCTGACCGCGGAGGACTTCCGGCGGCTGATCGAGGACTCGGGGACGCTGCGGGATCTCGCGCCGGGCGATCCGGTCGTCGGGGCTCAGATGGCGAGCCGCGGGATCGGGCTCCGCTTCGACGACGCCGCGACGGTCACGGACGACGTCGAGACCGCTGTCGCGAGGGCGACGCGTGTCCTGATCTTCCAGTCGGACAGGAGCGTCGTGACGATCGCGGTCGCGGAGGACGCGGCCCGCGTCGCGGTCGGGGACAGGGCGCTCGTCATGCTCGTGATCGGGGCGCGCCGGGAAGGACTCATCCACGAAGCGGACAAGGAGGACGAGTGAGCTACGTGCAGGGAACTAAGGTCCGGCTCTCCGCGGACTTCCGAGACCCGGAGACGTACGACCCGGTCGCGCCGACGGATATCGTCCTGACGGTCGTCCCGCCGACCGTCGCGGCGTTCGAGGCGCGGCTCTCCGATGCGGAGATCGTCCCGGACCCGGACCGGCCTGGCCGGTACTTCTACGTCCTCGATACGACCCCCGAGCCGGGGACCTGGCGCTACCAGTTCGAGAGCGTCGGACAATCCGCGACGGTCGAGCGGAAGGCGCTCACCGTGACCCGTCGGCTCACGGCCGTATAGTCGCCGCCGATGAGGGACGAGATCAGGCTGCTCGGCCGCGGCGGCGGGTACACCGACAACCCTGCCCGGGCGATCGACCCTCGGGAGGAGCCGGAAGCCGTCGACCGGGAGACACAGCGCCGGATCACGCTCGAAGCCGCCGAGAGCTGGCCGCAGCTGACGGCGCTCCATGAGGGCGTCCGGGCGGACGCTCCGCTCGACCGGCGGCTCGCGCGCTGCCGACGACAGGCGAAGCATCTCGGCGTCGATGTTCACCAGCCGCTCCGGCTCGCGCGTCTCGCGATCGAGGGCGGCCGTTCGTACGCTCACGTCGAGCGGCGGATCGAGGCGATCGAGAGCCTTCTGTGGCCGCGCTAGCCAGTAGCCGCCCGTACGTCCGCCGCGGCCCGTCGAGCGCCGTAGACCTCCTGTCGCGCCTCCGCGGCCCGCTACCGGACCCGGAGCCCGTCGACCAGCCGCGGCCGCAGGAGCCGCCCCCGCCGGTCTGGGAAGCGCCGGAGCCGACCGGCGACGCGATCGTCGACCTCCGCATGGAGCTACAGGCCGCGCGAGCGGCAGGCGTCGCGTTCGAGGTCGCCTGGCGCGTCGCGCTTCAACGCGTCGGATCCCGGCTCGCCGCGACCCAGCGGTTCAAGGGCGAGTACGGCATCTTCATGGCCGCCGCGATCGGCACGAAGCACGCCTGGGCGGACGCGTACCATCGGACCGGGACGCGGCTCTTCGCGGTCGAGACGCTCCGCGCCTTCACGTCCGAGTAGCCTCGCCGGGTGCCCATCGTCCTCGTCTGCGGATCCCGAGACTGGGGGCTCCCCCTCCGGATCTACCATCGCCTAGGCCAGCTGCCGCCCGGGACCGTCATCCGACACGGCGGAGCGAGCCGCGTCGACGAGGAGACCGGCGCGGAGCTGAGCGCCGACATGCTCGCGGACAAGGCGGCCCGTACCCTCGGCTTCACGGTCGAGGTCTTCCGCCCCGACTACAAGCGGTACGGCCGCGGCGCGCCGCTACGGAGGAACGACGAGATGCTCGACACGGACCCCGCCCCGACGCTCGTGATCGCCTTCCAGCGCGAGCACTCGAACGGCACCCAGTACACGATCGACGGCGGCCGTAGGCGACGGATCGACGTCGAGGTCCACCGGCCATGAGACGACCGGGCAGGGACCGCGGCGTCCTCCTCGCCCTGGCGATCGTCGCAGTCATCCTCGCGTTCGCTCTCGGGCTCGCGTTCGGGAACGCCGCGGCGGAGCAGGCGTGCCAGGTCGGCCCGAAGGACCCCTCCGGGATCTTCGTGAACCTCGACGACACCCGGAACGCGGAGGCGATCGACCATGTGCGGGACGCCGTCGCGCACGGCCAGCCGCGCGTCCTTCACTGGGATCCGGCAGGCAACGAGGAGCGACGTAAGCTGAGCCTCCGCGGTATCAAGACGGCCCCGGGGAAGGACCGCGATGAGTACCCGCCCGCGGCGTCCTCGGAGGGCGGAGCCGGGGCGGACGTACGGCTGATCTCGTCGAGCGACAACCGCTCCGCCGGGACGCGGATGAACGCCCAGATGAGCGCGTACTGCCCGGGGACCCGCTTCGTGCTGGAGCCGTAGCAGCGCGGCTGGTAGCCTCCCCGCCGTCGCGGTTCGCAGGACCTGAGAGCCCGCCCCTCACGGCGGGCTCTCGTCGTTCCGTCCTGCGCGGCGCGCTAACCTCCCCGCCGCGGAGCGACCGCGCTCGCCGGACAGGAACCGGCGAAGCCTGGAGGTCGCTCCCGAAGACCTCTGATGCCTGGACGAATCCTCCGCGGCTGCGCAACCTGCGGCGCGCCGTTCGTTCCCCGCCACGCCCGGCACCGCTGGTGCCCCGCCTGCGAACGCCCGAGCGCGGAGCGCGCGAGCCCTACGACACGGACGCGCCCGAGCAGCTCGACGGAGCGCGACAGGATCCGCGCTGAGGTCCTGCCGGACGGAGCGCCTTGCTCGATCCAGCTGCCCGGATGCGAAGGACTCGCGACCGTGGCTCATCATCTTGTCGACGCCGCGGACGGCGGCCGCTACGAGCTGGGCAACTTGGCCCCGGCGTGCGACCACTGCAACTCCGTCCTCGGCGGACGCTCATCGTCCTCCCTGAGACACGGGAGCGACGACCGGAGCGGCGGGTCGTCCAGTGTCGGGGGAGGACGACCCGCGCCGGTCGGTCCTACGAGGCTCGCCTAGCGGGTACGAGGCGCGCATGAGCAACCCCGTCCGAGACCTCCTCGACGCGGCGCTCGCCTGCCCGGAGTGCGAAGCGCCGATCCAGAGGACGGAGATCCAGCACCAGCGGACCCCCGACGGATGGCGCGCAAGCGGCGCGGTCCTCGTCTGCCGGACAGGCTGCCGCGTCCCCGTCGAGCCCTACCCTCTCGCGGACCCCGACCCGGAGACCTGATGCCCAACACCGAAGAGAACCGCATCGCCCTGGCCGAGACCGTCGAGGACGGCGTCCGCTACATCCTCGTCGTCCCGCGCCTCGACCCCACCGTGTTCGACGGAGGAGCGGACCGCGTCGGGCTCGACCCGACAGTGGTCGCCGTCCTCGCGGACCCCGAGTGAGACGGCTCGCCTGCACCGCATGCCTCCCCCTCGTCCTCTACCTCGGGACACCCCACCTCCTCCGCCTCCTCCTCTCCCGGATCTACCAGCCCCCCGACCTGAACCTCCTGTGGCCCATGCCATCGTCACCATCGCCGTCGACCTCGAACGAGCAGGAGACGCGGACCGCCTCAGATCCCTCCTCCTCGACTGCGTACGCGAGAGCGGCTACCCCGGCGCACACGTAACGGAGTCGAGCGTCGCCGTCGACCAGCGCCTCGGCACCGAGGACATCGACGAGTGAGGATCAACGTCGACCCCGACGGCGTACTCATCGAGGGCGACGAGCAGGAGCTAGCGGACCTCGCGTCCGCACTACTCGAAGCCGCGGTACTAGGCAAGGTCGACGAGCACCTACTCACGGACACCGGAGTCGCGACCGTACGGATACGACGAACGGACCCCGACACCGAACCATGAGAGAAGGCGAAGGGCGAAGCCAGAGCCAGAGGACAGGAACCGTAGGCACCCACGTGCACGACCCTGACCTCGACCCCCCGAGCACCCCGAATCGAACCCCACCAGGGGGAGGGGGAATCCCAGCAAAACACCCTGGGACCGGGCG
>Ga0207645_10001948_pt1 | contig 16635 bp, 15 predicted proteins | sample KBSM53metaG_FD_184331 | JGI IMG/M metagenome (GOLD analysis project Ga0207645, IMG submission 184331) | Miscanthus rhizosphere microbial communities from Kellogg Biological Station, Michigan, USA - KBS M5-3 metaG (SPAdes) (version 2) | ecosystem: Host-associated > Plants > Roots > Rhizosphere >...
TTCCAACTCTTATCATAAAGAGCACGTAAAAAAAATGACCGATGCCTTGTCACATCGGGGACCCGATGGGGAAGGTTTTTGGCAAGATGATTCCAAAAATATTCTATTGGGTCATCGCCGGCTTTCCATACTCGATCTGAGTGATGCGGCTGCACAACCTTTTCACTATATGGACCGCTATACCGTAGTTCATAATGGGGAGATCTATAATTACATTGAATTACGGGAAGAGCTAAAAAAGAAGGGGTATCAATTTCGCTCGCAAACGGACACCGAGGTTCTCGTCGCTGCATATGATCACTGGAAAGAAGATTGCCTCGAAGAATTTGATGGTATGTTTGCTTTTGCCATTTGGGATGAAAAGGAAAAAGTATTCTTTGCCGCGAGGGACCGCTTTGGTGAAAAACCTTTTTATTATGTCTATGATGCCGGCAATAAGACTTTCCTCTTTGCTTCAGAGATAAAAGCATTTTGGTCGATCGGACTAGGAAAAGCATTTAACAAAAAAATGCTTTTCAATTTTCTAACCATTGGTTATACCGACAACCCAACCCAACCGGACGAAACGTTTTATGATGATATAAAAAAATTATCAGCCGCCACCTTCCTAACGATCAAAGTGCGATCGGATATTTTAATTGAAGTTGAAAAGTATTGGGATATAGACGTGGAAGAACAAGATGAAAGAATCTCTGATGAAGATGCCATTGCCAAATTCAGGGAACTCTTCGAAACTTCAATTAAACGAAGGCTAAGAAGTGATGTTCCTTTAGGGACAAGCCTGAGTGGCGGTCTTGACAGCTCTTCCATTGTTGCGACAATATCCAAACATCAAATATCTCCGAAGGTCCGACAGGACTCCGTTGGAGAGTCCTTACGGACAAATATCAAATTAAGAACGTTCTCAGCTATCTTTCCCGGTTTTGAAAAAAATGAAGAAAAACATATCGACGGAGTAACCAGTCATTTTTCATTGGAATCTTTTAAAACTATTGTGAGTGATAACGAAATACCCGGGCTTTTTCGAAAGATCATTCGGCAGCAGGATGAACCATTTGGAAGCGCAGGAACCTTGCCCCAGTGCAAGGTATTTGAGCTGGCAAAACAGAATAATGTAAAAGTTTTGCTTGATGGCCAGGGAGCAGACGAGATCCTGGCGGGTTATCATAAATATTATAAATGGTACTGGCAGGAACTTTTCCGAAAAAGAAAACTGATCAGCAGTGGTGAGTTGGACAAAGCAAAAGAGATTGGTGTAACCGAAAAGTTTGATTTTAAAAATATTATTGCCTCACTGTTCCCGGACTTCGCCTCCGTATTGTTAGAACGCCAGTATTTGTTGCACTCGTTGAAACAGGAAGATCTTTCAAAAGAATTTGTTCACCTGCAAAGCAAAGAAGCGTACTACACCACACCCGCTATCTTCACGCTGAACGGTGTTTTATATTTTAACACCTGTATGCATGGGCTGGAAGAATTGTTGCGCTACGCTGACCGCAATAGCATGGCTCACGGCAGCGAAGTGCGATTGCCATTTTTGAGTCATGAATTAGTTGAATTCCTTTTTTCACTTCCCTCTCATTTTAAGATCAGGCAAGGCTGGACAAAATGGACTTTACGGAAGGCAATGGAAAACACGTTGCCATCATCGATCACCTGGCGTGCCGATAAAGTTGGCCTTGAGCCACCACAGCTATCATGGATGCAATTGCCTTCCGTGCAGGAAATGATCCACGAGGCAAAAAGAAAATTGGTGAATGAAAAAGTTCTGAAGCCGGAGGTGATAAATAAAAAAATTCAACCTTCCGGTGCATACGAAAAAGATAATTACGACTGGCGTTATTTGGTATCTGCTCAATTCTTGTGAATGAATAATGAGTAGTGAGGAATAAATAATGAGTAATGAATAATGAGTGATCAGTGATGAGTGATAAAACGTACTTAATAATTAATAGAGATTTCTTAGATTCTCAATAAATCGTTCTACAGCTCTTCTGACCTTTGTTCCGGAAGAATTATGGTTGTTGACCAGTACAGAAAAAATAACCAGCTTATTTTTCTTTGTGTATAAGAATCCGCTCAGAGCAATTACACCTGAAAGACTTCCTGTTTTTGCAAAGATGTATCCATGTTCGGAGGTGTAATAGTTGGTTAAGGTTCCCTCGTTGCCGGTAGGAAGAATATTCTTAATTCGTTCCATTCCAAAATCATCTTTCATTTTGTTTAAAATGAAAACAAGATCCATGGGGGAAAATAAATTGTACCGGCTCAGTCCCGAGCCATCCACCCATCTTGGTTTTTGAGGAAGATTCGTGAGATCTGTTTTGAGCAACGTATCAGTGACTCTTTCATCGCTCATCGCAATGTTGAACTTATAAGCAACCATGAGCAAGAGCTGCTCAGCAAAGAAATTATCACTGCTATGCATCATTGGTTTTAGTACTGAGTCGGTCGGTTGAGAGTGGATAAAAGTTCTCAACACAGTTTTACCGGGGAATTGTCTTTGAAATGTTTCTGGCGTGGCCAGGCTGATCGTTTTATGAATTGTATCAGGCAACAATTCAAGAGCAGCGCTGATACCATTGGTTACAAATGGAACGTCCTGTTCTTTTAATTTTTCTTTTCCCTCAGTTATTGTATAGTGATTTTCTGCGAGGCTCCTTTGAACGAAGAAATTATTTGATTGCGCCGTGTCGAAATCTACTTTCCAATTTACTTCGGGAGAGGAATAAACAACCGACGGATCAACACCGTTATTTTCCTGTGTCCATTTTATCATATTACCATATACGGGCATTGGACTTCGCTCAGCCATATACGAGTCATTATAATCATTCCATGACCATCCCGATCCTAATGCCTCTTCTTTCCAGGAGAGATCAGTTGTATAAATTTTCTTAGTGGCTTTTTGTAAAAAATTAATTACTGGTTGATTTTTGAAATCAGGATGGAGCAAGGTAGGATCACCGGTGGGAATAATTAAAATGGCTGTATCGTTTTCCATTTTAAAAACCCCGTCTAAACTGTCGCCCAAATATTTCATGGCGGCATAACAGGTAGGGATTTTTGTATTGCTGGCAGGCGTGAAGTAATGGTCGCCCTGGTAGTTGAACCAATATTTGTTTTTAGCTGGCTCATAAATGCTGATGCCGACGTGAGCCGTTGTAAGTGCCGAATCCTTTAAAATAAGTTGGGTAGCTGATGTTGAGATTTTCTTTTGAATGCTGCATGAGGAGAGAATACACAATACAGAAGTTGGAATACAGAACGATAAAAAGAATTTCCTCTTTTGAGAATTGAACATTGATTATTGAAGATTGATTATTTTTCTTTCGTTCGCACTTTGTAAAGCAGCTTCGATTATTTTAATGGTTTTAATACCGTCTTCCGGGGGAACTGGATTTGGCGCGTTACCTGTTAGCGCCTTATAGACATCATCATAATAGCCCATGTAGTTTCCGGGCGTGGAAGTAAGCTCTTTGCGTACAACGTCACCATTTATTTCTGTATGCAATAATCCGTCGGGTTGCGAGAGTGGTGGGCACCAGCTCTTCAATGAAGGAATAGCTCCTGCATTCAACTGTATCTCTTGCTGGTCCGAACGTTGCTGGAGAAAACTCCCTTTCATGCCATTTAGTATATAAGAAGGCAGAGGCTCACGCGCAATACAAGTGGCTTTTAGTCTTACCCGCATTGTTGGATAATACAACAGTATTTCAAAGTAGTCGCTAGCCTTTACATTTTCACGCATTCTCCAGATATCGCCAAATACGGCTTGCGGCCATCCAAACAATTGTAAAGCCTGGTCAACAAGATGGGGGCTGAGATCATAAATAATTCCTGCTCCCGGAAGATCGCCTTCTTTGTGAGGTTTACCAGCAGGAATCGGACGGTAACGGTCATATCTAATTTCCACTTCTCTCAACTCGCCCAGTAGTTTTTTTTCAACCACATCTTTTATTGCATGATAATCTCCGTCGTACCTGCGATTTTGATAAATGCTGATAAATAATTTCTTTTCACGGGCAAGCAACGTTATTTCTTCGGCTTGTGTTACTGTTACCGCAAAAGGCTTTTCTACAACAATATTTTTCCCTCCCATCAATGCTGCCTTTGCATTTTCGTAGTGGAGGTGTGTGGGAGTATTGACAATAATGAGCTGAATGGAATCATCAGCGATCAGTTCATCGATCGAACGGTATAATTTTGATTGAGGATATCTTTCCCTTGAATCATTATTATGCCTCTCCACAATACCCGTCAATTCGTACCCGGGGTGATTTTGTATAAACGGAGCATGGAATAGTTTTCCGCTCATGCCGTAAGAACAGATCCCGGTGCGTATAATGGTTTCCAAAAAAATTATTGATTATGAGTTATTAATTATTTTATGTCGTCCACACTCCTAAGATAACGTAAACATTTTGTTCAAATTCGGAACATTGAAGGAGTGCCCCGAATCGGCCCCTTCGGAGCGAAGCAACGGAAGTTTCGTAGATATTATTCAGCCCGTAGGGCAATCATTATATCAATGATTCGAAAAGCATCGGCAACTAAAACTTGCTCATTCTAAGTTCCCTGTCGGGGAAAGGCAGGCTAATTTCTTTCCTGTGCTCTCAGCCATCTTTCAGGGATCTCATTGCTGCTTGCCAGCAAATAATCTTTGTAGCTGCAGGCGATGAAATTTTTATCTGGTAATTGCATCCACCACCTGCCGGTTTTTTTGCTTTGGAGAAAAGTGGTTTCCACTTCAGCAAAAGCGATATGATATTCATTGAATGAATCCCGTTGATTCAGTTCCACTTCTTTACGAGCACGACTTCTTCCATCGAGTATATACCAGATCATATGCGCGATCTGTTTTGCTGTCAGCTCATCTTTATCATGAGCCGAATCAAAACCATAAATGCCGATGCTGCTGATATTAGGACTCATGCCGGCATAGCGCATCAACACGCAGGCCTCTTCTCCGTTCAACCCGTTTGGTGAAACCGTATTCGCCGGAGCATAAGCGTGAGCAAGAGCTGAAATATCAAAACTGAGGAAACTACTGTTTCGGATAACAGGCTCCATCTCTTCGATGGTTTCTTTTACAGTTCCAACGCGATAACAATCAAACCGCAGTTTGTCCATTGTCTCCAGCATTTGCGGATGCACGTAAAAACTTTGAAAAGCAATGTGATTGTAATGCCGTATGTAGTTTGGTTCAGATGTGAGCAACTCCATTAAAAAATTCTCATGGCGGAAAGGTGAATCAATATTCAGGTCGATCAACGCATCTATGCAGGAGGCTTCGATCGCTTTTTCATTTTCAACATAGGCACCGTACTGTGCCAATGTGAGGTCATGTGACCCTCCAAGAATGATCACCGTTTTTCCATCATTGATCAGTTCGTGTACAACTGTTTTTAATGCAGCATAAGAATCCGTGTACAATGATCCCGTCATAATATTGCCTATATCGGCAATCTTTACATCCTTATGCCAATAGTACAATGAATAAAGCTGCCGCCGGACGAGGTCGGGGGCCTCACTGTGGCCGTGGATTAAACCGCTGCCACGTTGCTCACCACAGCCAACAATGACCAGCTGCGCATCATCAAGTTCCGGGAATTTCCTGGCCGGGTATTTTTGAAGTTTATATACAGAGATGGTCTTACCGATTTGTCCATCCTTATAACCCTCATCCTGGGAAATTTCATTGAAATTGACAGGTGATAAGAAATCTGAAATATTAAGATAATCAGACATGCTGCAATATAGGAAGAACCATGATTGATAGGATTAAGGAAAGGATTATGAGGGAAAAATATTTTCGCCGAAGAGCAAAAACTTGTGGAAATAGCCCGTTCCCAGTAATCTTTGAAATCCTTAAATCGTGGTTCTATTTATCTTTGCCTCCCTTATGGATCAGTTATTACAACAAATAGAAGAATACAGGAAGGAGATAGCTCAATCTTCAGCAACCGATGTAAAGTCGGTTGAAGAGTTTCGTATCAAATGGTTGGGAACAAAGGGAATTGTGAAAAGCCTGATGGGAGAGATGAAGAATGTTCCCAATGAACAGAAAAGAGAATTCGGAAGAGTGATGAATGAATTTAAGTTGTTTGCTGAAAATAAATATGAAGACCTGAAGCAGGCAACTACCGGCTTACCACTCACGACTCGCCACGCGCCTCTCGATCTAACTCTTCCCGGTGACCCTATAGCAATTGGCTCAAGGCATCCGGTTACGATGATGAGAAATCGCATTGTTTCTATTTTTCAGAGACTCGGTTTTGCTGTAGCCGAAGGACCGGAGATCGAAGATGACTGGCACAACTTCACCGCGCTTAATCTGCCAGAATACCATCCAGCCCGTGATATGCAGGACACATTTTATGTCCAACAAAATCCGGACTGGCTGTTGCGCACGCATACAAGTAATGTACAGATCCGTGAAATGGAAAAGGGCAAACTGCCTATCCGGGGAATTTATCCGGGTCGCGTTTATCGAAATGAAACCGTCAGTGCCAGGAGTCATTGTTTCTTTCACCAGGTTGAAGGTTTATATATCGATGAAAACGTATCGTTCGCTGATCTGAAGCAAACGCTTTATTTTTTTGTAAAAGAAATGTATGGCAACGACGTAAAGGTTCGCTTTCGGCCTTCTTATTTTCCATTCACTGAACCAAGTGCTGAGATGGATATAAGTTGCACGCTTTGTGGTGGTAAAGGTTGCAGTGTTTGCAAACATACAGGATGGCTTGAAATTCTTGGTTGCGGTATGGTGCATCCAAATGTGTTACAGAATTGCGGCATTGATCCAAATAAATACACCGGTTTTGCATTCGGTATGGGTATCGAACGTCCTGCGCTCCTGAAATATGGCATCAATGATATTCGCCTCTTTAGCGAAAACGATGTGAGATTCTTGAAACAATTTACTTCTGCGATTTAGGTTCCTCCGAATCAGCGTGAGAATTGTTATTAAGTTTTTGTTGTGCTGCGCCTTTGCGTACCTGCTGCGGAGCAAGGTCACTTACTTCAACCACAGTAGTTGCTTCTGCAAACACGCAAACGAAAGCAGGTCTTGCAGGTTCTGTTCGCTATTCATCACAACGATATTCGCCTCTTTATTTGTCGTTGGTTCAAAACGGTTCAAATTTTGAAGTGATTACTTCTGCCCCGTAACGAATAGTTGCGAATAGTTATACAAGAAGATCTGTAGTATGAAAACTTTTTTGATCGCTTCTCGCATTCATCTTGCCATCCTTCTTGAAAATAACTCCCTTAAATATTCAACAATCAATGATGAAGAAAGTGTATTTGTATTTTTTAAAATCTTAAATCAATTTTTATGCAGAGAGTTATGTCTAAAATGAAAACTACAACCAGGCATCCAAAAGCAATATTTCTTTTGATGATTGTTTCGATCCTTATAGTCAGCTGCCACAAGGATGAGAATAATTCGTCCACATCGGGCTCATCAACAAATTTTAACCGCGTCAATCTTGTTTCAAATAATAGCCAGGATAGCGGCGCGAGAGTGGACGCAAGTTTAGTCAATGGGTGGGGAATAGCTTTCTCACCTACGGGGAACCCCTGGATTTCTTCTGAAGGTGGTAGCGTAGGCGAGGCTTATGATGCAACGGGTAACCCGGTAATTCCGCCGGTTTCAATTCCCTCCTCATCGGCGAACACGGGTGGCCATCCTACGGGGATCGTTTTTAATACCAGTACCAGTGCTTTTACTCTGCCGGGCGGCAGTGTTGCAAGATTTATTTTCGCTGGAGATGATGGCGTGATCTCCGGCTGGGGTTCCGGGACGGCGGCTGAAAGAATAGTGGACAATTCGTCAACCTCGGCATATACCGGTATTACGATAGCAAATGATGGAACAGGCAATTTTTTATATGCGGCTAATTTCAAACAATCAAGAATAGATGTGTTTGACAGTACTTTCACTGCCGTAACTAAAACATTTACTGATCCCGATCTTCCGGAAGGTTATTCTCCTTTTAATATTCAAAACGTAGGCGGGCAGCTTTATGTAACGTATGCCAAGCTCGGATCAGACGGTGATGAAGAAAAAGGAGCAGGTCTTGGATATGTTGATGTCTACAAACCGGATGGAAGTTTGGCAGGACGATTTGCATCAGCAGGGACATTGAATGCACCGTGGGGAGTTGCAATGGCTCCATCAGGATTCCTGGATGGCAATAGTTCAAATGTCATTCTCATCGGTAATTTCGGTGACGGTTATGTAAATGCGTACTCACCGGATGGAAAGTTTATAGGACAATTGATGTCTAAAGGCTCACCTATTGTGATCGACGGATTGTGGGGAATTTCCTTTGCTCCCTCCTCGGCATCAAACATCCCTCAAACCCGCTTGTTCTTTTCGGCAGGCCCTCATGATGAACAAAACGGGCTCTTTGGTTATATTGACAAATAGACACTTTTCACGGTATAAGATTGAAACGGTAATAAAAAGGTCATTTTTGACCTTTTTATTTTATGTCAATGAACTGGTGTAACATTTGTGGCGAACAGAAATAATTTTATTAAAATTTCGTCTATGTCGAACCAGGAAATTGCTGATAAGATCGAATTGACTGAGCTGACAAATAAATTATTTATGTACACAGACGCCCAGCAGTGGAAGAGATTACTCAGCGAGGTATTCTGTCATGAGGTTTGGTTTGACATGGGAAACGGAGAAGCAAAAACTTTACATGCGACTGAAATTTGCGAAATGTGGCGGCAGGGCTTTCTAGGTCTTGATGCGGTTCATCACCAGGCAGGACATTACCTGGTTACTATTAATCAGGACAATGCTGATATTTATGGCTATGCTATCGCAACACATTTTAAAAAAGCGGCCACAAAGGGAAATACCCGGGTCTATACAGGAAGTTATGATCTGAAAGCGGTCAGAACTGATAAAGGATGGCGACTATCTCAATTTAAATACAACCTGAAATACATGGATGGCAATGTATCGCTGGAGTGAAAGAGTCAATTAAAAAAATTATTGCAGCGAAGGATCGCGGAAGGTATCGCCCTGGTTCATGTCACCGGTATCAAATCCTTTTTTAAACCAGTACATTCTTTGTTGCGAAGTACCATGAGTAAATGATTCGGGAACAACGTATCCCTGGGTTTCTTTTTGCAACCTGTCATCGCCTATTGCATTCGCGGCATTTAACGCTTCATCAATATCGCCCCGGTCTAAAATATTTTTCATTTGTTGTGCATGATGCGCCCAGACACCAGCAAAAAAATCCGCTTGCAGTTCGAGCATTACTGAATATTTATTGTACTCGCCTTCGGCTAATTGCTGCCGTAATCGGTCCATTTTATCTGAAATGCCAAGGAGTTTTTGCACATGATGACCTATTTCGTGCGCGATCACATAGGCTTCGGCAAAATCTCCGGGTGCCTGGAAACGGTTTTCCAATTCCTCGTAAAAGGAAAGGTCAATATAAACTTCCTGGTCACCAGGGCAATAAAACGGTCCCGAAGCAGCGCTTGCCATCCCGCAGGCAGATTCTACTCTGTCCCTGAATAAAACAAGCGTCGGTTTCACGTACTGCCTTCCGTTTACGGCAAACATCGAATCCCAAACGTCTTCAGTAAGCGCAAGAACCTTCGCGACAAATTTTTTCCTTTCAGCATCGGCTGCCTCCTGTTCGGGAGTCGCCTGTTGAGTTTGACCAGGCAGCTGTTGTGGAATGTCCTGGGATACATCGCCTCCGGATAATAATTTTATTACCAGGAAAATAACCCCAAGGAGGCCACCGCCAACAGCAATACCGCCACCCCTCGAAAGACCGCGACGGTCATCAATATTTGAACTTTCTCTTTCGCCACCCAAACGCATAAAAAAATATTTAAGGACTATAAATTTACCTTTTTTAAAATTATAGATGACGGACCCCTGTTCAGGAGCTCCCGGCAACAAGAAACGGTGATGGAAACATCATGCCGAATACTGACAAAAGTCACTTTATTTTTTCCGCGCATTGCAGAATTTAGCGTGTGTGGCTAATTATTTTCATAGTCCCCTTATTGATACTTGGCTGGCTGCTGCTTGCTCCCCTTCAACTTCAAATTGACACTAGAATTCCGGAGATCTGCTTTCGGTGGCTTAGCGTTGGAAAGGCAAAAATGGTATATGAACAAGGTCAATGGCGGCTGCAAATTTCTGTTTTGTTCTTTTTTAAACAATGGGAACTCGAAGACCTGGTTCTTAAACCAAAGAAAAGAGTGAAGAAGAGCAGGCCAAAAACAAAGACCGGCCATTCTAAATGGTTTAGAAAACTTTTGAAACTCATAAAGACGTTCCGTGTCACAAAATGGCGAATTGCAATTGACACAGGAGATGATGTTAAAAATGCCTGGTTGTATTCTCTGAACTTCTATCCCGGTCTGAGCCATCACTTCTGTATTAATTTTTTTGATGAGAACTATTTTTTATTAGAGATAAGAAATACCCCCTGGAGACTGGTAAAAGCTTTTATAAAATAATTATTTTTTTATTCTTTAAATCATTTTTTATGACAGTTAATTTAGAAGAAACAGTAAAACAGCTAACTGATTTTCTTAAAACAGAAGCAAAAACTGAATCGGTTATTGGGCAATCATTTCAGTTAGGAGAGTTCACGTGTATACCAGTCATTAAATTCGGAGCCGGTATCGGCTATGGAGGTGGCGAAGGTCACGGCGATATGGCGGGCAAAGGAAAAGGAGAAGGTGGAGGCACCGGCGGAGGTGGTGGTGTAGGAGTTGCTCCAATAGGTTTCTTGGTAACACGTGGCGACCAAATTTCTTTCATCCCAACCTACACAGCTAAAGGATTGGGGGCCGCTTTTGAAAAAGTGCCTGATCTTTTAGAAAAATACCTGGATAAAAGAAACCAGCAAAAACCTCAACCCGTCTCGTGAGCGTTGCTAAAAACTCCAATAAATGGGATTCAAAACGAATCCCATTTATTATAATAGTCCATTGCTGACTAAGGCAAGAGTAAATCAAACCAAATCATTTTTGTCCTCACCCAATCTCGCAGTTTCTCCCTCGTCAAGATCATCATTCTTGCTGTGCGCAGTAAATTCCGCGTCACTGTCCATGTCTTTATTGGCTTGTTGAAGGGCGTTATCATTTCCTTTTTTTTGTTCGGAAGAGATCTCGCCTGGCAATGGGTTTTCATGTTGAGGTTTTTTGCCCTTTCGTACTTTATTGCTGTTTTTCACACTAAATATTTATAAAGCTTCTGAAAAGTTTGTGCCACACCTGACTTTTCATTTAATTACTTCTTCAATAAATCAGATATTTTTATATCATGCTCCGGACCGGCTCGCCGCATAAGCGACTAAGAATATTACCACTGGCTGCAGTGATCTTTCTTACTGTTTCAGGGGGACCTTATGGGTTAGAACCCCTGCTGAGCTATGGTGGATCACATGGGGCGTTGTTAATATTAATGCTGACCCCATTGCTATGGGATGTACCAACGATTTTTGTTGTGATGGAGTTGAACAGCATGATGCCAGTAACGGGCGGTTATTATCAATGGGTAAAAAGGGCACTCGGAATTCGATGGGCATGGTATGAAGGTTGGTGGACCTGGCTCTACACTTTTGTTGACCTGGCTATTTACCCCGTGCTTTTTGTCGGATATGCTTCATTCCTTTTCCCGGAGATCGCGCAATTCAAGATCCCGATCTGTCTCGCGATCATTTGGATGGGCGCAGGCTTGAATATTTTAGGGATCGTTCCTGTTGGAAGGATCTCAATGATACTGAGTATTACTGTCGTATTGCCCTTTCTCATTCTTTTTGTCATCAATCTTTCCCATCAATCACAATCATTTCACCTCCCATCACTTTCATTGAAGGGTCTTGGCTTTTCGTCTTTAGGCATGGGTCTGTATACGGTGATGTGGAATTTTCTTGGCTGGGATAATACAACGACCTATGCGGAAGAAGTGAACAAACCGGTGAAAACTTATCTTCTTTCTTCCTTCATCGCATTTGGATTAACACTATCCGTTTATCTTATAGCTGTTATTACCGCTCTTTCTTCGGGAGTTGATCTTAAGATATTAGGTGATGAGGGATTTCCTTTGCTGGGATCGATAGTGGCAGGTCAATGGTTAGCTGTGATACTCGCTGCCGGTGGTATGGCCAGTGCTTTGGGACTATTTTCAGCCGTCCTGCTTTCTGTGTCACGGGTCCCTAAAGTGATGGCAGATGACCGGCTTCTTCCGGGAAAGCTTCAAACACTTCATCCAAAATACAATACTCCGTATATATCGATCATCGTTTGCGCGTCAGTTGTTAGCATAATGATCTTATGGACATTTGGTGACCTGCTGATCATTGATGTAACACTCTATGGAGCAGCTTTGTTTCTTGAATTTATCAGCCTTATAATCTTCCGGATAAAACTTCCACATGAACATCGGCCTTTTAAGATCCCGCTCAATGTTGCCGGTTTGGTTCTTTTAATTTTACTCCCAATTTCTGTTTATTGTATTGCACTTGCCAGTGCTTTCTCCATTGAAGGAAAGATGTTAAAGCCAGCATTGTTTGCACTAGTTGCATTATTATCGGCAGAGGTGATCTGGCAAATCATTGTCTGGAGAAAACGAATAATAGCTGATCGGTGATCACTCATTGCTCAATGCAATGACAAATATTTCTGCTAACTTACTTCCAGTAAATCGTGACTATGGCAGATAGTTCGTTAACCGGACGATTGCAAGACCTGCGGCAATTTTATAGTAGCGGTCAAACAAGGGCCTATCGTTTTCGGAAACAGCAATTGCAGAATCTTAGATCAGCTATTTTGTTGCATGAAAAGGACTTGCACGATGCTTTACATAAGGACCTTAAGAAAAGCCCGGAGGAAAGTTGGATAGCAGAAACCGGTTTCCTGGTTAGCGAGATCAATTTTGTACTGAAACATTTGCGCGAATGGATGCAACCGGAAAAAGTGAAAACAAACCTTGTAAACTTTCCTTCATCAAGTTATGTCATGAGAGAGCCCTTGGGAGTGACACTCATTATCGGCCCGTGGAATTTTCCTCTGCAATTGTTATTTAATCCGTTGATAGGCGCCATAGCCGCGGGAAACTGTGTTGTGCTAAAACCCAGTGAGTTTGCCCCGGCAACATCGGCAATAATGAAAAGGATCATCCATGAAAATTTTCCAGCCGAATATATTTTTTTTATTGAAGGCGATGGAGCAGATGTTGTACCTGATATGATGACTCACTTCCGGTTTGATCATGTGTTTTATACCGGCGGCACCGTGGTGGGAAAGTTGGTTTATAAAATGGCTGCTGAACAACTGGTACCTGTTACGCTGGAGCTGGGCGGCAAGTCCCCGTGCGTGGTTGAAAGCGATGCAAATATTAAGGTCGCTGCCCGCAGGATCGCTTTGACCAAATTTTCAAATGCCGGCCAGATGTGTGTGGCTCCTGATTATGTGCTTGTACATGAAAGTGTGAAGGAAAAATTTGTTGAAACGCTAAAGGAAACGGTGCTAAAATTTTTTTCTGAGGAACCGTCAACCAATTATAATTACGGTAAGATCATTAATGAAAAACAATTCACGAGGCTATTAGGTTATTTAGATAATGGAACGGTCGTTTATGGCGGAGACTACGATCGTGAAAAACTTTATATCGGGCCGACGATCATAGACAATGTTTCACCCAATGCACCTGTCATGAAGGACGAGATCTTCGGCCCTATCCTTCCGGTTATTGGATTTGACCGCTTTGAAGAGGCGAAAACTGTAATTAACCGTAATCCAAATCCTCTTTCATTCTATGTATATACTTCAGATGGAAAAAAAGAAAAAGAATGGTTAGAGGCAATTCCTGCGGGCGGAGCATGTGTGAATAATTCCAGTTGGCATTTCACGAATCACCACCTGCCACTCGGCGGACGAGGGAATAGTGGCATCGGTGAATATCATGGCAAGAATTCTTTTGAGACCTTCAGCCATCGCAAAGCAGTAATGAAAACTCCTACCTGGTTTGACCCGGATCTTAAATATCCTCCTTTCAACGGAAAGCTCTGGTTGTTCAAAAAAGTCGTAAGATAAACCCTACCAGGAAGCTTTGACAGCCCCGGCAATTACAAAAATTTTTCTTTAGGATAACTTTGCATAATGACTCCCAGGCAAACTGTACTGAAAGCGATTTATCCTTTATGGATGTCTTTAAACAAAGTATTTGGAAAGAAGTTAAAAGTTTTGGTCAATAAAAAGCATATCCAGCCTCTTCAGTCATTTTATAGCTTATCAGCGCAGCTGAATAATGGAACGCTTCTTTCATTTAGTTCCCTTAAGGGAAAGAAGTTATTATTGGTGAACACAGCCAGTGATTGCGGCTATACTAATCAATACACAGATCTTCAAAAATTATACGAAGATTACCAGGATAGGTTGACTGTGATCGCTTTTCCCGCAAATGATTTTAAAGAGCAGGAAAAAGGAAGCGATGAAGAGATCAGGAATTTCTGTAAAATAAATTTTGGCGTTACATTTCCCATTGCCTTAAAGGGTCCTGTGAAAGGCAATAGCCAGCAAAGAGTTTTTCAATGGCTGACGGATAAGACAAAGAACGGCTGGAATAATCAACTGCCATCGTGGAATTTTTCCAAGTACCTGGTCAATGAAGAAGGTGTACTGATGAATTATTTTGATCCTGGGATTTCCCCGCTAAGTGAAGAAGTAAAAAAGGCGATCGAACAATGACCGGCCATGGGATTTTCAGTATGGCAATCTGATCAGTTATCTCGCAGCGCCCTGTTTCAAAAGCTACTTTCTATATATAAAATACTATCCTCAGAAAAAGCAATTGGAAATTGGGTTCAAAACAGGAAATGTTTACCGATATTTCAAGGTGCATCTCAGGCGTGAGAGGATCTTGTCAAAAACTACGTCGGAAGGTCTCTCAGGAGAATTTTTTAATGCTCATATCCGGGAAAGATATAAGTTTGAGAGAATTGCTTAATTCTTTATTATGACGTATAATGATATTATTGGCACGATCGGCGTTGGTATCATCCTCTTCGCCTATTTTCTGAATACAATGAAGTACATTCCTGTGAATGGAAAGCTTTATTATGTCTTGAACAGCATTGGAGGTGCGCTGAGTTGCTATGCAGCAATGCTTATTGATTTTTGGCCCTTTGTGATCCTCGAAGCCGTGTGGACCTTTGTTTCAATCTATGGATTGATCAAAACAATGAAGGTGGCGATGACGTGAAGAGGAGGCAGGAGATAAAAATAGAAGTCAGAATTTATTACAAAACCCTCGATCACTTCATCTACCCGCAACTATATGCCATCGCTTCCATATCTATCTTTCGCCGTTCGAACTGATAGCCAGAATAAACCTCTTTAATTTCATGTAGCACGTCATCGATCTCTTCTACAGATCTTATGGTTACCAGTTTCAGGCGGTATTCTTTTATATTGGGAAGCCCCTTAAGATAATTAGTGTAATGTCTTCTCATTTCATTGATCCCGGGCAGTAAACCTTTCCATTGAACAGAATAATGCAAATGCTGGCGGATCACTTCTATTCTTTGTTCAATAGTGGGGGGAGCAAGATGCTCGCCGGTTTGAATAAACCCCTTGATCTCGTTAAATATCCAGGGATAACCGATCGCGGCGCGGCCGATCATGATTCCATCTACACCATAGCGGGTTTTATATTCGAGTGCCTTTTCCGGCGAATCGATATCTCCATTACCAAAGATCGGAATGTGAATGCGCGGGTTGTTTTTCACTTTCGCGATCAATGTCCAATCAGCTTCACCCTTGTAAAGTTGTGCTCTTGTCCTTCCATGGATCGCCAGCGCCTTAATACCAATATCCTGTAATCGTTCAGCCACCTCTTCAATATTTTTTGAGTTTTCATCCCATCCCAATCTTGTTTTTACAGTCACAGGTAATGAGGTCGACCTGATCACGGCCTCTGTTAATCGCACCATCGCATCTATATCTTTCAGTACCGCAGCGCCTGCTCCCTTTGTGACTACTTTTTTTACAGGGCAACCAAAATTTATATCAACAAGGTCAGGATTGACAGCGCCCACGATTTTTGCGCTCATGGCCATGGCTTCTTCATCACCCCCAAAAATTTGAATACCAATGGGCCGTTCATAATCGAAGATGTCAAGTTTTTGTTTGCTTTTGATGGCATCGCGGATCAACCCTTCACTGGAGATAAATTCTGTGTACATCATGTCGGCGCCGTTTGCCTTGCATACGGCCCGAAACGGAGGATCACTCACATCTTCCATCGGTGCAAGAAGAAGTGGAAAGTCTGGCAGTTTTATGTTCCCAATTTTGAGCATTCAATTCTGAAATGGTTAAATTGTTCGATTGTTATTAATCACTTGCCCATTGAGCCATTAAACAATTTGACAATAACCTATTTTTGAGCCTGCAAATTTATTTAATCCTGGTCGTATGGCATATCCCGCAACAAAAAGAATAAGTTATTGGGGTCAGTTAGGGATATTAGCTGCATTTACCGGCGCCGGGCTGGTGGTGGGTGGAATTGTCAGCCTGATACCATTGGCTGGAAAAATAGATTTGAAGGATTTCCAGGGTTTATCAGGCAAGGAT
>Ga0207645_10001949_pt1 | contig 16633 bp, 18 predicted proteins | sample KBSM53metaG_FD_184331 | JGI IMG/M metagenome (GOLD analysis project Ga0207645, IMG submission 184331) | Miscanthus rhizosphere microbial communities from Kellogg Biological Station, Michigan, USA - KBS M5-3 metaG (SPAdes) (version 2) | ecosystem: Host-associated > Plants > Roots > Rhizosphere >...
AGGTGAATCATTGAAAGTACGAAGTTCGAAGTGTACTTCCTGAAGGGACTTCGTACTTCGACTTCGTACTTCGAACTTCGAACTTCGAACTTCGAACCTCGAACCTCGAACCTCGAACCTCGAACCTACAGCGGTTCCCTACCGCAGCTTGTCGCCGTGGGGCGGCGTCGGCGTATCTGCCGCAATCCAACCCGCGTCGTCGTGCTCGCGCGCGACCAACCGCTCGGCCGACGGCGGCACGTCGTCGCCGTGCACCGGCACGAACTCGTTGACGAAGCTGCGCGCCTCGGCCGGCAGCTGCTCGGCGCGCTGCGGCGGCACCGTGATCCACGCGCCGGTCAGCAGCCAGTCTGGCAGCGGCGGCGCCGACGGTTTCGAGTCCGCGCCAGAATCATTGGCGAAGAACTGCAGCAGCCGCGTCTCGTAACCGCGCCGATCCTCCTCGCTCATCGTCTGGAACTCGTCGCGGTCGAAATCGGGATAGCGGCTGGCCACGTCCTTGTCGAGGCTGACGCGCAGCAGCCGCGCTTTCTCGTCGAAGCGCAGCAGGCTGAGCGGCAGCAGGTAGCGGCGGCGCTTCAGCAGGCCGCCGGCGTCGACGACGGCGTAGCGCGCGGCGCCGAGCTCGTCTTCCGCCACCAGCCCGTCGAGCGTGCCGAGATCTTCCTCGTCGTTCCTGATTGGCAGCGGCTGGCGGTCGCGCCGCCCCTGCGCAATCACCTCCATCGGCACGTAGCGGAGGCGGCCCACAGGCGGCTCGGCGTGAAGATCGGCTTCGAGGCGCGCGTCGTCATTGATGTGCGCTTCGGCGATCTCTGACAGGCGATGGTCGGTCCGGCCTTCCTCGTCGAGCGTCTCCTGCAACAGCCGCGCTTCGTCGAGGCGGTTGAGCCGGCGCGCGTAGGTGCGAGCGCAGCCGTAAGCGGCGATTTCGTAATGCTCGATCCGCTGCGCCGCGCCGATGATCGCTGCATCGCGGGCGTCGTCTGTCGCCTCCTGATTCAGACGTTCGTCGGCTTCTTGAACAATGCCGGCCAGGCCGGCGCAGCTCTTCACCCGCCGCCGCTCGCCCCAGTGGGTGAAAATCAGCTCGAGGCGCTCCAGATGCAGGCGTGATTCGTCGCAATGTTTCTTCAGCGCTTCGCGCAGCTCGGGCGCCCGGGCCGCTTCGGCGAGGCGGGGAAGCGTGCGAATCATCTGTGTTTCCGCGTCGTACAGGTCTCCAAGCTCGTCGAAGTAGAGATCCTTCAGGGACGCGATGGCCATTGTGGGTTTCTCCTGTATCCGGGGCACGGTGATAAGGGTGTTTACGCAAGCGTTGTGCCCCGCGGCCGGCGACGAGGTCAGCCGTACTGAAGTACAGTCGCGGCCATGCCTGCTCCCGCCGAAGCCGGGCTGGTTCGCGCCATCGGCTGGCGTCAGCTGACCGCCAGCATCATCAACACGACCATCGGCGCGGGCATTTTCGTCCTCCCCGCGGCAGCCGCCGCCGGCCTCGGCGCCGCCGCGCCAATGGCGTACATCACCTGTGCCGTGCTGATGGCCCTGATCGTGTCGTGCTTCGCCTCGGCCGGCAGCCGCGTCTCGCTGACCGGCGGCCTGTATGCCTACGTCGGCGTCGCCTTCGGACCTTTCATCGGCTTCCTCGCCGGCGTGTTGTATTTCCTGATGGCGACCTTCGCGGTGGCGTCGGTGGCGAGCGCCTTTGCCGGCTCAGTTGGCGTGCTGCTGCCGGTCGTCGACGGGCCGGCGGCGCGCGCACTGCTCGTGGCGGCGCTCTTCGCGACGCTCGCGACCATCAACGTGCGCGGCGTCAGGCCGGGCGTGCGCCTGGTGGAAATCGTGACCGTCGCCAAGCTGACGCCGCTCATCGTGCTCGTCGCCGCCGGCATCTGGTTCATCCGGGCCGACTATCTGCGCTGGCCGGCGATGCCGTCGGCGGCGGCGGTCGGCACGAGTGCGATCGTCCTGATCTTCGCGTTCGTCGGCCTCGAGATCGCGTTGGTGCCGAGCGGCGAGGTCAACAACCCGGCGCGCACGGTGCCGCGTGCGCTCTTCTCGGCGCTGGCGATCACGACGACGCTGTACCTCTTGATTCAGACGGTGGCGCAGGGACTGCTCGGGCCGGCGATGTCGAGCTACGCCGCCGCGCCGCTGGCCGAGGCGGCCAGCCGCGTCCTCGGCGGCGGCGGACGCCTGCTGGTGCTGGTGGGCGCCGCGGTCTCGATGTTCGGCTACGTGTCGGGCGACATGCTCGGCAGCCCGCGAGTGCTGTTTGCCTTCGCGCGCGACGGCGTGCTGCCGGCCGCGGCCGCCCGCATCCATCCGCGCTTCCACACGCCCTACGTCGCCATCGTCGTTTATGCGGCGGTGGTGGCGGCAATCGCGGTCAGCAGCAGCTTCACCCAGCTCGCCATCCTGGCGAACGTCGCCGCGTTGACGCTGTATCTGATGTGCGTCTCCGCGTCGTTCGAGCTGCAGCGGCGCGATGTCCGCGCCGGCGGCACGCCGTTCGCGCTGCCGGCGGGTCCGCTGGTGCCGCTGCTCGCAGCCGGCGTGATCCTCTGGATGCTGTCGCATGCGACGCGGCGGGAGTTCGCGGTCGAGGCGGTGGTGCTGATCGTCGCGTCGCTGTTCTATGCGGCGCGTCGCAAGGCCGCGCCGCGAAGGCTGAAGCGCGAGCCGAGCGTGACCTGAAAGCTGGTTCGTAGCGCAGCCCTTCAGGGCTGCCCGCGATCAAGCCGCCGACGGCATAAGATCGGAGGAATGCCTCACCAGAATCCGTCCGACGAGCAGTTGAAGAAAATCCTGACCGACGCGACGACCATCGCCATCGTCGGCGCGTCTTCGAATCCCGACAAGGCGTCGCACGGCATCATGCAGAAACTGCAGAAGGCCGGCTACCGCGTCATCCCGGTAAATCCCAGCGAGAGCGAGATCCTCGGCGAGCGGTCGTATCCCTCGCTCGTCGACGTGCCCGAGCCCATCGACATCGTCGACGTGTTCCGCCGCGCGGAGGACACGCCGGGCATCGCCGACGAAGCGGCGACGATCGGCGCGAAGGTTTTGTGGCTGCAGAGCGGCATCTCGAGCGAAGAAGCGGCTGACCGTGCCGCCAGAGGCGGGCTCGTCACGGTGATGGACACCTGCATCGGCGCGACGCACTCGCTGCTGCGAGTCGCGAAGAAATGATGCGCGCCTCGCCGGGGCCGAGCAAGCTCGGCCCCTACGGATTCATCGACTCGATGGCGTTTTCGAGCTGGGTCACCAGGCGATCGAGCTGATCGACGACGGCGCGGACGGTCTCCGGCTTGCTCAGGTCGACGCCGGCGCGCTGCAGCAGCGTCATCGGGTGGTCGCTGCCGCCTGATTTGAGCAGCGTCAGGTAACGCTCGATCGCGGCGGCGCGGTCGGCGCTCGATCCGCTGGTCAGCTGGTTCATCAGCTGCGCGCTCGAGGCGAAGCAGGTGGCGTACTGATACACGTAATAGGGCGTGCTGTAGAAGTGCGGAATCCTCGCCCAGGTGACGCGCGACAGCTCGTCGTAGTCGAGCGCATCGCCGTGATACGCCTTCATCAGGTTGAAGTAGATCTCGCCGAGCGCCTCGGCGGTGACTGGACGGCCATCCTCGACCAGCCGGTGCGCCTGCAGCTCGTAGTCGGCGAAGAGCACCTGCGTGTAGAAGGTGCCGACGATGCCGTCAATCGCGTGCTGCAGCAGGATGATGCGCTCGCGCTCGTCGCTGGCGCGTTCCAGCATGTATTCGAGGAACAGCATCTCGCTGAGCGTCGACGGCACTTCGGCGACGAAGATCGTGTAGGCCGAGTAGACGAACGGCTGGTGGGCATTCGACAGCAGCGTGTGCATCGAATGCCCCATCTCGTGCGACAGCGTGAACACCGCATCGAGCGTGTTGTTGTAGTTGAGGAGCATGTAGGGGTGGACCCCGTAGACCGGCGCTGAATAGGCGCCGCTCCGCTTGCCCGGGTTCTCGTAGACGTCGATCCACCCGCCAGCCAACGCGTCGCGCATCAGCCGCTGGTACTCCGTCCCGAGCGGCGCCACCGACTCCGGCAGCCACTCCAGCACGTCCTCGTAGGGATACTTTTCGTCGAGGTCGACCAGCGGAATCACCGCGTCGTAGTTGTGATAGGTCTCGAGCCCGAGCACCCGCTTGCGCAGCCGGTGATAGCGGCGCAGCGGTTCGGTGCCTGCCTTCGTGCTCTCGATCAGATTCTCGACCACCGTGGTCGGGATGTTGTTGCCGTGCAGCGCAGCCTCGAGCGTCGAGCGGTATTCGCGCGCCTGCGACAGAAACCAGTCGCGCTGCAGCACGCCGTTGTAGAGCGACGCATAGGTATTGAGGTTCGACTCGAAGAGCCGGTGGAACGCGGTGAACGAGTCGGCACGATCCTGCTGGTTGTAATTGGTCGCCAGGATGGCGCGGTACTGCCCGTAGGTGAGCGTCACCTCGGCGCCGGTCGACAGCTTCAGCACCGGGTATTTCATGTCGGCGGTCGACAGCGAGGCGTAGGCGTCGTGCGGCGCCGACGAAAACCGGCTCGACAGCGAGAGCAGATGCTCGCCTTCTTCGTCGAGCACGTGTTCCTGCTGGCGGTACAAGTCCTCGAGCGCAAAGCGGTAGACCGCGAGCTCCGGCGACTCCTTCATCCACTGCTGGATCGTCTGCAGCGGGATCGCCAGCAACTCCGGATTGAACCACGCGCTCGCCTGGCTCATTTTGGCAAAGAGGATCTGCACCTGCTGCCGGCGTGCGTTGATCTGGTTGTCGCGCTGGTCTTCGTCGTGCTTCAGCGACGCGAAATACCACACCTTGTAGGTGAGCTGCCCGATATCGTCGGACAACTTCATCACCGTCAGCAGGTGTGCGCTGCCCTTGTCGAGCGTTCCCTGCAGCGCCGCATAGGCGGCGATCTTCGTCTCGAGCTCGGAATATGCGCCCTGCCACTGATCCCAGCCGGGAAAGATGTGCGTCAGGTCCCACTTGAAGCGGTCGGGAATACTGTCGCGGTCTCTAAGCTCGGGCGCGGCCGGCGCCTGTGCAGGGAAATTGAGCGGATCCATCAGCTGATCATATCAGGCGTGCTTCTTGCTCCGTTGGTCTTTGCTCGTGCGTGCGGCACGACCTCAAGGAGGCTTTCATGGACCATCCGCGTCCGAATCTTCGGTACGTCGACGCGAAGGAGCTCGACGACTCCGCGACGAAGCTGCGCGGGCTTCGCGTGGACAGCAGCGGGAACGAGCAGTTGGGAAAGGTCGAGGGGTTCATCATCGACGTCAACAGCGGGCGGCCGTATCACGTGGTCGTCGGCTCGGGCGGCTGGCTCAGGCACAAGCACTTCCTGCTGCCGATCGGCCACGCCTCGCTCGCGCCGGGCAACGACCGGCTGATCGCCGACATCGCCAAGGATCGCGTGGAGCGCTTCCCCGGCTTCGACAAGGATGAGTTCAAGACGATGTCGGAGGGCGAACTGAAGAAGTTCGAGGCGCCAACGCTGGAGGCCTGCTGCCCCGACGAACCAGCCGTCGCGCTGGCCACGTGGGAGACGACGCATTACGCGTATCCAACCTGGTGGCAGGCCGACTATTACCGGCCCGACCGCGCCGATCGCGCGGCGATGAACGTCGCCGGAGCGAGCCATGTCGGCAACACCGCAGCGTCGCGCACGCCACCGCCCGCGTCGCAAGACCGGCAGCGTTCGCGCGAAGCGGTGATGGCGAGCGAAAACACCGCCGACAGCAGCCCGCACTTCGACGGCCGCGCGCAACCGGGCGACGTCCTCGGCGTCGAGACCGGCGGCGAGCGGACCTATATCGGCGACACCAGCGAGGACGAGAACAAGCGGCGGCAGGACGCGGAGAAGGCCAACAAGAAGTAGCGTCCGAGTGAGCGGGAGAGGGTCGGCCGCGGCCGGCCCTCTTCAGTGTGAGCGGTTCGATGCGTCGTAAATCAGCCGGGTGATGCCGGCGGCCAGCGCCGCCGCTTTCTTCCCATCGTCCAGCCCGCGAATCAGGATCACCAGCACGAACGGACGCGGCGCATACACGATCGCCGCGTCGTGGCGGACGCGCGTGATTTCGCCGGTCTTGTGGGCCACGGCGGTGCCGGGCGGAAGGCCGGCGGGAATGCGATCGTTCACCGTCTGCCGGCGCAGGATCGCCGCCATCTCGTCGCTCGCCGCCTGGTCGACCGCCGTCCCTTTGGCGATCGCCTCCATCAGCGTCAGCAGCGCCCGCGCCGTGGCGGTGTTGTTGAGGCCTTTCTCGTAGGCCTTGTTGTCCTCGACGCCGCGCAGCACACGCATGCCGCCGGCGCCCATCGCCTCGACGGTCGCCTGCACGTTCTTCGCACCGATGCGCTCGATGATCAGGTTGGTGGCGAAGTTGCTGCTGACCGTGATCATCGATTCCGCGAGCGCGCGATACGACAGGCGGCCGCCGAGATGGCGGACCACCGCGGCATCCGACAAGTCCCGCGTGTCGAGCCTGAACGTGCTGCCGTCGACGATGCTGTGAAACTCGTTGACGACCGGGATCTCGTCGTCGAGCGCAAGGCGGCCGGCGCGCGCCTGCCGGTACAACTCGACGAGCACCGCTACCTTCATCGTGCTGGCGGCGTGGAAGTCGACGTCGGGTTGAATCAGCATCGCCTCGCGGCCGTCGAGCGTCCGGTAGGCGACGGCGACGTCGGCGCCGCTCTTCCTGATCAGCGATTCGATTCGCGGGCGGAGTTCGCCGTCGGGGGTGTCCGAGGCCGCGACCGGCGCCGCGCCGGCGGCGAGCATCGCCAACGCGACGGCGAATCGCAGCGACCTCTGCAGCATGCGGGATTGTAGCATCGGCTATTTCGACGGCCGGCACGCGCGGTTTTGTGTCATGGTGTCAGTCATGCGACGACTGCGCGCGTGGCTCGCGGTTGCGGCCGCGATGGTGTCGAGCGGCTGCTTCCAGATGACGACCGTCCTGAAGGTGGCGGCCGACGGCAGCGGCACGATCGAGCATCGCATGCTCTATTCGCCAGCCGCGCTCGTCCAGTTGCGCCAGTTCTCCGCGCTCGCCGGCGGCGGCCAGACCTTCGATCCGCTCTCGGAGCAGCAGGCGCGCGAGATGACCGCCAGCATCGGACCCGGCGTGACCTACGTCTCCTCCGAACCGATCTCGACGCCAGCCGGCCAGGGGCGCGCCTCGATCTATGCGTTCACCGACGTCAGCCAGCTGCGCATCTCGACCCAGCCGGCGGCGCCGGCAGGGCTGAAGATCAAGACGGGAGGGTTCTCCACCGAATCCGAGTCGGTCACCTTTGCGATGACGCGCAATCCGGCCGGCAGCGCGGTGCTGCAGATCAACGTGCCCGAGCCGAATTTCCTCGATGCCCTCGCATCGCCGAACGTCACCGCGCAGATCGGGATGGTCAAGACGATGCTCGCCGGCGCGCATGTGCTGCTGGCCGCCGAACCCGCCGGGACGCTCGTGCGCACCAGCAGCCCCTACGTCGACGGCGCGCGGGTCACGCTGCTCGAGGTCGATCTCGACCAGGTGCTGCAGGATGCGACGCTGCTGCCGCGGCTGCAGGCGGCCAGGACGCCGGAAGAAGCCAACGCGATCGTCAAGAGCGCCGCCGGCCTCAAGATCAACCTCGAGCGCGCGATCACCATCGAGTTCACGCCAAGGGAATAATCTCCACCGCGGTTTCGGGCGGTGCGGCGCCTTCCGCCGCCGTGATCGTCAGCCTGGCGACGCTCGGCGTCAGATCGAACCGCCGCGGCCCGGCCGCGCCCGGGTTGATCGCGAGCCGTCCATCGGCCGCGCGCACCACGACCGCCTTGTGCGTGTGGCCGAAGACGACGACGTCGGCGCGGTAGCGCGCGAGGGCGAGCTCGGCGGTCGGCCGTCCGAGCTCGTGGCCGTGGCTGACGTGAATCGTCACGCCGCCGAGGGTGACGACGCGCTCGCGAGCCAGCGACGGATCGTGCGCGTCGTCGACGTTGCCGAACACGGCATCGACCGGGGCCAGCTGCTCGAGCGCGGCCAGCACCGCCGCGCCGCCGACATCGCCGGCATGAAGGATGCGGTGCACGCCGGCGAGCGCCGCGGCGAGCCCGGGCCGCACCAGCCCGTGCGTGTCGGCGACGAGTCCCACCACGTATACTTCACGGTTCATGTCCGAGCCGCTCTTCACGCCGCGCTTCTTCGTCATGTGCGGCTTCACCTTTACCGTGTTTCTCTCGGCGTTCCAGCTGCTGCCGACGGCGCCGTTCCGGATCCAGGAGCTCGGCGGCTCGACGTTCGCGTCGGGCCTGTTCCTCGGCTTCCTCACCTACGCGTCGGCGACGTCGGCGCCGTTCACCGGCGCCATCGCCGATCGGATCGGCAGGCGTCGCACGCTGATCATCGCCAGCGCGGTGATCCTGCTGTGCGCGATCGGCTACGGCACGACGACCAGCTATCGCGTGATGCTGGCCCTGGTGGTCGTGCACGGCGTGTTCTGGTCGGGACTGCTCTCCGCGTCCTCCGCCTACCTGACCAGCCTGCTGCCCGAACAACGGCGCGCCGAAGGGATCAGCTACTGGGGACTGTCGAGCGTCGCCGCGGTCGCGCTCGCGCCGCCGATCGCCTTCTGGATCATGCGGCACGGCGGCTGGATGTGGATCTGCGTCTCGTGCGGCACGCTCAACCTGGCGATGGGCGTCATCGCGTTTCTTCTGGAGGATGGGCCGGCGCACACCGCGCAGCTCCGCCTGCCGTTCGGGCCCGAGGCGCCGGCGCCGCTGGTCGAATGGCGAGTGCTGGCGCTGTCGGTGACGCTGTTCCTCTACTCGTTCGGCTACGGCGCGATCACCAGCTTCAGCGCGATGTATGCGGACGCGGTCGGCGTGACGCCGAAAAGCCTCTACCTGACGTCGCTGGCGGTGGTCATCCTGATGACGCGGCCGCTCTCGGGCAAGCTCGCCGACCGGATCGGCTACCGCCGCGTCTTCATGCCGTGCCTGGTCCTGATCGCGTTCGGCCTGGCGCTGCTCACCATCGGCTCGACGCGCACGGCGCTGGTGACCTCGGCGGTGTTCTTCGGCGTCGGCTTCGGCACCGCGTATCCGGTATTTGTCGCGTACGTGATGCGGGACGTCTACGCGGCGCGGCGCGGCGCCGCCTTCGGCGCGATCCTCGCGGCGTTCGATACCGGCATCGGCACCGGGTCGACGACCGTCGGCTGGCTGATTCAACGGTTCGGCTTCCCCGTGGCGTTCTCGGTTGCGGCTGCCCTGTCAGCCGTGTCGCTGCCGTACTTCATCGTCGCCGACCGCAAGCTTAAGTAGCACGTGCCGGCGTCAGCCGCGACGATAGGCCCGCAGCGACGGCGTCGTCGCCGCCACCCAGGACGTCGCGATCAGGCAACCGATGCCGCCGGTCACGACCGAGAACGCGGCGCCGAACCAATTGGCGACGGCGCCCGCTTCGAGCTCGCCGAGCTGCGGGCCGCCGAGGAAGAACACCATATTGATCCCGGTCATCCGGCCGCGGAGCCGATCCGGGGTCTCGAGCTGGCGGATCACGTTGCGGATGATGGTGCTCACCGTGTCGGTGGCGCCGGTCAGCGCCAGGCAGGCGAAGGTCACCCAGAAGGTCCGCGACAGCCCGAACACGACGGTCGCCACACCGTAGCCGCCAACCGCCCACAGCAGCGTGCGGCCGCGCCGTTCGATCCGCTCGGTCATCGGCACCATCACCGCGCTCGTCAGCATCGCCCCCACCGCCGGCGCGGCGTACAGCCAGCCGTAGCCTGTCGCGCCGACCTGCAGGATGTCCTGCGCGAAGATTGGCAGCAGCGCGGTCGCCGACGAGAAGAAAGTGGCGAAGAAATCGAGCAGCATCGTCGATCGGATGAGCGGCGCGCGGAAGACGAAGCGCAGCCCCTCGACGGCGGCGTGGAAGGAAATGTCGTCGCGCGCCCCCTCCTCCTTCGGCGGGCGCGGCGGCAGGTCGCGCATCATCAGCAGCGCCACCACCACGAAGGCGAACGAGATCGCGTTGGCGATGTAGGCCCAGCCGACGTGGGTCGCCGCAATCAAGAGACCCCCGAGCGACGGCCCGGTGACCGACGCCGTCTGGAACATGATCGTGTTCAGGGTGATCGCGTTCGGGAGGTGCTCGCGCGGGACCAGCGTCGGGATCAGCGAGTTGCGCGCCGGCAGGTCGAAGGCGCCGACCGCCGAGCCGAGCGCCGCCAGGACGTAGATCGGCCACACCGCCGTGGTGCCGCGGAACGCCAGCACGCCGAGCGCAGTCGCAACCGCGGTGGCCGCGACCTGCGTCCCCAGCATCAGCCGCCGCCGATCCCAGGCGTCGGCGACCACGCCGCTGATCATCGAGAAGACGACGATCGGCACGACGCGGACGAGGCCGACCATCCCCAGCGCCAGCCCCTTGCGCTCGGGCGGCACCAGCAGCGACACGTGCCACAAGAGCGCCGCGTTCTGCATCATCGAGCCGGTGAACGAGATGAAGAGCCCGATCCAGATCAGCCGGAAGTTGCGGTGCTGAAGCGCGACGAAGGACTGGCGGGAAATCAAGGGCGACGCTGGCTAATGGTGCCCGAGGACCGGATGCGGCTGATACGGCTCCTCGAGGAACGTGAGTTCGTCGGCCTCGAGCCGGAGATCGAGCGCCGCGATCGCCTCGTCCAGGTGCGGCAGCTTCGACGCGCCGATGATCGGCGCGGTGACGCCGGGCTTCGCCAGCAGCCACGCCAGCGCCACCTGCGTCGGCTTGACGCCGCGCCGCGCCGCCAGTTCCGCGGCGCGGTCGGCGATCGTGAAGTCGGTCCCGGCGTAGTAGAGGCTGTGCGCGAAATCGTCGGTCTGCGCCCGCAGCGTCGCGCCGTGGTTCTCGCCGCGGCGGTTGCCGGCGAGGAACCCGCGCGCCAGCGGGCTCCACGGGATGATGCCGATGCCCTCTTCGCGGCAGAGGGGGATCATCTCGCGCTCTTCCTCGCGGTAGACCAGGTTGTAGTGGTTCTGCATCGACACGAACCGCGTCCAGCCGCGGGCCGACGAGGCCGCGAGCATCTTCATGAACTGATACGCGAACATGCTCGACGCGCCGATGTAGCGCGCTTTCCCGGCCTTGACGATGTCGTGCAGCGCTTCGAGGGTTTCTTCGATCGGCGTCTCGCGATCGAAGCGATGAATCTGGTAGAGGTCGACGTAGTCGACGCCGAGACGCCGCAGCGACGCATCGATGGCATCGAACAGATGACGCCGCGACAGCCCGCTCGCGTTCGGAGCCGCGGCCACGCGGCCGAAGTCGGCGCCCAGCGAATAGAACGCCTTGGTGGCGATCACCACTTGATCGCGCGTGGTGAACTCCTTGAGCGCGCGGCCGAGCACCTCCTCGCTCACGCCGGTCGAGTACATGTCGGCGGTGTCGAAGAAGGTGATCCCCTGCTCGATCGCCCGCTTGATGAACGGGCGGCTGGCGGCCTCGTCGAGCACCCACGGACGCCACGCCGGCGTGCCGTAGGTCATCGTGCCAAGGCACAACCGCGAGACCTTCAGGCCGCTGCTGCCGAGCCGGACGTACTCCACGGGGGCGCCGCTACTTCACGTCGAGCAGCTCGACGTCGAAGACCAGCGTCGCGTTGGGCGGGATGACGCCGCCGGCGCCGCGCGCGCCGTAGCCGAGGTCGGACGGGATGACGAGCGTCCGCGTGCCGCCGATCTTCATCCCCGCCACGCCCTGGTCCCAGCCGCGAATCACCTGGCCGGCGCCGAGCTTGAACGAGAACGGCTCGCCGTGATCCTTCGAGCTGTCGAACTTCTTGCCGTGGCGATCGGCCGCCTTCGCGTCGTACAGCCACCCGGTGTAGTGCACGCTCACGGTCTTGCCCGACGTCGCCTCGGCGCCGCTGCCGACCTTGTTGTCCTTCACCTGCAGGCTGGTGATGTTATCCATACGCGCCCGATTGTACCGCGAGAACGCAGAGCAAGCAGAGCACGCAGAGGTCATATCACCAGGACGAGTTTGCCGATGTGCGTATCGGCTTCCATCACGCGGTGCGCCTCGGCGGCGTCGCGCAGCGGAAACGTGGCGTGCACGATCGGCTTCACCGCGCCCGATTCGACCAGCGGCCAGACGTGTGTTTTCACGGCGGCGGCAATCGCGCCCTTGTCGGCCACCGGCCGCGCCCGCAGCGTCGAGCCGGTGATGGTGAGGCGCCGCTGCATCATCGTCTGGATGTTCAGCTCCGCCTTGACGCCGTGCAGCGTCGCGATTTCGACCAGCCGGCCTTCGGTCGCCAGCGACTCGATGTTGCGCGCGAAGTACTCGCCGCCGACCATGTCGAGCACGACGTCGACGCCGCGCCCGCCGGTCAGCTCGCGCACGATGGCGGCGAAGTCCTCCTGCCGGTAGTTGATCGCCCGCTCGGCGCCGAGCCGCTCGCACGCCGCGCACTTCTCCGCCGAGCCCGCCGTCGCGAAGACGCGCGCGCCGCGCGCCCGCGCCAGCTGAATCGCGGTCGTGCCGATGCCGCTCGCGCCGCCATGCACCAGCAGCGACTCGCCGTTCTGCAGCCGCCCGCGCTCGAAGACGTTGGTCCAGACGGTGAAGAAGGTTTCCGGGATGGCTGCCGCCGAGATGAGATCGAGGCCGCGCGGCACGGGAAGGCACTGCGGCACGGGCGCGACGCAGTACTCCGCATAACCGCCGCCTGCGACCAGCGCGCAGACGTTGTCGCCGACGCGAAACCCGTCGACGCCGGCGCTGACGCGCTCGACGGTGCCGGCAATCTCGAGCCCCGGGATGTCGGACGCGCCGGGCGGCGGCGGATATCGCCCCAGCCGCTGGAAGACGTCCGGCCGGTTGACGCCCGCGGCCGCCACCTTGATCAGGACTTCGCCCGGTGCCGGCGACGGCACCGGCCGCTCCGCCGGGACCAGCACCTCGGGGCCGCCCGGCTTCTGGATCTCGATCGCGATCACGAATCGTCCCCGAAGGTCGCCGTCGTCGTCGCCGGCTCGAGGACGATGGCCGCGAGCGCGATGCCGAGGGCGAGCGCGATCGTCAGCACCGCCGGCAGCGCGCGCGAGCCCGCCAGGACGACGCCGTCGCCGAACAGCAGGATCGCCATCAGCAGATCGAGCACGAGCATCGGACGTCGCGCGCGCCTGCGCTCGGCCGTGAGGTGGGCGCGGTTGTTCATCTCGGTGAACACCAGGTGTCCGCGCAGCACGCCGCAGATGGTCGACGCCGCGCCGATGGTGATGAAGATGGTCACGGTGAGCGGCATCTCGATCCACGCCTTCACGCGCCAGGCCCAGGCCGACGCGACGGCGTAGAGCAGGATGATCACGACCTGATGGACGCGCCACCAGGTCGCGTGCGCCGTCCCCGCCACGTCGGCGCCGAGGATGTCGAGCGCGCCCACCAGCTCCATCGCCGATCCGAACCGCTCCGCCGGTGTCTTGCGGAGACATCGCGCGATCACCGCGACCAGCGGCGCCGGCACGTCCGGGCAGCGCGCCCCCAGCGGGCTCGGATCGCTGCCGAGCACGCGCGCCACCGTCGCCAGCTCGGTGCCCGCCGAAAACGGGTGCACGCCGCAGGAGAGCTCGTAGAGCATCACGCCGAGGGCGAAGATATCGACGCGCGCGTCGGCCGGCTCGCCGTTGATCTGCTCCGGCGCCATGTAGGCGGGCGTGCCGATGATGACGCCCGGCCGCGTCGCGAACGACACCGCCGGGCTGGCGCGGCCGCCGGCGGCGGGCGGCGACGCTCCGCGCGGGTCGAAGGTCTCCTTGCTGACCTCACTCTCGACGATGCGCGCCAGGCCGAAGTCGAGAATCTTCACCCGGCCGTCGCGCGTCCGCATCACGTTGTCGGGCTTGAGGTCGCGGTGCACGATGCCGGCCGCGTGCGCGCTGGCCAGCGCCGACGCGAGCTCGCGCGCCGTCCGCAGGATCTCGGCCGGCGCGGGACGGCGTCCCGATCGAATCTCGTCTCCGAGCGTGTGGCCGTCGAGGTACTCGGTCGCGAGGTACAGATGACCGTCGACTTCTTCCAGCGCGTAGACGGTGCAGATGCCGGGATGGGTGAGCGCCGCGGCCGACCGCGCCTCGCGGCGCAGGCGCTCCCGCTGTGAGGGATCGCGCACCAGGTGCGGCGCCAGCGACTTGAGCGCGACCGTGCGTCCGAGCTTCGCGTCGGTGGCAAGGTAGACGCGTCCCATGCCGCCGCGTCCCAGCTCGCGAACGATCGTGTACGAGCCGACGAGCGTGCCGGGCGAGAGCTCCTCGTCGTCGGCCAGCAGGTCGGGGACGTCGTCGACAATCGGCCGCGCGAGAAAGTCGCCGGCGCGCGAGTGATGCTCGAAGAGCGACAGCACCTCGTCGCGGACGACCGGGTCGTCGGCCGCCTGGTTGGCGATCCAGGCCGCCTCGCCGGCGCGCTCGAGCGCGGCCTCGAAGAGATCGCGGACGCGGCGGCGCTGTTCGGGCGTCACAGCGGCGGCCCGCTCAGATCGCGATACAGCCAGGCGCGCGCCAGCGCCCACCGCCGCTTCAGGGTCGCCGGCGAGATGCCGAGCGCTTCCGCCGCTTCTTCGATGCTCAACCCGGCGAAGTAGCGCAGCTCGACGATCTTCGCCTGCTCCGGATCGATCTTCTCCAGCCGGTTCAGCGCATCGTCGAGCGCCGGCAGGATGCCGGATTGATCGCCGGCGATGGCAATCGAGTCGGTCAACGACACCCGGCCGAGCCCGCCCCACCGCTTCTGCGCGCCGCGGGCGCGCGCGCGCTCGACGAGGATCTGGCGCATCGACCGCGCCGCGATGCCGACGAAATGCCGCTTGTCGTGCCACGGCGTGCCGGCGCCGGCCAGGCGCAGGTAGGCCTCGTGGACCAAGGCGGTTGCCTGAATGGTCTGGCCCGGCCGCTCGCGGCGCATGTACGCGCGTGCGATCCTGCGCAGCTCGTCGTAGACGAGCGGCGCGACGTCCTCGGCAGGAGGCGGTTTTTGCGGGTCCGAAGCCATGAGCCCAATCGACAACGGTCTGCGCATTATCCGGTGAAAGGCGGGTTATGCGCTACACAGTGTCCCTTGCGGTGGTCATCACAGCGTTGTGTTCCGCTTCGGCGCGAGCCCAGACGGCCGCGGCACCCACCTCGAGTACGCCGAGCCAGACGATCTCGTTGAACCCATTCGGTCTGATGCTCGAGTGGTACAACCTCGAATTCGAGCGAAAGGTCTCGACGAGCGTCACGATCGGCGCCGCGGCGGCCAGCCTGCACGACGTGTTCTGGAACACCGACCTGCTCGCTCGGTTCTATCCGCAGGGCGAAGCGCTCCGCGGCTTCTACGTCGGCGCTCGCGCCGGTGTCGTGGGAGTCGAGGTCACGAGATACGACTTCCAGCCGCCGCCGCCCGGCACGCCGCCAGGGCGCGGCGTACCCTACTATCCGACCGTCACGAGAGAGACGCGCACGATCCCGGCGGCCGGCCTGGAAGTCGGCTACAACTGGCTGCTCGGGCGGAAGGAAAACGTCGCCATCGGGCTGGGCTTTGGTCTCAGCCGGCTGCTCGATGACAACGACAACGGCGAATACTACATGCCGGTGATCCCGCACTGGCGCGTCGTCAACGTCGGGATCGCGTTTTGATGGCGCGGACCGTCGCGGTCCGGCTGAAGCCGGACACTACGTAAACAACAGTCGCTGGGATTATCCTGCGGCGTGGTCGTCTTCATCATCGGCGCCGCCGGCGCCGGCAAGACCACGGTCGGACAGACGCTGGCGCGTGAGCTCGGCTGGCGCTTCGTCGAAGGCGACGACTACCATTCGCCGGCGGCGGTGGCGAAGATGCGAGGCGGCACGCCGTTGAACGACGCCGACCGGGCGCCGTGGCTCGCAAGGCTCCATGGCGTCGCGGCGGCGGCGGTCGACCGCCGCGAGCACGCGGTCATCGCCTGCTCGGCGCTGAAACAGCGCTATCGCGACCTCCTGCGCGGCGAACTGCGCGGAGTCCGATTCGTCTACTTGAAGGCGAACGAGGCGACGCTGCGGCGCCGGCTCGAAGCGCGCAGCGGCCACTTCGCCGGGCCGGCGCTCGTCGCCAGCCAGCTCGCCGATCTCGAGGAGCCGGCTGACGCGGTCATCGTCGACGCGGCGACACCGCCGGCCGACATCGCCGCGAAGGCTCGCTACGAGTTCGGGTTCTGAGGTTCGACGAACTCGCGCGCGTGCAGCGCCAGCACCGGGTAGCGCCGCCGCAGCGCGTCAACCCGTTCGGCGTATTCCAGCTTGGGAAACTCGCGCTTCAGGTAGCGCTCGCGCAGGCAGCGGATCTCGTACTTGTAGAGATCGCGAACGAAGCCGCGGACGAGATCGGGCGGCGTGCGGCTGGTCGGACGGACGCCATGCCGCAGGAGGTGCTCGAGCACGTCGCGCCGGTAGGTGAAGCGAGGATCGTCATCCATCGAGCGTGGCCACCACCGCTGCAAGCGACGGCTCGATGCGGATGATGTGGCGCGGGCGCGCCAGCGCCTGCGCCAGCGGCGCCGGCTTCTCGACCTCGCGCCCGATGATCGGCTCGACGATCTCGGAAAACTTCGCGGGATGC
>Ga0207645_10001953_pt1 | contig 16606 bp, 15 predicted proteins | sample KBSM53metaG_FD_184331 | JGI IMG/M metagenome (GOLD analysis project Ga0207645, IMG submission 184331) | Miscanthus rhizosphere microbial communities from Kellogg Biological Station, Michigan, USA - KBS M5-3 metaG (SPAdes) (version 2) | ecosystem: Host-associated > Plants > Roots > Rhizosphere >...
CCCGCGGTCCCGCCGGATCCGGCCGCTCCACCCGCGCCACCGAGACCCGCCGTGGTCCCGCCGCTGCCCGAGCCACCGCCGCCGGCGCCGTTCCCCGCGCTGCCGTCGGTCTTGCTGCTGCCGGAGCCACAACCCGCGGCAGCAAAGACGAACGCTGCGATCAGCGCTCGACGCTTGCGAACGAGCGACACGCCGACAGCGTATGACGATGCGCTGGACGTGTCGACGTAGATCGGGTCAATCGCCCGCGCGGTCCTTAACGAACTGGCGCGGATCCTCGACCGTGTAGCGGAGGACGCACGCGATCCGCGTGGGCCGGCCGACTGAAGCAGGGAAGGCGACGCGCGTGACGAGCTTGCGCAGGCACACGTCGGCTGCCGGATCGGGCGCGGTAGCCGGGTTCGCTTTCCCGGTAGTAATGGAACGATGCCGGCGCCGCCGCATCGGGCGTCGCGACGCCGGCATCGGGTTCGGCAAACGCGGGCGTCGCCGCCAGCGCCGCGAGCGGGACGACCGCCAGCGCGGACCGAGCCATTCCCATCATTCATGAAGACGACAGGAACGGAGGTCTGTCGCGCGGGCGATCGATCGTGACTGCGTTACTTCGCCGAGAACTTGATGACCATCTCGTGCCGGTAGCTCTCGCCCTGGGCGGGCCTGATGATCTCGTCTTCGCGGCCCGGGACCACCGAGGCGGGGAAGTTGATCGCGTTCGGGTGTTTCTGCGTTTCCAGCGCCAGCGCCTGGTGAATGTCGTACGCGTGTCCGCCCTTGCCGATCGTCGGCACGTACCCCGGCGCGGTGGGATCGGGCCGGAAGTTCGTGGTGTAGAACTGCACGCCCGGCTGATCGGCCTTGATGGTCATCACCCGGCCCGAGGCAGGGTCCTCGACCCGCGCCACCGGGCGAAGCTGATCGGCTTTGCCGCGCACGACCCAGTTGTGGTCGTAGCCGGGCGGCGTCTGATCGCCGACGCCAGGCTGGCCGGCGAACTGACCGATCGCGTGCGGGTTCCGGAAATCGAACGGCGTTCCGGCCACGCCGGCGATCGTTCCGTCGGGCACGCCGGTCGCCGCCGCGGCGGGCGTGTAGCTGTCGGCGTGAATCTGCAGCACGTGGTCGTAGATCGACGTCCCCGAAGCCACGCCGTTGAGGTTGAAGTAGCTGTGGTGAAGCATGTTGATCGGCGTGGCCGCCCCGGCCTTCGCCGTCATCGAGATCTCCAGCTCGTCGTGATTGTTCAGCCGGTAGATCGACTTCGCCTTCACCTGGCCCGGGAAGCCCATGTCGCCGTCAGGCGACGTGAGCGTGAACGTGATCTCGGGACCGTCGTCGGTCAGCTTCGTCGTCGCGGCCCACAGTTGCTTGTCCCAGCCGCAGGGACCGCCGTGCAGGGCGTGGTTGTTCGAGCCCGCGGGACCCGCGCCGGTCACCTGGTAGGTGGTGCCGTCGAGCGCGAAGATGCCGTCCACGATGCGGTTACCCACGCGGCCGACCGTCGCGCCCGCGAACTGGCTATTGGCGTAACCCGCGACGGTGTCGAACCCTTGAACGATGTCGGCCAGCGTGCCGCGCTTGTCCGGGACGTGGAGCTCGACCAGCGTGGCGCCGAAGTCCGTGAGCTTCGCGATCAAGCCGTGCTTGTTGGTCAACGTCCACAGCCTGGCGGAGACGACGCCGGTGCACGCGCCCTGGCCGCCCGTCTGATCGATCGATCCGAATGACACCGGCCCCGAGACGGATCCGGCCGGCCGACGATGTCCCGTCAATGCCTCTGATGTCGCGTCGCCGTCGGCGCTCAGCTCGCCGCAGCCGGCGAAACAGATGGCCCCCAACATCAGCCCGATCTTCGCAGTCGACCTTGCCTGTCTCATCATCGCTCTCTCCTTGTCCAACCTGCGCCTGAATGTTCGGGGCGATCACGCGATCGCGCGGCCGAGCATTTTGAGCGCCTGTAGCACGGTTAAAACAACGAGAGCAACGAACCAGATGTTTATTTGGCAATAATGTCGTAAACAACGGCAATACTAACTTCCGTTAATTGCGCGCTGAAAGAAACGGACCGGGACGCGCGGAATGTTGAGCCGTGGATGTTCCATCACGGCACCTCAGGCCCGCCGCGCGTGCGATACACTGCGGACGCGATGGAAGCGCGCCACCTCACATCGGCCGAGGAGGCTCGTCGATCGATCGAGCGCGGGCTTCACGATCCGGAAACGTTTCGCGCTGCCTTGCTGGCCGTGTCCGTGGGCGACCGGGACGCCTGGGTCGATCTCGTGCTGGGAACCGACGATCTGCCTGGCGACGGCCCGGCGCTCCCGGCCGGCGGCGTGCCTTATCTGCCGTGCTCGGTCGAGGTCCTGCTGCGCGTGGTCGACGAGACGCCGATTCGTCCGACAGACGTGTTCGTCGACGTCGGGGCCGGGCCGGGGAGGGCGATCGCGCTCGTGCACCTCCTCACCGGCGCCAGGGCGGTCGGCATCGAGGTTCAGCCGCAGCTCGTGCGCGCTGCCCGCGGCCTCGCGGCCGGCCTCGGCCTGTCCCGCGTCCGCTGTATCGAAGGCGACGCCGCGGCGGCCGCGGGCGTCCTCGTCGACGGCTCGGTCTTCTTTTTCTTCTGTCCGTTCAGCGGCGCCCGCCTGGCGAAGGTGCTCGACGATCTCGAACCGATCGCGCGCACGCGCCAGCTCCGTATCTGCTGCGTCGACCTCTCGCTTCCTCCGCGGCCCTGGCTGACGCGCGAGGCCGGGCCGGACGGCGCGCTCGAGATCTATCGGAGCCTTCAGTAGTCGAACGACTCGAGGCGAAAGCCCGCTGCGTTTGTGAATGGGTCGGTGGAGGTCGAGGTGCCGAGGACGATGTTCGCGCACTTCGGATCGGCGGCCGTCATGATCGGGTAGTAGTACGAGTTCGTGAACGCGTGCGTCTTCTGCGACGTGATCGTGCGCGTCGCGATGTCGATGCGCTGGAACGTGCAGCCGCCCTTGCAGGGCGCGTCGAAGGTGTTTCCCGCTGCGACCACCGCGAACACGCTGCCGGCGGCGTCGTCGGCGAGGCCGGCGTACGATTCGCCTGTGCGCAGGGTGCCCAGCACGCCGTCCTTGATGAAGCAGCCCGTCGTGAAGGGATTCATCGTCGCGTCGCAACCGTCGCCGTAGATCTTCAGCATCAGGCCGGCGGTTTGAATGAGGCGCCCGGCCGGGCTGCCGTCGAACGCATACGTCACACCCACGGCGAAGTCGCCGTGGTAGGGCGATTCGTTGATGTAGACCGCCTTGCCGGTGGCGTCGACGCGATAAAGGTGGAAGTCCGAGGGCGACAGGTTCGTCGTCACGGTGATGAAGTCGTCGGTTCCCGGCACGCGCCGCATCGGCGTGCCGTTGTACGTGTAGGGGCTGGAGATCGCGATCTGCACGGGCGTCGCGGCGCCGATGTCGTACGTGTAGAAGATGCGGTCCCAGTCGTTCGCGGGTCCGCACACGAAACGGTTGCCGCTGACGAGCACGCCCGCCGCGCACGTCTCGGTCACGAACACCGACGGTCCGGTGTCCAGCGAACGCGTCATGACGGTCAGCGCGGCGAGATCGGCGATGACCAGTGTCGTCCCGTCGAATGCGGCCGCCTTGATCTCACGCGGGAACGGCACCGACTTGATGACCTGCGCGTTGCGACCCACCAGCGCCACCTGATCGGACAGCACGGTGATGACCCCTTCATCGACGACGAAGAACGCGATCAGGATCTGCGATCCGGCCATCAACAAGCGCGGCGTGCACTCGCCGCCGCCCGCCGTCCCGGCACCGCCACCGCCGCCGCCGGTTCCGGCTCCCGCCACGCCCGTTCCGCCCGCGCCTCCGCGTGCGGCCGCGCCGGTCCCTGCGAACCCGGTCCCCGCGCCGCTGCCTCCGCGGCCGGTGGTACCGCCCCGGCCGGTCGTACCTGCCCGTCCAGAGGCGTCGTGCCCGCCGTCCGGGCGCGTGCTCATTCCGCCGCAGGCCGCCGCCCCACTCACCAGCGCGACGACCAACCCGGCCCGAACCGTCATCCACGCGATGCTACACCGCGCGCGACAGCGTGAAAATCACGTGGCGAAGGCCGGCGACGCGCGCGAGGGGGAATTCGGCGCGTCGCCGGCCATTGCCGGGTCACTGCTTGGAACGTCTACTTGCCCGTCGTGCCTCCGGAGCCCGTGCTGGCGCCCCCTCTGCCAGCGATCGGCCCGCCGCTGCCGCCGATCGGGCCGCCGCCGTCCATCGGCGGTGGGAAGCCGCCACCGGTGCCGGCGATGCCGCCGTCCACGGGCGGCGGGAAGCCGCCGCCGGTGCCGCCGACGCCGCCGCCGGTGCCGCCCACGCCGCCGCCGATGGGCGTCGTGTCAGGCGGGAGGGGCGGGAGCATCTCCTGCGGGCAGACGAAGTCGTGCAGGATGCGCCCGCGCCGCCGGAGCTCGTTGAAGTGGCGCCTCACGCCGGCGGCTGGGTCGTCAAAATCCGCGCCGGTGAGGAACGGGGACAGCGACGACTCCTGGAACGGGCCGCGCGGCCTGACCTGGAACGCGTCGCCGCCCGTCTCGCCCGCCGTGTGGCACCCGTTGCAGGTGTTGCGCGCAAAACGATGACGCGTTTCGGGGCTCACCCCCGGCACCTGCCACTGGAAGAAGTCGAAGGCGTCGAGGGCGCCGCCCTGGAAGGGCGCGCCTTCGAACGTCAGCGGCACGGTGTGCTTCTCGGCGAGGATCGCCGCCTCGTTGGCGAGGACGAACCGCCCCAGTTGAGGCGAGAAGTTGAATCGCCGATCAGGGGTCAGTGCGACCGGCGCCGGCACCAGCATCCCGGTGGTGGCGTCGAGGTGGAACTCACGGAACTCCCACGCATTCCCGCTGAACGAGAAGAAGTCGTTCGTGCGGATCTGCCCCAGGGCGCTGCCGTTCACGCGTCCCGTGCCGCCGGCGCCGCGCGCCGTGAAGCGCTCGGTCACCGCCTGCAGGGCCGCGTTGTACTGCTCCGACGGGAAGGGGATCGCGTCGTCACGGAGCGCGTGCCACGCGTTCGCCAGCTCGAGGACCTCCGCCTTCGACGTCGCGGGGATGCTGTACTCGACGATCAGCGTCGCCGAGTTGATCCCGCCGAACGGCGCGAAGCCGAACACGAAGCGACCCTCGCCGGCCGTGGTGGCCGAATCGCTGGACGGTGACGTGTCGTTGAGGTCGATGCGGTTGACGATCGCGAGCAGGCGGAACGTCGGCCGCGAGAGATCGAGCCTGCCATCCATGCCCCGCATGCTGTCGAGGACGCGCTGGATGCCGGGCCGCGCAGGCAGCGTGAAGCCGTTGACGGTCTGCGCCGTGAGGAACGACCGCAGCATGGCCTCCACCATCGCGGGCGCATCGGCAGGCGTCGGCGCCATGTTCTCCATCAACTTCTGGAACGTCCACGCGCCGCCGGGGCCGGTGCGGATCCGATCCTCGACGACGCTGACGTCGCGGATCTGGAGCTCCCGCCGCGGCTTGACCGTGCACGGCGTCGAGGTGTCGAGGACCGAGAAGTTCACGACCGCGTTGAAATACTCGAAGGTGGACGGCGAGCTGAGGTTGCCGTTCACGCCGATCGGCGTCGTTCCGAACTGCTCGATGTCCTCCGATGCGGTCACGGTGAACGGGATATGCGCCGTGGTGGCCGACGGAACGAAGATGCTCCCGTAGTTCGGGTCCACGATGATGCCGGGGACGAAGTTGAACGGGAACACGTTGAAGTTGAACGACGCGTCCTCGCACGTATTGTTCTGGATCGCGATGTCGTAGCTGACGGGCGTTGCCGGCGGTACGGCCGCGGGATCGACCGGCGTCGCGGTCATCTGCGACGGCCGCGGGAGGCACAGCAGCTTGTTGATCTCGAAGGGCGTCGCCGCGACCGTGTCGAAGACGACGTTGTCGATGACACCGGAGATGCGGCGCTTGTTGGCGTCGTTGCCCATCAGCAAGGGACCCACGCCGTCGCTGAGCCGGCCGACGACGCGCTTCGAGGCGGCCTCCTTCCCATCGAGGTACAGCTTGAGGAAGATGCCGTCGAACGTCGCAGCGACGTGCGTGAACTTGTCCAGCGTCGCCTTGGCCTGTACGTCGGCCGCCTTACCGTTGGCGAGGTTGATGACGATCTGGAAGTTCTGGCCGTTCTCGGCGAGCACGAAGGTGCTCGTGCCGTCCATGCGTTTCCGGAAAATCGTGCGGACGCCTCCGAGTTCCGTCGGCTTGACCCACGCCGCGACCGTGAAGCCCTCGGAGAACACGAAGTTCGGCTGATCGGGCACGAGGACGAGGTCGTCGTCCTCGTCGAAGCCGACACCAAAATTCAGGACGCCCGGACGGCAGAAGGCCGTCACCGAGCGGAACGCCGTGTGGCCGAAGAAGCTGCTGTCGCCGAGCTCGGTACGGTCCATGTTGCAGTCGTCGAAGCGCCAGAAGCCCTGGGCCTCCGCAGGGAAGTTGCGGGTCGGGCCCGGGTCCATGCCGGTTCCGGCCGTCCCGAACGAGCCTGCGATGCCCGAGCCCGAGCCGTCGCCGGCGACGCCGGTCGTGCCCGCGATGCCGGTCGTGCCCGCGATGCCGGTCGTGCCCGCGATGCCGGGGCCGCCGCGTCCGGCCACGCCGGTCGTGCCCGCATTGCCGGGGCCGCCGCGTCCGGCCGTGCCCGACGAGCCGCCGCCACCCGTGGTGCCGCCGGTGCCTGTACCAGGATCCGTCGTGAGCATGCTCTGCATGATCTGGGTCAGATCGCCGTCGCGGAGGATGGCTTGCAGCTCGTCGCTGTTAGAGCTCTGGTCATCGCCGCAAGCACTCAGGCCCGCCGATGCGAGCAGGAGTGAGCCGACGAGGGCGCGGCTGTGCAGCCGGCGCCTCACTCGGTCACATTCTGGTTTCACGTTCATTGGGGTCTCCTTTTGTCGGGTACGCAAACGGCTCAAGAAAAATTACGAATGACGAGACTGCGTTCGTTGACTGAACGATCTGTCGTCCTCGTTTGGCCAGTTCAGTCGTGCGGAAAAGACGAGATTCGGTCAGAAAAAGGGTCAGAAAAATTTCGTCGCAAGAAACGGCGTGCGGGTTAGCAAGGCGCGTACCGTCGACGGCGCATCACCTAACCTCGCTGCCGTTCGAACAAAACGGCGCGCGCGGCCCGGTAAACCCGTCAGCCAACACGACAACTGTGTCGTGGTTTTCGTCGCTTCCTTACAATGGGCGTTCGTTGCGGCAATTTTTTGCCGCCAGATCGGGCAACGCTTCCGGGCGCGGGTCTTTCAGCAAACTCTCGCGGACTTGTTGCCTGTCTTACTGTTTCATCGACGTCGCTCTCGTCGACGAAGTTGACGGCGGCGCCTCCAACAGACGAAGGTCGGCGTCCACGCATGACCGAACCCGCGATAGACGCATTCTGGACGTGGTGGCCCGAGGCGGGCGCCCGCATCCGCGCCGCGATCGAGAACCGCAAGCTGGACGAAGCGCTGGTCGCCGAGGTGGCCGCGAAAGTCCAGGCGATCCATCCGCAGCTCACCTGGGAGATGGGCCCGGGGGGCGCCGCGCAACACGCGCTCTGTCTCTCGTCGGGCGGCGATCCGGAGCTGCGGCGATTGACCGAACGGTGGTTCCGCGCGGCCCCGCCGGCCGACGCCGTGTGGGAATTCCACCCGGCGAAGCGCGCGGCGCCCAACCTCGCCGAGGCGCGCCTGCAGATCGCCGAGCACACGATCGACCTCGGCGCGATGCGCTTCATGGTGACGCTGGATCCGCACCGCGAGCTGATGACGGTCACCAGCTTTCACGTCGCGTTCGCCGCGATGCCCGACGACATGCGCGGGATGGCGACCTTCATCGTCCTGGATCGGGTCCTGGGCGAGGACACCGTTCAGCGCTGGCTGGGCGGCATTCGCACCAGCGTCGAGCCGCTGGAGAAGGGGGCGCCCGTCGCGATGCTGGTCGAGGCGGTCGGGTTGCTGGCCCGCGATGCGACCGGCGAGCGCTTCGCCACCCTTCGTGGCGAGGCGGACGACGGCCAGCCGATGCTCGCGACGATCAATCTAGCCCTCAAGCGGATCGCCCATCTGGATTGCGACACCCATCTCTGCGTCGACGTCGCGCTCCGCGAGCCGACCTCCGACGGGATGCCGACCGACGACGAGGCCGAGGCCCTCAGCGACATCGAGGACGAGCTGGAGGACATGATCACCGGCGCCGCCGCTTACCTCGGGCGCGAGACCGTTCACGGCCGGCGCGCGCTGCACTGGTTTGTCGCGCCGGACCACCCGGTCCGCCCGGCGCTGGAAGCGTGGGCCGCGCGCCACCCCGACCGCGACGTTCGTGTCACGTGGCAGCCCGACCCCCGCTGGACCACCGCCGACCGCTTTCGCTGAGCCGGTTCGCGCGATCGCACACGAAGGGGCCTGGGGCCGATTTCCAGAAATAGGGCGCCCAGGCTCCAGCGTAGACCGCGACGACGCCGGCGGGTTCTACTGGGCGATCGGAAGCCGGAAGCGGCCGTTGGTGAGCGGGAAGTCCTGCGTGGTTCCTGACAACCTGAGGTTGCCGGAAAACGTCCCTTCGACGGTGCCGGCCATGGTGGGCGCGACGAATGTGGCGTTGCAATAGCTGGTCGACGTGCGCGAGACGAACTTTCGCCCGGGAGCTTCGTGCAACTCGATGTAGTTGCTGACGCACTCCAGGGTGTACGGATACACGGGATTGGTCGGGAGCGTGAAGTTGAGCGCCCACATGGCGGAGTCGGTCGCGGGTTCGACGGTCGCGTTCACGGCGAGGAAGTTGTTGGCGAATGGCGTGATGTTGTAGGTGGCCAGCCAGGTGCTCCCGTCGATGTCGCCGACGACGAAGAATCCAGCGGGCAGATCCGCGTCTGACGCGACGTCGGTGCTCGTATCCGCCCCGTCCGCGTCGCTCGTCGCGGCGTCCGCGTTCGCGTCCGCGTCCGCGTCCGCATCGGTCGCAGCATCCACGTCGGTGACGGCCATGTCCGCTGTCGACACGTCGGTGGCCGCCGCGTCTGCGTCCGTACTGGCCGCGGCGTCAACGCCGGACGGCGGAGAGCTGCCGCAAGCCACGAGAGCCGTCACGACAAGAGACAAGCACGCGTACCTGACACTGCCGCGCATTGCACCCCCGCCGCCACGATATCACTGGATTGTCGTCATCACGGGGCAGCCTCGTAGGCCTGGACGAACGCGGTCGCCTGCACACGCGTGGGCGCCTTCAGAAGATTGATCTCGTCGGTGCTTCCCGAGAAAGTCGCGCCCTTTGTCGCGAGCGCGTCGACCGAGAAGGTCGTCGCGACGTGGCCGACCCAGACGTCGCCCGCGTAGAAATCGACGTCGACGCGCGGAAGCGCGCTCTTCGGCACGCGCGCGCGTGCGATCGTCCCCGAGAAGAAGAACTGTGACGGTACGCCGGGCCCGGGCGGCGTGCGGACGCGATCGATCTCGGCCCGTGTCACGTCGAGGTCGTGCCGGCGTGCGAGAGCGCTTTCGACGCCTGGTTGCGGCGACAGGTAGATGTCGAAGCGCGCGCTGACAGCTCCCTTCCTTGCGGACACCCAGCAGGGCGCCGATTCGTGCGGCCGCAGCACGCTGCGCTCGATCGAGCAGGCGCCATCTCCCAGCGCGCGGCCGGTCCCGTCGTTGAATGTGAAGGTGACCAGCGGTAACTGAGGCCGATCGGAATCGTTGATCACGCGCGCCCGCACGATCACCTGGTCGATGACGCGTTTGAAGGCGCCAAGGTCTCGCAGCTTGACGATCGAAGCAGCCGCCCCCGGCGTGGGCGCGATGTCCAGCTGGTGCGGCACCAGCCAGAACGAGGTGCGCTGGCGCAGTTCGTTGCTCGGCTCGCGCGCCCGCGAACAGCCGACGCTCGCGCCAAACACGACCGCGACGAACAACGCGGCGCCGGCTGGGAACGTCGGCACGCTAGAGATCCATCGCGGCGTTACTGGATCGGCGAGATCGAGAAGAACTCGTACCGGACGGCTTCCTGCGAGTAATTGAAGAAGCCGAACTTGCCCGACCGGTAGGTGGTGTCGTTCGAGGTGATCGAGACGACCTTGGTCGTGCCCTGCATGACGTCGATCTTGATCGCGCCTGGACGGAAGCTGAGCGTCAGGTCGTAGTCGACGTTGTCCATCCAGCCGGCCGGATTGACGGTGGTGGTTACAAGCGGGGTGACCTTGGTGGTGCCATTGCTGTCCCAGAGGTCCGCGCACTTGTCGAGCGGCGTGCCCGACGAGATCAGCTTCAACGACGCGCCGGCGTTTGCCGTGTTGCAGGTGCCGTCCGGCTGCGTCGCCTGCTTCCAGTCGAACAGGTAGGTGTGCTCGGGGTCCTGCCAGCCGAAGACGAAGCCGATGAGATCGTCGTCCGACGTCGTGTGCACGCCGAACCGCCCGGTCACGACGATCCCCTCGGGCAGCGCCGTGTCGTTGTAGTAGACGGACGCCATCGGATTGGCCGATTGCACCGCCACCAGGCCGTTCATCTCGAACGTGTAGCTGGCGGGCGTCTGGATGCTGTCGTCGGTGAGGTTGTACTGGTACACCTTCCAGCCCGTCTCCAGCGACATCGGCTTGCAGGCGCCGGCTTCGCATCCGTTCGGGCACGGAAGACGGTTCCAGGCATCGCCGGTCGCGAGACAGATCTCGGCGGTCGATAGACCGGTGCCCGCGCACTGCTTCGTGCCCGGAGTGCATTGCACGGCCGCGCCATCAGGCGCGTCTGCGCCCGAGCCGTCACCAGACGTGTCGGCGCCGCCGGTCGCGTCCATTCCGGCGCCGTCGGTCGTGCCGGCGGTGTCGGGCGACTGCGTGTCGCGTGCGTCCTGACCAGCGCCGGCATCGCCCATCGAGCCGGCACCATCGGTCGTACCGCCTTCGCGCGGCATCTGGCGGCTGCCGCCGCAGCCAACCACCGCCAGAACCATCGCCGCTCCGAGGAATGCCTTCGTCGTCATCGGGGCGGTTATCGACCGGGTTTGGCCGGCGGTCAACGGGCACCCGATTCAGATATGCTTCGCCCGTCGGCCATGCGAACACGGTTCGTCCCTCTCGCTTTGACAGGACTCGCGCTTGCGGTCAGCGCAGGTTGCGGCTCGAAATCGCTGCAAGGCGACGGCGGTCAGGTGGGCACCGGCACCGCGGGGACCACCGGGAGCGCTGGCAACGGAGCCGGCGGCGGCGGGAGGGGAGGCGGGGCCGGAGGCACGGGGGGCGGCGCGGCCGGCACCAGCGGTGACGACGAGTGTCAGTCCGACGCCGAATGCCCGACGAGCGCTTGCTCCTCGCCGCCGTGCACCGAGCTGCTGTGCGCTCTCGGCAACGACGGCTTCCACCATTGCACGACGCGCACGCCGCCCGCCCTCGTCGTCTGTCCCGAGGCGGGCGCTACCACCTGTTGCAGTTCGGACGCCCAGTGCACGGCGATGTCCGGCGGGCGCTGCATTCCATTCTTCCTCAACTACTGCGGCGGGCCGGCGCCACCGCAGATCAACGAATGCCGTTACGATGCTTGCACCCGCGACGCCGACTGCACCGGCGGCGCGAAGGGCGTGTGCTCCGTCGGGTACCCGCGCGCCTGCCTTTACGGCCCGTGTCGGACCAACCAGGACTGCACCTCGGGACCGGACGGCCACTGCGTCCTCGCGATCGTGGGCGGCACCTTCTGTCAGCACGAGGCGGTCTACTGCCGCTACGCGACCGATCCCTGCCGCGGCAACGCCGATTGCCCCGGCCGCGGCGCCGGCTTCGGTCAGGCCTGCGTCCCCAAGACCGATGGCCAGGGCACCGTGTGCCAGGACGTCCCGCCGCCTCCGCCCTGATCCGCGCGCGTTGCTGTCGCGGTCGTCAGCGAGGTCGGCCCTGGGCGATCCAGGACTCGACGAGCTGCAGGTCCTCGGGTGAGAGGGCGGGCAGGCCGAGGGGCATGCCGCGCAAGGCGGGATCGGCGCGGCCGATCTCTTCGTCGCGCCGCGCGCGCAGGCGCGCCACCATCGTGGGCGTGCCGTCGGCATTCGCGGCGAAGACGCTGCGGCGGCGGCCCTTGTCGTCGAAGGCGCCGGAGGCGATGCCCTCGTAGCTGGACAGATCGAGGCCGCGCGGCGGAAAGCCGAACCCGCCGGTGTTGCCGGGGCCGCCGTCGCCGAGCGCGAAGTCGGGCGCGGCGTGGCAGTGGCGGCACACGCGGTCGAAGACACGGGACTGCACCTCGGCGAACCGGACGGGGCGGGCCAGGAGAGGCAGGACGGGCAGGGGAGCGCTGGGCGGCGGCGGTGCGGGTCGAAGCGGCGCACGCAGCACGAAGGTGGCCAGGTCCTCGGCTTCGGCGGCGCTCATGGGCGTCGCCGGCATCAGCGTGTCCGCGTTCGCCAGTTGCGGTTCGCGGATGAAGGCCGCCACACGCCCGGGGCGCAGGCGGGCGCGCGCCAGCGCGAGATCGGGCGCCAGCGCGATCGCATCTGGTGGCGCTCGCTCGCCCGCGCCGCGCGCGACGATGCCCGGACGCGCGACCGCGTCGACGTCGGCGCCCGTGAAGGCGTGGCAGGTGCCGCAGCGGAGTCGCGCGTAGAGGCGCGCGCCGCGCGCGACGTCGCCCGCGGGGGAGACGTCACCGCGATCGCGATCGTCGTTGGGGACGAGCGCGCGCGCGAGCGCATCCGCTTCGTTCGGCGTGAGCGCGAGGCGCGGCATCGTGGCCGCCAGCGCGGGGCGGGCGTCCGAGGGCGCGAGGAGGAACGCGCGCACCCAGTCGCGCCGGAGGCGCGCGCCCACGCCGGCGAGCGACGGCGCCTGGCGAAGGCTCACGAGGTTTCGGTTCCAGCGGACGATCAGATCGCGGCGCGCCTCGAACGTCCCGCCCGTGATGCGCCGATGACAGCCCACGCACGCCTTCGCCAGCGGCGGCGCCGGCTCGCTGGTGCCCTCGTGGCAACGACGGCACTCGTGCCGCGCGAGCAGCGCCGTCGCGGGCTCGGGCGCGGCGGTGGCGACCAGGGCCACGAGCAGCGGCGCGATTCCCACGGCGCGGCGGCGGGCTCAGGTGGTCGAGGGAGGCGAGCAGACTGCGGGCTTGTCGGCGATCTTGCGGCAGCGCGCCAGCGCCCGCTCGGCGCCCGGCCCGTCGCCGTGCGCGCGGCGGAGGCGCGCGAGCAGCGCGTAGCTCCCGGCGTCGGGCACGAGATCACGCTGTTCGAGATCGGCGAGCAGCTTGAGCGCGCGCGGCTCCGCGCCGGCCACGAGCGCCAGCGCCTCGGCGACGCGCGCGGCGATGTACGGCGAATCGCCGGACTGCTCCTTCAGGTAGAGCAGCTGCTGCGCGACTTTTTTTGCCGCGCTGGGATCGGTGCGAAGCGTTGCCACCGCCGTGGCGAGCGCCCACCGACTGCGGATAGCCGGGTCGCCGACGCCGACGTGGTCTCCTCCGACGACCTTGCAGGCCTTCGGCGACTCCGGGTCGCGGCAAGCGACGCGAGGTCCGCCGCGCAGGCGCCGCAAGGCGGCGCGGGGCGCGTCGCGCGCGAGATCGCGCTCGGCGGCCTTCACGATCAACACGTCGTCGTCCAGCTCCTCGGCGCTGCCGTTCAGGCAAGCGCGCGCCGGCCGCGCCCACCCTGCGGCCAGTCCCACCACCATCGTGACGAGGATACCGAGGTCACGTCCCTGTCGCGTCGTCATGTCCGTACCTCCTGCGCCTCGTAGGACAACGCCGCGGCGGCCGGGTTCCCGTTCGGGTCGTTCATTTCCGCGTTGCCGCTGCGGTGACCAGGTTGGCGAGCAGCGTCCTGTGGCAGCGCGCCGGATCGGTGCACGCCGACGAGCACAGCAGCGTGACCGTCTCGCCGCCCGCCACCCGGCGCGCGAGGTCGCGGATGCGCCAGACCTGCGCCGCGCCCCGCATCTCGTCGAGATAACGCGGCACGTATTCGTCCCAGGCGATGGCCGCGCGCCGCTTGCCGTGGAAATCGTCGAGCAGCGCGCGGCTGGGGCCGAGATCGGGCCACCACTGGTCCCACGGCTCACCGGCCTTCGCGACGCCGCGCGGCCGGATGCGGCAGATGAGCAACCTGAGCCCATCGCCGGCCTCGGCCGGATCGTTCCAGCGCTTGGTGCGAATCGGCACGTGTTTCAGCGCAACGTCTTCGTGCCACCCACGGTGACGCGGGCGTCGATCGCATCGAGCTCCGCTCGTGGTACCAGAGGGTTGCTCTCGAAGAGGACATCGCCGGTCACGGTGTGGAGCTTCTCCAGCGCCGCGACGCTCATGAGGTTCTCGTTGAGGTGGACGAAGAGGTTGCCCTCGACGATCTGCAGGTTCTCCAGACCGTGCAGGGTCAGGAACCCCGGGCTGCGGAACAGGTTGATGACACCTTCCACCTTCCACACGTTCTTCAACGCCGCGAAGTCCTGAAGGTCCCTGACCGAATCCTCCTGAAGGCGGCCAACCAGCACCGTGCAGTCCGCGAATTCGGCCAGCTGCGCGACGTTATAGATGGAGAAGTACGTCTCCGGACTGTCGCCACACCGCTTCTCGGGCACCGGCCCGCCGCTCGGCGACGCCGCGCCGCCGCCACAGGACGACAAGACCGCGCAGAGGACGGGCGCGATCGCGATTCGCCAAGCTCGGTCAGAAGTCACGTCGCAAGTCCGAACCATAGGGACCTCGTGCGAAAGCTAGATTCTGTTTCAGCGTAACACGGCCCGGGAATGGGCCGAGCGCGGACGCGGTTTGTGCCCGCGATGGGATTTGTTCCGCAGCGTCTTCTCCTGGTCATCGCGCTCTTGCTTCTCGTCGGATGTGATCACGCCACGAAGCACGTCGCGAAGGGCGAGCTGGAAGGCAAAGGTCCACGTGACTTGATCCGTGGCGTCCTGGACCTCCGATACGCCGAGAACACCGACGTCGCGTTCAACGTCCTTAGGGCCGTCCCCGAACGCGTGCGGGTCCCGCTGCTGGCGATCACGGGCGCGGTCGCGGTGATCGGTCTGCTCGGTGTTCTCCTGCTCCGGCGGGGTGGCACCGGATTCGCGCGCGCCGCGCTGCTGCTCGTCACGGCAGGTGCCGTTGGAAACTATCTGGATCGCATCGTGCGTGGATACGTCGTCGACTTCGTTCACGTCCCGCACTGGCCGGTGTTCAACGTTGCAGACGCCTACGTCACCGTGGGCGCGATCTTGCTCGTCTGGTCGGCGCTGAATGCGCGGCGGCAGGTGACTTCGCCGGCGTCGTCCTGAGCGGATACCGTCGACGAAATAGATTTCACCTAACCGCCCGCCGCGTGCCCGCCACTGAGCTGTCCGGAGGCGCGATGCCCAGGAGATTCGCGGACAGGCGATCGGTTGCCGGATCGGTTTTTCGGACGAGTGTGTTGATCGCTCTGGTGTCGGGGCTCGCCCCGGCCGGGTGCGGATCCTCGCCGTCGGGGAAGAGCGGCAGCCCGGGGAGCGCGGGCGCCTCGGCCCAGCCGCCCGCTGGCACCGCCGGCTCGACCGGCACGCCGAGCGGCAGCGCGGGACGCGGGCCTTCGACCAGCGGAAGCGGTGGCAGCGTCAGCGGACTCGGCGGCACGACCGGCGTCTCGGGCGTCGCCGGCGCCAACGGAACGACGAGTGGCACTGCCGGCAGCACCGGCGGGCCGGCGGGGTGCGCGACGGCGTGCGCGGCCGGCCAGGTTTGTCTGGGCGGGACGTGTCAGCCGGATCCGTGCGTGGGCGCTAAGGCCTGCGGCGGCGGCGCCACCTGCAAGCCGACCTGCGTGCCGACCGGCGATCCGTGCGCGGGCGTCACCTGCGCCAACAACCAGACCTGCGTCAATGGCGTGTGCATCTCTGGTTGCTTCCTGCAGCCGTGCGCGGGCGTCACCTGTCCCTCCGGGCAGGTGTGCGACCGCGACAGCGGGAAGTGCACGACGCAGAACACGTGCAACGCGAACTGCGGCACGGGCAAGGTGTGCGTGCTGACCTGCGCCGCCGCCGACCCGTGCGCGGGCGTGGCATGTCCGAGCGGCCAGAGCTGCAGCGCCGGCAAGTGCATCACCAACCCGTGCGCCGGCGTCACGTGCTTCGCCGGCAGCGTCTGCAGCAACGGCACCTGCATCGATACGTGCGACTGCGGCGGCAAGGCATGCGGCACCAACGGCCGCTGCGCGCAGGGGACGTGCATCTGCACGCCGACGTGCCCGGCCGACGGCAGCCGCGCCGGCATGGACGACGGCTGCAACGGCAAGTGCGGCTGCCCGACGGGCAGCATGATGTCGATGGCCGGCTGCTGCACGCCGAACTGCCCGACCGACGGCAGCCGCGGCGGAATGTCCGACGGCTGCGGCAAGACCTGCGGCTGTCCGAGCGGATCGGTGGTATACGGCGGCAGCTGCTGCAAGCCGACCTGCCCGAGCGACGGCAGCCGCGGCGGAATGTCCGACGGCTGCGGCAAGACCTGCGGCTGCCCGAGCGGCTCGGTGGTGTACGGCGGCAGCTGCTGCAAGCCGGCCTGCGCCGCCGACGGCAGCGACGGCGGCAAGTCCGACGGCTGCGGCAAGACCTGCGATTGCCCGAAGGGCGAGACG
>Ga0207645_10001955_pt1 | contig 16583 bp, 17 predicted proteins | sample KBSM53metaG_FD_184331 | JGI IMG/M metagenome (GOLD analysis project Ga0207645, IMG submission 184331) | Miscanthus rhizosphere microbial communities from Kellogg Biological Station, Michigan, USA - KBS M5-3 metaG (SPAdes) (version 2) | ecosystem: Host-associated > Plants > Roots > Rhizosphere >...
CCCAGCGTTGTTCAGCTACTTCACCGCGCCAACGCTTTTAAGTGGCTCAGCGGAACCTCCACCTCTTACCGCGGATCTCTGCCTATCTTGAGCGAGTCAGGATCGAAAACGATTCTCTCGCCTTATCACCTTTCGTATCGTTATGCTTCTCAAGCGTTGCGCGATCAGCAGCTACGGGACATTGGATCGCTGATCTGATCGACCGATAAAACGCGAACGTGTCCCTTGCGAAGCACGTCGTCTTCGGGCGCGGCATCAACCAATGCGAATACCGTGCCGCAGCGACCGCAGCGTGACTTCGCGCACGTTGCGGACCAGCAGGTCGATCGCGGGCGGGGTCGCTGCGGCATTCATCGAGCGGGCTCCCTGCCGATCAGGTCGGCAGTCGTCTTGCGGTCCACGGCGTGAGCCCGGTGATGGCGTTTGGCGGCCCGGCGGCTCATCGTCAGACCCCGCGCAGCAGGTCGCTGCGCGCCGCGACGAAGGCGCCGCAGGCGGCGCCGCCAAGTACGTGTTCGCCGTCGACCACCCGCGCGCGCCCGGCGACCCAGACCTCGCGCACCACGCGGCCGGCGCTCGCGAACACATGGCTCGCGAGCATTTGTGCCGGCGTGAGCCCGGCGAGCGCGCCACGGTTGTCGAGCACGACGAAGTCGGCCTGCTGGCCGACCGCCAGGCCGCCGATCGGCCGGCCGGCGGCGCGCGCGCCGCCGTGCACCGCGCCGAGCCAGAGGTGATCGGCGAGCTGCGGGTGCGTGGTGCTCGCCAGCACGTTGCGGCGCCGCTGCGCGAGGCGCTGCGTGGTTTCGAGCAGGCGCAATTCGCCGGCCGCATCGACACTGGCGTGGCTGTCCGAGCCGATGCCCCAGGCGCCGCCGGCGGCCAGGTACGGCGCGGCATCGAACACGCCGTCGCCGAGGTTCGCTTCGGTGCTCGGGCACAGGCCGGCGACCGCGCCCGATGCCGCGAGGGCATCGCGCTCGGCGGGGGTCATGTGGGTTGCATGCACCAGGCACCAGCGTGCATCGACATCGGCGTTCGCGAGCAGCCATTGCACCGGGCGCTGGCCGCTCCAGCCGAGGCAATCGTGCACTTCCTGTTCCTGCTCGGCGATGTGCAGGTGCACCGGCATGCTCGGATCGATCGCGACGACGCCGGCCAGCAGCTCGCGCAGCGCGGCCGGACCGACAGCGCGCAGCGAATGCGGCGCGACGCCGACACGCAGCGCCGCCGCCGTACCCGCAGCGCCGCATTCACGGCGCAGCCGCGCGACGAGCTCGAGCAGCGTGTCGACGCCATTGACGAAGCGGCGCTGATCGCGGCGCGGCGGCTGCGCGCCGAAGCCGGCATGCTGGTACAGCACCGGCAGCAGGGTCAGCCCGATGCCCGCGCGCTGCGCCGCGGCGACGAGGCGCAGCGACATCTCGGCCGGGTCGGCGTAGCGCCCGCCCCCGGCATCATGGTGGAGGTAGTGGAACTCGCACACGGCGGTGTAGCCGGCGTGCAGCATCTCGATGTACAGATGGGTCGCGATGGCTTCGAGCTGCTCGGGCGTGACGCTGTTCGCGACCCGGTACATCCGGTCGCGCCAGGTCCAGAAGCTGTCGTCCGCGCCGCCGTCCGTGTCGCGGTACTCGGTCAGGCCGGCGAATGCGCGCTGGAACGCATGCGAATGCAGGTTCGGCATCCCCGGGATCAACGGCCCGCGCGCGCGCGGGGTGTCGGGGGGCGGGCTGACGGTGGTGTGGATGTCGCTCAATCGGCCGCTGTCGTCCCAGCGCAGCAGGACGTTGTCGCGCCAGCCGGCGGGCAGCAGCGCGTGGGCGGCGAATAGCGCGCCGCTCACTGGACTACCCTTCGCGCTACTCGCTTCGGGATGAGCGCTTCGAAGCGGCCGGGCGCGCTCATGAGGCCGGGTGGCGGTGCAGCCGCACCTGCAGCAACACGCCTCGCGGGCGCGTCGGCCGCACCCGGACGACGGCCCGCGGCCCATGCCACAACAACCCCTGCTGCGCGCCCAGGGTCTCGCCATCGGCGAGCCATTCGCCGGCGCTGCACAGCACCAGGCTGACATCGGCGCAGGGCAGCTCCTGCGCGTTGCGGCAGATGCCGAGCTCGGCGTAGAACTGGCCGCGCCGCGTCATCACGTTGAGGTCGTCGCAGGCGCCGTCGATCAGCGTGGCGGTCAACGCCACGTCGCCCGAAAAGCTGAACGGCGCGAACGCTGCGAGCCGATGGTCGATGTGGCCGTCGTCCGAGCGCAGCTGCATGCCAGCGCCGTGCAGCAGCGTGATGCAGCGGTCGATGCCCGGATAGGCCGAGAATGGGGCGTCACAGGTCAGCGCGGCAACGCTGATGCGCCAGTCGAAATTCGAGGCATCGGCGCCACCGACAGCGATCTCGCGCGTCATCCCGGCGCCGTTCTTCCACGGCTGCGGCGCGATCAGGCGCAGGTCGATGCGCTCGCAGATCATCGCGGCAGCATCGGCAGCTGCAGGCCTTGTTCGCGCGCGGTGCGCACCGCGAGCTCGTAGCCGGCATCGGCATGACGCATCACGCCCGAGCCGCTGTCGTTGACGAGCACGCGCGCCAGGCGCCGGGCCGCCGCGTCGCTGCCATCGGCGACGATCACCATGCCGGCGTGCTGCGAATAGCCCATCCCAACGCCACCGCCGTGATGCAGCGAGACCCATGTCGCGCCGCCGGCGACATTGAGCAGCGCGTTCAGCAGCGGCCAGTCGGAGACGGCGTCGGTGCCGTCGCGCATCGCCTCGGTCTCGCGGTTCGGGCTCGCGACCGAGCCGGTATCGAGGTGATCGCGGCCGATCACGATCGGCGCCTTCAGCTCGCCGCTCTTCACCATCTCGTTGAACGCCAGGCCCGCCAGGTGGCGCTCGCCGAGCGCGAGCCAGCAGATCCGCGCCGGCAGGCCCTGGAACGCGATGCGTTCGCCGGCCATGTCGAGCCAGCGGTGCACATGGGCGTTGTGCGGGAACAGCTGCTTGATCTTCGCGTCGGTCTTGCGGATGTCGTCCGGGTCGCCCGACAGCGCGACCCAGCGGAACGGGCCCTTGCCTTCGCAGAACAGCGGGCGGATGTAGGCCGGCACGAAGCCCGGGAAATCGAACGCGTTGCGCACGCCTTCGTCGAGCGCGACCTGGCGGATGTTGTTGCCGTAGTCGACCGTCGGGACGCCCATCGCATGGAAGTCGAGCATCGCCTGCACATGCACCGCGCACGACTGCGCCGCGGCCTTCCTCAGCGCTGCATGCTGGCGCGAATCGTTCTGCGCGTCGCGCCACCGATCGATCGTCCAGCCGGCCGGCAGGTAGCCATTGATCAGGTCGTGCGCGGAGGTCTGGTCGGTCACCAGGTCGGGCCGGATGCCGCCGGCGCTCGCCTCGTGGCGGGCGCGCTCGACGAACTCGGGCAGCAGCTCGGCGGCGTTGCCGAGCAGCCCGATCGAGACCGCTTCGCGGCGCTCGGTGTGGTGGCGCACGAGCGCGAGCGCGTCGTCGAGATCGCGCGCCTGTTTGTCGAGATAGCGGGTGCGCAGCCGGAAGTCGATGCTCGCCTGCTGGCACTCGATGTTCAGCGACACCGCGCCGGCGAAGGTCGCGGCGAGCGGCTGCGCGCCACCCATGCCGCCCAGGCCCGCGGTGAGGATCCACTTGCCGGCGAGGCTGCCGCCGTAGTGCTGGCGCCCCGCCTCGGCGAAGGTCTCGAACGTGCCCTGCACGATGCCTTGCGTGCCGATGTAGATCCACGAGCCGGCGGTCATCTGCCCGTACATGAACAGGCCCTGGCGGTCGAGTTCGTGGAAGTGCTCCCACGTGGCCCATTTCGGCACCAGGTTCGAGTTCGCGAGCAGCACGCGCGGCGCATCGCTGTGCGTCTTGAACACGCCGACCGGCTTGCCCGACTGGATCAGCAGCGATTCGTCGTCGTTCAGCTCGCGCAGGCATTCGAGGATCTTGTCGAAGCAGCCCCAGTCGCGGGCGGCGCGGCCGATGCCGCCATAGACGACGAGCTCCTCGGGGCGCTCGGCGACCTCGGGATCGAGGTTGTTCTGCAGCATCCGGAACGCCGCTTCGGTCAGCCACGACTTGCATTGCAGCGTGCTGCCGCGCGGCGCACGCACGACCCGGCCGGGTGCGCTGCGGGCGGCGCGCCGGGCCGCGTCGGCCAGCGCTTCGTGATCGGAGGTGGAGTTCATCGGCATCGCTTCCTTCCAGGACAAGTGGTCTAGACCACTTGGCGCAGCATGCGGGAAGAAGCGGGCGGCGTCAACTCGGCGTTCCGTGGCGCTGGCGCTTTCGGCGCGGCCTGCAAGCGTCTGCGCGTGATCAGGCCGCCCGGTGGCCCTGGCTTGGCTTCGCTCGTCGTGGCAGGCATGTTGCAGCCGGACGTCTGCAACGCCGGCGAGCCGCCACGCCCTGACAACTCAATGCGGCGAAGACGTGTGCGCGACCGCAGCTTCGAGCAGGCGGGCGCGCAGCCATTGGTGGCTGCTGACGCGGTCATGGCGCTGGTGCCACAGCATCGCGACATGCAGGTTCGCCAGGTGGAACGGCAGCGGGCGCGTCACGATCTGCTCGCGGTAACCGGTCGCGCCGACGAAAAACGCCGGCAGCACGGTCAGCAGGTTGCTGTGGGCGACGACCCGGCCGGCGGTGAAGTACTGGTTCACCGTCAGCACGATGCGCCGCTTGCGGTTCAGCGCAGCCAGCGCCTGGTCGACCAGCCCATGCGGACGACCGGACAGGCTCACCAGCAGGTGCTGCGCCGCGCAATAGTCATCGAGCGTGAGCTCGCGCTGCGCCAGCGGATGGCCTTCGCGCATCACGCAGACGTAGGCGCTGTCGTGGAGCTGCTCGTGGCGCAGCGACGAATCGGCGCCTTGCGCCCGCAGCCCGGCGACGGTCTCCGGAAAGTAGCCGATGGCCAGGTCGGCATCACCGCGTTCGAGCAGCACACCCGGGTCGCGGGTCGTCAGCGGCAGCACGCGAACGTTGGCGAGGGCCTCGCTGCGCTCGATGTGTGCAACCAGCGACGGCATGAACATCGCCGCGCTCGCGTCGGCCATCGCGATCCGGAAGCTCGCCGCATCCGCTTGCGGATTGAATTCGCCTGGCGCCAGCGCGGCCCGCAGGTGACCCAGCGCCGTCCGGACTTCCGGCCACAGCGCCTCGGCGCGAGGTGTCGGCCTGACCCCGGAGCGTTCACGAGTGAGCAAGTCCTCACCTACGGATTCTCTCAGGCGCTTCAACGCATTGCTGACCGCGGGCTGCGTTATCGACAGCCGTTCAGCGGCACGCGTCAGGTTGCGTTCGGCCATCACGACGTCGAAGACGCGGAGCAGGTTCAGGTCCAGGGTGCGGAAGTTGGGGGCGGTGCTGAGCGACATACGGCGCCGGAATACCAGCGATTCATAACTTTGATTGGTGAATTATGCGGGTTAACCCTAATCTGTGGTTCATCCGTCTCCGAACGGCTTGCCGTTGAAAGGACCTTTCGCATGAACACACTTGCTGTCAACGCCCCAGCGATCCCGCGTGGGCCGAGCGCGCGCCGCCTCGGGCCGTGGCTGGCACGAGCCGGCGCCGCCGTCTGGCGGGCAGTCCAAGCCTCGGGCCAGGCCCGTGCGCACTTTGAGTTGCTGGCCTTCGCCGATCGATGCGAAGCGACGCAGCCCGGGCTCGCGAAAGAGATGCGAGTGGCTGCTCGCCACACCCTGCTGGGCTGACGCCATCGCGCGACCGCCCCCGACCATTCAGTTCAAAGGAAAACGAACCATGACCACCGCCACCCTGCACGCCCATGTGCAACGCGACCGCTTCACGCAGCACACGCTCGCGGCGATCGCCAACCTGCTCCCCGCGGCATGGCGCTTCGCGGCGCCGCCGCAGCGGCCGGCCGCCGCACCGAGCGCGGCCGAAGCGGCCGCGCGCGAAGCGCAGCGTGTGCGCGAGCTCGCATCGAGCTACGCGAAGACCGACCCGGGCTTCGCCTCGGACCTGTACGCCGCCGCGGCGCGCCACGAAGGGCTCTACGCCGACTGAGCGGGCTGCCTGAACGGGCCGACGACCGGGCGTCGGCCCTGCGCTGCCCGGCTCAGACGCCGAACCGCTGCTCCAGCGCCGCCTTGGTTGCCGTCAATTCGGCCGGCAGGTGGTACTCGAGCTGCTTGAACAGCTCGGCATGCAGGCCGAGTTCGGCCTTCCAGGCCAGCGCGTCCAGGCTCGTGACCTGGTCGAACTGGGCCGGGCTGAAATCGAGCCCGTTCCAGTCGAGGTCGGCATGGCGCGGCGTCGTGCCGAACGCGTTCTCGCTGCCCTGCGACGAGCCGTCGAGCCGGCCGATCATCCACTTCAGGACGCGCATGTTCTCGCCGTAGCCCGGCCAGACGAACTTGCCGTCGGGGCCCTTGCGGAACCAGTTGACGCAGTAGATCCGCGGCAGTGCCGCGCCCTGGCCTGCGAGCGTGCGGCCCAGGTCCAGCCAGTGCTGGAAGTAGTCGCTCATGTTGTAGCCGATGAACGGCAGCATCGCGAACGGATCGCGGCGCACCACGCCCTGGGCGCCGGCGGCCGCCGCGGTTGTCTCGGAGCCCATCGTCGCGGCCATGTACACGCCTTCGACCCAATTGCGGGCCTCGGTGACCAGCGGCACGGTCGTCGAGCGGCGCCCGCCGAAGACGAAGGCATCGATCGGCACGCCGGCGGGGTTGTCCCACTCGGGATCGAGCGCCGGGTTGTTGGTCGCAGCGACCGTGAAGCGGGAATTCGGGTGTGCCGCCGGGCGCGGCTTGCCGTCGACCGCGTTCGCCTTCGCGATCGCGGGCGTCCAGTCCTGGCCGCGCCAGTCGATCAGGTGCGCCGGCTGCGTGTCGGTCATGCCTTCCCACCAGACATCGCCGTCGTCGGTCAGCGCGACATTCGTGAAGATCACATCGCGCTTCAGGCTCGCCATGCAGTTGGCGTTGGTCAGGTCGTTGGTGCCCGGCGCGACGCCGAAGTAGCCCGCTTCGGGATTGATCGCGTAAAGCCGGCCGTCGGCACCCGGCTTGATCCAGGCGATGTCGTCGCCAATCGTCGTGACCGTCCAGTCCGAAAGGCCGGGCGGCGGGATCAGCATCGAGAAGTTGGTCTTGCCGCAGGCGCTCGGGAACGCCGCGGCGACGTGGTACTTGCGGCCCGCCGGCGATGTCACGCCCAGGATCAGCATGTGCTCGGCGAGCCAGCCCGGGTTGCCGCTCGCGCGGTCCGCGGCCTGGCGGCCCATGTTCGACGCGATCCGCAGTGCGAAGCATTTCTTTCCGAGCAGCGCGTTGCCGCCGTAGCCCGAGCCGTAGCTCCAGATCTCCTGCGTTTCGGGGTAATGGACGATGTACTTGGTGGTGTTGCAGGGCCAGGCGACGTCTTGCTCGCCCGGCTCGAGCGGCGCGCCGACGGTGTGCATGCACGGTACGAAGTGGCCGTCGGCGCCCAGCACCTCGAGCACCGGCGCGCCCATGCGCGTCATGATCTTCATGTTGACGGCCACATAGGCGCTGTCGGAGAGCTCGACGCCGATGTGCGCGATCGGCGATCCGAGCGGGCCCATCGAGAACGGCACGACATACATCGTGCGCCCGCGCATGCAGCCGCGGAACAGCGCTGGCGTGCCGTCGGCCTGGCCGGTCTGCAGCAGCGCGCGCATCTCTGCGGGCGCCATCCAGTTGTTGGTCGGGCCGGCGTCTTCGGCGCGTTCGGAGCAGATGAAGGTGCGGTCTTCGACCCGCGCCACGTCGCTCGGGCTGCTGCACGCCAGGTAGCTGTTCGGGCGCAGCTCGGGGTTCAGCTTCTTGAAGGTGCCGGCCGCGACCAGCTGGGCGCACAGCCGGTCGTATTCGGCCGTGCTGCCATCGCACCAATAGACATCGCGCGCTTCGGTCAGCGCGGCCATCTCGGCGACCCAGGCGATCAACTTGGCGTGGCGGCGGGCGGGAGCGGGAACATTCAGGCGCAGTCCTTCCATTGCGGGACGATTCATGGCGGATCCAGTCATTGAAGTAAGTAGGCGGGATTGGGCAAATCCCGAGCCCGCCGGGCTGGCGAGACTTGCCCAATGCCGCTGGGCGACCGGCTCGAATGGGTGGGTACGAGCCGGTTACATGCGTCGGGCCGGTGGGCCGCAGCACGTCGTGGCGAGCGGTGAATGCCGATTGTCGGCTCAGTGTAATTGGGCTGTAACCACCAGGGTTCGGGGGGTCATGCAGTTTCGGTATAGGTTTATGCATGGCCCGATGCGCAGCCAACGGCTCCGGGCGCGCGGCAATAATCGCCCGATGCCGTCGCGACGCCGCCTGCTGTGCTTACCTCTCTGTGCGAGCGCCGCGTGGCTGCATGCGCCGCCGTTGGCAGCCCAACCGCGGCGCGCGGCGGCCGATCCGCTGCGCGTCGGCATCGACCCGGCCCTGATCGATTCGGGTCTCGGGCACGCCCTGCGGCAGGCGTTCGTGCGCGACACCGGCGTCGCTGTTCAGCTGGTGGCCCGACCCGCGCAGCCTCTGCTCGAGGCGCTCGAGGGGGGCGAGCTCGATGTCGGCCTCGCGAATGCGCCGCAGGCCGAGGCGAGACTCGAAGCGCAGGGGCTGGTGCATGACCGGCAAGCGGTCGCGGAGGGCGGTTTCGTGATCGTCGGTCCGGCGCCGCGCCGCAAGGGCGCCGCGCTGCTCGGCGTCCCGGCGCCCCGCGATGCCGTCGAAGCGCTTGGCCGCCTGCGTGCCGCGCCCCAGGGCAGCGTCAGCTTTGTCTCGGCCGGCGATGGCTCGGGCACGCATGCGCTGGAGCAGGCGCTCTGGCGTGAAGCGAAGATCGCGCCGGCGCCGCCCTGGTATGTGACTCTCGCGCCCGGCGCGAACCTGATTGCGCACGCCCGCGCGAGCGCTGCCTTCGCCCTGGTCGAGCGCGGCGCCTGGCTGGCGCAGGGCGGTGCACCGCTCGCGGTCTGGATCGACGCCGATCCGCGGCTGCGCGAGACCGTGCATGCAATGCGGGCGTTCCGCATCAACCACCCGGCCGGCAAGATCTTCGTCGCCTGGATTGTCGGCCCGCGCGGGCAGCAGGTCGTCGCCGCGCAGCGCGCGTACGCGGTCGCGACCGCGCGCTGAACTGCCGCTGGTTACAAAGCCGCCCAGCGGCGATGGCGCGGGCGTCGGCGGGTCGCTACATTGGTGCTTCGCAAAGCGCCGCAAGGCTTGGTTCGATCCACTTCGAGGGGAGTCTCCATGAGCATCATCAGCTTCATCAAGGACGCGGGCGAGAAACTGTTCGGGCGCAAGGAAGCCGCGGCGCCAGCGGCCGACCCGGCGGCGCTGCAGGCGCAGTCCGATGCGGCCAATGCCACCGCCGCCACCGCGATCGCCGACTACATCGCCGCGCAGGGCCTGAAGGTCAGCGGCCTGGACGTCGCGTTCGACGGCGCCACCGGCACCGTCTCGGTCGCCGGCGAGGCGCCGGACCAGGCGACGCGCGAGAAGGTCGTGCTGTGCTGCGGCAACGTGCATGGCGTGAGCCAGGTCGACGATGCGATGACGGTCGCCGCAGCCGCCGAGCCGTCGCGCTATTACACCGTGGTGCGCGGCGACACCTTGTCGGCGATCTCGAAGGCGCAGTACGGCAATGCGAATGCGTACATGAAGATCTTCGAGGCGAACAAGCCGATGCTCAGCCACCCCGACAAGATCTATCCGGGCCAGGTGCTGCGCATTCCCGGCTGATCGACCGCGCGCCCCGGCGCGCTCGGGGTTCACGGGCCGATTCGCCGCCGCGCGGGCCGGGCGGCCGCGGGGCGGGGCTTCGTTCAGGCGATGCCGCTACAGTCCTGCCTGATTCCCGGGACCACGCCATGCTCGCCTACCGACACGCCTTCCACGCGGGCAACCATGCCGACGTGCTCAAGCACACCACGCTGGCCCTGGTGCTGCGCTACATGAACCTCAAGGACAAGCCGTACCGGCTGGTCGACACGCACGCCGGCGCCGGCGGCTACTCGCTCGAAGGCCGTCATGCGCTGAAGAAGAACGAGTTCGAGCAGGGCATCGCGCGGCTGTGGAACCGCGGCGACCTGCCGCCGGCGGTCGCCGACTATGTCGCGCTGGTGCGCGAGTTCAACCCCGAAGGCGCGCTGAAGCAGTACCCGGGTTCGCCGGCATTCGCGCAGATGCTGCTGCGCGCGCAGGATCAGCTGCGCCTGTTCGAGCTGCACCCGACCGACCACCGCATCCTCGCGTCGTACATCGGCACGATCAAGGGCGCCGAGGTCTACGACAGGGACGGCTTCGACGGGCTGAAGAGCCAGGTGCCGCCGTCTACCAAGCGCGCGGTCGTGCTGATGGATCCGAGCTACGAAGGCCACAGCGACTACGGCCGTGTGATTGCGTCGCTGCGCGATGCGATCACGCGCTTTGCCGACGGCGTCTACATGGTCTGGTACCCGCAGGTCAGCAAGCTCGAGGCAGCGCAGCTGCCGAAGCGCCTCGAGGCGCTGGCGCCGAAGGGCTGGCTGCACGCGCGCCTGACGGTGCAGCAGCCCGACCAGCAGGGCTTCGGGCTGGCCGGCAGCGGCATGTTCGTGATCAACCCGCCGTTCACGTTGCACGACGAGCTGCTCGCGGTGCTGCCGTACCTGACCGAGGTACTCGGCCAATACGACGGCGCGAACTACCTGCTGGAGCAACGCGCCGCCTGACTGACGGCGCAGCGGCCGCACACTACGATCGCCGCCATGAATGCCCAAGCCGACACTGCCACCGCATCGCGCGGCGGCCCCCTCGCGGGCCTGAAGGTCGTCGAGCTCGGCCAGCTGATCGCCGGCCCGTTCGCGGCGAAGACCCTGGCCGACTTCGGCGCCGAGGTCATCAAGGTCGAGCCGCCCGGCAGCGGCGATCCGCTGCGCCAGTGGCGGCTGCTCCATAACGGCACCAGCGTCTGGTGGCAGGTGCAGTCGCGCAACAAGCGCAGCGTCGCGCTCGATCTGAAGGACGAATCTGCGCGCGAGATCGTGCGCCGGCTCATCGACGAGGCCGACGTGCTGGTCGAGAACTTCAAACCCGGCGTGATGGAAGACTGGGGCTTCGGCTACGAGCGGCTGAGCACCACCAACCCGGGCCTGATCATGCTGCGCATCAGCGGCTACGGCCAGACCGGGCCGTACCGCGACCGGCCCGGCTTCGGTGTCGTCGCCGAGGCGATGGGCGGGCTGCGCCACCTCACCGCCGAGCCCGGCCGCGTGCCGGTGCGGGTGGGCGTCAGCATCGGCGACACGCTCGCTTCGCTGCACGGCGTCATCGGCATCCTGATGGCCTTGCAGCACCGCCATGCGAGCGTCAGCGCGGACGCACCCAAAGGCCGCGGGCAGGTCGTCGACGTGGCGCTGTATGAAGCGGTCTTCAACTGCATGGAAAGCCTGCTGCCCGAATACAGTGCGTTCGGCGCGGTGCGTGAGCCCGCCGGCTCGGCGCTGCCGGGCATCGCGCCAAGCAACGCCTACCCGTGCGCCGACGGCTGGGTGCTGGTGGCCGGCAACGGCGACTCGATCTTCAAGCGCCTGATGAGGGCGATCGGCCGCGACGATCTCGGCGCCGACCCGGCGCTTGCCGGTAACGCCGGGCGCGTCGCGCGCGTCGCCGAGATCGATGCCGCGATCGGCGCCTGGACCGCGCCGCAGCGCGTCGTCGATGTGTTGGCGGCGCTCAACGCCGCGGCGGTGCCGGCGGGCCGCATCTACACCGCGAAAGACATCGCCGACGACCCGCACTACCGCGCGCGCGGCATGATCGAGCGCGTCACGACCGCCGACGGGCTGAGCCTCGAGCTGCCCAGCATCGTGCCCAAGCTCAGCCTGACGCCGGGCGCGATCACGCGGCGCGCGCCGACGCTCGGCGAGGACAACGACGAGGTGCTGGCGGCGCTCGCCGCGAAGCCGCCCGCCTGACCCGCGTCAGCGCGGCGCGCCAGGAGGCCGCTTGAGATCCTCGAACGCGCCGAAGAACCAGGAGCGCATCGCCAGCACCAGCGTGTACGAGCGCTTGCGGTCCTGCGCCAGCTTCTGCTCCGCGAGGTGCTGCTGCGCGAAGTCCTGCCCGACGCGCTGCAGCCGCTCGACGAAGCCGGCCGCCTGCGCATGGCTGACCTGGCCGTGCACCAGCATCAGCAGCTCGCCCTCGGCGTCGAAGCCGCCGCTGAAGTAGTCGCCCGCGACCTGATCACGGAAGTAGCTCATCACCGGCCCGTGCGGCCGCCAGCGGAAGCCCTTCGCCACCTTGAGCCGGTAGCGGTTCAGCGGCCGCAGCTCGAGGATGCCCAGCCGGTCCATCTGCAGCAGGTACTTCACGCACTCGGCCTCGGTAACCGCATAGGTCGCGGTCATCTGCTCGACGCTCCATTGGCTGAACGCACAGATCGCCAGCAGCATCAGCTTGCGGTCCTTCACGACCGCCTGCTCCTGCTCCAGCGTGAGCTCGCGGCGCAGCGGCTGCGCATCGGCGATCTTGCGCGCCAGTTCCGCGAAATCCATCTTCAGCACGCGCAGCACCTCGTCGATGCGCGACAGCGGCATGTCGGCCTTCGCGAAGATGCGCTTGATGCTCGATTCGGCCATGCCGAGCTGCGCCGCGAGATCGGCGTAAGTGATGCCGGCGGCCTTCAGCTCGGCCTTCAGCGCGGTCACGAGATCGTGCGTGGTGCTCATCGTCGTGGCTCCTCGAAAGTATCTTGAAACGATACCAGAGGGGGTAGACCATGCGACCCTCCTTCGGGTGATTGATACCGGCGGGGGCGTCGCCGAGCATTCGGGCCGTGTTCAACACCGTTTCGGAAAGGCCGCCATGCACACCACCCACCTCCGCAGGGACACAAGCGCCTGGAAGCTCCAGGTCTGGGTGTCGTTCGGTCTCGCGCTCGCCCTGTGCGGCATCGGCCTGGCCTATCTGCCGGGCGCCGACATCGACCGCGCCTTCATGGTGATGGGCTACCTGTTCTGCCTGTCGACGGCGTTCGCGCTCGCCAAGTTCGTGCGCGACAACGCCGCCGCGGCGATCGACACGCCGACGTGGCGCCTGGTCGTCTGGGGCGGCTTCGCATTCGCGATGACGCTGACCGCCTGGGGGCTGTGGCGCATGGAAATCAACCCGAGCTACAAGGCCTTCCTCGGCGTGAGCTGGCTGTTCCTGATCTCGACCGCGTTCACCTTGGCGAAGATGCTGCGCGATGCCGACGATGCGCGCCGCCGCGTGATCTGCCCCAACTGACCGCCCCCACCTTGATCCGAACAGGAGAGCAGATGAATTCGATGTCGTTTCGCAGAGCGGCCGTGGCCGCCGTGCTGAGCCTCACCCTCGCCTGCGCGCAGGCGCAGACCGCCGCGTCCGAGCTCAGTGTCTTGTCGGCGCTGCCGATCGCGGTCTCGGTCGCGGCGCCGGTGCTGCTGCTGTCGGCCGGCGCGTCGCTGACCGTGGTCGCGGTCGAGGCCTCGGCCACCGGCACCGTGTGCGTGCTGGAGCGTGCCTCCGACGGCGCCCGCGCCAGCGTGCGCTTCGGCGCGCAGGCCGCGCAGCAGCTGTCGGTCGCCGCCGGCACCGCGCTCGTCGTCACCGCGGTCAGCACCGGCTGGGTGCTCTCGACCGCGAGCGCGGCGGTCGCGTTCATCCCGAACGAGATCGGCGCCGCACTGCTGTACAACGAACGGGTGACGCGATGAACGCCGCCGCTTCGGCCTCGATCGCCGCGGCGCTGCTGGCCGCCGCGGCCGCGGCCCACGCCGGCCGCAGCTGCGAGAGCCGGCCGCCGCGGGTCGATGGAGTCGAGCGCTCGATGCTGCTCGCGCAGCACACCGCGGATGCGCTGGAGCGCAGCGGCGCGCAGGTCGTCGCGCTCGCCCGCATCGGCCAGAACCTGGGCGCGTATGGCGTGCGCTTTTCGCACATGGGGCTGGCCTACCGCGAGACGCGCGACGGCCGGCCGGTCTGGCGTGTCGTGCACAAGCTGAACCAGTGCGGCAGCGCGCAGGCCGCGGTCTATCGCCAGGGCCTGGGCGAATTCTTCCTCGACGATCTGTTCGAGTACGAAGCGGCGGTCGTCGTGCCGGCGCCCGAGGTGCAGGCGAAGCTGCTGCCGGCGCTGCGCGACAACGCGCGGCTGGCGCAGCTGCACACGCCGGCCTACAGCATGGTCGCGTACCCGTGGGCGCAGACCTACCAGCAGTCGAACCAGTGGGCGCTCGAGACCCTCGCGATGACGCAGGAGCCAGCCGCGACGACACGCGCGCGGGCCCAGGCCTGGCTGCAGCTGATGGGCTACACGCCGACGGCCTTGCACCTCACCGCGATGCAGCGCCTCGGCGGCCGCCTGACCGCGGCCAACATCGCGTTCGACGACCACCCGAACGCGAAGCGCTTCAGCGACCGCATCGAGACCGTCACGGTCGATTCGGTGTTCACGTGGCTGAATCGCGCCGGGCTGGCCGGCCCGGTCGAGCTGATCCGTTAAATTGCGCGTCGGCGCGCCGTGCGCCGACCGCCACCCGCACAAGGGACGCCATGACCCCGCATGAACCGCACGCGCACCCGAACCAATTCGCCCTGCTGACGCAGCGCCGCTTCGCGCCGTTCTTCTGGACCCAGTTTCTCGGCGCCGGCAACGACAACCTGTTCAAGTTCGCGTTCACCGTGATGATCACCTACCAGCTGCAGGTGAGCTGGTTGCCGGCCAGCATGGCCGGCCTGGTGATCGGCGCGCTGTTCATCCTGCCGTTCCTGCTGTTCTCGGCGACCGCCGGCCAGGCGACCGACAAGTTCGACAAGACGCGCGTGATCCGCTTCGTGAAGAACCTCGAGATCGCGATCATGGCGCTCGCGGCCTTCGGCTTCTGGACCAGCAACGTGATCGTGCTGCTCGCGTGCGTGCTGCTGATGGGGCTGCACTCGACGATCTTCGGCCCGGTCAAGTTCGCCTACCTGCCGCAGCACCTGAACGAGCGCGAGCTGACCGGCGGCAACGGCATGGTCGAGATGGGCACGTTCGTGGCGATCCTGCTCGGCCAGGTCGCCGGTGGCCTGCTGGTCGCGATCCCCGAGGGCGGCCGGCACGATGTCGCGTTCGCGTGCGTCGCGGTCGCGCTGCTCGGCCGCCTCACCGCGCAAGGCGTGCCGGCGTCGCCGAGCAGCGACCCGGGGCTGCGCATCAACTGGAATCCGGTCACCGAGACCTGGCGCAACCTGATGCTGGCGCGCGAGAACATCGTCGTGTTCCGTTCGCTGCTCGGCATCTCGTGGATGTGGTTCTTCGGCGCGGTGTTCCTGTCGCTGTTCCCGGCCTTCGCGAAGGACGTGCTGCACGGCAACGAGCAGGTCGCGTCGCTGCTGCTGGTGGTGTTCTCGATCGGCATCGGCACCGGCTCGCTGCTGTGCGAGATGCTCAGCAAGCGCCATGTCGAGATCGGCCTGGTGCCGCTGGGCGCGATCGGCATGAGCGTGTTCGCAATCGACCTGTACTTCGCGTCGCGCGGCCTCGCGCCGGCCGACGGGCTGAGCCTGGGCGCGTTCGTGGCGGCGCCGGCGCACTGGCGGGTGATGGCCGACCTGGCGCTGCTGTCGCTGTTCGCCGGGCTGTACAGCGTGCCGATGTACGCGCTGATCCAGCTGCGCTCGCAGCCCAGCCACCGCGCGCGCATCATCGCGGCCAACAACATCCTGAACGCGCTGTTCATGATCGTCAGCTCGATCGGCGTCGGTGCGTTGCTGGCGGCGAACTTCACGATCCCGCAGGTGTTCCTGATCACCGGGTTGCTGAACGCGGTGGTCGCGTTCTACATCTTCATGCTGGTGCCCGAGTACTTCCTGCGCTTCGTCGCGTTCATCGCGACGCGGCTGGTCTACCGCTTCAACGTGCGCGGCGACGACAACATCCCGACCGCAGGCGCGGCGATCCTGGTCTGCAACCACGTCAGCTTCGTCGACCCGGTGCTGCTGATGGCAGCGAGCCCGCGGCCGATCCGCTTCATCATGGACCACAAGATCTTCGCGATGCCGGTGCTGGGCTGGTTCTTCCGGCTCGCGAAGGCGATCCCGATCGCGCCGCAGCGCGAAGACCCGGTCGCCTACGAGCAGGCGTTCGCGCGTGCGCGCCAGGTGCTGGCCGACGGCGACCTGCTGTGCATCTTCCCCGAAGGCGCGATCACGCGCGACGGTGCGCTCGCTGAATTCAAGGGCGGCGTGATGAAGCTGCTCGAGACCCACCCGGTGCCGGTGGTGCCGCTGGCGCTGCAAAACCTGTGGGGCTCGTTCTTCTCGCGGCATGGCGGGCCGGCGATGCGACAGCCGTTCCGGCGCGGCTGGTTCAGCCGCGTCGGGCTGGTCGCCGGCGATGCGCTGCCGCCCTCGCGCGTGACGCCGGCGGCGCTGCGCGAGCACGTCGCCGGCCTGCTCGCGTCCTGAGCTCCCCCAGGAAATGTCTTCGACATTCCCACCCCAGGGGTCAAGCAGCGTGGCAAAGCCACATTGGCCTGAGAGCCGCCGGCCATGGCCTTGCAGCTGAGTCGCG
>Ga0207645_10001963_pt1 | contig 16532 bp, 10 predicted proteins | sample KBSM53metaG_FD_184331 | JGI IMG/M metagenome (GOLD analysis project Ga0207645, IMG submission 184331) | Miscanthus rhizosphere microbial communities from Kellogg Biological Station, Michigan, USA - KBS M5-3 metaG (SPAdes) (version 2) | ecosystem: Host-associated > Plants > Roots > Rhizosphere >...
TTTTAATTTGCTCTCATTTAGGAAATCTGGTCTGGCAGTAAGCAGGTTCTGACCGATGGCATCTTCCGGACCACCGCCCGGGTGAAAATCTTCAAACAACCGGGTATAGGCCACGTCCGCCTTGCTTCTCCCCTTCTCCAGTTTTATAGCGAATGATTTTTTCTGCACCGCAAACTGTATATCGAAGATGGCTTCGGAAACAGAATAATACTGTGAGCTGTCGCGAATGATTTCCCGATAAAAGGCCCTGCTTTCAAAATCGGAAACAGGAAGGAAGGAAGGAATCTGCCGGGCTGCGTTTCGTACAATGTCGAGAGCGCTCACCGGCCGCACCACGATGCTCTGGAGATCTGAGGGAGACGGATCGAGTTGAACAGTAAGCGCCGACCTGCCGGCAAAGTCAGCGGGCTTAAATAACCTGCCCCGGTAGCCGATCATGGTGAACCTGACTGAATCAAGACTGCCTGCCTGGTGAATGGAAAACTTCCCTTCTGCATTGCTGAGTCCGCCATATACATTTCCCTTACTGTATATCAGGATGCTCACACCTGCCAGGGGTTCATGGGTTACCCCGTCCGTTATCATTCCGGTTACAGGAGTAGTCTGTGCACCGGCGATACAAAAAGAAAAACCAAGGAATAAAGTAAGCAATGGTCTCATAAAAACGGTATGTCGTGTCCAATACCTGATACGGCCAGGTTCAGAAAAAGTTACTGTGTGACCGTGCTTAAAGCGGATAGTTGTTGCCTAATTCACTAGATCATATTGATTTAATGCCCATTTCTTTGGTGGTTATCCTAGAGGAAATATTTTATTTGGAATGATCGTTCCAATACCGCTATCTTTGTGGAACAATCATTCCAAATAGGCCGTAAATCACAAAACAATGAAAAAATTAGAAAACAAAGTCGCTGTAGTAACAGGCGCATCAAAAGGAATCGGTACCGGCATCGCCAAGCAACTGGCAGCTGAAGGCGCAAAAGTAGTTGTCAACTATTCATCAGCAAAGGCCGGAGCCGACCAGGTGGTCGCCGAAATATCCGCCCAGGGTGGTAAGGCGATTGCCATTCAGGGTAATGTTTCCAGCGAAAAAGACATCTCCCGTCTTTTTGATGAGACCAGAAAAGTATTTGGTGCCGTTGACATCCTGGTCAATAATGCCGGTGTTTACAAGTTCGGCGGCATCGAAGAAATCAGCTCCGAGGACTTTCACACCCAGTTTAACACGAACGTACTGGGCCTGCTTCTCACCACCCAGGGCGCTGTAAAAAACTTCAGCGAAAAAGGAGGAAGCATCATCAACATCGGTTCTGCGGTGAGCGATCTCAATCCGGTCGGCAGTTCCATCTACACGGCTACCAAGAGCGCCGTGGATGCGATTACCCAGGTGCTGGCCAAAGAGCTTGGCCCGAAGAAGATCCGGGTAAACTCAATTAATCCGGGTATGGTGGAAACAGAAGGCACGCATACCGCAGGATTTATCGGCAGCGACTTTGAAGCAGAAATGGTGCGTACGGCCCCGCTTGGACGTATCGGCCAGCCCGATGATATTGCAGACGTGGCCGTATTTCTGGCCTCTGAAGATTCCCGATGGCTGACAGGCGAAATATTAATCGCCAGCGGTGGCCTGAGGTAATCCCTACCCTGAAGCGAAAATTGGATAGCTTTGCCTTCAGGGCAAAGCTATTTTACTATTATGGCAAGAACCAAGGATTTTGATGAAAATGAAGTGCTGTCGAAGGCGATGGAACTTTTCTGGTCCAAAGGCTATAATGCCACCTCTATGGAGGATCTCGTGGGCGGGTTAGGCATCAGCCGCTCGAGCTTATATGACACATACACCGACAAACACACGCTGTTTATTAAGGCGCTGGAGCAATACCAGCAAATGGGCATGATGAAAATCAGGGAAATTTTAAACAGTCCAGGAACTGCAAAAGAAACGGTCAGGAAACTCATTGAACAGGCCACCATCGGGTTAACAGACGGGAAGAAAAGAACAGGATGCTTTATGGTAAACGCCGAAGTGGAAGTGGCGCAGTACGATAAAAAGGTAAACAACCTGGTCTGCAGCCACGACAGGCAGTTGGAGGAAATATTCTACGAGATCATCCAAAAAGGCAAGAAGGCCGGCGAAATAAAAAACCGCCAGGACGCAAGGGTGCTGGCCAGGTTTTTTTCGAACACAATCAAGGGGATACATGTTACCGCCAAATCAACGGCGGACAAATCCATTTTTAAGGACATCATTGCCCTTGCGGTATCAACGCTCGATCAGGGCAATTAATCACCCTATTATTCTTTTACGCCGTCAAATTTAAATCCGCTTGCCTCCAGTTGAAGTTTGGTTACTTTTTTATTGGCGTCGCGTGTAAACTGTATGACTGATCCTTCGGGAGACGTAAACCGATCTGCCTCGGCAGCCGGAGACACGGCGCCCACCTGCTCGCCGGCTTTCAGGGTGAGCTTTCCCTCCTGCACACTCACTTCGATATAAGGAAAAGGCAGTCCTGTCATTTTATATTTTCCGATATAGTCATTCAGGTCTGCCTTGGGCACAACTATTGGTTTAGCTGCAGCGGCGGAACCATCCGATATAAATGTAGTGTTCGTGACAACCATCAGGGAGGCACCGGATTTCGCATTCGGATTTTTAAATACCAGATAGATATCATGCCTTCCTTCTGTCGGCTTCACGTCAAGAGTCACAGGTTTGCCACCGCCGGCGAAGCCGCCCCCGTTATCACCGATGAATGGGGTTTGCCCGAGGAGCTCGCCATTGGGTGCATCAAGATGTAATTCTATTGTCCCTCCTTCTGCGTTCAACTGCGCCTTCGGTGCCATGGCGGTGAAATCCATGCTGCGGATACCGGTCAGGTCGATCTGTTTAAGGCTGATATAGCTTCCGGATTTGGAAGGTATGATAAAGCTGGTCCCGCCAAAGCTCATTTTCGTGGCATCAACCAGCTCATCATATTTCACCGGGCTGATGGTCGCATTTCGTAGTGTAAATGTTTCCTCGGAAGCCGCACCAGGCAGGCCATTGGCCCCACGGTCCGTATAAGAAGCGCGGAAAATATACACGCCCTCTCCCTTGTCGTTTGGCCGTTTAGCGGTTGTATAGGTTCCCTGCGCAGGCAGGGATTTTATTTTAGGTTTAGGGTTGGAAAGGCTCAGTATATACTTTACCATTTCAGCTGCATCTTCCGTGGACAGTGTGGGATGCGGAGCCATGGGTACTTCACCCCAGACGCCCTTTCCTCCGGAGATCACTTTCTTCGTTAGTTTCTCCAGCGCCGATTTATCTCCTTTGTACTTTACCGACACCTGGTAAAAAGCCGGGCCGATGGATTTCTTGTACTCCGCGTGACAGGCTTTGCAATCCAGTGACTGTATCATCTTCATGCCCCTGGTATTCACTGTGGCTTCTTCGGCTGTACGGTGACCCTGCGCAATTTCTGTTTTATCAAACCCTTCGGAGAGATAGTCGATGTTAACCACGATATCGGATGGTTTTATCTTCCCGTTCTCCGTCGATCCGTCTTCCCTGTCTTTCACTTTTACTTTATAGGCATAGGTCTTGTCGGGGAAATAAAATGATTTGTTGTTCTTTCCAATATCGAAGGATATTACCGGCGGTTCATTGCCCGCTGTCAATTCCATCGACTGAGTAGAAACTCCTCCTTTACCATCGCTCACCGTCAGCGTGGCTTTATACACCCCCGCCTTCGCCAGTGTCAGTTTTGAATCGGGCTGGTTGATGATTTTGCTGAAGCCCTGTTTTGAAGTGATTTTCCAGGAATATTTCAGCGTATCGCCGTCAGGGTCCGAGGTACCGTTGGCCGAGAGGTTCACGATAAAAGGGATCGCGCCGCCCATTTTATCGGCAGCCATTGAAATTTTTGGATTCCGGTTGCCCCCGTTGTATTCTATCCGGATCAGCCGGGCGTCGTCGTTTGCCGTAAACCAGCCGGATCCGTATTCCAGCATGTACAGGTCACCGTTAGCGGCAAATTCCATGTCCATCGGGTTACTGAATTTGTAACTGGGCATAAATCTTTCCATGGAAAGGTAGTTACCCTCCTTGTCGGTGGTAACGGCCATGATCCAGCCACGCATCCATTCGTAGATCAGGAGTTTTCCATCGTAATAGTTCGGAAAGGGCCTTGCCGCATTTTTAAACTCGTCACTATAGTAAACGGGACCCGCCATGGCGCATCTTCCGCCCGTCCCGACAAGCGGAAATTCCTTTGACTCTGCATATGGATACCAAATAAATGCATCCTGCGCGGGTGGCAGTTGATTCAGCCCCGTATTGTTTGGTGAATTATTGACGGGCAACAGGGAATCAAATTTTGGCCCGGAAACATCGGTCGCAAAATTGAAATGATTGTATGCTTTATTGTCGCCTACAAAATAGGGCCATCCGAAATTGCCCGGTTTCCTGGCCTGGCCGATTTCATCCTGGGAAGCAGGTCCCTTCAAAGAATCCGGGCCCTGGGAATCGGGGCCCACATCACCCCAGTATACATATCCCGTTTTCTTATCAACGGAAATCCTGAACGGGTTTCTGCTGCCCATGACATATATCTCCGCCCTGGTTTTTGGAGTTCCTTTTGGAAAAAGATTTCCGTCCGGAACCGTGTATGTGCCGTCGGGCTTTGGGGTGATCCGCAGGATCTTTCCCCTGAGATCATTTGTATTGGCAGAGGATTTTTGCGCATCCCAGGGTGACCTGCCTTCACGCTCGTCGATGGGTGCATAAGGAGTGGCTCTCGGGCTCGTATTGTCGCCGGTAGACAAATACATATTGCCCTTTGCGTCCCAGGTGATCGAACCTCCGGTATGACAGCACTGTTCACGCTGGGTGGGTACGACGAGTAATGTCTTTTTGGAATTCAGGTCCAGCACGTCGCCCTTCAATGTAAAGCGGGTGAGAACATTCTGCGACTTTACTGGATCAGAATAGTATAGATAGATCCAGTGGTTATTGGCAAAATCCGGATCCTTGTTCAAACCCAGCAACCCATCCTCTGCTTCCGAAGATTTACCTTCCCTGTCTTTGTATTTTGTGCTGACGGCGATCGTGGCAATCGTCTTCAGTTTTTTAGTTTTAAGAGAATACATTTTTACCGCGCCGTGCCGCTCTATAAACAGTATGCGTCCGTCATTCAGAACACTCAGTTCCATGGGTTCATTGAGCTTCTCAGCCAGTATTACTTTGGAAAACCGGTTTTCTTCGGGTTTCGACTTGGAATAGTCAAGGGGCGCGGGCGATTCTCCTCCGGCCGCATATAAAAGACCGGCCCAGAGATGATTTAAAAACAGGGGCTCTGAAAAAGTTTCATCCGTATGCCCCATATTGGTGTAGAAAGAACGGCCGCCATCGAAATCATGATACCAGCTCATCGGGTGATTGTCACCATTTTTTCCGCCTTCATAGGATTTCTCGTCAATTTTTATCAGCACGTGGATGGAAGGATCGATTTGCTTGAAACTATAAAATTCATCAGAGCGCGAGAAGGAGTCTGGCATGTTCTTCGTGGCGAAGCTGTTTTTTTCAACCACATAATAGGTACCCTTCTGTACATTTTTCGGATTCGGATGATCCAGAAACCAGGCACCCACGAGTTTACCATACCAGGGCCAGTCGTATTCGCAGTCAGCCGCCGCGTGAATGCCCACAAAGCCGCCACCAGCCTGAATATATCTTTCAAATTCCAGTTGCTGCGTCTCATTCAGCACATCCCCCGTAGTGTTCAGGAAAACGACGGCATTGTATTTTTTAAGGTTTGGCGTGTTGAAGGCCGCAGCGTCTTCGGTGAATTCCACAGTGAAACCTTTTTCCGAAGCCATCTTTGTGAGGGCAGCCTTACCTGCTTCTATGGATGCGTGGCGAAATCCTTCGGTTTTTGAAAATACAAGGAAGTGAAGAGGACCTGCAGACTGCCTGTCAAAGGCCAGCAGGAAGATCAATAAGGTGGTCGTCAGTGCTGACAGGAAGACCTTTGGCAGGAGGCTTAATTTCATATGCTTGTTTTACTTAATCAGGATGCCCGGCTTATTTAGTTGAGCAGACTTTTATGCGCCGGATTATTATTCTGTATATTTGACAGAATGAAGCTATAAGTTAAAATCCAAATCCCAAAAAATATTATGTGCTTTTTGCGTAATATGAGCATAGAGGATTTACAGGCGGGTCACAGGCTAAAAGAATCATTTTAGTATCGATATGAAACAGGAGGATTCAAACGATTTCATGCGTCACCCTGATCAATACCTGCGCAATGTCGCGGTGGATAATGTCATTTTCGGATACCATGATAAGGAGCTTAAGGTCCTCCTGCAGCAGCCTTTCGTGCTGGACAAGTGGACGGTGGCGGGTGGTTATATCAGAAAGACAGAGTCCATTGAGGAGGCGGCCCACCGGGTTGCCTTTTTACGTACGGGCCTGAAAGATTTATACCTCCGGCAATTTCATTGCTTTGGCAGTCCCCGCCGGTCTGTTGACAGCGGATTCACGGCAGAACATATCAACGCCATAACCGGCGGTAACATCACACCCGATCACTGGATATTCGACTACTTCGTTTCAGTAGCATTTTATACGCTGACAGAATTTTCGAAAGTAGAATTTCAGAAAGGAAAATTTGAACAGGATTGCAGATGGTGGCCTATAAAGCGTCTGCCGCCCATGATGTTTGATCATAAACATATCATTTCCGAAGCCTTGTCGGCCCTGCGCATCCATATAGCGCATCACCCGGTCGGCTATGAGTTGCTTCCGCAAAAATTCACCCTGCCGGAGATCCATGCGCTCTATGAAACCATTCTCGAAAAATCACTGGATCTCCGCAATTTCGCCAAACGCCTGATGGCGACGGGTATGGTTACCAAGCTTAGCGAGACACGCTCTATCGGCGCCCACCGATCCCCTTTTCTTTACAGATTCAATAAAAAAGAATATCAAAAGGGATTAAAGAGCGGAATAGACCTGGTGTTCTAACGGGTCGAAGACCGGCTGCGAACAGCAGGCACCAACCCCTCTTAATACAAATTTTTCAATGTACTGCCATCTTTTAACTTTGTAAAATGTATGGCATCCCCTTCACTAAATTCCTCTTTTCTTTTTTAATCTTCATTAATGTCACCATGCCGGCAAGCACCCAATCTGAAAAAATCATCGTATGGAAAGGCATTCGCCTGCATACTATGGAGCATTGTAAAATAACGACAAAAGGTCAGATGATGGTGGTTGACGGCCATCTAACAGGCATGGTAGAACATCAGCCTGTCAATATTCACTACACCATTGAACTTGATGACCGCTATGAGATACATTCCGTCCGGCTGCTTGCTGACTACAAAGAACCGATGGAGGTAGCTATGCTGCGGAAAAATAAAAAATGGTATGACCTGCATGGCAGACACCTGGAGCAGTTTGATGGGTGTGATGATATCGACATCGCGGTGACGCCGTATACCAATACCATACCCATCAGGAGATTGAATTTAAAACTGGAAGCGTCGCGGGAAATCCAGGTGATCTATATAGATCCCATTAGGAAAAAAGTTTCCAAAACGAGGCAGCGATATACTCATGTGCAGAAGGGAAAATACAGGTATGAAAACCTGGACTCCGGTTTTACTTCAGATGTATTTACGGACCAGGATGGAATAGTCAAAATTTACCCGGGTATATGGGAGATGATCTACCCTGAGAACGCTGATCCGGTATTCCAATCCAATTAAACCGGCAGGGTTACGGGCGGTTCGCCGGAATCAAGATGTCGAAAGTCGCTCCCTGTCCGGGATGACTGGTAGCCTTTATAGTCCCCTTATGATTTTCAACTATTTTCTTGACGATCGACAGACCGATTCCGGTTCCTTCGTAATCTGATTTAGAATGTAACCGTTGAAATACTTCAAATATCCTGTCTTTATATTGTTCCTCAAAACCAATCCCGTTATCGGAGATTCGGATATGACAGGTTTCGCCGGTAATCCCGGCGGTAATTTTAATGACCGGAGAAACGTCTTCACGGGAAAACTTAAGTGAATTGGCAATAAGATTATTCATCAACTGGTGGAACTGGTATGTGACCACCGGAAGCGAACAAAGAGGGCCGATTTCCAGGATTGCCTTTTTCCGCTTGATTTCCTCTTTTAGTTCAGCAAGAGTTTCCGCAAGGATATCAGATAAATTGATGTTTGTAAAGACTGTATGAGCAGCCCCGAGTCTGGAATAGGTTAGAAGATCCTCTATCAAAACCTGCATCCGGTTCGCAGACGCCTGCATGCGTTCAAAGTAATGTTGAGCACTTTCAGATAGCAGATGCTGTTCATTTTCCCTAACCATCGAGGCAAATAACTGTATTTTCCGCAAGGGTTCCTGTAAGTCATGGCTGGAAATGTACGCGAAGGACTCCAGTTCCGCATTCATCTTATTCAACTCCATATTTTTGACAACCAATTCACTCGTCCTTTCCCGCACCTGTCGTTCCAGTTCACCGGCGAAAATTTTCTGATCCTCAATATCTGTACTCGTTCCCACCCACATTTGTATTTTCCCTTCATCATCTTTTTGCGGTATTGCCCTGCTCATCTGCCAGCGGTATACTCCGTCGTGCCGGCGAAACCTGTGTTCATAGTAAAAAGGCTGTCCTGTTTGAATCGAATTCATCCATAGTCCGATATTTTTTTCCCTGTCATCGGGGTGAACTATCTGAAGCCATCCCTGGCCGGCAATGGATTCGGGACTGAGTCCGCTGTATTCATAAACTGCCTTATTAAAATAGTTCAGGTTACCCAGGGGATCGCTGGTCCATATGAGCTGAGCCATCGAATCTGCTAACAACCTGAATTTCTTTTCACTCCTGATCAATTCCTGCTGACTGTGTTTTTCCTGCGTGACGTCCCGTAAAGTTCCGATCGCCTTAAATGGCTTTTGTTTATCATCTAAATAAAACCGGCCTTTTGTTTCTATCCAGCGTATAGATCCGTCGTCCCTGAGTATCCGGATCTCATAATGTAATATGCCGGTCAGTAATGCCTCCTCCATAGCCGCGTCTCTAACAGGGCGGTCTTCCGGATGAATCCTCGCAAGCATATCCCCATGAAGCAGGGGACTAACCGGATCCAGGTTGAAAATATCCAGGAATCTGTCTGAATAAATAATTTGATCGCTTGCCGGGTGCCACTCCCAAATCCCAAGCTCACTGGCTCCGATGACCAGATTTAACCGTTCCTCGTTTTTATGGAGTTTTTCAAACGCTTTCTTTTCTTCGCTCAAATCCTGTATCGTGCCGCTGAACCGGCAAGCTTTGCCATCCTTGTCAAAAAGTGCTTTGCCGCGGGCCAACACTTTCTTTTCCTCGCCGGTTTTGGCATTGATAATCCCGTATTCGATTTCATAACGTCCTCCGGATTCAGGATTTAGGGCATGTTGGATAGCAGCTGATACTCTTTGTCTGTCTTCTTCTGCAATACTGCTCATGGCAAGGGACAATTCGATTTGTTCATCGTGATCCAGGCCAAACCATTTTTTTAATCTATCATTTCCTTTAAACGTATTGGTAATCGGATTTAAATCCCAGGTTCCCAAATCAGCCGCCTCTATCGTGAAAAGCAGTTGTTCTTCCCGTTCGTTAAGTTCTTTCAGCGTTCTTACTTTTTCGGTTGTTTCCTGGCAGGTTACCAATACACCCTCGGGCCGGCCCAGTTCACCGATAACCGGACTATAGCTGAATGTCCAATAAACGTCTTCCAGGCTATTGTTCCTGTAAATCGGGATCAGCTGATCTTCGCTGAATGTCGATCCCCCCTGTAAAACCTGATCTATTAAAGGTTTAATGACATCCCAGATCTCAGACCAGGCCTGCCCGGCCGGCATACCCAGAATAACAGGATGTTTTCCGTGTTGTCCAAGACTGGGCCGGTATGCATCATTATAAAAGCAAATCAGTTGTTCTCCCCACCACAGGAACATCGGAAATTTAGCATTCAGTACAATATATAAACTGGTCTTTAAACTTTGCGGCCAACCCGAAGGTTCGCCCACCGCCGTGAATTTCCAATCCTTTTCACGGGTTAGTTTTCCCATCTCGCCACCTCCGGACATAAAAGGAAAAGAATTCAGTTCAGCCTCCATGATAATAATTCTGATAACATTTTAAAAGCGACTTCAGCCCAAAGTAGTCAAATCTCACGACTCTGTTCATCGCACGGGAATCTGCCGGCATGTGCAGATCCGTGCACTGCTGCCGGGATTTATATCAGCAAAAGGTAAACCCGTTTCCTGGATTGAAACTACTTATTCAAAACGGAGACAACCGCTCCTGCACGTCCACGGGTATCGAATACCCGGAATATGAGATTTCCTTTGACCCGCAAGGGGGCGATATAGAGAGGGCTTTTTATAGTGGGTGCTGTTCCATCCGTGGTATAGCGGATCGTGAATCCGGGCAGCTCGCAGTTGGCATAAACCTGTTTGTCGCGAATAACCACGGCAGCCGGAGGGATACGGTAGCCGTATCCACCGTTATAGTAGTCAAGTGCAGGCAGTCCCTTCTTCCCCAGAACATTCGCGAATACCGACCAGGATTTCCGATACTCTTCACCCGATACAGCAGGGTTCTTTTCGAGTGACCATGAGGGTTCTTTTGACCAGGCTCTTTCTGCCATGGCCAGCAACCTGGGCAGGAGCATATATTCCAATAGTTCCGGCGCCACGAGGTTCTCTCCCCACATAGCACACTGGATTCCGGCAATATTTGCTTTCCCGGCAGAAGTCAACTGCAGCTTTCCTTCAAAAAAATCAGGCGGCTGGGGATTGCCCGTCATATCGCGCGTACTGCTCCGGTAATAGTTGTAAGGCAGGAAGGAAAAAACCTTTTGAAGATCCAGGTATCCAACCCATCCGTCGCCGGGCTCATCAAATGACTTATTATATGCCAGATCAAAATAAAAATAGTCAACGAAAGAGAGTATCACGGGATAGCCGGCATTCGCCATTTTATACGCCACTTCTTCGTTTCCATACTGGTTCCACCAGGATTCCACCCGCACCCTGTCTTTGATAAATCCCTCGTTCATCATGACGCGGCGGATTTCAGAGGAGTCCTGAGTCCCGATAACCAATTCTTCCCATCCGGTCATGCCGATACCCCTTGTTTTCAAGAGGTTTTTTATCCTTTCAAAATAGTTTCTCCAAAGCGCTTTAGCATTTCTGTTATCGTTTTCTTTTATCCACTGTATTACAGAAGGCGATTTTTCCCAAACGCCGCGTGGCACTTCATCCCCTCCCACATGAATCAGGACTAAAGGAGCATTTGCCTTCCGGTACATGGCGGCCAGTTCATCAATAACCTTTTCCATGAACCGGTAGGTTGAAGGCAGGGCCGGATTCATGACATCATCCCGGAAATACTGGTTACTCATATATGCCGAATGATCCGTTGGTTCCGAAAGCATGTACTCCTCCGCCGCCGCCGTATCTCCCGCCCGGGTATATTTCAAGTACCGTGCATCCATGGATTTGATGGCTGCCCTGGCATGGCCGGGCGATTCGATCTCAGGAATCACGAGGATATGTCGTTCACGGGCATATTTCAGAATCTGAATAAAATCTTCTGTTGTATAGTATCCGGATCCGGACGACATGCTCCCATCCGCACCGGACCCGTAAGACGGATGCAATTGCCGGTTGTCAATGAAAGGGAACCCTCTTCCCGCACCCACGTCCGTCAATTCAGGAAGTCCGGGAATGGCAAGCCGCCAGCCTTCGTCGTCCGTGAGATGAAAATGAAAAACATTCAGTTTGTAGAACGCCATAAGATCGAGTATCCTCAGAATTTCATCTTTCGTCTGAAAATTCCTCGCAACGTCGAGCATGAACTCCCTTACAGGAAACTGCGGAGCATCCGTTACACGCATACAGGGCACAGGAATCGACCGATTCCGGCCTGACCAGGCTCCCACCGGTAAAGCTGATTTTAAAGATTGAATGCCATAAAAGATCCCGGCCGCGCTTCCTGCTGAAATGATGATCTTATCTGTATTTATCCCGAGCCTGTATGCTTCCGGGTTCGGATTCGCTTCGTAAGTCAATATGATACGGCGGGTGTCACCGGAAGCGTTCAGTCCCGGGCTCTCCCCTGTAAGTTTCCTGACTTGTTCCGCCAGGTAAGCAGCCTCACTCGAAAACCTGTTGTCGGAAACTATGGAGATGTTTTTTTCCAGTATGAAAAATCCCGGTAATTCCTGCCATTCCCTTGGTGTGGGAAATATTTTTGGCAATTTGTCCACCGGGATATCTTCTATCCATGCATTTTCCTCAAAGAGGGATTGATTATCCGGCTTAGGCAATCTCTCTTTCCATTGAGCATTTTCACCGGGCCTGATAACAATTGGTTTTCCCAGCGGGAGGGCTTTGCCGGGTTCACGGTCATCTACCCAAAAAAATCCAGACGGGATATCCTGATAGTTGGCAATCCTGCCCCTCCCGGTAAACTCCAAATCGGCGGTTTTCCCTTCTCCAAGGCCGGTAAAGGAATGAGCAGGCTGTATAAAAAAGAGTTCTCCGCTTACATAGGTAATCATGAAGTCCTGGCTCAGCGATCTCAATTGGTGGCCATGATATCGCAGGTTGAAATAAATTTTCCAACCCGAAGCGGGCAGATGATTTACTGCGCGGTTGGTAAACACCAGCTTACACCGGAAGGCTGAATCCCCCTGCTGGTTTCGCACGAGGCTCCAGCCGAGGTGCAGAGAGTCAGGCCTGAAGACCGTTTCCTGTGCAAAGGATGAATTCAATGCGGCGAGTGTCATCAGGAAAATTGTAAGCGTTTTAAAACCCATGAGCCTGCTTTTATTCTACAAACTTATGCGGGTTAAAAGCGATTTTTTAACACCCATTATCCTAATTATAGCACTATATTGACATCGCAAAATACGGCCGGTATGAAGCCGAGATATGAAGATTTAAAGGCACTCCGGGGAAGCCATTCTTTCCGCGCGTTCAGAAGGGTATCGAAGCAATTCGAATTCAACTGGCATTATCATCCGGAATATGAACTTACCTGGGTGGAAAAAGGACATGGAAACAGGCTGGTCGGTGATCATTTCGGTCATTTCGAACCGGACGACCTGGTCATGATCGGAAAAGACCTGCCGCATACCTGGGCAAGTGATCAGGCGATAAAAGGCAGATTGTCGGCGACCGTCATTCAGTTCGACGAGGAAATTTTAAAAAGTTTCCTCCGCCTTAAAGAATTCGAAGCTGTTAAAAAACTTCTCTGGCGCGCCAGACTCGGATTATTTTTCCCCCGCAGAAATATTCAATCACTCATTCCCCTGGTCAAAGGTTTGCCGGCTAAAAAAGGTGTTGAAAAGGTCTCTGCGCTACTCCGGATTCTTGATCTCCTGACCCGCCTGAAGCCTGTGACGCTTGCCTCCCTCTATTTTGAACCCGTAAGGGGCGACCTGGCCAAGAACAGGATCATCCGTGTCCATCAGTATATCCAGGACAATGCATCAGAAAAAATAAGTGTTTCAGAAGCCGCGGCTTTGATCCATCTTTCCAAAAGCGCCTTCTGCAAATTCTTTAAGCGCACCACCGGACATACGTTTTCCTGGTACGTAAACGAAATCCGTATCGGACAGGCTGCTGTGTTGCTGGCAGAGTCCGATAAAACGGTTGCGGATATTTGTTATAGCTGCGGATTTGAAAGCCTTACCTATTTCAACCGCATTTTTCTTAAAAAGAAAGGTTTATCACCCCGGGAATTCCGGAAAAAGCTTTAATTGGAGGGTAATTGCTCTACCGGGTTGATTTTTATCTTCACCAGTTCCTGTGACTGATTTGTCAATTTAACCTGATAATATGATCCATCGTTTCAGACTTGTCAGGAAATCCCTGGTTTCTTTACTGCTTATGGCAGCGACTGCCCGGTTCGTTTCAGCCCAAACGCATGCAACGGAAAAGCCTCCCAATGTCATACTGATCGTAGCGGATGACCTTGGCTACAGTGATCTTGCTTCTTACGGAAACAAATTCATTCATACGCCACATATCGACGGACTGGGAGAAAATGGAATCCGTTTCACGCAGGCCTATGTAACGGCGCCCATATGCGGTCCTTCACGTGAAGGACTTTTAACCGGACGATACCAGCAACGGTATGGCGATGAGTTTATGCCTTATGACCATTTAGATCCTGCCCTTCTGAAATATTTACGCAGCCACTATATCCGGATGAGAAAAACAATGCCCGGGATGAAAAACCTGCATCCTCATTTGTTTGTTGACCGCGAGCATTTCAATAACGGACTTCCGGCAACCGAGACTACCATCGCAGAACTGTTAAAACAGAAGGGATATACAACCGGGCTCGTGGGCAAATGGAACCTCGGAGTGGGAGAAGGTTATTTTCCGGATCAGCGCGGGTATGATTACAGCTATTATTTTGAAGGTGCGTTAACACGCTATGTAGACGACCCCGTAGATACAGTCCTTTATATCAACCAGCATCTTCCCTGGGCATTTTCGGAACCCGCTGCCTGGTCACGCCGGTACGGGTCCACGGCCATCCGCGAAGGGCGCAGGGAGGTAAAAGATACAGGCTATCTTACGTTTTCGCTTGCAGCCAAAGCCATTGAATTCATAGAAAAGCAGAAGAGCCATCCATTCTTTCTCACGCTCACTTTCAACGCACCCCATGATCCCTTCCAGGTTCCCAAAGCATATTTTGACCGCATAACAGGTGTTAAGGATACAGTTCAACGGGTCTATTTTGGGATGATCGAAGCGATGGATGATGCAGTCGGCCAGGTATTAAACAAACTCCGGGAAACGGGCGAAGACAAAAATACTTTTGTCATTTTTTTGAGTGACAATGGCGGCGCCACTTATACGAAGGCTACAACCAATGCGCCCCTGCGCGGTGGCAAGTGCACACATTTCGATGGCGGGCTCCAGGTTCCATTTTTCATCAAATACCCCGACGCGATCCGGGACAGTAAGGTTTATGCTGAGCCGGTGAGTTCACTGGATATTTTTGCTACCATTGCTGCAGTAACGGGTGCCGCCCTGCCGGCAGGAAGAGTGTACGACGGTGTTGATCTCGTGCCCTATGTGACGGGTATAAAAGCCGGCTATCCACATGATGTCTTCTATTGGAGAAACGGGTATTCCAGGGCTATACGGAAGGAAAACTGGAAGCTCTATTCCGATGAGAAAAGCGGCAGGATTTTTTTGTTTGACCTGGCTAAGGATCGTGAAGAAATGCACGACCTCTCATCGCTCTTCCCTGCCAAAGTGAAGGAGTTGAAAGAACAGTTAAAAGCCTGGGAAAACAGTGAGTTTATCAAACCCCGCTGGCGAAGCGGCGCGGATGTAACCATTGATGTGGATGGAGAACTCTTCTGGTTTCCTACATAAACAGATACAGAACCACATGGCCTGAAATAATTGGGTTAATTTAGAGTTACAACTTTTCATGTGTTAGATCTGCTGATCAGCAAAATACAGTTGGTCGATAAGTTTTCAAAAGAAGACATTGACCTGGTGGCGGAACATCTCACGGAAGACTTCATTGCGAAGGATGATCATTTTCTCCGGTTCGGGGAAATCAGCCGCCACCTGGCATTTATTGGAAAAGGGCTGGCGATGCATTACAGACTGCACGACGGTTTGGAGGTTCCTGTCGATTTCACGCCGGAGGGAGAATGGCTGGCTTATCTCAGTAGTTTTAGTCAGGGTACGCCTTCCGATATGGGCATTAAAGCCCTTGAAGACCTGCATATCCTCAGGTTATCGGCAACGAACATGCAAAAGCTTTTCGAGGCACAGCCGAAATTTATGGTGCTGAAAGACTTTTATACTGAAACCTCCTTTATGAGCTATGCCCGTCACGGCGCCGACCTGGCCATGCTAAGCGGCAAGCAACGCTATTACAAGTTCATGCAGGAAAAACCCCACCTGATCAACCGCATCCCCCAGTATTATATTGCTGCTTACCTCGGAATCAAGCCGCAGTCGCTGAGCCGGATCAGAAAAGAGGGATAGTCCTTTTCTTAACAAATGTGAACGAATCCCGGCTTTCGAGAGGGCAGCTTTGTGTCATCATGAACAATCTGATTATGACACACAAAGCAACACTACTCTGCCTCACACTGCTGACGATGAGCGGCTTCACTCTCCGTGCCCAGCAGGGACTCAGGGACCAGCGAATCAACGTGCTTTTTGGCCTTTCGCAGCCCCTGGTGGCGCATGGATTTAATATTGAGGTCAATTATATCCGGGACCGGTTTATAGCCGATTTTTCACAGGGCCTGGATCTTCGCTTCGAAGGAAATACATTACCTGCTGCCCTGCAGGAGCAGGATGTTGTTGTACATATGCCCTGGACGACGGGCTTTGGCATCGGGTACCGGTTTACTGACTGGATCAACCTGAGGATAGAGCCCAAATGGCACCGTTTTGAATTCTATTACCAGAATGGACAGGAAACAGCCTCTAATGAAATTGTTTC
>Ga0207645_10001967_pt1 | contig 16511 bp, 16 predicted proteins | sample KBSM53metaG_FD_184331 | JGI IMG/M metagenome (GOLD analysis project Ga0207645, IMG submission 184331) | Miscanthus rhizosphere microbial communities from Kellogg Biological Station, Michigan, USA - KBS M5-3 metaG (SPAdes) (version 2) | ecosystem: Host-associated > Plants > Roots > Rhizosphere >...
CGGGGATGTCGAGCCATCGCCGCAGTCCGCCGCGGTCGGCGCCTCCTGGCAGCGCGACATCGTGCCCGATGACGTGCTGCTGTTCCGCTATTCGGCGCTGACGTTCAACGGCCACCGCATCCACTACGACCGCAAGTACGTGACGGAGGTCGAGGGCTATCCGGGCCTGATCGTGCACGGCCCGCTGATCGCCACATTGCTGATGGACCTGGTACGGCGCAACGCGCCCGATGCCGACATTGCCACCTTCCGCTTCAAGGCCGTGCGGCCGACCTTCGACCTGAACCCGTTCCGCGTGAACGGGCAACTTCAAGACGACGGCAAGACCATCAAGCTGTGGGCCCAGGACCATGACGGCTGGCTCACGATGGATGCGGTCGCGACACTGCGGGGAGCCTGACATGCAACCGCTGAAGGGACTCACCGTCGTCACGCTCGAGCATGCGATCGCCGCGCCGTTCGCGACGCGCCAGCTCGCCGACCTCGGCGCCCGCGTCATCAAGATCGAGCGCCCCGGCACCGGCGACTTCGCGCGCGGCTACGACGCTCGCGTGCGCGGCCTGGCCTCGCACTTCGTCTGGACGAATCGCTCCAAGGAGAGCGTCACGCTCGACGTGAAACATCCCGAGGCCGCCAAGGTGCTCGAGCGCCTGGTGCTCGAGAAGGCCGATGTGGTGGTGCAGAACCTCGCGCCCGGCGCCGCGGCGCGCCTGGGCCTGGGCTACGACGTGCTGGCGGCGAAGAAGCCGGCCATCATCGTCTGCGACATCTCCGGCTACGGCGCCGACGGGCCGTACCGCGACAAGAAGGCCTACGACCTGCTGATCCAGAGCGAGGCGGGTTTCGTGTCGGTCACCGGTACGGCCGACGAGCCGTGCAAGGCCGGCCCGTCGATCGCCGACATCGCCGCCGGCATGTACGCCTACACCAGCATCCTCGCAGCACTTCTGCAGCGCGCGCAGACCGGGCGCGGACAGCACATCGACATCTCGATGCTGGAGTCGCTGGCGGAATGGACCAGCTATCCGCTGTACTACGCATTCGACGGTGCGCCACCGCCGCCACGCACCGGCGCAGCCCACGCCACCATCTACCCCTACGGCCCGTTCCCGACTGGCGCGGATCAGGGCAGCGTGATGCTGGGCCTGCAGAACGAGCGCGAGTGGGTCAACTTCTGCGACAAGGTCCTGCAACGCCCGGAGCTGGCGCGCGACCCGCGCTTCAGCGGCAACGCCAAGCGCGTGGCCGAGCGCACCGCGCTGCGCGAGCTCATCGTCGAGACCTTCGCGGCACTGACGGCACCGCAGGTCGTCGAGCGGCTGGAGGCGGCGCAGATCGCCAACGCGCGCGTCAACACGATGCACGAGGTGTGGGCGCACCCGCAGCTGAAGGCGCGCGACCGCTGGCGCGAGGTCGGCTCGCCGGCGGGGCCGCTGCCCGCGATGCTGCCGCCCGGCACGTGGAACGAAGGCCCGCGCATGGACCCGGTGCCCGCACTCGGCGAGCACACCGATGCCATCCTGCACGAGCTGGGCATCGATGCCGAAGGTGTCCGCACCTTGCGTGCGGCGGAGGCGATCTGATGAACCCGCGCACCTATCTGTTCGTCCCGGGCAATCGCCCGGAGCGCTTCGCCAAGGCGCTCGCCAGCGGCGCCGATGCGATCGTGCTCGACCTCGAGGACGCCGTCGCGCCCGCCGCGAAGGATGAAGCGCGCGAGGCCGTCGCGCGATGGGCGCGCGAAGCCGCCGAGGCCGAGCGTGCGCGCATCGTCGTGCGCATCAATGACGCCCAGACCAGCGCCATCGCCGACGACCTGCGGCTGCTTCGCGATGCCCGCATCACGGGCGTGATGCTGCCCAAGGCGGAATCCGCGGCGCAGGTGAACACCGTTCGTGCCGCCGTGCCGGGTGCACGCGTGCTCGCGCTGATCGAAAGCGCGTGCGGCGTTGCGAATGTGCAGCAGGTGGCCGGCACTGATGGCGTCGCCCGCCTGGTCTTCGGCACGCTCGACTACGCGCTCGACCTCGACCTGGACATCACCGACAGCGCCGAGGCACTGGTGCATGCCGCCAGCGTGCTCGCCATCGCTTCACGCGTCGCGGGGCTCGCGGCGCCGGTCGCTGGTGTCACGCCCCAGCTCGACGACGAGCAGCGCCTGCTGGCCGATCTGGCCTGGGCGCGCCGCCACGGCTTCGGCGCCAAGCTGTGCATCCATCCGCGCCAGGTCGCGCCCATTCACGCGGCCCTCGCGCCGAGTGAGCAGGCGGTCGACTGGGCCCGGCGTGTTCTGGCCGCCGAGGCTGCCTCACCCGGCGCCGCGCAACTCGACGGCCGAATGATCGACCGCCCGGTCGTGCTGCAGGCGCAACGCACCCTGCAGCGCGCCGGCGCCTGATTCCATCCCTCTTCATAAGGAACTCCACCATGTCCGCCACCATCATCGACTCCGCCATCTTCCAGGGCATCTTCTCCAGCGACGAGATGCGTCACGTGTGGTCCGACGAGAACCGCACGCAGAAGTACCTCGACATCGAATCCGCGCTGGCCAAGGTGCAGGGCCGCCTCGGCCTGATCCCGCAGGAAGCCGCCGACGAGATCGTCAGCCACTGCCAGCTCGACCAGATCGACATGGCCAAGCTGCGCCAGCAGACCGAGCGCATCGGTTATCCGATCCTCGGCGTGGTGTCGCAGCTCAACGCGCTGTGCCGCGACAAGCTCGGCGAGTACTGCCACTGGGGCGCGACCACGCAGGACATCACCGACACCGCGACGGTGCTGCAGATCCGCGAAGGCCTGGCGATCGTCGACCGCGAACTCGCGGCGATCTCGGCCGCGATGGCCAGGCACGCGAAGACACACCGCCTGACGCCGATGATCGGCCGCAGCAACCTGCAGCAGGCGATTCCCGTGACCTTCGGCTACAAGATGGCCGGGCTGCTCTCGGCCATCGAGCGCCATCGCGAGCGCCTCGCGCAGCTGAAGGAGCGCGTGCTGGTCGGCGAGTTCGCCGGCGCGGCGGGCACGCTGGCATCGCTGGACAAGGGGGCGATGGAAACCCAGGCCGGCCTGTGCGCCGAGCTCGGGCTGAAGCAGCCGCTGATCGCCTGGCACACGATCCGCGACAACATCGCAGAGGTCGGCACCGTGCTCGGCCTGATCGGCGGCACGCTCGGCAAGCTCAGCATGGACGTCAAGCTGATGATGCAGACCGAGGTCGGCGAGGTCTACGAGCCGTTCGCGCACGGCCGCGGCTCCTCGAGCACGATGCCGCAGAAGCGCAACCCGATCTCGAGCTGCTACATCCATGCGGCGATCTCGGTGGTGCGTCAGCACGCGGCCGCGCTGATGGACGCGATGGTCGCCGACCACGAGCGCTCGACCGGGCCGTGGGAAATCGAGTGGATCGTGCTGCCCGAGGCGTTCTGCCTGATGGCAGGGGCGATGAAGCAATCGCGCTTCGTGCTCGAAGGTCTGGAAGTCGATGCGAAGGCGATGCGCCGCAACATCGACATGACGCATGGCCTGGTGATGAGCGAGGCGGTCATGATGGGCCTGGGCCCCTACATCGGCCGCGAATACGCGCACGACCTCGTGTACGACATCTGCCGCGAGGCGGTGAAGCAGCAGCGGCCGCTGCTCGACCTGCTGGCCGAGCATCCCGAGATCAACAAGCACCTCGACCGGTCCGCGCTGGCCAGGCTTTGTGATCCTTCCAACTACCTCGGCCAGTCCGGGGTGATGGTCGACCGCGTGCTCGCCACGCTGCGCTGAAAAACCACCCTCGGCCGACAGCCGGCGCAGATCGGCACGGCCTTCCTTTGCCCATCTTTCTCAGGAGACAAGCCATGAAACCCGGCAAGCTCATCAAGCTGCTCTATGTCCAGGTCCTGATCGGCCTGGTGCTCGGCGTCACCGTGGGGCACTACTGGCCCGAATTCGGCGCCGCCCTCAAGCCGCTCGGCGACGCCTTCGTCAAGCTGGTGAAGATGATGATCGCGCCGATCGTCTTCTGCACCATCGTCAGCGGCATCACCTCGCTGAACGACACGCGCGAAATCGGCAAGACGCTCCTGAAGTCGATGGGCCTGTTCTATGCGCTCACGATCCTGGCGCTGCTGACCGGCCTTGCGGCGGTGTTCCTGCTGCAGCCCGGCGCGGGCATGCACATCGATCCGACGCATCTCGATGCGGCGATCGCCGCGAAGTATTCGAGCCAGGTGCCGCCGCGGGGCTTCACCGAATTCGCGATGCACATCATTCCCGGGTCGTTCTTCGGCGCCTTTGCCGAAGGCGAAGTGCTGCCGGTGCTGTTGCTGTCGGTGCTGTGCGGCTTCGGCCTCACCCGCATCGGCTCGGCCGGCCGCATCGTGCTCGACGGCATCGACGGCTTCGCGCACATGCTGTTCGCGGCATTCGGCTTCATCATGCGGCTTGCGCCGCTCGGCGCCTTCGGTGCGATGGCGTTCACGGTCGGTCGCTACGGCATCAAGTCGATCGGCTCGCTGGGCCTGCTGATCGGGACCTTCTACGTCGCTTGCACGTTCTTTGTCGTGGTCGTGCTCGGACTGCTGGCGCGCATGCACGGCTTCAAGCTGTGGCAGCTGCTGCGCTACATCCGCGAGGAATTGCTGGTCGTGCTCGGCACCTCGTCGAGCGAGCCGGTCTTGCCGCGGCTGCTGATGAAGCTGGAGCGGCTGGGCTGCAAGAAGGGCGTCGTCGGCCTGGTGCTGCCGACCGGCTACTCGTTCAACCTCGACGGCACGGCGATCTACCTGACGCTGGCGTCGATGTTCATCGCCCAGGCCTGCGACATCCACCTGTCGTGGACGCAGATCGCCGCCATGCTCGGGCTCATGCTGCTGACGTCGAAGGGCGCGGCCGGCGTCACCGGCAGCGGCTTCGTCGCGCTGGTGGCCACGCTGACGGTGATGCCCGACCTGCCTGTGGCCGGTGTCGCGCTCATCGTCGGCATCGACCGCTTCATGTCCGAGGCGCGCGCCCTGACGAGCACCATGAGCAATGCGGTGGCCTGCGTCGTCGTGTCGATCTGGGAGAACGCCTGTGACCGCGACGTCCTGACGCGGGAGCTGGCGCAGAACTATGTCAACACCGAGCTCGCGCTTGAAGAGGACGCAACGCTGTCGAGCAACCCATCCGTGGCAGCGATCTGACCGATTGCCCGGCGCGTCGCATGCGGCTATACGTGGGTTCCGTGCCGCGCTTGCCGCGGCATCATCCCGTCAGAAGGAGCTTGCGATGACCGACCTGCGCCACGTTCTGGATCAAATGCGCCTGGGCCACTGGAACGAGGCCCACAACCTGGTGCAGAGCGACGATTCGGAACTGGCGGCCTGGCTGCACGGCATCCTGCACATTCAGGAGGGCGATCTCGAGGACGCCGAGTATTGGTACGGCAAGGCGAACCGCAATTTCCGCAGTCGCGGCACCTTGGCCGAAGAGCTCGATCGGTTCGAGGCGGCATTGTCGGATTGAAAGGACGGACAACGCCGATGCGCTCGCGCTGGCGCGCGGTGTGTCGCTGGCGCGGGCCACGCCGGCATCCGAAGCCGGCGCGCCGGTCAGGCGATCGAGAGGCCCCGTGCCGCGCGCTGCAGCAACGCGCAGGTGGTATCGAGGTCGGGTCCGATGTGGCGGTCGATGCGCCGGATGAAGGGGCAGGTGAGCACCGCCAGCGCCTCGCCGTACGGTCCGAGGACAGGGATCGAGATGTCGACGACGCCGGAGGCCTGCAGGCTGTCGCCCTGCCAGCGGCCGAGCGCCCGCACCTGTTGAAGCGTGGCCTCGAGCTCGTCCTGGCTCAGCGGCACTTCGCCATCCACCGCATGGTGGGCGGCCAGCATCTCGGCGCGCCGCTGGTCGGTCTGGAACGCCAGCAGCACATGGCCGGAGCCGGTGTCGATCAGGCCGACGCGGGCCCCGAGGCGGATCGACAGGCCCCAATTGCCCGGGCTGTTGGCCTGCGCCACGACCGTGATGTTGCCGCGGTCGTATACCCCCATGTGACAGGACTGCTCGGCGGCCTTCGTGAAGCTGTCGATCAGCGGCTGGGCGCGCGCCACCAGCCGATCGATTGGCGGATGCCGGTTGCCGAGCACGAAGAGCTTGAGGCTGAGCGCGTAGCGATCGCCCTCCTGCGAGCGCGTGACGTAGTCGCGCCCCACCAGCCGCTCCAGCATCCGGTAGATCTCGCTCTGGCTGCGCCCCATCGCCTTGACGATCTCCCCGCGGGTCAGCCCCTGGGGCTGCTCGGCCAGCAGTTCCAGGATGTCCAGGCCCTTGTCCAGCGCAGGCGCGCGGTAGCGATCGTTGTCGTTGGTCACGTGGGAGGGGCCCGGGAGTGGATGTGGCAATCGGTGCGGTTGCGACCCCGTTGGGTGCCGCCGAGGGTAAATCATAGGACCGGGTCGCCCAGCTCCCGGATAAATTATTTGCTAATGAATACGTTGTTCATATTTGAATTGAAGCCGATCGACGGCGAACCAGCATGACCGCCCGCATCGACGCCCACCAGCACTTCTGGCGTCTCGCCCGTGGCGACTACGCCTGGCTGCGCCCGGACGTGGCGTCGCTGCAGCCGATCTACCGCGATTTCCTGCCCGACGATCTGCTCCCCGCCATGCAGCGGCACGGCGTCGTTCAGACCATGCTGATCCAGGCCGCGGCGAGCGAGGCGGAAACCGACTTCCTGCTCGAACTCGCCGGTGCGCACGACTGGATCGGCGGCGTCGTCGGCTGGGTCGACCTGAGTCGGCGCGACGCGATCGACGTGCTGCAGCGCTGGTCGCGCGATCCCAAGTTCAAGGGCGTGCGGCCGATGCTGCAGGACCTGCCGGACGCCGACTGGATCGCGCGCATGCCGCACCCGGATGCAGTGCAGGCGCTCCTGGATCTCGGGCTGCGCTTCGACGCGCTCGTCAAGCCGGCGCAGCTCGCGCCCTTGCTCGAGTTCGTGCGCCGCCATCCGGGCTTGCCGGTGGTCGTCGACCATGCGGCGAAGCCGCCACTGAGCGCCGGCTGGGAGGCCCACGCGGCCGTGCGCTGGGGCCACGACCTGGCCGCGCTCGCCGCGCAGCCACAGGTGATGTGCAAGTTGTCGGGGCTGTTGACCGAGGCCGCCGCGTCGCAGATCCAGTCGCTGCCCGCTGCGATCGATGCCGCCCGCCCGGTCTGGGACCGCCTGCTCGCATGGTTCGGCCCGCAGCGCTTGATGTGGGGCAGCGACTGGCCGGTGCTGACGCTGGCCGCAGACGTCGATCGCTGGGTCGCGGTGTGCGACACGCTGATCGGCGAACTGCCGCCGGCCGAGCGGGCCTTCCTCTGGCACGACAACGCGAGCCGCTTCTATGCGCTCGCGCCTTGACATCAGCTCGCCGACGCCATGACCTCCGTGCACCCGCCCCCGCTGATCTCGATCCGAGGCCTCTCGAAGTCGTTCGCCGGCGTGCGCGCGCTCGAGAACTGCCAGTTCGAGCTGCTGCCGGGCGAGGTGCACGCATTGATGGGCGAGAACGGCGCCGGCAAATCCACGCTGATGAAGGTGCTGGCCGGCGTCTACCAGCGCGACGCCGGCGAGATCCTGCTCGACGGTCGCGCGATCGAGATCGACAGCCCGCGCGCGGCGCAGGCGCACGGCATCGGCATCGTGCACCAGGAGCTGCACCTGATGAGCCACCTGAGCGCCGCGCAGAACATCTTCATCGGACGCGAACCGCGCCGCGGCCTCGGACTGTTCCTCGACGACGACGCACTTGACGCTCGGGCGCGCCGCATCTTCGAGCGCATGAACCTGGCGCTCGATCCGCGCACGCCGGTCGGCACCCTGACGGTCGCGCGCCAGCAGATGGTCGAGATCGCGAAGGCGCTGTCGTTCGACTCGCGCGTGCTGATCATGGATGAGCCGACCGCGGCGCTGAACAACGAAGAGGTCGCCGACCTGTTCCGCATCATCCGGCAGCTGAAGGCGCAGGGCGTGGGCATCGTCTACATCTCGCACAAGATGGACGAGCTGCAGCAAATCGCCGACCGCGTCACCGTGATGCGGGACGGCAAGACCATCGCGACGCTGCCGATGGCCGGCACCAGCGTCGAGCAGATCATCGGCATGATGGTCGGGCGCGAGCTCGCCGCGATGACCAATGAGGCGCCCGACACCTCGCGCAACGAGGTCGTGCTCGAGGTCCGCGGGCTGAACCGCGGCAAGGCCATCCGCGACGTGAACTTCACGCTGCGCAAAGGCGAGATCCTGGGCTTCGCCGGTCTGATGGGCGCCGGCCGCACCGAGGTCGCGCGCGCGGTCTTCGGCGCCGACCGCGTCGATTCGGGCGAGATCCGCGTGCGCGGCGCGACTGTGGCGATCGGGTCACCGGCCGATGCGGTCGCGCACGGCATCGGCTATCTCTCCGAAGACCGCAAGCATTTCGGCCTGGCCACCGGGCTCGACGTCGAGACCAACATCGCGCTGGCGAGCATGCGGCGCTTCCTGAGGTTCGGCGGACTCGTCGATGCGGCCGCGACGCGCGCCACGGCCGAACGCTTCGTGCGCCAACTGCAGATCAAGACGCCGTCGGTCGAGCAGCAGGTGGTGCGGCTGTCGGGCGGCAACCAGCAGAAGATCGTGATCTCGAAATGGCTGCTGCGCGACTGCGACATCCTGTTCTTCGACGAGCCCACGCGCGGCATCGACGTCGGCGCGAAGGCCGAGATCTACAAGCTGCTGAACGCATTGGTCGCCCAAGGCAAGGCCATCGTGATGATCTCGTCGGAGCTGTCCGAGGTGCTGGCGCTGAGCCATCGCATCGTCGTGATGTGCGAGGGCCGGATCACCGGCGAGCTGCGCGGCGCCGACGCCACGCAGGAGAACATCATGCAGCTCGCCACCCAACGTGAATCCATGAGCCCGGCGTGACGTGGGCCCTCGCATCGTGAACCGCACCATGACCGAACAAGCATCCCTGGCCCGGCCGAGCCCGCTCGCCGCGCTGAAGCACACCCTCGTGAAGCCGGCGACGCGTCAGAAGGCGATGGCCTTCGCGAGCCTGCTGGTGCTGATGACGTTCTTCAGCCTCGCGTCGCCCAACTTCCTTCAGACCGGCAACCTGGTCAGCATCCTGCAGTCCACCGCCGTCAACGGCGTGCTCGCGATCGCCTGCACCTTCGTGATCATCACCGCCGGCATCGACCTGTCGGTCGGCACGATGATGACCTTCTGCTCGGTGATGGCCGGCGTGGTGCTGACGTACTGGGGCATGCCGCTGCCGCTGGGCATCGTCGCGGCGATCTTCTTCGGCGCGCTCTGCGGCTTCACGAACGGCGTGCTGATCGCGAAGCTGAAGATCCCGCCGTTCATCGCGACGCTCGGCATGATGATGCTGCTCAAGGGCTTGTCGCTGGTGATCTCGGGCACCAAGCCGATCTACTTCAACGACACGCCGGACTTCCCGGTGATCTCGCAGGAGTCGCTGATCGGCTACTTCATCCCCGCGCTGCCGATCCCGAACGCGGTGCTGATCATGTTCGTGATCGCGGTGCTCGCCAGCATCGTGCTGAACAAGACCCTGGTGGGCCGCTACACCTTCGCGCTCGGCAGCAACGAGGAGGCGGTGCGCCTGTCGGGCGTCAACGTGGCGTTCTGGAAGATCGTCGTGTACTCGATCAGCGGCGCCATCTGCGGTGTCGCGGGCTTGCTGATCGCATCCAGGCTGAACTCGGCGCAGCCGGCGCTCGGGCAAGGCTACGAGCTCGACGCGATCGCCGCGGTCGTGATCGGTGGCACCTCGCTGTCGGGCGGCACCGGCACGATCCTCGGCACCATCATCGGCGCGTTCATCATGAGCGTGCTGACCAACGGGCTGCGGATCATGTCGGTCGCGCAGGAGTGGCAGACGGTGCTCACCGGTCTGATCATCATCCTCGCCGTCTACACCGACATCCTGCGCCGCGGCAAGGCCGCCTGAACACTTCAACAGAACCGCAGCCGGACGGATTCCGGAACAACTGAAACTGGAGACATCCCATGATCCAACGACGACTGCTGAACATCGCGCTGGCCGCGAGCGCGCTTTGTGCGATGGTGCCGTCCGCATCGGCCCAGCAGATCTACATTCCGCTGATCTCCAAGGGCTTCCAGCACCAGTTCTGGCAGGCCGTGAAATCCGGCGCCGACCAGGCCGCCAAGGACTACAAGGTCACGGTCACCTTCGAAGGCCCCGAGACCGAGGCGATGGTCGACAAGCAGATCGACATGCTCGCCGCGGCGCTGGCCAAGAACCCGAAGGCGATCGGCTTCGCGGCACTCGACAGCCAGGCCGCGACGCCGCTGCTGAAGAAGGCCGCGGCGGCGAAGATCCCGGTGATCGCGTTCGATTCGGGCGTCGACAGCGACATCCCGGTGACGACCACCACCACCGACAACAAGGCGGCCGCCGCGCTCGCGGCCGACAAGCTCGCCGCGCTGATCGGCGATGCGGGCGAGGTCGCGGTCGTGGCCCACGACCAGACCAGCCGCACCGGCATGGACCGGCGTGATGGCTTCGTCGACCGGATGAAGGCCGCCCACCCGAACATCAAGGTCGTCAGCGTGCAGTACGGCGGCGGTGACCAGCTGAAATCGACCGAGGTGACCAAGTCGATCCTGCAGGCCTACCCGAACCTCAAGGGCATGTTCGGCGCCAACGAGGGCTCGGTGCTCGGCGTGGCCAACGGCGTGCGCGAGATGAAGCGCAAGATCGTCATCATCGGCTACGACTCGGGCAAGCAGCAGAAGGACGCGATCCGCGACGGCACCATCGCCGGCTCGATCACGCAGAACCCGGTCGGCATCGGCTACAAGACCGTCGAGGCGGCGGTGAAGGCACTGAAGGGCGAGAAGCTGCCGAAGATCATCGACACCGGCTTCTACTACTACGACAAGAGCAACATGACCGATCCGAAGATCGCCGCGGTGCTCTACGACTGATCGAGCGCCATGACGGTCATCCGATCCCTGCGCGTGCTGGACGTGCGCTTTCCGACCTCGGCAAGCCTGGACGGCTCCGACGCGATGAACGCCGACCCGGACTACTCCGCGGCCTACGTCGTGCTGGAGACCGACCAGCCCGGGCTGGAAGGCCACGGTCTGACCTTCACGATCGGGCGCGGCAACGAGGTCTGCTGCGCGGCGATTCATGCGATGCGCCACCTCGTCGTCGGCCTCGACCTGGCCTGGATCGCCGCAGACATGGGGCGCTTCTGGCGCCACATGACCTCCGACAGCCAGCTGCGCTGGATCGGCCCCGACAAGGGCGCGATGCACCTGGCGACCGGGGCGCTCGTCAATGCGGTGTGGGACCTGTGGGCCAAGTCCGAAGGCAAGCCGGTCTGGCAACTCGTGGCCGACATGAGCCCCGAGGAACTGGTGCGCTGCATCGACTTCCGCTACATCACCGACTGCATCACGCCCGCCGAGGCGCTCGCGCTGCTGCTTGAGAAGGCGCAGGGCAAGGCGCAGCGCGTGGCCGATTTGCAGGCGCACGGCTACCCCTGCTACACCACCTCCGCCGGCTGGCTCGGCTACGACGATGCGAAGCTGCGCCGGCTCGCGCAAGCCGCGGTCGATGCCGGCTTCTCGCACGTCAAGCTGAAGGTCGGCCGTGACCTCGCCGACGACGTTCGCCGCCTGCGCATCGCCCGCGAGGTACTGGGCCCGGACCGCCAGTTGATGATCGACGCCAACCAGGTGTGGGACGTCGACCAGGCCATCGAGTGGCTCGGCCAGCTGGCATTCGCCAAGCCCTGGTTCATCGAGGAGCCGACCAGCCCCGACGACATCGAAGGCCACCGGCGCATCCGCGAGGCCGTGAAGGGCTCGATGCAGGTCGCCACCGGCGAGATGTGCCAGAACCGCATCGTCTTCAAGCAGCTGATCATGCGCGGCGCGATCGACGTGGTGCAGATCGACGCATGCCGCCTCGGCGGTGTCAACGAGGTGCTGGCGGTGATGCTGATGGCGGCCAGGCACGGCTTGAAGGTCTGCCCGCATGCCGGCGGCGTCGGCCTGTGCGAGTACGTGCAGCACCTGTCGATGATCGACTACCTGTGCATCGCGGGCACGAAGGAGGGCCGCGTGATCGAGTATGTCGACCACCTGCACGAGCACTTCGTCGACCCCTGCGTGATCCGCGGCGCGGCCTACATGCCGCCGCGCCGGCCGGGCTACTCGATCGAGATGAAGCCGGCAACGCTCGCGCAGTACACGTATCAGGGTTGAGGAGTCACTGCATGGACCTGCACCTCAAAGACAAGATCGTCATCGTCACCGGCGGCGGTGCCGGCATCGGCGGCGCGATCAGCCTGCAGCTGGCGCGCGAAGGCGCGGTGCCGGTGATCCTCGGCCGCAGCCCGCTGAAGCCGGCGTTCGTCGAGACCTTGACGGCGCTGTGCCCGCGCTTCGGCTTCTTCCAGCTCGATCTCGAAGACGAACCGGCGTGTGCCGACGCGGTGGCCCGCACGATCGCGCAGTTCGGCGGCATCGACGCGCTGGTCAACAACGCCGGCGTCAACGACAGCGTCGGCCTCGAAGCCGGCCGCGCCGCGTTCGTGCGCTCGCTCGAAGCCAACCTGATCCACTGCTACGTGATGGCTCACCTGTGCGTCGAGCAGCTCAAGGCGCGGCGTGGCGCGATCGTCAACATCTCGTCGAAGACCGCGCTCACCGGCCAGGGCGGCACCAGCGGCTATGTGGCCGCGAAAGCCGGGCAGCTCGGGTTGACGCGCGAATGGGCGGCCGCGCTCGCGCCGCACGGCGTGCGCGTCAATGCGGTGCTGCCGGCCGAGGTCATGACGCCGCTCTATGAAGCGTGGCTGCAGACCCGGCCCGACCCGGCCGGCGCGTTGGCCGACATCACCGCGCGCATCCCGCTCGGGCAGCGCATGACGACCGATCAGGAGATCGCCGACATGGTGGTCTTCCTGCTGTCCGATCGCTCGTCGCACACCACCGGGCAGTGGCTGCATCCCGACGGCGGCTACGTGCATCTGGATCGCGCGCTGCCCTCGAGCCGCTGACCCGAGACGACGGAAGCACGCCATGCGCCAATGCCTGATGCTCGACCTTCGCGACGACCCCGCGCTGATCGCCGAGTACGAAGCGCGGCACCGCGCGATCTGGCCGGAGGTCGCGGCGCACCTGCGCGCGCACGGCGTGATCGGCATGCAGATCTACCGCCTCGGCACGCGTCTGTGCATGGTCATGGACACCGACGATGCGGTCTTCGATGCCGATCGAATGGCCCATGCCGCGGCCACCGACGCGCGACTGATCGACTGGGAGGAACAGATGTGGCGCTACCAAGTCCCCACACCCTGGACGCCTGCGGGCGCCAAGTGGGTCGTCGCCGAACCGATCTTCGATCTGGCACTGCAGCCCTGATGCCGCTGCTGCCCTAACCCATTGCGCAACACCGGATCCGCGTCCGGCCACGAGGCCGGCGGAGGCGCAGCTTTGTCCGGAACCACCCACCACAAACAGGAGACATCCCGCATGAAACAACCCACCCTCAAGCGCATCGCCCTCGCGATCGCGGCGACCGGCGTCGCCGCATCGTCGGCCTGGGCGCAGTCGTCGGTCACGGTCTACGGTCGCGTCGTCGGCGGCGCCGAGTACGTCGACAAGATCGCCGACGCCACCACCGGCGAGACCCATTCGCTGAAGCGCGCCGCCGACAACCAGTGGGGCACCAGCATGCTGGGCTTCAAGGGCTCGGAGGATCTGGGCGACGGCCTGAGGGCGAACTTCCTGCTCGAGAGCGGCTTCGGCCTGAAGGGCGGCACGACGAACGGCAGCGCCTTCTGGAATCGGCGCGCCTACGTGGGTCTGTCCGACCCGAAGTGGGGCAGCTTTCGCGTCGGCAAGAACCTGCTGATCAGCAACGACGTCTGGTTCCTCGACCCGACCGGTCAGCAATTCATCGGCAGCGCGACGCTGGTGCGTGGCCGCAGCTGGCAAGGCGCGAACAACGTGTTCGAGTACTCGACGCCCGACCTCGGCGGCTTCGCCGCGACGGCGCAGATCGGCCTCGGCGAGCAGGCCGGTTCGAGCAAGAGCCTGAGCAGCGCCGGCGTGTCGCTCAGCTACGTGAACCGGGACCTGGAACTGCGCGCGATCTATTCGCAGCGCTACGACGCGGCCGCCGCGTACAGCGATGTCTACTCGTTCTCGAAGGAAGGCATCGTCGGCGGCACCTACCGCGTCGGCCCGGCCAAGGTGTTCGCGGCCTACGACTACATCACGGCGCCCGATGCGGCGCTCACCGCACCGTCGAAGGTCAGGCACGGCTGGCTCGGCGTGCGCTACGACATCTCGACCTTGCAGCTCGTCGGCGCCGTCTACCACGTGAACACCGATCGCGTCGACGGCAAGGCGACGCTGCTGATGCTGGGTGCCGACTACTACCTGTCGAAGCGCACCTTCCTGTATGCATCGCTCGGCGGCGTCAACAACTCCGGCACCGGCAACTTCGCGGCCGACGTGACCGTCGGCGGCCCGGGCGTCGGTGCCTCGCAGAAGGCGGTCTACGTCGGCATGGGACACAGCTTCTGAGGTGCAGAGGCGCGGGCGGCGTCGCGACGCTGCCCGTCCTGCGGCTGCTCTTTCTCGCGTCGACTTCAGCATCGACGCCGGCGCGACGGGCTGGTAGCGTTCGGGCACGCAATCCGACCCGCGGAGACGACCTCGTCGATCCGCCATGCGGGACTGCGCCCTTGCGACCCCACGGAGAACCGAATGAGCCCTGACTTCATCGCGACCTGGACCCCTCGCGCGCTGGCGGCGCTGCGCATCGTCACTGCCTTCCTGTTCCTGCAGCACGGGACGGCCAAGCTGCTGCACGTGCCGCACGTCGCCATGTTCGACGCGCTTCCGCCGCTGTCGCTGTTCGGCTTCGCCGGCATGCTCGAAATCGTCGGCGGTGTGCTCGTGCTGCTCGGCTGGTTCACCCGCCCTGCGGCATTCGTGCTGTCGGGCGAGATGGCCGTGGCGTATTTCATGGCCCATGCGCCGCAGGGCCATGTGCTGACGCCGATGTTGAACGAAGGCGAGTCGGCGGTTCTGTTCTGCTTTGTCTTCCTGCTGCTGTCGGTGGCGGGTCCGGGGGCTTGGAGCCTTTCCAGGCCCCGCGCCTGATACCGCCCAGGCGCGCGACCCGTATCGCGGCGATCTACGCAGAGCGTCGGACCACGAGCGTGTGCGCAAGCGTGACCGACGGCGGCATTTCGCCCGCGATGCGCCGCAGCAGCAGCCGCATCGCGTGCTCGCCGAGTTCGCGGCGCGGCTGGGCGATGGTCGTCAGTGTCGGCTCGAAGATGCTCGCCAGAGGCACGTCGTCGAAGCCGACCACCGCCAGATCGCCGGGCACCTGCCGTCCCGACGCGAGCGTCGCCTTGATCGCGCCGATCGCCAGCGTGTCGGCCACTGCGAACACCGCGGTCGGCGGCTGCTCGAGGGCCAGCAGCCGCCGCGCGGCCAGTTCGCCCAGCGGGTAATCAATGCCGCCGACGATCTGGATGTATTCGGGCCGCTCCTGCAGCCCGGCTTCGCGCAGGGCATCGCGATAGCCGTCGCGGCGCTGCTGCGCGTAGAGATAGCGTTCGTCGCTGTTGATCAGCGCGATGCGGCGGTGCCCTTTCGCGAGCAGGTACAGAACGGCATCTTTCGCGGCGAGCCGGTGGTCGATGCTGACATGCGGGATCTGCTCGTCCGGCACGAACTCCGAACATGCCACCCATGCCAGTGAGCGGACCTCCTCGCTGACCATCTGCTGCGTCGTGTACGGGTCCATGCACACCACCCCGTCGTAGAAGTGGCGGTTCAGCATCTGGGCGACCATCCGCTCGCGCGCCTCGCTGAGCCCGGTGTCGCAAAGCAGCAGTTCGTAATCGTTCTCGCGGGCGGCGGCGCCGAGGCCGCGCACGATCTCGGCGTAGTAGGGGTTGGCGAAGTCAGGCACGAGCGCCAGCACCATGCGCGTCCGGGCGGTGCGCAGCGAGCGCGCCGCGACCGTCACGCGGTAGTTCAGCGAGCGCATCGCCGCTTCGACCCGTTCGCGAGTCTCTTCGCGCACGGAAGGGTGGCCGTTCAGGACGCGCGACACCGTCGCCGTGGACACCCCGGCCGCCCGCGCGACATCGACCACTGCAACCATGAAACGACCCTGTAACAAAGCATGTAATGCTAGCGCAAATTTCGACGTATCGCGCGCAAATCTCGGGGTTTTCACGAGTGTGACTCGAAATGCAATGGATTACATTGCAACGCACCATGAGTCTCGCGGTACGTTTCAATGGGGTGGTCAAGGCGTTCGGTCCGGTCCGGGTACTGAACGGGGTCAGCTTCGACCTGACGCCCGGTCACGTGGTCGGCCTGCTCGGCGAGAACGGTGCCGGCAAGTCCACGCTGATGAAGATCCTCGCGGGCTACGAGCAGCCCACCGAAGGCGGCGTGGAGATCGACGGCC
>Ga0207645_10001969_pt1 | contig 16509 bp, 14 predicted proteins | sample KBSM53metaG_FD_184331 | JGI IMG/M metagenome (GOLD analysis project Ga0207645, IMG submission 184331) | Miscanthus rhizosphere microbial communities from Kellogg Biological Station, Michigan, USA - KBS M5-3 metaG (SPAdes) (version 2) | ecosystem: Host-associated > Plants > Roots > Rhizosphere >...
CTTTCGGGACGGTCGCGATCCCTCACTTCGCTCGGGATGACACGCCTTTTCCCGTCGCCGTCGCCCGTCCCCTGCCGCCTGCCGCCTGCCGCCTGTTACCGCTTCTCCCTGAAGAACTCGGCCAAAACCGCCCCGCACTCTTCCGCCAGAACGCCCCCCACAACCTCCGGACGGTGATTCAGTCGCGGATGCCTCACCACGTCGCCGACCGAGCCCGCCATGCCAGCTTTGTCGTCCCACGCCCCGAACACGAGGCGGCCCAGGCGCGACAACACGATCGCGCCGGCGCACATCGCGCATGGCTCGAGAGTCACCACGAGCGTGCAGTCATCGAGGCGCCAGCGGCCGAGGAGCCGTGATGCGTCGCGGATCGCGAGGAGCTCGGCGTGCGCCGTGGAATCCTGGTCACGAACGGTGCGATTGCTCGCACGCGTGAGAACGGCGCCGTCGTGGATGACGACGGCGCCGACTGGCACGTCGCCGGCCGCGGCTGCGTCGGCCGCGGCGGCGAGTGCCTCACGCATCCATGTCTGTTCGCTCAATCGATCAACGAGCTGCGACGGCTGGCTCTTCGTGCGAGACCTCGGCCTTCGAGAACATGATCTCGCCGTCGGGACCTTCGGTGGCCACGATGTGGTCTCCCTCGTGGAATCGCCCACCGAGAATCGCGAGCGACAGCGGGTTCTGAATCAGTCGCTGAATTGCCCGCTTGAGCGGACGGGCCCCGTACGTGGGATCGTACCCCTCCGACGTCAGCGCATGCTTCGCTTCGGGCGTCAGCTCCAGCGTGATCTTGCGCTCCGCGAGCAGCTGCCGCAGTCGAGTAAGCTGAAGCTCCACGATGTCCTCGAGCTGTGCCTTGCTGAGTGGCCGGAAGACGACGATGTCATCGACGCGGTTCAGAAACTCGGGACGGAAGCTGTGGCGCAACACGCCGAGCACCGCCGTCTCGACTTCGGCCCAGTCCGCCGTTCCGCGCTCGAGGATGATCTGGCTCCCGGCGTTCGACGTCATGATGATGACCGTGTTCCGGAAGTCGACCGTCCTGCCCTGCGAGTCCGTCAGCCGCCCGTCGTCGAGGATCTGGAGGAGAATGTTGAAGACATCGGGATGGGCTTTCTCGATCTCGTCGAACAGGATCACGGAGTACGGCCGCCGCCTAACGGCTTCCGTGAGCTGACCGCCCTCCTCGAAGCCGACGTAGCCCGGCGGCGCGCCGATGAGCCGCGCGACGGCGTGCTTCTCCATGTACTCCGACATGTCGATGCGCACCATGGCGTGCTCGTCGTCGAACAGGAACTCGGCGAGCGCGCGAGCCGTTTCCGTCTTCCCCACGCCCGTCGGACCGAGGAAGATGAACGACCCGATCGGGCGGTTGGGATCCTGCAGGCCGGCGCGCGAGCGCCGCACGGCGTTCGCCACCGCCTCCACGGCCTCGCGCTGACCGATCACGCGGTGTGCAAGCTCGTCCTCGAGCTTCGTCAGGCGCTCGCGCTCACTCTCCAGCATCCGCGTGATCGGGATGCCGGTCCAGCGTGACACGACCTCCGCGATGTCCTCGGCCGTCACTTCCTCCTTCAGGAACTGCGGGCGTCCAGCGGCGCTGGCTAACTGCTGCTCGGCGTCGCGCATCTGCTGCTCGAGCTGCGGAATCTTGCCGTAGGTGATCTCGGCAGCCTTGCCCAGGTCACCGCGACGCGTCGCCTGGTCCGCCTCGATGCGGGCCTGCTCGATCTCCTGCTTGATTCGACCGACGGCGCCTAACGTCTCCTTCTCGCGCTGCCACTGCGCCTTCATGCCGGCGGACTTTTCCTTGAGCTCGGCGAGCTCGCGCTCCAGGTTCTCGCGACGCTCGACTGAGGCCGGGTCCTTCTCCTTTTGCAGCGCCTGACGCTCGATCTCGAGCTGCACGATGCGCCGTTCCACTTCGTCGATCTCCTGCGGCATCGAGTCGATCTCGATGCGGAGGCGCGAGGCGGCTTCGTCGACGAGGTCGATGGCTTTGTCCGGCAGGAACCGGTCACCGATGTAGCGGTTGGACAACGTGGCGGCAGCGACGACCGCGCCGTCCGTGATGCGCACGCCGTGATGCGCCTCGTACCGCTCCTTCAGGCCGCGCAGGATGGCGATCGTGTTCTCGACCGTCGGCTCGCCGACGAACACCGGCTGGAACCGGCGCTCGAGCGCGGCGTCCTTTTCGATGTATTTCCGGTACTCGTCGAGCGTCGTGGCGCCGACAACGCGCAACTCACCGCGCGCGAGCATGGGCTTCAGCATGTTGCCGGCGTCCATCGAGCCCTCGGCCTTCCCTGCCCCGACGAGGGTATGCAGCTCGTCGATGAACACGACGAACGCGCCCTGGCTGTCGGTGATTTCCTTCAGGACCGCCTTGAGTCGCTCCTCGAACTCGCCGCGAAACTTCGCGCCGGCGATGAGGGCCCCGAGGTCGAGCGCGATGAGTCGCTTGTCGCGCAGGCTCTCCGGCACGTCGCCATTCACGATGCGCTGGGCGAGACCCTCGGCGATCGCGGTCTTGCCGACGCCCGGCTCGCCGATGAGCACCGGATTGTTCTTGGTCCGCCGCGACAGCACCTGCATAACGCGGCGAATCTCCTCATCGCGGCCGATGACGGGATCGAGCTTCCCCTTTCGCGCCGCCTCCGTGAGGTCCCGCGTATAGCGCTGGAGCGCCTGATACTGGTTTTCGGGCGTCTGGTCGGTAACGCGATGGGTACCGCGGACGGCCTGCAGCGCCTCGAGCAAGGCGTCGCGCGTCGCGCCCAGGCCAGACAGCAACGTGCGGCTCTCGGCGCCCTTCGTGTCGGCCAGAGCGAGCAGGAGATGCTCGGTCGAGATGTACTCGTCGCCAAGCTTCTTCGCTTCGTCCTCGGCCTTGTCGAGGATCTGGTTCATCTCCCGCGACATCGACGGCTGGGCGCCGCTCTGTTTCGGGAAACGGCCCATCTCGCGGTCGACCTGCTCCCGCAGCTGGGTGACGTTGACCCCAAGCTTCTGAAGGATGGGGACGACGATACCCTCATCCTGGGTCAGCAGTGCCGAAAGCAGGTGAAGGTCATACACGAGCGGATTGCCCGCACGACGCGCGAGCGCGATGGCTTCGTTGAGCGCCTCGGCGGATTTTACGGTCAGGCGGTCGGCGTTGATCATCTCTGTCCAGGACTGGAGACTGGGGACAGGGGACTTGGGCCTTCGGGGCTGGTCGCGTGTCCCTCAAGTAGCTCGGTTCACCGGGCAACTGCAATGCCGACCGCGGTGCGCCAGAACGGCGTACCGCGGCTCCGGCGCTCGCGGCAGTGTCAGCGCTGTTGTGCCCCTGCGGCAGCGAGTCGGCGCATCGCCGACCCGGCCTCGTCGGTGAGCCGGACGATCGCTCGCGCTGCTGCGGTCGATAGCCCTGCGATGACGGCGTCGATGCTCCGGGTCTGCGCGATCGGCTCCATCTCCTCGGCAGCGCCCGACCAGACGACGGAATCGTCGGCGACGCGAACCAGCTGAGCCACGAGCGACACCGAGGTGGTCACCGAATTCGGGGCATCGACCTCATCGAATTCGCGAACCGTCGCCCGCCATTCGTACTGCTCCCGCGTGACTGCGGATGGCGGGTAGACGACGCGGCCCGACGTGAGTGACCGCTCACGCACGATCCCTTCCGTGATCGATCCCAACATCTCGCCGAGCGGGATCGCCCATTCACGGTATGGGTACGCCCCGTAGGCCGACGATCCGACGCGATACACGAGCGAACCCGTGGCGTAGATTCCCGGCGTGTCGTAGCGGGCGATCGCGATCGAGCCGGTGAGCGGTGGCGCGCCGGTCGGTCGCCCCAAGGCAGCCACGGAGTCCGGCACCGAGAGCCGATAGAATTGGCGCGGCGGCAGCGTGCCGCGAAAACAGCCGCTGGCCGCGACCGCCACCGCGCACGCCACCGCGGCCGCCCGCCTTCGGCGCGAGCTCGGCTGCCTAACGAATCCCGAGTCAGTCACGGATCGGTGGCCCTGACGGTTTCGCGGGCATCGCACGCTTCTGCAGCAGGCTGGCCGGGTCGCGCTCCAGTCGCGCGGACAGCTTCGCGAAGTTCTCGGATGCGGAATTGAGGTTTCGCACCAGCTGGTTGACGCCGCCTCCCTGATCGAGCGCATCGCGTAACTCCACGACCAGCGAACGTGTCTCGCGCAGTGTCTCCAGTGCTTCCCGCTGCGTGCCGCTCAGTTGCGGACCGGCCTGTGCCACCGCGGTATCGATGGTGCCGACCAGTCGCTCCGAACGGGTGAGGAGTGTCGCGAGCTGGCGCGATGCGTCGTCGAGCCGGGCGAGCAGGCGTTCGGAGCCAGAGGTTGCCCCGCGCACGAGCGTGTCGGCACGCGCGAGCGTCGTATCGAGGCGCGCGAGCGGATTCGCCTGCGCCAGGCGATCGAGCGTCGCGAAGGCACTGTCTGCTCGGTCGAGCGAGGAGGCGAGCCGGCGCATGGCATCCTGCACACTCAGGTTATCCTCGCTCGGGATCATGGCCCCCTCGGCGAGCAACGCGCCGCCTTCGCCTGCGGGGTCGAGGGCGAGATACGGCTGTCCGAGCAACCCAAGCTGGGTGATGCTGGCGCGTGTGTCGGTGCGCACCGGCGTGTTCCGGCGCACGCGCAGCCGAACGCGAATCGTGTTAGGCGGCGCCGAATCTATCTCGAGCGAGGTGACCGACCCTACGCGCACCCCGCCGTAGCGTACCTCGTCGCCGACGTTGAGTCCGGCGACGTTCTGAAACGCGGTCTGGTATTCGTGCTGCCGATCGAGAAAGAACGGGCGCCGTGCGAACAGGAGGATCCCGATGAACGCGATCGTCCCGACGCCGATCAACACGGCGACACGGCTGCGCTCCGCGCGTCGGCTCACGTCGCCTCCGTCACGCCGCACCTCGACGGTCGACGAACCGGCGGACGGCTTCGTGCCGGCTGTTGAGCAGGTCGTCGAGACTGCCCTGCTCGACGATGCGGCCGTTGGCGAGCACCGATACCGCGCTCGGCCAGTGAAACGCGTAGCGCACTTCCTGCGAGCAGATCAGGATCCCACAGCGATAGCGCTCGTGAAGCGTTTGCATGGTTTCGTCCAACTCGGCCGCGGCGTGCGGGTCGAGCCCGTTGCCCGGTTCGTCGACGAGCAGCACCGCCGGCTCGAGCACGAGCGCGCGCGCCAGCGCCGCGCGTCGGCGGTCGAGTCGAGTGAGCTTGTCAGGCGTACGCTCCAGATCACCGGAGACCCCGACATCGTGGAGCAACCCGGTGGCCGTCGCCCGCGCCTGGTCAGCGCCGACTGTCGTGTGCTCCGCCAGGGGAAGCGTGACGTTCTCGAGCAGCGTGAGACGTGACACGAGCGCCGAGCTGTCGAACACGACACCGACGCGGCGGCGCACCTGTCGGAGCTGATCCTCTGTCGCGTGGGCGGCGTCGAACGTCGACCCATCGATGGTGACCCTGCCGCTCTCGGCTCGGTCCAGCCCCAGGACGAGGCGCAACAACGTGGACTTTCCGGAGTGCATGGGTCCGAGCACGACGTGGCTCCCTCCTCGTGGAACCGACAGCGACACGTGGCGCAACAACGGCGCGCCGCGCGGGCCGGTGACGTCGTCGACTCCGAGCGCCGTCGCAGCCACGGCGTTAGGCGTGGTCCCGCCGGAATCGCCAGTCATGTGAGGCCGGGGATGAAGTAAACGAATGCGTTCACCGCGGTGTCGGCGCCGAGGACGCCGAGGAGGCAGTAGACGACGGATCGAGTCGCCGCAGCGCCGATCGCGCTCACCCGGCGCTCGACGCGCAATCCTTCATCGGCAGCCACGATCCCGATGATCGAGGCAAAGAGCACCGACTTGGCGAGCCCCACGCCCACATCGCGAGCGGCCAGGGATTCGTGCATGTACTCGAGAAAGAGCCCCGTGTTGTATCCCAGAATTACCGACATTCCGAGCCATCCGCCGATCACGGCCAGCATGATCGCGATGGCGGTGAGTGTCGGCAGTGCGATCAGCAGCGCGGCAAGCTTCGGCACCACCAGATACTTCACAGGGTCCAGTCCCATCACGCGGAGCGCGTCGATCTCGCCGTTCGCGGCCATCGACGCGAACTCTCCGGCGATCGCCGCGGCGCTCCGCGCGACGACCAAAATCGCCACCACGATGGGGCCGATCTCGCGAGCGACGAACCAGGCGAGCGCGCGAGCGCTGACGACTTCCGCGCCGTAGGGCGCCAGTTGGTAGGCGGCCTGGAAGATCGTGATGAGGCCCACGAGAAGGGCCGATGCGGCAACGAGGCGAATCGCGCCGAATCCGAGCACGTCGAGCTCGCGCGCTACGCTGGCGGTCACCGGCGTGGGACGCTCCGGCGGCTGTGGTGCCAGGAGTGACGCCAGCCAATAGGCGGACCGCAGCACTAGCCGTCCGCGCGAAATGAATCGACCTCCCGCAGGCGCGAAGGAGGGCGAGCTGTCTTGAGCGGAGGCGTCGTCGACGTCAGGAGCTACGCTTGCTTGACGCATTGGAGGCGGTCGGATAGCCTTGCGGCCTCATGAAAGCGCTGCTCGTTCGCACCCATGTCGTGTCGCTCGCGGTAATGGTCCTTGCCGCACTTGGCGCCTGCAGGCGCTCACGCGACCTGAATGGCGTGAGTGAAACGAAGTTCGTTGCCGTCATGGCCGCCTTGAAGCAAGTGCGTGACCGGCCAGGACTTGACTCTGTTCGTCGCAAGGCCGGCCGTGACTCGATCTTGCAAAAGGAGGGCCTCACGCCGGCTCAGCTGGAGGGAGCGGCGCTTCAGCTGGCGAGGAACCCGGCACGAGCGCAGACGGTGTGGCAGGCGGTCGAGCAGCGGGCGAACGACACGGGGGCGGTGAAAGCCGGTCGTCGGCCGACCGCGAAATAGCAGGCGTCCGGCCCGCATAACGAGAACGCCCTCCGGATGACCCGGAGGGCGTTCTGTCGAGCATACCACCTTGTCGGCTACTTGGTCACGAGCATCCTCTTTACGAGGCTCTGCCCGTCGATACGGAGCTCGTAGAGGTAGACGCCAGAGGCTACCTCGTTTCGAGTGTCCATGAACTTCCCGTTCCAGTACGCGACGTAGTCACCGCACGTCAACATTACGTTGGCGATCTTGACTCCGCCTTGCGCCACGTTGCCCGTCCCGCCCTGCAAAACCGGGATCGCAACCAGTTGCGATAGGATGTTGTAGATCCGCAGAGAAACTTTGTACTGCCGGCCCGGATCTACGCACTTCTCATCGCCGACTGTGAATGGGATCCGGGTTTCAGGGTTGAAGGGGTTGGGGTAGTTCTGTTTCAGTACCCCTGATTTGCTCTCACGGCTGGGGTTCTGGCCCCCCTGGGCCGTCAGGACTCGTGGCATGAGCGCGCTGAGAACGAGCACAAACGACAGTGCTCCCCAACGTAGCTTCATGTTGACTTCTCCAACTGACGAAATAGGTCCGAGACGCTAACTCCTGAGCCGGGTTGACGGTTTACAAGCGTTCTTGGCGCGAACATATGACCAGTGAAAACGCTTGTCAAGCAACTACATCACCGCTTTCCTGCGATCCATCACAGCGAAAAGTCGTATTGCGACCTATGTGCCGTGCAGTACACGTCCCGTCGAGCGCCGTTCCGTAATACCACGTCGGTCACAGTATTCCAGAAAGGGTATCAAATACTTACGCGATAGCCCGATCACGTCACGAAGCTCGCTTGGCGTGTATTCACGTCCGCCTATCATACCATTGCGCAGCCGATCCACCAGGGCAGTCAGGGCACCCGCGTCGTAGTACCGGTCCGACTCCACGGGGACTATCGTGCCTTCGCGCTCCAGCATTCTGATGATGGGCACGACCGAGGGCCCGTGGGCCGCAGAGAGCTCGCCGAGGCTTGGCGGTTCCGGACCAGCGGTGCGGAGCGCACCCGCCAGCGTCGCCTTGAGATCGGTCTGATCGTTCGACAGGGTGGGTCTCCAACCCGTTCGCCGAACGAGCCCATTCTCGATGGTCTCGAGGTGCCCGCTAATCACTGCGGTTCGCACAGCGTCATCCAGGAGCTCGGACCGACCAACGACGCGGGCTCGGATCGTTTGAAGCAGCACTCCGGCGTCCAGCGGATTCCGCTGGTGGTGCCGGGCCACCGCTTCGGCCAGCGACGAGACGAGCTCGTCGCGGTACGCACGGTCGAAGATTCGAGCGCCGATGCGAAGCACGTCCTTGTGTTTCTCGAGGCATGCCGCAACGTCCGACGGAGATGCCCCAAGCCGGACGGGAAGATCCGCAATACCGAGCCCTTCCCCTCCCGCCTCGCGCAGCGCCAGAGAGAGCCGGGCGTCGAACGAGTCGTGTTGTGCCGTCCACGGACGGGCACGTCGATGCGCCGGGTGCGGGTCCACCACGACTCCGCCGCCGAGCGTGCTCACTGGGGACCCACCTCGGATCACGAATCGGTCACCGGCCCTCACCACGACCGGGGCGTCAAGCACGACGCGGCCGGGCTTGGTTTCGCCGGGGCTCAGTGCCCCGCCGGGCGTCACTACGCGCGCGCCGACCTCGGTGGTCCCCAGGTGAAACCGCACCGAGGCGCGCGGTGACAACGCCGCCACGGTGTTCCCGAGAAGCGTCAAATCAGCGCGGAGAACCCGGCTCGCGTGCCACCCGCCCTCGGAGACCAACACAGCGCCCCGCGTTAGGGCGTCGTGGTCGATTCCCGCCAACGCGACAGCCAGACGGGTACCCGGCTTCGCGCGGTCGATGGCCGTGCCGTGCGCCTGGAGTCCGCGGACCCGTACGGTTTTGTCGTCGGGCATCACACGCACGACGTCGTCGCGGCCAATGGAACCACTCCACACGGTTCCTGTGATGACTGTCCCGGTCCCGCGAATCGTGAACACGCGGTCGATTGGCATGCGGAACACGTCGTCATCGCGGCGAGCCGACACGTCGGCCGCCGCCGCGGCGAGCGCCTCACGGAGCGCCGGCAGGCCCGCACCGGTGACGACCGACGTCGCCACCATCGGCGCGTCAGCCATGGCGGTGCCCGCGAGCACGTCGGCAACATCGAGCCTAACGAGGTCGAGCCAGTCGGGTTCCACCAGGTCCGATTTCGTGAGCGCGACGACCCCGCCGCGGATGCCGAGGAGGCCGAGGATCGCCAGGTGCTCGCGGGTTTGCGGCATCACGCCTTCGTCGGCAGCGATGACGAGCAGCGCCAGATCGATGCCGGTCGCGCCGGCGAGCATGGTGCGGACGAACGCCTCGTGTCCCGGCACGTCGACGACGCCCGCGACGCCGACGTTAGGCAGGTCGAGCGGGGCGAAGCCGAGGTCGATCGTGATGCCGCGTCGCTTCTCCTCGGGCAACCGATCGGTATCGATGCCGGTGAGCGCCCGCACGAGCGCCGTCTTGCCATGATCGATGTGGCCGGCGGTGCCAACGATCATGTTCCAGCCTCCACGGTCCCGACCCAGCCATTTCGTTCCCACACCTCATAGGCCCGCAACGGACGCCCGTCGGCGAGGTGCTGGGACAGGAACTCCCGGAGGAGGCGCTGGTGCGCGCGCCGCGACAGATCGTCGGCGATCGGCGCGTGAGCGCCGGCCACCCACGCCCGCAGGGCTGCGCGCGCGTCCGATGGAAGGAGCCGACTGCTGCCGGCGAGCGACGTGCACCGCCGACACAGCACTCCGCCGGCCGGGTGACTGAACGACGCGGTCGCGTCATCGGCGATCGGCGCGTGGCAGGACGCGCACGAGTCGAGCGCGGGAGCAAAGCCCAACTCGGACACGATGCGCCATGCACCAGCGAGTGCGGCGTCGATGCTCGTGTTCGCCGGGCTGTCGCCGATCACGTCGAGCGTCGCCACGAGCGCGTCGTACAGGTCCGCGTGCCCCTCACTCGTGGCGAACCGCAGGGCAAGCTCCGCGATCGCGGAAGCGGCGGTGAAGCGCTCGAGGTCAGCGGCGAGGTTGCCGCGCGAACGAATCACGTCGAAGCTCGCCAGCGTATGCAGCTCGCGTCCCGGTTTCACATAGATCTCGGCGCTGCCTGACGCGAACAGATCGAGCGCGGTGCCGTATCGGCTCTTCGGGCGCCTGGCGCCGCGGGCGAGCACGGACTGCACGCCCGCTTCTCGCGTGGCCAGGCGCAGGATGCGAGACGTCTCCAAATAATCAAACACGTGGAGGACGATCGCATCGGTGCGGAGCGCAGGCATGGACGAAAATTAGCTGCTGGCTGCTTGCGGCTGCTGGGCTGGTAGCCGACGGCTGCGTGCTACTGCCGCTTGCTACGAGCTGGTGCTATTGGCCCAACGAGCCGCCGTCTCCCCCGGCGCCCGTCGCCCGCCGCCTGCCGCCTACCTCCCTCCAATCGCCACCTTCGCGCCAAACAGCACCGTCCGGCTCGGCGCCGTGAAGCCGAACGCAGGCTGATACTCCTTGTTCAATGCATTCTCGATGCGGGCCGTGAGCGTCACCGGCGCAAGCGACGGCGCCAGCGACGCCAACGCCCATTCGCCACTCAGGTCCAGCAGCGTGTACGAGGGTAGCGTCACCCGCACGTCGTTTGTGAAGTCGCGATCGTCGCGCTTGCCGACGAATCGCACGGCGGCGCCCACGCGTGAGCGAGAGGTCGCTCGATAGTCCGCGCTGAACGCCGCGGTTTGATCGGGGCGACGGAGGAGTCGCTCGCCATCCACGAAGGTTCCGAACGCGCCGTTGCCAGCATCGGTGACGCGCGTTCCTAGGAACGTGGCATTCGCCCCGAGATCGAACCGCCCGATCGCCGGCGCGCGGACCTCGAGCTCGAGACCTCGCGCCGTTGCGGCGCCGAGGTTCTGATACGTGCCGAGGAACTGTGTGGATTCGTCGCCGTCGACGTATTGGATGAGATCGTGGAAGCGCTGGTCGAAGTACGTCGCACTCACCACGGCGCGTCCCGCAATCTGCTGTTCGACCGACAGCTCCCAGCTCGTCGTGCGTTCCGGGTCGAGGTCCGCGTTCCCGATTGTGAACGCCGTCGAGAACGTCTCCTCGAACGCAGGCGCCTTGAACGCATTACCCACGGCACCGCGCACGCTCGTATGCTGCGCCAACTGCACGGCGACCGATGCGCGACCCGTCGTGAACGTCCCGTACGTCGCGGTCTCATCGACCCTGCCGCTCAGCGTGTACGTGAGTCGCGACGCCGTACCGATCGCCTGCGCGTACACAGCCTTGTTCGTTCGGTGCTCGGAGAACGTCGTGGTGCTCGCCGGGAACGTCCCGAATTGACTCTCGCTGCGGCTCCGCACCTGTTCTCGCTCGATGTTCGCGCCGAGGGAGACCGTCGCGTTGGCGCCGGTACGCACATCCGTGCGAAGGTCGGCGCTGCGCCGCTCAATGCGAGAGTCGTCGTTTCCGTAAAACGCCGTCGAGTCGCCGGGACTGTCCGGTGCGTTGGACGATGCACCGTCGAGCCGCGATGCCGCGCCGACCAGCCGCAGATCGACACGCGACGTTAGGTGATGCAACGCGTCGAGTCCGAGCACGGTTCGGTGATCGTCCCGAACCGAATTGCTGTCCACCACGGCTCCGGAGCCGTCGGTTGGGAAGTGATACGTGGCAGCGTTCCACCGACCCGTGAGATCGATCGTCGACTTCGCGGGCGTGAACGTCAGGCGTCCGCTCGCAACCTGATTCCGGAAGTCGTTGTTGAATGGCAGAAATCCGTCGGTCTGCCGGCTCGATGCGCCAAGCGAGTAGCCAACCCGCGAATTGCCACCCGCGACGCCGCCTTCACCCTCGACGGTGCCGAACGTTCCCCCGCGAACGTCGGCGAATCCGCGAACCGGACCGGTGCCGCGTCGCGTGAAGAGCTGGATCACGCCGGCCACGGCGTCGGACCCATACGCGACGCTCGCGGGTCCGCGAACGACCTCGATGCGATCGAGGTTGTCGGTGGTGAGCGAGGCGAAGTCGAACGTGCCACCCGGGTTATTGACTGGCACACCATCGATGAGAACCTTGACGTAGTCGCTTTCGCCGCCGCGGGCGAAGAGCGACGTCGTGGCTCCGAACGATCCGCTGCGCACCAGCGTCAGGCCCGGCACCGAAGCCAGTGCATCGCTCACCATCACGACGCCGCGCGCGCGAAGGTCCTCCCCGCGGATGACCGTGACGGCCGTTGGAGCGACACTCTGGTCGACGGGAACCCGCGTCGCCGTGATGACGATTGGATTGAGCGTGGTGGTGTCCTTCGCCTGCTGAGCGAGGGCCGGACTGACAACGAACGCGAGAGCAACAAAAGCACCTGGTGTGCGCATCGGTAGCTGATGGCTGATGGCTGATGGCTGCGAAGCAATGGTTGATGGCTGCGAAGCTAGGCTGATGGCCGGATTCGTTAGGTTATTCGTCGGCCCCGCAACGGCAGTAACGCCGGCGCGCCCACCGCGGGGTCACGCGTGACGACGAGTGGCCACTCGTACACGCGCTCGAGGACGTCGCCACGCATCACGTCGGACGGCGCACCTGCCGCCGCCACCGACCCGCGGTGGAGGAGCACCACGCGATGCGCGAACCGCGCGACGAGATTCAACTGGTGGCTCACGACGAGGATCGCCTGGCCGCGGCGCGCGAGTGCGTCGAGCAACTCGAACGCCGACATCTCGTGCGCGATGTCGAGGTACGTGGTCGGCTCGTCAAGAACGAGCGCGCGCGCGTCCTGCGCGAGAGCGCGCGCGATTCTCACGCGCTGCCACTCGCCGCCGGACAACTCCTCCGTCGTTCGATCCGCGAACGGCCGCACTTCGGCGTCGTCGATCGCCCGAGCGACGGCCGTCGCGCCAGCCGGATCCACCGCGCTCCAGAGATGGGCGTGCGGATGACGGCCGAGGGCGATGTAATCCGCGACGCGCAGCGGGAACGCGGGCTCCTCTCGCTGCGACACGACCGCCACGCGCCGGGCCAGCGCTCGGCGATCGAGCGTGCTGACGTTTTGACCGTCCACCGAGATGACGCCGCGCTGGAGCGACACTCGGCCTAACAGGGCCCGGACCAGTGTGCTCTTGCCACTCCCGTTAGGCCCCACGATAGCCGTGATCTTCCCCTCCGGGGCCTCGAACGACACGCCATCCACCGCCGGAGCAGCAGCGCGCGGGTATCGCACCACGACGTCGTCGAAGCGGATCATCGGAAGCGGCGCAGTTGGAAGAGAAAGAACGGCACTCCGCCCAACGCCGTCACGGCACCGAGCGGCAGTTCACTGGGCGCTCGGAGCGTGCGCGCGACGAGATCGGCGAGTATGACAAGCGTCGCTCCGGCGAGCCCCGCTGCCGCGATCACCGCTCGGTGTCGGCTGCCGGCACGAGTACGCACCAGGTGTGGTACCACCAGGCCGACGAACCCGACCAACCCGGCCGCGGCAACCGTCGCGGCAGCAAGCAACGACGCGATGACGTATGCCCGCCGGCCGGCGCGATCGACGTTCACACCCAGGCCGGCCGCCGCATCGTCGCCGAGGGCGAGCACATCGATCTCGGGCGCGAACAGGAGGAGTGCACTGGCGGACACGACTCCATAGGCCGCAAACCAGGCGATCTGTGCCCACGTCGCCCCAGCCACGGACCCCATCATCCACCAGAGCGCATTGCGCACCGAATCCGCCGGCGCCGAAGCAAGCGCGATCATGATCACCGCGTTGGCGAACGCACCAACGACGACGCCTGCCATGAGCAGCACCCGTGGGTCGGGGCGGCGTCCGCCCGCGCGCGCGATCGCGAGCACGAGCATGACCGCTGCAACGGCACCCCCGAACGCGCCAATGGGAACAAGGCCAAACGGCGCCCCGCCTGCGACTGCGAGGACCGCCCCGACGGCCGCTCCGCCCGAGACGCCGAGCAGGTATGGCTCCGCAAGCGGGTTCCGCATCGTTCCCTGCAGCGCTGCGCCGCTCATGGCCAGAGCCGCGCCGACGAGCGCCGCGAGCACCACGCGCGGCGCCCGGATGTCCCGCATGATGGCCACAGCGGTCACCTCACCCCGGCCGCCGAGCGCGTTCCAGACCTCGACAGGCGTTAGGCGCACCGGTCCGACCCCGAGGCCCGCGAGGGCGGCGAGCAGCATTGCCACCGCGAGGACGAGATACAGCACGCCCTGCCGGGGACGCCCGTTCACGGCAGCGACCCGGGGTGCAGGAGTCGCGCAAGCGACACGGCCGCCTCACCAAGCCTCACGCCCGGACGGCCGACGAGCATCGTGTCCACGATGAGAATGCGCCCGTTGCGGACCGCGCGGAGCGCGCGCCACGCCGGGGCGGCCCGCATGCGCTCGCCGGACTCCGGCCCGGCAAAGACGACATCCGGGTCACGCCTAACGACATCCTCGATCGTGACGTCGAATGCGGGCCGTGGGTCGTCACCGTAGATGTTCTTGCCGCCTGCGATGTCCACCAGCTCCGACAGGAAGCTTCCGCCACCGATCGCGATGACGGGCGAATCCCACGCCTTCCAGAATGCAGTGACCGGCGGCTTTCCCTGAGTGGCCACGCGCACGCGCTCGAGCGTTCCGGTGACCGAGTCCACAACGACAGACGCTCGTGCCGTGTCGCCCAGGACGCGCCCCAGGATCCCGACCGCCCGACGAAAGTCCGCAATGTGGTCGATGCGAAGCGTCAACGTGGGGACGCCCGCGGCGTGCAGTCGCGCCGCCGGCTCGCGGTTGGACTGGCTCGCGTACAGCAGCACGAGATCCGGACGGACCCCGAGCACTGACTCGACGTTAGGTGGTATGGCGCTGCCAAGGTCCTGCACCGCCTGGGCAGCCGTTGGGTAGAGATCGAAGTGCGTCCGACCGACGAGTCGATCGCCCGCGCCGAGCGCGAAGAACAGCTCGGTCGTCGCCGGGTTGAGTGAGACGATGCGGCGCGGCGGCGCGCGGAGCGTCAGCGTATCATCGAAATCATCGCGTATCGTGAGCGCCCCGGTGGCGTTCGCGACCGCGGTGTCCGCGGGCATTCGAGAGCGCGCATCACCGCACGCGGCCACCAACGCCGCCGCGAGTGCGACGCCCGCGCCGAAAGCCAGACCCAAGGAACGGTGATACACGAAAGGCATCCTTTCTCGAGGAAGGATGCCTGGGCGAATGAGACGCAGGATGACGACGCGACTCAGAGCCACCAGCCCCTCCCCCGAGGGCGTGTGTACGTGGCGCGGACGACGAGTCGTCTCCTGGCTCCGGGCTGCGTCGCTCGCCTTCCCGACCGAAGTCAGTGGCATGCCGAGCGCGCGTCGAGCTACCCGTTACAGTGGCGGGGCCGCACCGGCATTGCACCGGTTTCCGGGTCTCCCGTCCGCTTTCGAATTGTGTCGCGAATCTAGACCGGGACCTCCTCCTTCGCAAGCGCTTCGGCGAGCTGTGTCTTGAGCGCGTCCCGGCGTTGGCGATACGCCTCGCGCTCCGCATCGCTCGGCGACGTGACGCGCTCGAACGCATCGTCGAGCTCCGCTATGTCGCGCGCGATGTGCGCGGCGTCATCCGGCGGCCGCACGTCCACGACGACGTGGGCCGAACGCCGTCTCGTTAGGGCGAACCCCAGCGCGACCGCCATGATGACCGCCGCGATGACAACCGGCATGAGCAGCATGCGGCCGCCGCGCGGCGCCGTGGGTGCGCCGACATTGATGACGAGCTTTGCGCCGGAGCGCACATTCTGCCCAAGGAAGCGGCGAAAACTTCGCCCCTCGAGCGAGACTGGCTGCTGCTCCGATAGCCCACCGCCGCTGGCCGTGGCACCGGGGTCCTCGACGAGCACTTCGAACACGGTGACCGGGTCCGCCACCGGGATCTCCAGCGGGAAGTCCGACGCGGGAACGGAGTAGGAGAACGCGATCTGCCGAATGCCGGGCGAGATCGACGCATACACGAGCACCCGACCGTCGCGGAACTGCACCGCGTTGGCGCCGATGTCGCTCTGCCCGACCTGGAAGTCTCTCCCGTTAGGCGACAGCGCCGCACTCCACGTAGCACGACCGCGTGCGCCGGATACCGCCGTCACCGTGCTGTCGTTCGAGAGCTCGAACACCTCCACGAGCGTGCGTCGGCCGTCCACGCTGCTTGCCGATACGACGAGATGCCTCCCGCGCGTTTGTATCGGCACCGGCGCCGACGTGGTGTCGAAGACGGTGATCTCCCCGTCGTCGCCAGTCGCATCGCGCGGGGGCAACGGCGCTGTGAAATACGCCACCCCGCTGTACAGGCTCGACGCGAAGTACACGGCATCGCCACCGACCGGCTTGTAGCGGATCGAGTATCGCCCGTTCGCATCCGTGCGCACCGAGTCCACCGGTCCGCTGCTGTCCGCCGCGACGCGGTGTAACGTCACCCACGCCTGACTCACGGTGATCGTTCCGGCGCCGCCGGGTCGTACGACGCGACCGCTTACCGTTCGCGGCGCCAGGGATTCCGTCGCTTGATCAGGCGCCCGGCGCGCAGCGGCCGAGTCCTGG
>Ga0207645_10001973_pt1 | contig 16495 bp, 15 predicted proteins | sample KBSM53metaG_FD_184331 | JGI IMG/M metagenome (GOLD analysis project Ga0207645, IMG submission 184331) | Miscanthus rhizosphere microbial communities from Kellogg Biological Station, Michigan, USA - KBS M5-3 metaG (SPAdes) (version 2) | ecosystem: Host-associated > Plants > Roots > Rhizosphere >...
CGTTCCGGCCTTCAATGCAAGATAGGTGACGTCGCTAGTGCCAAGCGGAAGAAATGTGACCTGGTCGACGGGTACATGGTTCGCGACCAATATCTGGCGCGCCAGAATATCAGCCAGCGCGCCGACCCCGGAAACTCCCAGCTTTTTGCCCCGTAGCTGCTGAACACTGGTGATCGTCGGCAATGTGATGAGATCGAAAGATGGCCGATCGGTGAGCGCGTAAATTAAACGAACGTCGGCACCACTGACTGCGGCGCTGATGCCAGTGCCCGTCGCGGTGGCGAAGTCGATGCCGCCGGCCAATAGCACTTGCGGTGTGAGCCCAGCACGCAAAAAAATAAGCTGGGGCTCCAAACCTTCTTCGCGAAACAACCCTCGATCGCGGGCAATGATATACGGCACGTCCAGGATGCTGCGCGATACGTAGCCGATGCGCACCGTCATGAGTTTTGCGGATTTTTCCGCTGCCCCACTGCTTGGCACTATGAGAAGCATCTTAATGAGCAGCAAGTAGCAAAAACCGCGGCTGGCAATTCTCATGAGATCATCGTTCCGAATCGGCGCGAAATTACGCAACGCGGAACCCGAGTTGTGAAACCGTTAGGCGTATGCGTCATAGATGCCGTCGAACTTGGCCAATTTGAACCGTACCATGTTCTTGGCCGCGACCCGGACAAGTTCCTTTTCTCGATCGCTATTGGCATTACGCGCAATCGTTTCGGCGGCCATGGCGGTGTGCTCCTGATCGACCTTGCCGTGGACGGTGAAAAATGTTCGCGCCCGGCTGTCGAGACCGTAATGCTTCGCAAGCGCGGTGTCGAACTCGTCGGAATAGCGCTGCACCATGGTTTCGTTGACGAGCGCGCCAGCGCGGGTTTCCGCGGCGGAGCCGAGAAACATGCCGCGAATGATCGCGGCGGTATGGGCGACGCACTCGAAAATCATGATTTCGTTCTCGAAGTCTCTATCGGTCAAGCCGAGCGCCTCGCCGAAGCGCTTCATCAGAGCAGGGTGAGAAGATTCCTCAACGAACAATTCGACGAATTGATTGTACGCCGGCGGATTGCTGGCGTTTTTGACCATGCAGAAAGCAAGGCCTTTGTTGATCGCGTGATTGGACAGATAGTGTTGGAGCGCAAAGCCCTTGAGCCGTTTCTTGGAAAGCTTACCTTCGCGCAGCTCGCTAAAATAGCGCGAGCTCATCAAGCGCTCGACGCCCGGCCGGATTATTTCCTGCAGCACCGATTCAACAAATGCTTCGTTCCCCATAAAGCTCCTCGAATGATTGGGCCAATGCACAGGAACATTCTCAGAGCGGAAAAGGCCTGTCAAGGGTGAATCCGAACCAACACGCGCGGCTTAGTTGACAGCCATAGGTGACGCTCCCTATAGTCCGGAGCATCAGGAGGAATCCATGTCCGGAGCGCTCGACGGAATCAAAGTGATTGATGTCACCAATTATATCGCCGGTCCGTTTGCGACGATGTTGCTCGCCGATCTCGGTGCCGAAGTTTACAAGATCGAAACTCCCGGTGCCGGAGATCCCTTTCGTACTTGGGATAAAGAGCCCAAGGATTACAGTCCGAGCTTTTGCGGCATGAACCGCAATAAGAAAAGCATCACCCTCGATATGAAACAGCCGGAGGGAAGGGAAATTTTTATGCGGCTCGCTGAGGGCGCGGATGTGATTGTGGAAAACCTTCGACCCGGCGTCGTTGATCGCTTGGGCATCGGCTACGAGGAAGTGAAGAAAATGAATCCGCGGATTATCTATTGTTCGATTTCAGCATTCGGGCAGCACGGGCCGTATCGCAAAAAACCGGGTTATGACACCCTCGGCCAGGCATTGAGCGGGCTTTTGAGCGTACTCACTGACGTCGAAAAACCGGAAGGGCCTGGAGCGTCCTTTTCCGATCACCTCGCCGGTATGTACGGCTGCTACGGTGTGCTGGCCGCGATCGCCGCACGCGAGCGCACCGGCATAGGGCAGAAAGTCGAAACGTCGTTATTGGAAGCGACGATCAGCTTCATCGGCTTCAGCATGACCCAGTATCTTTTCAGCGGCGACATTCCAAAAAAAAGCAGCCGGCTCAAAACTGCAGGCGTGTATGCATTGGTCGCCGGCGACGGCAAACCCTTCGTCATCCACTTATCCCATCCAGCGAAATTTTGGATCGGCGTCACGGAGGTCATCGGCCGGCCCGATCTACAAACCGACCCGCGCAGCAAAGACCGCCACGCGCGAAGCAAAAATTACGAGTTGATTCACGAAATTTTATCGAAAGCGGTACAGAGCGCGCCGCGGCAGCACTGGTTGACTGCACTGGAAGAAAAAGACGTGCCGTGCGCGCCCATCAACAATTTCGCCGAGGTGTTCGAAGATCCGCAGGTGAAATATCTCGATCGTCTCGTCAGGGTCGACGATCCGGAGTTCGGCACATTTCAGCTGGTCCGAAACGGTGTCAATCTCAGCGAAACACCGCCCGAGATTCGGCTGCGGCCGCCGAAGCTCGGCGAACACAACGAGGAAACCTTGCGGACGCTTGGCTATGACGCCGCGCAGATGGAAACATTACGCGCGAAAAAAATAATTTAGCGGAATCAGAGCGCAATTGCGGACGAAAATAGGAGCGAAGAATGCCGACTGCATTGCTGAACGACGTGGAAGTCTATTATGAGACCGAGGGGAACGGCGAAACGGTTCTGTTGGTGCCGCCCTCTTGGTGGCCGAGCGATACCTGGAAAGTCGGCGTCGTGCCGGCTTTGGCGAAGCGTTATCGGACAATTATTTTTGATTGCCGCGGCACCGGACGAAGCGGCAAACCGACAAACGGCTATAGCGTGAGTCAGTTTGCCGAAGATGCCACTGCGTTGGTGGAGCATCTCAAGATTCCGCATTGCCATGCGGTCGGCTTTGCGCTCGGAGGACAAATCGTGCAGGCGCTGGCCATCGCTCGGCCAGATCTCGTCGCTACACTAACCATGGCTGCCGCCGGACCCGGATCCAAAACGCTCAGCGGCGGTCCGCGCGATTTATCGCCGGAGGCGGCGCGCGAGATCCGCGAGATGGGGTTCGAGCAATATATACGCTCTCACGTCGACAACGACGGCATGGCATACAATCCTAAATATTATCGGGAGCACCGTGATCTGGCGACGGCGCTCGCTTCGGCGCTCTGGTCCGGGCAGAGCACGGTGGAGCAATTTCGCCTGCACGAGCAGGCGCGCCTCACGTGGGATGCACTGGGAAAAGCCCCGGAGATCAAAGTGCCGACGTTGATTCTCTGCGGCGCGGACGATGACGTCAATCGACGAGGCAGCACTCCGGTAGGAACGGCGCGCCGTTTGGCCGAATTAGTTCCAGGTTGTGAGCGTGCGCTTATCCCCGGTGTGAGACACATGACGTTTTGGGATGGCGACGGCGCTTTGATTGCGCTGCAGGATTTTTTGCAGCGACATCCGATTGGTGGCTAAAAGAACCTTTATTGTCATCCTGAACGAAGTGAAGGATCTCGCCTCATCAGGCGCGGAAAAAATGCTCGATGCTTCGCTTTCGCTCAGCATGACAGAACCGAACTGGAGAGAATGAGCATAGTGATCATTCGTAGCATCATGAGGAGACCGCGCGGTCTAATTTGCATTGTATGCTCGCTGACGTTGTTGCTCAGTGGCGGTGCCTACGCTCAGGACAAAACCAAGAGCGGCAACGAAGCGATCACGCAGCTTTACAACGCCGCAAAGAAAGAAGGCACAGTGATCATCTGGGGTCCAACGGATGCGATCATTTATCAGCGCATGCAAGCCTATTTGGACAAACAATACCCCGGAATCAAAATTCAGCATTTCGAAAGCATTCCCGAGCCGCTGGTGCAGCGAATTATTGTCGAGAGCCAGGCTGGAAAGCCGGCGCCGGTCGATATCATTCAGTCAGGCTCGCTGCGCGCGCTCCGACCGCTGATCGATCGCGACATGCTGGCGACTTTTCCGGGATGGGAAAAGGATTTTGGGCTCGATGCGGTCTATGCGAACCAGCGATTTGTCGGCGCGTACAATCTCACTTTGCCGATTGCTTACAACACGAAATCGGTGACTGCGCAGGAGGCGCCGAAGAGTTGGGAAGAGCTCGCCGAGCCGAAGTGGAAAAGCAGAAAAATCATTATCGAAGCCCGATTGGTGCCGTTTGCGATGCTCGGTACCGAATGGGGTAAAGGAAAAGCCGCTGAGCTGGTGAAAAAGATTCTAGCGCAGCAGCCTCTTGTGGTTCAGGGCGGTACCACCGTCGCGAATGCGCTTGCCGGGGGGCAGGTCTCCATCGCGGTGGGTACCTACGCGTACACGATCGAACGGTTGAAGAAACAAGGCGCGGCGGTGGATTGGGTTCCGGTATCGCCTCTGCCGGTACTGACGTCTGCCGAAGGTGTTTTGAAAACTGCGCCCCATCCGAATGCGGCGCGTTTCTTTGCCGGCTGGATGGGCACTCCGGAGGGCCAGAACATCCGTTATGCGACGCAAGGCCAGGCGATGGAAGTGGGCAGGAACGCAATCGGCAATGTCGCCGAACGAATCAGGACCGAAAAACCCTCGGTCATCTTGGAAACCGACAAAACCTTCGCATCGATCTTGGAAATTCAACGCGAGCTGGGCAAATTGCTCGGCGCGCTGCGCTAGCCGCAGAGTGCGCGAACAGCTCCACAGTAAGAGTAAAATGGCAGAGACTGTCATCCTGAGCGAAAGCGAAGGATCTCGTATTCCAGATGCTTCGGCGGAGTTTATCCTGAGTCAACGCGAAGGGCCTCAGCATGACCGACGCGCCAGTGCCGGGCGGACGAATGACTGTTGCGGTTGATAGTCGAAACCCTGTCGTTCGGATTCGGACCAGGCCTCAGTTTTCCACCCGTTCGCTCGCGCTCATTCTCACCACCGGTATTGTTTCCTATCTGGTTTTGGTGCCGCTTGTCATGCTGCTTTACGCCAGCGTGAAGAGCACCGAAGACAAGCTCCCCTTCGAATCGACAGTGACAACTCTCGGGAATTATGTCGCGGTATTCACAAGCCCCGCAACGTTGCCGATTTTTCTGGATACTTTTATTTTCACCGTTGGATCATTGGCGCTTGGCTTGCCGGCGGCGATTCTTCTGGCCTGGCTGTTGGAACGTACGGCGATTCCTGCGCGAGCCTGGATTGCCAGTCTGATTCTTGTGCCCATGACGATTCCGTCTTTGTTGTCGGCGATCGCCTGGATCCAGTTGCTGGACCCAAGGATCGGACTGGTGAACGTGATCTTTCGCGGCGCGACGCGCTCCAGCAGCGATACGGGCCCGTTCGATATTTATACGCTCACGGGCATGTGCTTCGTGCAGGGACTGCGGCTGGTTCCGTCGGCCTACCTGATGATCGCGGCATCTTTTCGCGCCATGGACCCGTCATTGGAGGAGCAGAGCGCGATGGCGGGACAAAATGTCGCACGGACGACGTTGCGCGTCACACTGCCGATCATGCGACCGGCGCTCTTGGCCGCATTGATCTATTTCATAATTGTGGTGATCGAATCTTTTGATATTCCGGGGCTGCTTGGCTTTAGCGCGCGCATTCGTGTGCTCAGCACCGCGATCTATTGGGCGACCCACTCAGAAGTCGGGCTTCCCGACTACGGTTTGGCGTCCGCATTGGGAGCGATCATTCTTGTTGTTGCATTGATCCTGATGTGGATTTACCGGCGTCTGACATTGCATCAAGAACGGTTTGCCACAGTTACGGGAAAAGGCTACCGACCGCGGCAAGTCAATCTCGGTCCATGGACGATGCCCGCCACAGTGTTTTGTTGGGTTTACGTTTTTATGGCGGTGCTGCTGCCGTTCGCGATGTTAGTCTGGACAAGTATTCAGCCGTTTTACGCGCCGCCATCGGCGGAATCTTTGCGCCGCGCAACTCTGGAGGGTTACCTCAACATCTGGCAGGACGGCAGCGTCGTGCGCGCGCTCTCGAATACCCTGGTGCTGGCGCTGGTGACATCGGTAGCGACGATTTTGCTGGCGCTGCTCGTCAGTTGGTTTGTTGTGCGGCAGCGCCCGACCGGCGCAAGCATGGCAAATTATCTCGCGACGGTTTCGTTTTTACCTCAATGCGTGCCCAGCATCGTCATCGGCCTCGCGCTCATTTTTGTCTACGTGCGCTTTCCGATACCGATCTACGGCACGCTGTGGATTATCGCGCTGGCGATGACCACGCGTTACCTGGCGTTCAGTTCGCGCGCAACCACTGCTTCGCTGATTCAGGTGCACGGCGAATTGGAAGAGGCATCGCAGATGGCTGGCGCGCCATGGATGAGGACTCTGCGACGGATCACGATGCCGCTGTTGGCGCCGGCGATGATCAACGTGTTTCTTTGGGTTGCCGTGCATGCCATGCAAGAGCTTTCCATGGCGCTGATGCTCTACACTCCGGACACCGTCGTGATCTCAACGATGATATGGAGCATGTGGCAAAACGGCCGCACAGCGGACGCCTCTGTGCTCGGGGTGGTTCTGATTCTGCTTTCGGCGTTGTTGCTGCTCGGCGCTCAAGCGATTGCGAGCCGGCGCAGCGCCCGCCATTCCTAAATCTCGCGATGATCCGCGTGCGAAATCTGGAGAAGACATTCGCCGGGCTCAAAGGCGAAGTACGCGCCTTGTGCGGAGTCTCCTTCGAAGTTCGTAAGGGCGAACTCTTTACCTTGCTTGGACCGAGCGGTTGCGGCAAGACGACGACGCTGCGCTGCATCGCCGGCCTGGAACAGCCGGCCGGAGGTGAAATCAGCATTGATGATCGAATCGTGTCTAGCGCCGAGAATGGGATTTTTATCGCCCCGGAAAAGCGCCGGATCGGTATGGTCTTTCAGTCTTACGCGATCTGGCCGCATATGACGGTGTTTCAGAACGTCGCTTATCCGCTGGCGGGACAGGACCGAGTAGCGGATCGTGTGATGGCAATTCTGGAACGTCTGAGCCTTGGCCATGTGGCCGACCGGCTCGCGCCTAATCTGAGCGGTGGACAGCAGCAGCGTGTGGCATTGGCTCGTGCTCTGGTGGCGCAGCCCGAAGTTCTTTTGCTCGACGAGCCGCTTAGCAATCTCGATGCGAAACTGCGCGAACAGATGCGTTTCGAGCTCAGATCTCTGCAGGAGTCGTTCCAAATTACGACCGTGTATGTCACGCACGATCAGGAAGAAGCGCTGGCCTTGTCGGATTGTGTGGGACTGATGCACGAGGGAACGCTCCTGGAAGTTGGCGCGCCGCGCAATCTTTACTTGCATCCGGAGCATCGCGTGACCGCAGCTTTTCTGGGCGCGGCTAACTTTATTGCTGCAAGCGTCGAAGGGCATCGCGAGCCAGCCGGAGAAGCTTTGGCGATGACCACGCCGCTCGGTATTTTTGTCGCACGGGCAAGCGCAGAGTGGCAACCGAGTTTGCCGGCGGAACTGTTTTTTCGCCCAGAATATGTCGATCTGCTCGATAACGACGCAACCCGCGATGATGCCAACCACGGTGCTGGGACGGTGGAGCGTGTGACTTTTCTGGGCAACTCGGCCGACGTGATCATTCGCTCCGGCGAGGTGCTCGTCAAAGCGCGCGCCCATCCGGCGCGCTTGCCGACGGTCGGGAGAAAGGTAACTTTTTTTGTGGCCCCGGATCACTGTATTTTGTTTCCGGCGGAGCGAGCTGGATAGTTCGCGATATCGCTTTCATTGGAGCACCAATATGATTTCGATACCTGAAGTCAGCAATCAGCACGAAACTCTCGAATGGCGCCTCTACCGCAATATGCTCGTGACCCGGTTGTTCGAAGACGCGCTCGTCCGCTGGGAGCAGGAAGGGAAGATCTCGGCGCAGACCTTTCCCAGCAAAGGACAGGAGGCGATCGCGATCGGTTGCTGTGCCGCGTTGGAGCATGGCGACACAGTGATTCCTTCTTTTCGGACGCGTGGCGCGATGATCGGCATGGGCGTCAGCGTCGCCGAGCAGCTTCGCGAGTTTCTGCACAGTCCGCTCGCAGCGGGTGATTCGCGCGATGCGCCGCATCACAGCTCCTGGCCGGATCGCGGCGTCATGCCTGGATCGACGATGATCGGCGGGCATCTGTCGCTGGCGGCCGGACTTGCCTTGGCGATGCAGCTCGATAAACAAAATGCCGTGAGCGTGGCATTCTTCGGCGATGGCACTTTGGGGTCCGGGGATCTTTACGAAACCATGCACATCGCCGGTGCGTGGCGGCTCCCTTTGATTTTGGTTTGCGAAAACAATGGGTGGGAAATGGCGACGGCTTTTTCGCAGGTGCGGCGGACGCGCGCGCTTACTCCCTATGCGGAACCGTTCGGCTTGGCGACGCGAAGCATCGACGGCAATGACGCCCTCGATGTTTATCATTCAGCGCGATGGGCACGCGCGACTGCTCGTGACGGCCAGCCGGTATTTCTCGACTGCCTGACTTTTCGTCTCGGGCTTTATAGCTCTCATTCTGGTGAGGTGCGAGGAGCCGGTATCGAGAACGAGTTGGCGGAATGGGAAACGCGCGACCCGTTGAAACGCATGGCGGATTGGCTGATTCGCAACGGAATCGGGCGTAACGAGGATCTCGCTAGAATCGAGCAAGAGGAAGAGGCAAAGATCGAAGCGGCGTTTAATACCGTGAAAGGTGAGGGGTAAGGCGTCAGGCGTGAACCCCTGACCCGCTGCGCCTGACCATTTACGATTGAGTGAGTAATCAATGTCCAAACTGACTTATCGCGATGCGGTGGGAAAAGCGCTGGAAGATTCCATGCGCGAGGAACCGCGCTTGATTGTGATCGGTCAGAACATTGCGGCGCATGCGCTGAAAAGCCTCGCCGATCGGTACGGTGTCGAGCGAGTGCGCGATACCTCGATCAGCGAGAGCGCCATGGTGGGAATGGCGGTGGGCGCGGCGATGAAAGGTCTTAAAGTCGTCGTGATGATCGCCTACGCCGATATCGCTTCGGTTTGCCACATGGCGATTGTCCAAAGCGCGGCCAAGCTGCACTATCTCAGCAATGGGCGTTTAAATTGTCCGGTAATCATTCGGCTCCCGATTGCGCGTTTTCGCGGCCACGGTCCGGAGGGCAATGAAGTCGGCGTTTCGTGGTTCTACAACGTGCCGGATCTGAATATTGCGATGCCGGGCTCCGCTGGCGAGGCTTACTGGAATTTTCGCGAGGCACTGGAGCGCCCAACGCCGACATTATTTTTTGAGGATCGTTCGCTTCATGGCCGCTCCGGAGAAGTTGCCGATCAGAATCACGGCTGTGGCGCGCAGATTACGCGCTCCGGCGACAAATTAACAATCATTGCGGCCGGCCGCGCAGCGGGACTCGCCGAAGATGTGGCGGACGAGATCGAGAAAGAGGGAAAGCGGCCCGCGGTGGAGGTGGTGAGCTTGGGGTTCATCAAACCGCTGGACAAAGAAACAATTTTTCGATCGGCGAGCAATACCGGGCGAGTGCTCATTGTGCAAGACGAGCCCACATGGTCGGGGTATGCACCATTTGTCCGTTGTTTACTGGACGAATTGTCGCCCGGGACGCTACGTTGCGCACCGCGTATTCTCGCCGGCGCAGATCAATTTCTGCCCTTTTGGGACGAGCGGCCCTTCCTACCGTCGATCCAGAGCATTGGAACGGCGGTCCGAGAATTTCTCAAATAAAATTATCTTGATCCCCATTGGTGTTTACTCAAATTTCAAAATCGGTATAACTCGGAACGCAAAAGATGGCGTGCGGATTGAACCAGGAGTAGGACGTGAAAATTCCAACCGGCATTTTATTGATCATGCTTGTCTGTCTGTTTCCCGGACCGGCGCGCGGCCAGTATACCAAGCCGGTTTACATATCGCTGCCGTCCGCCGGCAGCGTGCAGCATCTGGCGCTGGCAGCCGCCAAATTCAAAGGCTATTACAACGAAATGGGGATCACCGACGCACAACTGGTTTTTTTGCGGGGCAATGCCGTAAACGTGCAAGCACTGGTGGCGGGGAGCGTTCACTTCGCGTCAGCGTTCGGGCCGTCGATGCACGCTATGTTTCGCGGCGAACAGATCCGCATTCTTATGCCGATCTTCAATCAAATTCCGTTCAGTCTGGTGACCCGTCCTGAAGTGAAACGGCTCGAAGACCTGAAAGGCAGCAAAATCGCCGTCACCTTCGGCGGTTCGACTTATAGCGTGCTGGTCGCACTACTGGCTAAGTACGGAATTCCCACCAATTTTGCCGATTACCTGAACATTCCCGGCGACCAGGCAAAAACCGCGGCGTTGATGCAGGGGCGCGCGGCGGCAGCTTTGATGTCGCCACCCGCTGACCGGAATCTGCTCAAGGAGGGATTTAAGAGACTGCTTTATGTCGGCGATGTGTTCAAGAACGTCCCGTTCAGCGCCATGCTGACGAACGCGAAACTGATCCAAGAAGAGCCCGATCTCGTCGAACGCGCGGTCAAGGCGGTGACGAAAGCGCTGCTCTTCATCCACGACAACCGCGACGGCGGCATCGAAATGATCATGCGTCACAGTCAGGTGGACAAAGAAGTCGCAACTTCGCTCTACGACCTGATGCGCGATGCCTATTCGCCGGAGCTTACCCCTGAGGGCGTCATGCAGCGCGCCGAGCTGGAAATCGCCACCCTAAAAGAACGGCCGAAGTTTGATCCGAAAGCCTTTATGGACGATCGGTTTTTGAAATCGGCGCTGCGCTCGCTCGGCCGCTAAAGGCGGAATTTGGTTTCTGCAAATAAAACCCATGAAGGGCTCCTTGCCATGAGACGATTCCTTGCGGCAGTTTTTCCACTGCTGCTGTTGTGTCACGCGCCGCTCGCGGCGCAAGTTGCTCCCCCTGAAGTCATTGCGCAGGCGAAAAAAGAAGGCCGAGTGACTTGGTACACGACGGTTTCGATTCCTGAAAGTAAGCAGCTCATCGATATTTTCGAAAAGCAGTACCCGTTTATCAAAGTCGATTTGCTGCGCTCCGGTTCGGGCGCGCTGGTGAATCGGGTGCTGAGCGAATACGCGGCAAAAAATTACTCCGCCGACGTGTTGCAGGGTACATCGACGCGGGGCGGCTTCACGTTACTAAAATCGAAAAATATTTTAGGTCGATACGAATCGCCGGAATACAAGTTTCTGCCCCCGGATTTGAAAGACAAAGCCGGATATTGGGGGTCAATGTTTCAGAACACATTCGTGCTGGCTTACAACACGCGAAACGTGAAGGCGGGCGACGTACCGCAAATCTATGACGACCTGCTGAAACCCATGTGGAAGGGCAGACAAATCATCAACGATACCGAAAATTTCGAATGGTTCGACGGGCTGATGAAATATTGGGGCCGCGAAAAAGGCTTGGCTTACTTTCGGCGTCTGGCGCAGCAGGAGCAGATTTTTCAGCGCGGCGCGCGCGGGCGCATTCAGCTCGTCGCTGCCGGTGAAGCGCCGTTGACGATCGGCTATGGACCGCACGCGCAAAGCTTCGTCAATCAAGGGGCGCCGATCGAATGGGTGCCACTCGAACCTGTCGTGGTGATCATCAACACGGTCAGTATTACCTCGAGACCGGCCCATCCATCGGCAGCGAAGTTGTTTATCGATTTTCTATTTTCCAAAACGGCGCAGCTGAAGCTGCGTGAGATGAGCCGAATTCCTTCGCGGACCGACGTCGAACCGGAGCCGCCGCGGCTCATCAAGGGCTTCAAGAAAGTCGTGCAAGACATCGAGAACGAGCACATGGCGGAGTCGATCAAGTTGTTCCAGCAGATTTTTGGACTAGCGCCGGGATAGCTCACAGCTTCAAAGCGGTTCAAACCATCGGTCAAGTGCGCGAGAGAAGATTCACCGCAGAGACACTTTGGGCGCGGAGTCGAAGAACTTTTCTTGGTTGTTTGGACTCTGCGCTCTCCGCGTCTCTGGGGTTATTCGGTCAAGCGAACTTCGCCGTCGCTGTCATCGTTACGTTGCCATTGGCGTCGAGCGACCATAGCGTCGCTTCGCGTCCATCGGCGCTTGGCGCGCCAGCGATCGTGAAATTGCCGGTGTCGTAAGTCTGCCGTGCCGTCTGGAAGCCGAACGCGCTGAGCGTACGATTGGGCATTTCGCTGCGGCACAGCTCGATCATCAACTGGCAAATCAGCGAAGTTTGAACCACCAGTCCCGGCAATTTTTCTACTTTGGTGACATAGTCGCGGTCATAGTGGATCCGATGGCTGTTGAAGCGAAGCGCCGAGAAACGGAAAAGCAACGTGGGCTTGGGCTCGAATACTTTTTTCCACTTGGACTCGCCAGGCATGGCGGGCGAGGCTTTGGGTGCCGCGTCGGCCCGCGCTTCGCTGAGCATCATCATATCGCGCTCCTCGACAACGCCCAGACCGCGACTGCTCGAGATACTGCTCCGCTCAACGATCGTGACCATCGCGCCGTTCGCCCCGTCGTCGACTTGAAGATCGGCGATCTCGGTCAGTTTCTTGATTTCGTCGCCGACTCGAAGCGGTTCGTGAAAGGTCATGCGCGTTCCACCGATGCGCCGGCGCGGCAACGGGATAGCGGGCATGAAACCACCGCCTGATGCTTGGCCGTCCTCGCGCATCTGGGTAGGCCGGTGCGACGGCGGAAAAAATCCACCGTGCCAACCCGGTGGAACAATCTCCCCTTTATCCAGCGGCGTTTTTTCGAGTCCCAAGGTCGCAGCGAACTTCAACATCGTTGCTCCCGTGACAACATCGAAGGCGGTTTCGCTTTTGCCGATATAGCTTTTGAACTTTTCCAACGATTCAGCCATGGCATACCTCCCGGGAGGATTGCTACCGCCGAGACTATTCCGCGGTGAACGGCGGTGTCAAGCTAATACAGAAATTATGTCGAAAGCAGCGAGAGACTTCAGTCGGTGAGTAGCAGCAACCGCTGTCAGGGAAATCAGGAATCGAATCTCAGTTCACTAAGTTTGAAGCACTCGGTTTGAGGTGATTTTTTGGTAGGCCGACAAATCCGTGACTAGGAAATGGGTTTACCGGATCGGCAGGATTGTTTTGCGTATATCTGCCGACGATCTGGCCTTTGTTATTGATGCCGCTGACTTCAGTCGTGAACGTATCGGCGAATCCCACATCGAGGTCAGTGAACCGTTCGTTCTGAAGCAGAAAACTACGGCTGATGAAATCAGCGTCCGAATAGATTCCCACAATGTGGCCAGAGTCATTAATATCCGCCGGGAGCGTTGCCAAGCCATCTGGGAAATCGAACGCGCTGAACGTGTTATTTCGATAAACAAAGCCGTGGGTATGGCCATTGGGGAATGTTTCCGAGACGTTATTGTCAAAGTAATAACCAACGATCTGGCCCACGTTGTTAATTGCCGTAGGACCGGTAACCGTCGCGCCTGGGAAAGTGACGTCAATCGTCAAGAACAGACCGGCATCCCAAAAAAAACCGTGGAAATTTCCAGCGGCATCCTGATAGTCGCCGACCACTTGGCCGTCGTCGTTGATCCCGACTGCTTCCGTGAGTTTTGCGTTTGGAAAATCAAGTAAAGTGCAGCGACCCCTTTTATCGCGATAAAAGCCGCTGGTCTTGGTGATCAGAATTTCGAACGGCGGGATCATACTAGGGATTCTCTGAATGACCACCGTTGCGGATCCAGCGATCTCGCCGTGTTTGTTTATCGCTTGCGGCACGGTCGCTATAACATCCTTGGAGCACCGAACTTGGATCTGCCGCATTTTCTTGTCGAGAATAAATCCAAAGGCGCCTAAATTGGTGTCGGTGAATCCTCCCGAAATTTCCCCGGTTTCATTGATGTCTGCCAAGGTTGTGAAGCCGAGCTGTCCTTTAGGAGTCGGGATATCAACGGTGACGAAGCGATACGCTGGTATGGCGTCGGCAGCGAGCACGAGAGCCGATGACGTACGAAGCGCAAACACAAGAATTGAACAAGACAGGCAAACAATCCATCTATTCGATTGCATATTGCTCCCAATGATTGCTGATCGTCATTGGCTTCGAGCCAGTCCCCGTCGCTTATAATGCCCCGCCATGCAATTAGTCAATAAAAAAAATCCCAAGAACTGCCAAATTGCGGGTAAAAGGCGGTCGCATGACCATGCGATGTGAATAAAAGGAACTTTTAAGTCAAATGTAGAAGTCCTGGATGAAGTCTGGACATCTGGGGTGGCGAGTCCATCGCCGGGAACTAGCGAGTGCGGTGGTAGACGTAATCTTCTCGCTCCGTTGTTCCGACCCGTAATTCGGCAGGCAATGGCGCACGCGTGGTGTTTGCTTTGGCATGTACATCCAAAGCCGCCTGATCGGTCCATCGTTCCAAAATCGCAAGCTTGTCGGGATTGACGACACTCTGAAAAACTTCAAATTGCTCGCAGCCGGGCTCGCAAGAAATTTCCGCGCATCGAGCCTTGTATAATTTCGCGAGCTCCGAACCCTTTCCTGGCGCCGCATTGATTCCCACGATCAATCGAATCGACATGTTTCCTCCGTTTCGGCCATCAGCTTAAACTAATGTGACGACTATCATTGTCTTCATGCGGCGCTGTCAAGTATCAAAGGTGTCGTTCGTCAGCGTTGAGGAATTTTTCGTTTCGCGAGCGGCGATTTCGCGGCGCAGACGGTTCTGCAAGACCGCTATTCTAGCAGAGATCGCAAAACAGGTTCGAGCACTTTCCACACATTGGCCGCGACCATCTGCTGGCCACGGACGGTCGGATGAATGCCGTCCGGCTGATTGAGTTCGCTTACGCCGCCGACACCCTCGAGAATAAAAGGAATCAGCGGCGCGTCGTTTTTCTTGGCGATCGAAGCAAAAACGGGCTCGAACTGTTGGGTGTAGCCACGCCCCATATTCGGTGGCAGCTTCATGCCAGCAATGATGATTTTCGCCTTGGGGTACTTGGTCTTGACCCGATCGATGATGGCCTGAAGATTTTTCCGAATGGTTTCGGCGGGAACGCCACGCAAGCCATCATTGCCACCGAGCTCAAGAACCAAAACGTCGATGCGACTGCGCAGAAGCCAATCCATTCGATTGAGACCCCCGGCCGTAGTGTCGCCACTCTGTCCGGCATTGACAACCTTGAAGGGCCACTTTTTGGCCTCGATCCTCTGTTGAATCAAGGCGGGATAGGCCTGGCTGATCTCGAGACCGTAACCGGCGGTGATGCTGTCGCCGAGAAACAATATGACGGCGGGGCTCGGAGTAGCTCCGATTAAAACAACCGAGAGAGGTAGCGCGAAGAACCAAGCGACAAATCTGCCGCGCGACTTGAGTTGTGTCCATCGCACAAAAATTCTACAGTTGATTGACCTTGCGATATACTGCCGGACTTTCTGACCTTTATCTCCAGACACTTTCATGAATGACACGATCTTAAGCGTAGAGCATTTGGGCAAGCGGTTTAAGAGCGGTCAGCAGGTCGTCGACGTTCTCAGCGATATTTCGTTTTCGGTTGAAAAGGAAAGTACGTGTGCCATCATCGGCCCGTCTGGTAGCGGCAAGACCACGCTGATCGCGATTTGTGCCGGCCTGGAACGACCGAGCGAAGGAGCGGTGTTTTTAGATGGTGTCGCACTGCATCGCTCGAGCGAGGAAGAGCTTGCCCGCCTACGTAACCAATCGATCGGGTTCGTGTTTCAGAATTTTCAATTGCTGCCATCGCTGACTGCCGTGGAAAATGTCATGGTTCCGGCAGAGATTCGCGGCGAGAACCACGCCCGCAGCCGCGCCTCGGATTTGCTCAAACAAGTCGGACTCAACGGTCGTTTCGATCACTATCCCGTTCAACTTTCCGGCGGCGAGCAGCAGCGTGTTGCGATCGCCCGAGCGTTCATGAATCAGCCAAAAATTCTTTTTGCCGATGAGCCTACCGGCAATCTCGATGCGGAAACCGCCAAAGAGATCATAAAACTGCTGTTCGAGCTCAACGAGCGTCGAGGAACAACGCTGCTTTTGGTTACCCATGATCGCGAACTCACCCGCCAGGCGCGCCGCTTGATCCGTTTGCGCGGCGGCAGGCTGGTGTTGGACAGCGACGAGCCGAAAACCAAGCCCGCTCAGGCATAGCTCTCCGACGATGAAACTTCCTTTGCGACCTTGGATCTGGCAACTCGCGCGCCGAGATTTACGGCGCGGGGTGAAGCCGTTGCTGCTATCGATGTCAAGCGTGATTTTAGCGGTCGCTGCAGTGGTGGCCGCGTTTTCCTTCCGGGAAAATTTACAGTCGAATATCCAGACTCAATCCAAGAGCTTGCTCGGCGCCGATTTGGCGCTCGATAGCCGAGAGCCGTTTTCGCCGGAAGACGAAGCGCTGTTTCGTTCTCTCGGCGGAGATCAATCGCGACAAGTCGGGTTTAACTCGATGGCCTTTTTTCCGCGAACGGGCGATTCCCGTCTGGTCCAGGTTCGTGCCATCAGCGGGGCTTTCCCGTATTATGGCGCTTTGGAGAGCGATCCGCCGTTTTCG
>Ga0207645_10001979_pt1 | contig 16458 bp, 12 predicted proteins | sample KBSM53metaG_FD_184331 | JGI IMG/M metagenome (GOLD analysis project Ga0207645, IMG submission 184331) | Miscanthus rhizosphere microbial communities from Kellogg Biological Station, Michigan, USA - KBS M5-3 metaG (SPAdes) (version 2) | ecosystem: Host-associated > Plants > Roots > Rhizosphere >...
ACACGATGAGCGACGGGACGAGCCGGCGGGAGTTCGTGGCGAGGACCCTGGGAGGCGTCGCGGCACCACTTGCCGCGCGCCTTTCCGTCGCGGCTTCGCTCGCGGGACGTCTCCCCGCCGCGGCCTTCCCGGCCACCCCGGCGAAAACGTACCTGCAGCCCTTCGACTACGAAGGCGTGACCCTCCTCGAGGGGCCGATGAAGGCCCAGTTCGACACCATGCGCGCCTACTACTACGCCATCCCCGACGACGACATCCTGAAGGGCTTCCGGGCCCGGGCGGGGCAGCGAGCGCGCGGCCAGGATCTCGGCGGCTGGTACAGCGGCGAGCCGGCCCGCAGGTTCTGGTGGTCCAACGGCGACACCTTCAACGCCTTCGGCCAGTGGCTCTCGGGCATGGCGCGGATGTCGAAGGCCACGGGCGACGCCGAGATGCGCTCGAAGGCGATCTTCCTGATGGGGGAGTGGGCCTCCACGATCGAGCCGGACGGCTGGTTCTTCTACTCGCGCCGCCCCTGGCAGCCGCACTACATCTATGACAAGCAGGTCGGCGGCCTCGTCGACATGGCCGTGTACGGCGGACGGAAGGATGCCCTCGTCCACCTTTCGAAGATCACGGACTGGGCCATCGAGAACCTGGATCGGAGTCGCAAGGTCGACTCCGACACCGAGTGGTACACCCTCTCGGAGAATCTCTACCGCGCGTACCAGGTCACCGGCGACGAAAAGTATCGCCGCTTCGCGGACCTCTGGCGATTCGAGGACTACTGGAACGCCTTCTCCGGCGCGGCGCCGACGGAGGTGAAGCGTCATGGCCACCATGCCTACAGCCACGTGAACACGATGTCATCCTGCGCGATGGCCCACGTCGTGAGCGGAGAGAAGAAGTATCTCGACGCGATCGTGACCGAGTACGACTGGCTCCAGAAGACTCAGTGCTACGCCTCGGGAGGCTACGGGCCGGAGGAGGATCTCGTCCCGGAGGACGGGGAGCTCGGCCGCCGACTCGAGACGACGGCCTACTCCTTCGAGACGACCTGCGGCGCGTGGGGAGGCTTCAAGCTCGCGCGCTATCTCCTCACGCTCACCGGCGACGCGCGCTACGGCGACTGGATCGAGAAACTCCTGTACAACGGAAGTCTCGCGGCGCTGCCGATGGGGCCGAAGGGCGCCACGTTCTACTACTCGGACTACCGACTCGGCGGAGGGCGCAAGTTCTACCATCCCGACGGCAACTGGCCCTGCTGTTCGGGCACGTACCCGCAGGTGCTCGCCGACTACCACAACGTCGTCTACTTCCGGGACGCGGGCGGGCTCGCCGTGAACCTCTTCGTGCCCTCGCGCGCGGCGTGGAACCAGAACGGAACCCAGGTCGTCGTCGAGCAGGAGACGACCTTCCCCGAAACCGACACGACGACGCTGACGGTGCGTCCCGGCAAGAGCGCGGCGTTCGACGTGAAGTTCCGCGTCCCCGGATGGACGGCGGCGCAGGGTGTCGAGGTCTCCGTCAACGGAAAGCCCTTTCCCCTGACGGCGGAGCCGGGAACCTGGGCCGTTCTGCGGCGAACCTGGAGCGCGGGGGACCGCGTCACGATCCGGCTGCCGATGCATCTCGCGCTCGCGCCGATCGACGTCCAGCACCCGAAGCGCGCGGCCGTGACGTTCGGCCCCGTCGTGCTGGTCCGCGACGCCACGCCACGTCTCGCGTTGCAGGGAGGTCCCACGGAATGGATGGTCGGGCGGCCCGGTCTGGAGTTCACGGCGCCGGGTCAGCCGGAAGGAGTGTTCATGCCCTTCTACAAAGTAGGAGCGAACGTGCCGTACGACATGTACTTCGATCTGCAGTCATGAGGCGTCTTCTCGCCGGTCTCCTTCTCGCGCTTTCGGTGGCGGCGCTGCCGGCGCAGACCCGCCACACCATCACAGCTCAGGACCTCTGGGCCTTCCAGCGCGTGGGCGCTCCGGCCCTCTCGCCCGACGGAAAGACGGCGGTCTTCGCCGTCACGGAGTGGTCCATCGCGAAGAGCAAGAGCACGTCGAGCCTGTGGCTCGTGGACGTGGCCGGCGGCGAGCCCCGGCGGCTGACGCAGGCGCCGGGCGGCTCGGACGGCGCGCCCGCGTGGAGTCCCGACGGAAAGCGCATCGCGTTCGTCTCGAAGCGCGCGGACGACGACGCCGCGGCGCTCTACGTGATCGCGATCGGAGGCGGCGAGGCGAGGCGAGTGGCGAGCGTGCCGTACGGGTTCAAAGCTCCGAAGTGGCTCTCGAATACGCGGATCGCCGCCCTCACGCAGGTCATCACGGAGCTCGCGGGCAAGCTCGAGAAGAGCGACCTCGAGGCGATGCGGAAGGAGATGAAGCGGCGGAAGGACTCGCCGATGACGGCGCGCGTCACCGATGAACGCCAGTACCGCTTCTGGGACAAGACCCTCGCCGAAGGCGTTTCGGACAAGCTCGTGGCCGTCGACGCGGAGAGCGGGGCGCTCACCGATCTCTCCCCGGGCTGGAACCGTGTGTTCTCGACGGTCATGGACCCCGGCTTCGACGTCTCGGCCGACGGGAAGTGGATCGCGATGGCCATCAATGCCACGCCGCCCCCATACCGCGAGCGCACCAACCTCGACATCTACGTCATTCCGACGGACGGCACGGGCGCCCTGAAGGACCTCACCTCCAGCAATCCCTACACCGACGACTCCCCGCGCTTCGCTCCCGACGGCCGGTCGATCTACTACGTGCGCGAGGCGAAGTACACGGCGGGCAATCGGCGGATCGCGCGGGTCGACGTCGCCTCCGGCGAGAGCGCGACGCTCACCGGCGCCTACGACCGTTCGTTCGACGCGGTCTCTTTCACGGGCGACGGAAAGACGCTCCTCACGACCTCCGAGGACCGGGGGATCGTCGGTCTCTTCCGGCTCGCCGCGGATGGGACGGGCCTCGCGCGCGTCTACGCCGAGGGCACCACCGGCGGCCTCGCGGCGCGGAGCGGCTCGGTCCTGTTCCTGAACGAGGCCGCCAATCGCCCTTCCGAGATCTATGCCTTCGACCTTCCGAAGGGCACGGCACGCCGCCTCACGCGCTTCAACGATTCCCTGCTCGCCACGCTCGATCTCGGGCGGACCGAATCGCGGGACTTCCGGGGCGCGGGCGGGGATACCGTGCAGATGTTCGTGACGTACCCGGCGGGATTCGACCCGGCGAAGAAGTATGCGCTCGTCCAGATCCTCCACGGCGGTCCCCACACCATGTTCCGCGACGACTTCGGCTACCGCTGGAACCAGCACATCTTCGCGTCGCCCGGCTACGTGGTCGCGCGTGTGAACCGGCACGGCTCGACCGGGTTCGGGGAGGCGTTCGTCGGGTCGATCGACGGCGCGTGGGGCGAGAAGCCCACGGCGGACATCCTGGCCGCGACCGACGTCCTCGTCAAAGACATCCCGGCGATCGACGGCTCGAAGGTGGCGGCGGCCGGCGCGAGCTACGGGGGGTATCTCGCAGCGTGGCTCCTCGGCCACACCGATCGCTTCGTCTGCCTCGTCAACCACGCCGGCGTCAACGACTTCATCACCGAGTACGGCAGCGACTCGACCAGCTATGGCTTCGACGCGACCGTCTGGGGCGGCACACCCTGGAAGGACGCCGCCGGGATGCAGAAGAACAACCCGATGACCTACGCCGCCGACTTCAAGACCCCCATGCTGATCTCCGCCGGGGAGCAGGACTATCGCGTCCCGTACGGCAACAGCCTCTCGCTCTACGGGGTGCTGCAGGCGATGAACGTGCCGTCGCGTCTGCTGCTCTTTCCCAACGAGAACCACTGGGTGCTCTCGCCCCAGAACTCGATCTACTGGAACTACGAGGTGCAGCAGTGGCTGGCCCGCTACATCGGCGGCATGCCCATGGAGAAGCCGGTCTTTCCGATTGAAAACTGAAGAGAAAGTGGAGAAGCAGGCCCAATGAGTTCCGTCAAGCCCGGGTCGAAGGAAGTCGTCCTCGTCGCGAGCGGGGACTCGCGCCCCGCCGCGAACCAGCGCTGCTGGCCCGCGCAGCAGCATCTCGAGCAGGCCGTGGAGAAGGCCTTCGGCGAGCTCGGCGCGCGGATCGTGCGGGGCCACGCCTACGATCCCGAAAAGAAGCACGGCTTCATCGACGGCCAGGCGCGCGGGATCCAGATCTTCCGCAAGATCGATCCCGATGCGCCCCTCGTCGTCGCCGAGGCAGTCTGGGAGTACACGAGCCACATCCTCGCGGGCCTGACCAAGCATCGCGGGCCCATCCTGACGCTCGCCAACTGGAGCGGCGAGTGGCCGGGCCTCGTCGGCATGCTCAACGTGAACGCGTCGCTGACGAAGGCCGGGATCCCGTACAGCTCGATCTGGAGCGAGGACTTCGAGGACGGCTTCGCGCGCGGAGGGCTCCGCCAGTGGCTCTCCGAGGGGCGCATCGGCCACGACACGAGCCACGCCCAGGCGATCGAGGATCGGACGTTCCCCGGGAACTACGCCGAGGACCGGGCGCGCGGGGCCGCGCTCGGCGAGGAGCTCAAGCGCGATCAGGCCATCATGGGGGTCTTCGACGAGGGTTGCATGGGGATGTACAACGCGATCATCCCCGACGACCTCATGCACGCGATGGGCCTTTTCAAGGAGAGGCTCTCGCAGTCGATGCTGTTCGCCGCGATGCGCGAGGTCCCGGACGAGACCGCGCGCCGCCACTACGAGTGGCTCCAGAAGCGCGGGATGAAGTTCCGGCTCGGCAAGGACGAGGCCACGGAACTGACGGAGTGGCAGGTCCTCGAGGGCCTCAAGATGTACGACGCGGCCGTGACGATGGCCCACGACTTCGGCTGCGCCGCGATCGGGATCCAGTACCAGCAGGGCCTCAAGGACGTCTGCGTCGCCTCGGACCTGACCGAGGGCCTGCTGAACAATCCCGACCGCCCGCCCGTGCGCGGCGCCGACGGCAAGACGCTCTTCGAGGGCCTCGCGGTGCCCCACTTCAACGAGGTCGACGAGTGTGCCGGCGTCGACGCGCTCCTGACCAACAGGGTATGGATGGACATGGGGATCGATCCCTCCACGACGCTGCACGACGTGCGCTGGGGAGCGGCGGTCGAAGAGAGCGGCGTGAACGGATTCGTCTGGGTTTTCGAGATCTCGGGCGCGGCGCCGGCCTCCCACTTCATCGGAGGCTACGAGGGCGCTCAGGGCGAGCGTCAGCCGCCGATGTACTTTCCCAAGGGCGGCTCGACGCTCAAGGGCATCTCGAAGCCCGGAGAGATCGTGTTCTCCCGCGTCTACGTCAAGAACCACGCGCTCCACATGGACATCGGGCGCGGCGGTGTGGTCAAGCTGTCGAATGCGGAGACCGAGCGGCGCTGGCTGGCCACGACGCCGCAGTGGCCGATCATGCACGCGGTGACCTACGGGATCACGCGGGACCAGATGATGGCCAAGCACATGGCCAACCACATCCAGGTCGCGTACGCGCCCGATGCGATGACGGCGAACCGCGCGCTCGTGCGGAAGGCCTCGATGGCGCGGGCGCTCGGAATGCAGGTCAACCTCTGCGGCGACCCCGAGCAGACGCTGGATCGACATCAGGCGGCGCAGTACCGGGCGTGAGGCGCTGAGGTTGCCGACGCCGCCGCCCACACCCGTGTCGCGAACGCCCTGCGCCCTCGGCCTCGATTTCGGCACGGCCTCGGTGCGCGCGGTCGTCGTCGAGACGCAGACCGGCCGCGAGCGCGGCGCCGCGGTCGTCGAATACCCGCACGGCGTGATCGACGCGGCGCTCCCGGGAACCGGAGAGAAGCTGCCCGGGGACTGGGCGCTCCAGCATCCGGGCGACTGGGTGTCTTCGATCGAGAAGGCCGTGCCGCAGGCGCTCGCGGCGGCGGGAGTTCCGAAAGAGGCGATCGTCGGAATCGGCGTCGACTTCACCGCGTGCACGGTTCTGCCGGTCGATGCGGCCGGGGCACCCCTGTGCCTCTCGCCGTTCTGGGCCGCGCGCCCGCATGCCTGGGTGAAGCTCTGGAAGCACCACGCCTCTCAACCCCAGGCCGACCGGATCAACGCGCTTGCCGAAGAGCGCGGCGAGGCGTTCCTCGCGGATTACGGAGGCAAGACCTCGTCGGAGTGGCTCGCCGCCAAGGCCCTGCAGATTCTCGAGGACGATCCCGAGGTCTACGCCGCCGCCGCGGCGATCGTCGAAGGCGGCGACTGGATCGTCGGCCAACTCTGCGGAGTCCGCGTCCGCAACTCCTGCGGCGCCGGCTACAAGGGATTCTGGAGCCGGGCGCGAGGCTTCCCGACGAAGGAGTTCTTCGGCGCGCTCGACCCGCGCTTCGCCGATCTCGGGACGAAGCTGACCGGGGAGATCGTGCCGCCGGGGCGCCGCGTCGGCGGCCTGACGGAGCCGATGGCCGGACGCCTCGGTCTCCCTGCGGGGACGGCTGTGGCCGCGGCGATCATCGACGCGCACAGCGCGGTGCCGGCGGCGACCGTCGTGCAGCCGGGCCGGTTGGTCATGGTCATGGGAACCTCCACCTGCCACATGCTTCTCGCCGACCGGCACGCGAAGGTCGAGGGCATCGGCGGCGTCGTCCAGGACGGCATCGTCGAAGGGTTCGCCGGATACGAAGCGGGGCAGCCCGCGGTCGGAGACATCTTCGGCTGGTTCGCGAAGCTCGTCGCGGGAGGATCCGAAGCGGGATTCGGGGCACTCGAGAAGCAGGCATCCGCGGCGCCCCCGGGAGGTCACGGGCTGCTGGCGCTCGACTGGTGGAACGGCAACCGGTCGATCCTGGTCGACGCGAATCTCTCGGGCCTGCTCGTCGGCATGACGCTCGCGACGACGGCGGGCGACATCTACCGGGCCCTGATCGAGGCCACGGCCTTTTCGACGCGCCGCATCCTCGATGCTTTCGAGAAAGAGCGCATTCCGGTGACGGAGCTGATCGCCGTGGGCGGGCTCGCGGAGCGCAGTCCGCTGCTGCTGCAGATCTATGCGGACGTGACGCGAAGGCCCATCGGCCTGGCCGATGCGGTCAACGCCTCGGCCCTCGGCGCGGCCATGCTGGGAGCGGTGGCCGCCGGGCCGGCCGGCGGAGGCCATGCCTCCTTCGCGGACGCCGCGCGCGCGATGGCCCGCCTCAAACCCGAGCGCGTGGCGCCGGAGCCGGCACGGGCGGACGCCTACGACGTCCTGTATCGAGACTGGCTCGAGCTCCACGATCACTTCGGGAGGCGCACCGATCTGATGAAGCGCCTCCGCCGAGAGCGCGCTTGACGGCCCCGCTCGTCGAGGGCCGCGGTGTGTCGATGGAGTTCCCGGGCGTGCGGGCGCTCGACGGTGTCGACTTCGACGTCCTTCCGGGAGAAGTCCACGCTCTCATCGGCGAGAACGGGGCAGGCAAGTCGACGCTGATCAGGATCCTCTCGGGCGAGATCGCGGGCTACGACGGAGAAGTCCGCATCGACGGGACCCCGCGGCGCATGGACGGCCCTCGGGAGGCGATCGCGGCCGGGATCGCCGTGATCCCGCAGGAGCTGCAGCTCGTCTCCTCGCTCTCGGTGGCCGAGAACATCTTCCTCGGACGTCCCCGCTCGCTTCTGGCCGGCGCGAAGGCGGCGCTCGAGACGGTGGGCGAAACGCACGTGGCTCCCGAGGAAATCGTCGCCCACCTGGAAGCGGGGCAGCGTCAGCTCGTCGCGATCGCGCGGGCCCTGTCTCTCGACGCGCGGCTGATCATCATGGACGAGCCCACGACCTCGCTCTCGGCGCCGGAGGCCGCGCGGCTCGAGCGCCTGATCGAGCGGCTGTGTGCCCGGGGCGTCGCGATCGTCTACATCTCCCACAAGCTCGACGAGGTCGAGCGACTCGCGGACCGGATCACCGTGCTCCGGGACGGAAAGCGCATCGTCACGAGAGACGCCGAAGGCATCGACGAGGCCGAGATGGTCCGCCTGATGGTGGGCCGGCAGATCGACCGCGGCGAGCTCGTGCCCGTCGCGGCCGACGCGCCCGAAGTCCTCCGTGTCGAGGAGCTGTCCGTGGAAGACCCCGACCGGCCGGCGACAGGTTGCCGGCGCGTCTCGAACGTCTCTTTCACGCTGCGCCGCGGAGAGATCCTCGGGCTTGCGGGTCTCATCGGCGCCGGCCGGACGGACCTGCTCCTCGCCCTCACCGGCGCGCTGGAGCGTCCGGTCACCGGCCGCGTGCGCGTGGCGGGATCGGACTATCGGCCTTCCAGTCCAGCCGCCGCGAAGGCCGCCGGTCTCGTGCTGCTGCCCGAGGAACGAAAGTCGCAGGCCATCTTCCCGGAGCTGTCCGTGTGCGAGAACGTGGTCCTGCCGTCGGTGGAGCGCGCGGCGCGCGCCGGATGGATCGACCGCGCGGGGGCCCGGCGGGACGGCGAGCGGCTCATGGCCGACACCGGCGTGCGGGCCGCCTCGCCGGACGTTCCCATCGCCACGCTCTCCGGCGGCAACCAGCAGAAGGCAATCCTCGGCCGCTGCCTCTACGCCTCCCCGTCGATCCTCCTCCTCGATGAGCCGACGCGAGGAATCGACCTGGCGGCGAAGGCCGACGTCTACGCGCTGCTCCGGCGTCTCGCCGGAGAGGGTTTCGGGATCGTGCTCTGTTCCTCGGAAATGTCCGAGATCCTGACGCAGTGCCACCGCGTGCTCGTGTTCCGGGAGGGACGCGTCACGGCGGAGCTGCCGCACGCCGAAGCCACCGAGGAACGGGTCCTCGCCGCGGCGGCCGGGACATCCGCCGGGAAGCGCGATGCCGAGATCCCGGGCGGACCTTCCGGCGGGACTCCTTCTCGGCCTCCGCCGGCGCCGCCATCGTCGTTCCGCGGCGCGCGCCGGCGCTTTTCCCGGTATGCCGGCCTCTTCGGCCTCGCGGCGGTGCTTCTCCTCTCGATCGTCTTCTCCCCGGTGCGCGGCGGACGGCCGGTGTTTCTGGACATCGGGAACCTGACGGACATCCTCAGGCAGGTCGCCGAGAAAGGAATCCTTGCCGTCGGGATGACGGCCGTCGTCATCTCGGGCGGAATCGACCTCTCGGTCGGCTCCGTGCTCGCCCTGGCCGCCACGCTGACGGCCTGGTGCTTCATGAAGGCGGGTCTCGGAGTGGCGGCGACCGTCCTCGTCGTGCTCGGGGTCGGCGCGCTCTGCGGCGCGGTGAACGGCCTGGTCGTCGCCCGCTGGCGGCTTCAGCCTTTCATCGCCACGCTCGCGACGATGAGCGCGGCGCGGGGGATCGCCCGCTACGTCAGCGGCGGCATGGCCATCCCGCTGGGCTTTGGCGAGGGCGGCGCGCCAGAATCCGTGCGGCGCCTGGCGGGCACGCTTCTGCCGTACGTGCCGGCGCCGGCGGTGCTCTTCCTCCTCGCCGTCGTCGGCATGCACCTCTTTCTCACGAGGACGAGCGCCGGCCGGTATCTCTATGCCATCGGCGACAACGAGACGGCGGCGCGGATCTCGGGGATCCGCGTGCCCTGGCACAAGGCCGGCGTGTACGTCATCGCGTCCGTGCTGGCGGCCCTCGCGGGCATCGTCCACTGCGCGCAGCTCGAGCAGGGCAATCCCAACGACGGGGTGGCCTACGAGCTCGACGCGATCGCGGCGGTCGTCATCGGGGGGACGAGTCTTTCGGGCGGAATCGGATCGGTCGGCGGTACGCTCGTCGGCGTGCTGATCATCGGAGTCATCAACAACATCATGGGGTTGAACAATGTCGATGCGAACCTGCAGCTCATCCTCAAGGGCGTCATCATCCTCGGGGCGGTCTGGCTCCAGCGCAAGCGGCGTTAGGCGCGTCGGCGCCGTCGCGCTGGCGCTGCTCGCGGCGACGCTCGCCGTCGGCTGCGGCAAGGCAAAGTCCGGCAAGCACCTGATCGGCTTTTCGCAGTGCAACCTCGGCGAGCCGTGGCGCGTTTCGATGAACGCCGACGTCGCCGCGGCGGCCAAGAGCCAGCCCGACATCGAGATCGCTTACGCCGACGCCCAACAGGACAACGCCAAGCAGGTCGCCGACGTCGAGAACTTTCTGAGGCAGAAGATCGACCTGCTCATCATTTCGCCGAACGAGGCCAAGCCCCTGACGCCGATCGTCCGCCGCGTCTTCGAGCAGGGGATCCCGGTCATCGTGCTCGACCGCGCGATCGAAGGCGACACGTACACGACCTTCATCGGGGCCGACAATCGCCAGATCGGCAAGGCCGCCGGCGAGTTCATCGTCAAGGCGCTGAATGGCAAGGGCGACATCGTCGAGATCAAGGGCCTTCCGGGCTCGCCTCCGGCCCGCGACCGCAGCGAGGGCTTCCGGGAAGCGATCGCGGCGTCCCCGGACATCAAGATCGTCCACGACCCGGTGGCCAACTGGCTGCGCGAGGAGGCGATGGCGCAGATGGAGTCCGCCCTGTCCGCGCACGAGAAGATCGACCTGGTCTACGCGCACAACGACCCGATGGCCATGGGAGCATTTCTCGCCGCGAAGGCCAAGGGACGGGACGGGCAGATGATGTTCGTCGGCATCGACGCCCTTCCGGGACTCGACGGCGGCCGCCAGGCGGTTGCCGACGGGAAGCTCTCGGCCACGTTCATCTACCCGACCGGCGGCAAGGAGGCGATCGAGGTCGCCGAGAAGATCTTCAAGGGCGAGAAGGTGCCGAAGACGATCGTGCTGCCGACTGCGATGATTACGAAGGAGAACGTCAAGGATTACCTCGCGAAGTAGATACAGAAGTTGAAGGTTGAAGGTTGAAGGTTGAAGCGGTGTTGAGAGCGGCGGCTGCAGTTCTGGCGGCGACGCTGCTGGCGTGGGCGGCGCCCACACCTCCGGCGCGAAAGGCGGTCCGGGCAGCGGCGATGCTCGACGTCGTGGCCGGGCGCATCGTCGAGAACCCGGTCGTGCTGATCGAGGGCGAGAAGATCACCGCGGTTGGGCCGGGACTCGCGATCCCGCGCGGCGCGGAGGTCCTCGACCTCGGAGACGTGACGATCCTACCGGGCCTGATCGACTGCCACACCCACGTCACGACGACGTACCGTTTCCTGCTCGAGGGCGGGCCGATGCAGGACGCCGTGACCTCCGCCGCGCGGGCGAAGATCACGCTGGACGCCGGGTTCACCACCGTGCGGGACCTCTGGGCGAAGGACTTCGCCGACGTCGCCCTGCGCGACGCGATCGACCGGGGCGACGTCGTCGGTCCGAGGATGCTGGTCGCCACGCTCGCCATCGGCTCGACCGGGGGACACAACGAGGACGTGGAAGGGCTCTCGCCCACGATCACGGTGGGAGGCGAGTCGGGCATCGCGGACGGCGTCGATGGCGTCCGCAAGCTGGCGCGCTACGAGATCAAGTACGGGGCGGACGTCCTGAAGATCATGGCCAGCGAGGGCGGCAGCGAGGGGAAGAACGTCCCGAGCGAGACGCAGTTCACGCTCGAGGAGATGAAGGCGATCGTCGAGGAAGGGCACCGCTACGGCAAGAAGGTGGCGGCGCACGCCCACGGCACCGACGCCATCAAGACGGCGATCCGCGCGGGCGTCGATTCGGTCGAGCACGGCACGCTCATCGACGACGAAGGCATACGCATGATGAAGGAGAAGGGCGTCTTCCTCGTGCCGACCGGAGCGACCTGGGTCGTCGACGAAGAGGCCGAGAAAGAGGACGCCCCGGCCTGGCGCAAGGAGCGCGAGGCCGGTTTCCGGCGCGGCAGCGAGGAAGGCTTCCGCAAGGCCGTCCATGCGGGGGTCAGGATCGCGATGGGCTCGGACCAGTCGGTCCTGCCCCACGGCCAGAACGCCAAAGAGATCGTGTGGATGGCGACGCACGGCATGACGCCGCTCGAGGCCATCCGCGCCGCGACCGTGAACGCGGCGGAGCTTCTGGGCTGGTCGGATCGCGTCGGCGCGATCGCGCCCGGCCGGTTTGCCGACATCATCGCGGTCCGCGGCAACCCGCTCCGCGACGTCCAGACCCTCGAGAAGGTCGCCTGGGTGATGAAGGGCGGCGTCGTGACGAAGGACGCGCTCGGGATCGCCAGGGTCCAGGAGCTCATGGCGGCGCGCAAGGCCGGCGACGAAGCCGCCGCGAGCGCTCTGATGGCGCCGGACCCGCGGATCTGGTTCGACAAGAGGTCGGGGCCGGGAGAGCCCTGGGGACTCGTCACGAAATGGACCCACTGGGACGACTACTTCCACTCGCGCAACGACTACTCCGGCTTCCGCGAGGCGGGCGACGTCGTGACCGCCGACGGCACGGAGATCAACGACTTCTACCGCCTCATCGAGCGGCCGCCGCAGAAGTTCCGGGCGACGTGGTGGATGGATGCGTCCGGGAAGATCTCGGGTTTTCTCTACGAGCCCCGTGGCTCGACCGCAGCGGTCGAGGATCGCTTCGACCAGTTCAAGGAATGGGCTCGCAAAACGAAGCCGGCGGAGCTGGACTCCCTGATGCCCGGCGGCCGGATCGACCCCACCGGCGACCGGCCCGAGCGCTTCCACGCGATCCTCCTCGAATGGCGCAAGGCGGCCGGCCTACCACCCATCGAACTGCCGGAATCGGAGCCACGTTCCGTTCGATAGACTGCGAACGATGACTCTCAGGCTCGCGACGATCGGGGATCTCCCGGCGCTCGTGGAGCTGATCCCGGCTTCGGCGCGCGCGTTGTCTCGCGGCTTCTATACCGAGGCGCAAACCGAAGCCGCGATCCGTTACATCTTCGGGCCCGACACGAGGCTGATCACCGACGGCACGTACTTCGTCGTCGAGGAGGACGGCGCGCTCGCGGGTTGCGGCGGGTGGAGCCGGCGCCGGACGTTGTACGGAGGCGACCAGATGAAGTCTGACGAGGATCCGTACCTCGATCCCCGGACCGAGGCGGCGCGCATCCGCGCCTTCTTCGTGCATCCCAGTTTCGCCCGCCGGGGCGTGGGCTCGGCGATCGTCGACGCCTGCCTCGAAGCCGCGCGCGCCGCGGGCTTCCAGAGAATCGAGCTGGCCTCGACTCTGCCGGGTGTGCCGTTCTATCGCGCTCTCGGTTTCGAAGAGTGCGAGCCCATGGAAGCGCCGATGCCGGACGGGACGGCGCTGCCCATCATCCGGATGGAGAGAGCACTATGACGCCGGCACGAGCGGAGGTGACTTCGTGATGCTCGCCGTCCTCTTCGAGCCGTCGTGACGCGGCTGGCTCTCGTCGGATTCCGTTCCGATGCCAACTCCTCGTACCTGCGCGGCGCCGCCGACGCGCCGCCGCTCATCCGCGAGGCGCTCTTCTGCGAGTCCTCGAATCCCTGGACCGAGAACCGGCGGGAGCTCTCCCGCGACGCGTTCTACGACGCCGGCGACCTCGGCGAAGAAGCCGGAGCGGACACGTTCGGGCGCATCGAGGCGGCGATCGGGCACCTGCTGGGGAACGGGTACGCGCCCGTGTCGCTCGGTGGCGACCACGCGATCACGTATCCGATCGTGCGCGCATTCGCCCGAAAGTACCCGGACCTTTCGATCCTGCACTTCGACGCGCATCCCGACCTCTACGACGAGTTCGAGGGCAATCGCGTCTCCCACGCCTGCCCGTTCGCCCGGATCATGGAAGAGAGGCTTGCCCGCCGCCTCGTCCAGGTCGGCATCCGCACGGCCAACGACCATCAGCGGGAGCAGGCCGCGCGTTTCGGCGTCGAGATGATCGAGATGAAGGACTTTCGGGACGGGCTCGAGATCCGCTTCGACGGTCCCGTCTACGTGACCTTCGACCTGGACGGCCTCGATCCGGCGTTCGCGCCCGGAGTGTCTCACCGGGAGCCGGGCGGCCTCTCGACCCGCCAGGCCATCGACGTGATCCAGCGGCTGCGCGGAGACGTCGTGGGCGGCGACGTCGTCGAGTTCAACCCCCGCATGGACTCCTCGGGGATGACCGCGATGGTCGCAGCGAAGCTCGTCAAGGAAATCGCTTCGAGAATCGGAGCGGATTGAGGGAACGCGGATGAACATGACGGAAAGGAGCTTTTTCACCATGGGATGTTGCTCAACGGCCGTTTGCTCCCGTCCGGCGCCGTCGAGGCGTCACTAGAAATGTCCGAAGCGAACAAGGACTGCGTCCGGAGACTCTTCGACGAAGTGTGGAACGCCGGCAAGCTCGCCCTCCTCGACACACTGATCGGCGCCGCCTACGTCGAGCACAACCCGGTGCCGGATCAGCCGTCGGGTGCGGCGGGTGTGAAAGGGAGGGTCGAGACTCTCCGGGAGGCATTTCCGGACCTGCGCTTCACGCTCGAGGAGCTCGTCGCCGAGGGCGACCTCGTCGCGGCGCGCTACTCCTGGCGCGGGACCCACAAGGGGGAGGCGTTCCTCGGAATCCCGCCAAGCGGCAAAGGGATCCTGGTGCGCGGGATGGATTTCTTCCGGCTCCGGGAAGGCCGGATCGTGGAGCACTGGGACAACGTGGACGAGCTCGGAATGCTGACGCAGCTGGGAGACCTGGGGTGAGCGGCGCCGAGCTCCTGCGGCACACCGTCGCCACCCTGGCGTATCGCGGAGGCAAGGCCGTGCGCGGCGCGCCGGCCTCGTTCCCGGTCTTCCAGGCGAGCGAGGGCACGCGCACGCCCGGGCAGATCCTCGCGCACATCAACGACCTGCTGGCCTGGGCGCTCCATCTCATCGAGGGTCGCCACCACTTCGAGGAGTCGACGCCCGGCGCGTGGGAGGCGGACGTCGCGAAGTTTCATGGCGCGCTCGAGCGTCTCGACGCGCGGCTCGCCTCCGGGATTCCGCTCCGGTGTCCGGCCGAGAAGCTCTTCCAGGGACCGATCGCCGACGCGCTGACACACGTCGGCCAGATCGCGATGCTCCGGCGCATGTCCGGAGCGCCCATGCGGGGCGAGAACTACTTCAAGGCCGACATCGAAGCCGGACGCGTCGGCGCGGACCAGGCGCCTTCCCGCGTGGAGTTCGATTGACCTGCTGGAGCTGCCAGGCCGAGAACGACCTCGGCGAACGCCAGACCTGCGCGCGCTGCGGAGCGCCTCTCGTCCGAACCTCGTTCTCGCTCTTCCAGCGGCCGATCGTGCTCGGCCTCGCGGGTCTGCTCGTCTTCGGCTGGCTCGCGGCCCTTCTGTGGGCGATCGCCCACCAGTCGTGCCGACCCTGAACCTGCCGTCCACGGCGGCCGTTCGCGTGCTGAAAGCGGCCGGCGTCGAGTTCGTGGCTCACGTCTACGATTACGTCGAGCGAGGCGGGACGCGCCACTCCGCCGAGGCCCTCGGCGTCGACGAGCATCGCGTCGTCAAGACGCTCGTGATGGAGTCGCGGGGACGCGAGGGGAAGCCGCAGCCGCTCCTCGTCCTCATGCACGGCGACCGGGAGGTGTCGACCCGGGAGCTCGCACGGCAGATCGGCGCTCGCGAGGTGGCGCCGGCGACCGCGGCGGCGGTCGAGAAGCACACGGGGTACGTGCCCGGGGGGGTGAGCCCGTTCGGGACGCGCCGCTCCCTTCCGACCTACGTCGAAGCGTCGATCTTGTCGCTGGAACGCTTTCTCGTGAACGGAGGCCGCCGCGGCTTCCTGGTCGAGCTCACGCCCGGCGCTTTTCTGCGCGTGGTCGTTCCGGTCCGCGTGGACGTCGCGATCGAAGCGCGTTCTCCGCGATGACGGATATGATTCTCCGCAAGCTTCGAAGGGGGGAACCGATGAGACGGAGAATCCTGCCGCTCCTGGCATGTCTGCTCGGACTCGCCGCGTCCGCCACCGTTGTCGCCGCCGAAGAGGGAGCGAAAGACGTCGATGCCGCCTGGCTCAAAGCGGTCAAGGCCAACGACGTCGACGCGCTCGTCGCGTGCTACTGGCCGGACGCCGTGATGTGGCTGCCCGACGCTCCCGAGGCGCGGGGCGAGAAGGCGATCCGGGCGGCATACACGGGTCTTCTGGCGGCGAACTCGGTCGTCGACGCTTCGCTGGCGGACGCCGTGTACCAGACCTCCGGGGATCTTTCGACGGCCTGGGGCCACTTCACGCTGGTCCTCAAGCCCAAAGCCGGCGGAGACAACGTCGTGTTGAAGGGACGCTTTGTGAACGTCTCGAAGAAGTCGGGAGGCAAGTGGCGGTACGCCGCGGATCTCGCGTCGGCGGAACCGCCTCCACCCGCGAGTCCGCCGGCGGCCAGGTAGCGCCGGGGCGACGGCGGTGGCGTCCCGGTCTCCGAGCCTCGAACGCGTCGCCGATCATTCGGCGCTGTTCGGCCTCGCGATCGTGGTCGGCCTGCTCGCCGGAGGGATCGCGGTCGCGTTCCAGATGGCGCTCGCGAAGGCGGCCTGGCTGCGCGAGGGCGGGGCGCTCGGTGCTCCGACGGACGGCTGGAGACTTCCGGTCGCGATCCTCTTCTCCGCGCTCGCCGTCTGGGCCGGCGTCGCGGTCGTCCGGCGGTTCGCTCCCGAGGCCTCGGGCAGCG
>Ga0207645_10001981_pt1 | contig 16452 bp, 10 predicted proteins | sample KBSM53metaG_FD_184331 | JGI IMG/M metagenome (GOLD analysis project Ga0207645, IMG submission 184331) | Miscanthus rhizosphere microbial communities from Kellogg Biological Station, Michigan, USA - KBS M5-3 metaG (SPAdes) (version 2) | ecosystem: Host-associated > Plants > Roots > Rhizosphere >...
ACGGCCGCGCGGCCGCGCCGCCGCATCACCATCGCCCGCGCCCTCCACCAGCGCGCGCCCCAACGGGCACCCGCTGAAAATCACCGTCGTCAACGGCGACCTCACCTTCGAGGAAGCGCCAATCCTCCTCGGGCACTATCGCGCCACGCGCCTGACCGGCACCGAGAAGGTGATGAACGATCTGATCGGCGGGGCGATGAAGCATTCGCTCGACATGGGGCTGTATCCGCTCGGGCCCGGAACCCACCAGATCTTCGTCAACACGCGATTCGATCCCGAGAGCCCGCGGCGCATGCCGCGGCCGAAGGCGGTGATTGTCGTCGGCCTCGGCGAGGAAGGAAAGCTGAACGCCGCCGAACTGGTGCGCTCGGTCCGCCAGGCCGTGATCGCCTGGGCGCAGCGCACGCGCGAGGAAGAGAAGCGGGCTCCCGGCCTGTTCGACCTGGCCGCGACGCTGCTCGCCAGCGGCGGCACGGGGATCACGGCCGGCCAGGCGGCGCAGCGGATCGCCCAGGGCGTGCACGAAGCGAACGAGCTGCTCGCGGCCGGCGCCGGCGGCAATGGCCTGCAATGGCCGCGCGTCGGTCACCTGCGCCTGATTGAGCTGTACCTGGACCGGGCGACCGAGGCGTGGCGCTCGCTGAAGATGCAGTCGGCGGCGAGGCCCGATCGTTACCAGGTGACCGACGAGGTCGCCATCGGCATCGGGCCGCTCGTGCGCCCGCTCGAAATCGGATACCGCGGCGTCGAGTACGACTTCATCACCGCCGAGACCGAGCGCGGCGAGAAGGGGGAGACGAAGATCAAGTACACGCTCGACACGCGGCGGGCGCGCAGCGAGGTGCGCGCGCAGCGAACGCAGGGGCCGCTGCTGCGCGATCTGGTCGCGAACGCGTCGAACGCGCAGTCGAACGACCAGATTGGCCGCACCCTCTTCAAGCTGCTGGTGCCGGCGGAGATGGAGCCGTTTCTCGCCGGCAGCGGCGAGCTGCAGATCGAGCTCGAGACCGGCACGGCCGGCATCCCGTGGGAACTGCTCGACACCGATCAGGAGGAGCAGAACCCGGAGCATCGCCCGTGGGCGATTCGCGCCAAGCTGCTGCGCAAGCTACGCACCACGGAGTTCCGCGCGGAAGTGCGGGACGCCGACCCCAGCTCCAGCGTGCTCGTGGTCGGGGAGCCGGAATGTCCGCCGCGCTACCCGCGCCTGCTCGGCGCGCGCAACGAGGCGCTGCGGGTACACGAATGCCTGGTGGCCCCGGGCGCGCTCGAACGCGAGCGGGTCCGGGCGTTGCTCAGCGACAGCGACGATCAGCCGGGGCCCAACGCCCGGACCGTGATCGACGCCCTGTTCGAGCGTCCATGGCGCATCGTCCACATCGCCGGCCACGGCGAGCTGCCGAGCGAAAACGGCACCGCCGGCGGCGTGGTCCTCTCCAACGGCACGTTCCTCGGCCCGGACGAAATCGCCACGATGCGCGTGGTGCCCGAGCTGGTGTTCGTGAACTGCTGCCATCTGGCGGCGCGCAGTCTCGACCAGATGCTGACCATCGACGGATACGACCGCGCGCAATTCGCCTCCGGCGTCGCCGAGCAGTTGATCAAGGTCGGCGTCAAATGCGTCGTCGCCGCCGGCTGGGCGGTCGACGACGACGACGCGGCCACGTTCGCGCGGACTTTCTACAGCGTGCTCCTGCGCGGCGGCCGCTTCATCACCGCGGTGGCGGAGGCGCGCGAGGCCGCCTACAACCCGGCCAACAACACCTGGGCCGCCTATCAGTGCTACGGCGATCCGGACTGGGTGCTGCGCCGCGAACGGGCCGATGCGGACGTGGCGCCGTCGAAATCCGAGGACGAGTTCGCCGCGATCGCTTCATCTGCCGCCTTGAAGCTTGCGCTGGACACGATCGTGGTCCAGACCAGGTTCCAGGGCCGTCCGGCCGAGGGTCAGCTCGAACGCGTTCGTGCGCTCGAGCAGCGCTTCGGCGCGCGATGGGGCGGGATCGGCGAGATCGCCGATGCCTTCGGCGGCGCGTTCGTGGCCGGGGTCGACCTCGAGGCGGCGATTCGCTGGTACGAGCGCGCCGTCGCCGCCGACGATGGCACTGCGCCGATGAAGGCGGCCGAGCAGCTCGTCAACCTGCGGATCCGGCTGGCGAGCGACACCGTCGAGCGGGCCCGGAAGGAACGCGACGCCGCCGCGGCGCGGTTGAAGGAAGGCGCGCGGGGACGCCGCGCGGCGGATCGCAAGGGCCGCGGCGCCGCCCGCCAGGCGCTCGCGGCTGCCGAGCGCGCCTTGAAGAAATCGTTGACCGCGGCGCGATCGAAAATCCGGGACGCGATCGCCATGCTCGACAAGCTCGGCGAGTTGCAGCCGACGATGGAGCGCGAGAGCCTGCGCGGCTCGGCGTTCAAGCGCATGGCGCTCATCGCCGCGGCGGCGGGCCGTGCCGCCGAGGAGCGCGCGGCGATCGCCGCGATGATGCGGCACTACCAGCGCGCCGCCGTGATCGGCCGCGAGACGCAGTCGCCGAACCTGTTCTATCCGGGCCTCAACTATCTCGCCGCGGAGCTGGCGCTGAACCTCGGGCGCCGCGGATGGAAGGGGATTGACCGTTCAATCGCCGAGGCGACGAGCCGCAGCCTCGACGCCAAAACCGGCTCGGACCCCGACTTCTGGAGCGTCGTCGGTCAGGTGGAGCTGCAGCTCTACTCGACCCTTGCAGAGGGGCGCAAGCTCACCGCCGCGCGCGAGACGCTCGAGCGCGGGTATGACGATCTTCACAAGCGTGTCGCCGCAGCGTCGATGTGGGCGTCGGCCTACGACACCGCGGCGTTCGTGCTGCGGCGCTACGCGGCACGCGCGACCAAGGTGGAGAAGAAAGCGGCGGGTGCGCTGCTGGAACGGCTGTCGACGTTCGCGGGCGGCGCGGCTACGGCTTCGGCACCCGCAGCGTCGCGCTGATCATCGCGCTGCCGCTGGCGACGTAGACCAGCGCCAGCGGATGCAGCACCGCCGGCCCGATGCGCGTGGCGCCGAACCAGAAGGCCTCCTCGTAGCGCCCGAGCCTGAACGCCAGGCCGAGCAGCAAGACGATGGCGATGCTGGTCGGGATCGGCGTGCCCTCGAAGTACTTCACCTTGCCGGTCTCGGCATCGGCCAGCGCCGCGGCGGTGACGTTGAAGCGCGCCAGCCGGCTCGCGCCGCAGACGACGAAGTAGGTGAGGCAGAGGGTGTCCCAGCCGCCGCGCAGGCCAAGCGTGTAGCCGAGCACTGCCGGCGCGACCCCGAACGAGATCACGTCCGACAGCGAATCGAGGTCGGCGCCGAGCACCGACTGGCGGCGGGCGTCGAGCCGCGCGACGTAGCCATCGACGACGTCGCAGACCAATGCCAGCGGCAGCAGCAGGAAGGCCATCCACAGCAGCCGGCGGTTGTCCTCGGCCAGGTAGTCGAGGCAGAGGAAGATGCAGATGGTGCCGCAGGTCGCGTTGGCGATCGTGAACGCGTCCGCGGCCGTGTACGAGCGCAGCATCGAGAGATGCCGCCTGGGCGCAGCCATCGACACCTCTGAGACTCAGAGCCTCAGTGAATAGACGGCGCCCGGTACGCCGCGGCGGCGGCGCGGAAGAACCCGGAGAGCTTGGCCGCGATCATCGCCGGCAGATCCGGCGGCGCCGAGGTGAACGACCAGACATGGCGCCCGAACGCGCCGTGCAGTCCGAGCAGCCAGCGGCCGTAGTCGTCGGACGGCCGCACTTCCACCGCCCAGGTGCCAACCAGGTGATCGAACAGATGGGGCATCGCGCTGGAGATTTGCGCCAGCAGCAGGGGATCGTCGACGCCCTTGACGTCGACGTCGACGTTGGTCGCTTGACGCGACGGCATCAGCGACGCGCGCGGCCGTCGTGCCGCCGGCTTCGCGATGGTGGTGGAGATCAGGAACAGGTCATTCTGCACAGAATGCATCATTGGTCCCGGTTTGCGCCTCGCCCCGCGCGAGCGCGCGTGCAATGGTAACCGATCAGAATTGTCAGCGAACGGCCTCGCCGGTGATGCTGCAAACCGGCGACCACGGCAGAGCCGGATTGGCGGGGCTTTTCGGGACGCCGCCGGCGAAGAAGTCTTCCACCAGGAAGACTTTTGTCACGCCTCGGAATTGTCATTGCGTTCATCGTGTCGCATCGTTGCACCGCGCACGAACATGCTGCTGCGATCCGGAACAGATCGCCCGTACGCCAGTTCCGAAATCGGTTTCCCGCTGACGGATTCGATGCTTCACGGAGCGTCGACTGACGAATACAGCGGCGCGGCACTTGCTACTAGAATCACCGAGATGAAAACCGAAACTCGTTTACAGTTTTCGGCCGTGATGAAGGCGACCGGCCGCGCCGCCGCGTGGGCGCTGGTCACCATGATGGTCGGATTGATCCTGGTGATTCTCTTCGGCAGCCCGCTCGCGGCATCGTCGCCGACTTCGTACGACCTGCCCGGCAGCAGCCCGACGCCGAAACCGGGCCCGTGGGGAATCCGGCCGGTCATCGTCCGCGTCTAGCGATGCTCAGAGTCTCAGAGCTCTCTGAGTCTCAGAGTCAGGCGGCTTCGGCGAGCCGCGCGATCGCGCGGTGATGCTGCAGAATCCGCAGCGCGACCGCGAGCCAGACGAAGACCAGCACCACGTTGACCGCCGCAAACCCGGCCACGCCCATGCGCATCGCGCCGAAGTAGACGACCGCGGCCGACACCACGTCGCCGCCGCGGGTGAAGAAGGTATCGATCGCCTGCTTCGCCTTGTATTTTTCCTCGCGCGTGGTCGGCAGCCAGATCAGCTGCCGCGCCGTGTTCATGATCGAATAGTCGGTGGCGTTCTCCGCCGTCTTGACCCAGCGCACGATCGCGAAGCCGGCGCCGGCGGCAATCAACGAGTAGCCGCCGAGCGCGATCAGCGGCAGCGCGAGCAGCGCGCCGCGCAGCCCGAAGTACTTCACCAGCCTCGAGGCGACGAACGCCTGCAGCACCAGCGCGACGACGTTGACCCAGAACTGATAGCTGCCGACATAGGCGCCGATGTAGGCCTGGGTGTTGAAGCCGGGGGTCGCCGCCGCCAGCGCCGCCGCATGGCTGGAGAGCAGCCGAGCGATCAAGTACTCGCCGGTCGTGTTGACGACGTTGAGCAGCACGATCAGGAGGGCGACGAGCCGCAGGTACGGGCTGCGGAAGACCAGCTCGAAGCCGCCGGCGGCGGCGAGCGGCGCCTTCGGCGCCGCCTTGCGGCGCGTTTCGCGCCGGTTGACGACGAGATAGAGGCCGAGCGTCGCCAGCAGCAGCGCCGCCGAGATCTGCAGGATCAGCTGCGGGGTGAAGCCGAGGCCGAAGAGCTCGCCGGCAATCAGCGAGCCGAGCGGCGCGCCGGCGGTCATGCCGATCATGATCGTCGGGAACAGGCGATCGCCCGCTTCCTTGGTGTAGATGTCGTTGGCAAACGACCAGAACTGCGCGATCAGCGAGATGTTGAAGATCCCGACCCAGATGAAGAACGCGACGCCGACGTACGGCACGCGGGCGGCGACGGCGAGCGCGAACAGCTCGATGTTGATGACGAAGAACAGGGTCACCCCGACCAGCAGCCGGATGCGATCGACGCGCGAGGCAAACCAGCCGTAGAAAGGGACGAATCCCATCAACACCAGCGCCTGGCCGGCGGCCGTGTAGGAGCGGACTTCGGCGCCGCCGCCCAGCAGGATCAGCGGCTCGCGGACGATCTTGATGATCGAGTAGCAGACCAGCAGCAGGAAGATGTTGACGAGCATCAGCACGGCGGTGGTCGCCTCGCCGGCGTGCACATCGGTGAAGAGCGACAGCAGCCGGTCGAGCCACGACTTGTCGTCGCTCCGTTGCAGCGCCACGGCGGCGTCGGTCATCGGTTGATCCTCACTCCTGAATCAGCACGGCGCGGGTGATGTCTTCGGGGCGCGGCTCGGCCAGCGTCAGCGGGCCGGTCAACTCCATCAGGTGCGTCTCCCACCAGGTCCTGGCCATCTGATTGGTCCACACGTCGACGGTGCAGCAGCCGCACGCCAGGTCGAACAGCTGCTCGGCGTCCTGCGGCCGGCGGTTCGGATCCTTCTCGAGGCACGACATCACCAGCTGCTCGAGGTCGCGCGGGATCGGCAGCTCGGTGCGCTGCGAGGGCGGCGTCGGCGGCGTCTGCACGTGATGCAGGAACATCTGCATCGGCGTGTCGGCCTCGAACACCAGCTGGCCGGTGAGGAGGTAATAGGCGACGCAGCCGAGCGCGTAGACGTCGGCGCGCCGGTCGACGTCGTTCTGCCCGAGGATGATCTCGGGCGCCATGAAGGCCGGCGTGCCGGTGGTGGTGTGGGTGGCGGTGAGCATCGTTTCCTGCGTGCCGGGCCTGCCGGCGCGGCTGTTCACCTTCACCAGGCCGAAGTCGAGCACCTTGACGAAGTCGTACTCGAGCCCCATCCGGCAGACGTAGATATTCGCCGGCTTGACGTCGCGGTGCACCAGGCCGCGGGCGTGCGCGTCGGCGAGCGAATGCGCCGCCTGGCGCAGCAGGTGGATCGCGCGGTTGGCCGGCACCGGCCCGAACTCGCGCACCATCGATTCGAGATCGCGCCCGGCCAGCAGCTCCATCACGTAGTAGAACGTGCCTTCGCGGGTGATGCCGAAGTCGAAGATGCGGATCGTGTGCGGCGAGCTGAGCGCCGCCGTCGCCTGCGCCTCGCGCTCGAAGCGCTTCATCAGCACCCGGCCTTCGGCGCCGCCGCCGGCGCCGAGCACCTCGGGGCGGATCAGCTTGATCGCGGCGCCGCGCGCCAGCAGCCGATGCTGCGCGCGCCACACCTCGCCCATGCCGCCGCGCCCGAGCAGCTCCACCAGCTGGTAGCTGCCCAGCTCCTGCGCCGCGCGCAGCCGGCGTCCCACCCCCTGCATCACGTGCGAGGGCACGACGGCGATCACCGCGCAGATGTAGTTGGGGAGGAGCAGCACGAACGTATTGAGCGGCGAGGGAACCGGCACGCCGCGCAGATGCGCGAGCCAGACGCCGAGCGGTTCCATCGAGGCGGCGACGAGCGACGCCGCGAACATGCGCCGCGGCGAGGTGGGGACGATCATCGCCGAGACCAGGATGGCGATGGTCGTCCACGACAGCTTCCCGAGCGTGGTGGTGGTCGGCTGGGTCGCCCAGGTATTGATCATCGCGATGAACACCGCGTTCAGCACCATGAACCAGGGACCGGTGTGCACTTTCCTCTGGCAGGTATGCGGCCCGAAGCGGACGTAGAGGAACACGGCCAGCGAGGTGACGGCGGCGAACGCTTCGATCGCGATGAAGCGCCGCGGCAGGACGACGCCGACCGTCACGGGATAGACGACGCCGTGAACGACCAGCGTCAGCGCCCAGACACCCGCCACCAGGCCGCTGAAGACGGCGAAGCGCTCGACCTGCTCGTCGAGCATCGTGTCGGGCAGCCGGCCGGTCGAGCGGACTTCCTCGCCCGGCGCCGGCGTCGCCTGACGCGGCTCGATGCGTTTCGGTTCGGGAGCAGCCATCTCTTGTCCCAGCGCGGCTACGCGCCGCCGGGGGTCGGCGGGTCGATCCCGGCGCGCCGCCGCAGTTCCTCGAGGTTGAGCATGATCGAATGGTTCGACCGCAGCAGATCGGCGAGGATCTCTTCGCGCGCCCGCGTCGATCGCGCCATCGGCCGGCGATCCTCGAGGAAGGGCCACAGACGGTCGCGGATCGGCGCAGGCAGCACGCCTTCGAGGTACTCCAGCGCGGTCCCCTGCAGGTTTTGATCGTCAGTATACAGGCTGCGAAACGAGATCATCAGCGGTTCCCGCGGCAGCACGATCGACAGCAGCGTGAAGACGTGGGCCAGGCTCTGGCCGGCGCGATCGCGCACGAATTCGTCGACGAACGAGACCTCGTCCTGCACGTCGAGCTCATCGAGCAGGCGGCGGCTTTCCCAGACCGGCCGGCCGACCGCCGCCTCGCGCATCACCACCGCGAAGATGCGGTCGCGATCGACGGTGACGCGCGGGTTCTTCTCGACCACCGAGGCGAGCGAGTGGCCGCACTGGAAGCGCACCTCGAAGCGCAGGTCGTCGAGGCCCAGCATCAGCCCGTCGGCCGCGCGCTGCGAGACGCACACCGAGAACACGCGCGCCAGCCGGCGGCGCACCGTGAAGTCCTGGTTCGGATCGATCAGCGCGTCGATCAGCAGGCCGACCCGCTCCTCGGCCACCTTGCGCAGCGCGAACACCGCATCGGCGGCGACCGGATGCCAGGCGAGCAGCGGGATGACGTGCGGGACGAGCGCCGCGCTCAGGCCGTCCTCGTTACGTAGGACGCGGGTCACCTGGTCGACGTTGCGCGAGCGCAGGTGCAGGATCGCCTGCATGTCGGGATCGAGCGCGGCCACCGCGGTGGAGGTGACCGGACGCGCCGCCGTCTCCGCCTGCGGCGGCACGCGCAGCCCGAAGTCCGATCGGGTCACGCCGAGCGTGCGCAGCATCAGCGTGCGGCTGGTGGCGTCCTCGACATCCGACAGGTCGAGCTCGACGGCGCGATTGAGCAGGCTCTTTTCCAGCGTCGAGATGTAGCCGCGGTTCAAGCGGCTGGCCGCGAGCATGGCGAAGGCCGAGCAGGCCATCGCCAGTGACACGATTACCGGCGACTGGGTCGCCGGCGCCAGCAGCAAGGCGCCGCGTACCATGCCGCCGCCGACCGCGTCGCCGAGCCGATCGAAGGCGACGTCGATGATCGATTTCGCCGCGCGCTTCTCGGCGGCGGCAATCGGCGTGTAGAACAGTTCATACCCGGCACGGAACAACGACCCGCGAAACACCGACTCGGCGCCGCGCGCCATCGCGATCGCGCCGAACCCGGGCGACAGCAGGCCGAAGAACCCGCCGGAGAACAGCGCCAGCGACGGCGTGCTCGCCGTCAGCGCCAGGCCGAAGCGCTCGAGCATGAAGCGGCTCGACGACATCTGAATCACGAAGGTGATCAGGCTGGTGGCCGCGTAGTAGACCGCGAAGAAGCGCAGCAGGTTGTCGCCGCGGCCGAAGGTCTCGACCGCGCGCACCTTGAAGAGATAGTCGAGCAGCGCCGCGCCGGTGGTGCCGAGCAGGACCAGCACGGCGAGATACCGCAGGTAGGGCGCTTCGGCAATGACGCGCAGCCCCGAGCGGCTCGGCGCCGCCGTCGGGTTGCGGAAGGTCTCGATCGCGCCCGGGCCCGGCACGCCGCGCGATTCCACCGCCAGCGCGCGCACCTGCCAGGCGCTGATGATGTGAAAAATCGCGAGCACCGGCAGCATCGCCGCCGCGCCGACCAGCGCGGCGACGCGCTCGGCCAGGACGGCGCTGAGCAGGCCGCCGAGCGTGCCGGCTGCCGCGATCTGGCCGAAGCGGCGCTTGGCCGTTCGCGGATCGAAGCGCTCGCTCGAGATCAGCCAGAACCCCGACCCGAGCAGCGGCCCGACCCCCGAGATGTGCAGGTAGACGAGCACCGCGGCGAGCCCGCGCGCGCGCTCGGTCAGCATCCACTCGACCAGAAACAGCACCGCGCTGGCGGCGAAGCAGACCGGCACCAGCACCGCCGGCTGGATCCGGCGCGACGCGCGCGAGTTCGCCGCCACCAGCAGGATCGAGACGATCGAGGTCGCCATCACCATCGTCGGCAGGGCGGTGTAGTCCAGCGAGGCGAGGAACAGCGCGTCGCGCGTCGCCTTGCCGCCGACGAACTGCGCGGTGACGGCGCCGGCGCAGACCATCGCCGTCATCATCGATCTGGAGGACTGCCGGGAAGGCGTCAGCGCGCCACGTGAAGACAATTCTTTTGGGGGATGGAATTGCGCTCATCGTATCACGCCGTAGGGGCGGAGCTTGCTCCGCCCCCGGCCGGCGCGCGCGTCGAACCGATTCAGCGCGTTCCGCTGTTCTGCTCCTTGAGGTAGCGCGCGATCTGCTCGCCGGTCGCGAACCAGACGCCCGGCTTCGACTTGATGTAGGTGACCAGCTTCTCGAGCTCCACCATCCGCGACCGGTGGCCGACCACGTGCGGGTGCATCGTGAGGACGAAGAGCCCGCGCTCCTTGTAGGCGACGTCGAACTCGTCGCGGTAGACCTTGAAGATCATCTCCGGCGACGGCAGCGCCCCGCTCGACCCGAAGTACGGCGCATCGTCGAGGATCCACTCGATCGGCAGCTCGATCAGGCCGGTGTTCTGGCCGTTGATCATCACCTCGTAGGGATCGTCGGCACCCATCAGGCTGCTGTCGTAGAGCAGGCCGGCCTTGGCGAACTGGCCGAGCGAGTAGCGGCTGAGCGCCCACGACGGCGCGCGGATGCCCACCGGACGCTTGCCCATCGCCTTCGTCAGGTACTCGATCGACTGCGTCAGCAGCCGCTCTTCTTCGGCGGCGTTGTCGATCGCGGCAAGGTTCTCGTGAATCCAGCCGTGCAGGCCGATCTCGTGGCGCCCCGAGGCCTGGATCTCCTTCACCATCCCCGGGTGGTTGATGAAGCACGACGCCGGCACGTAGAAGGAAGCCGGAATCTGCTGGCTGTCCATCAGCGCGAGGACGCGGGGCAGTCCCTGCACCGCGCCGTACTCGCCCTGCGACAGCGGGCCCGGCAGGAGCTGCGGCCGGGTCAGATACTCGTTGTCGATATCGAACGACAGCGAGACGGCGACGCGCGCGCCGTTCGGCCACGCCTTCGGCTTCAACCGGCGGCCGACGCGCGCGACCGAGACCGCCTGCTTGATCTGATCTTCGTTCCACTTCAACGCCGGGTTGGACGCGGCGTTGCCCGGCGCCGGCTGCTGCAGCGTCGCGCGCATCGGCCACATCGCGAACGCTGCGACCGCGACCATGAGTATCTTGCGAACCATGCGAGGCCTCCCTGTCAGGGATTAGGGAATGGGGACTAGGGATTAGCAGGAAATAGTGAACAGGGATTGGCCTGCGCCTTTCCCGATTGAGCTACTCCCTGTTCCCTGATCACTATTCCCTAGCCCAGACTAATCCCTAATCCCTACCCCCTGCTCAGAACACGAAGCGAGCGCCCCACTGGAGCTGGCGCGGGTCGCGAGCGGCGGTGCGCACCAGGAAGGCCGCGGCGTTCATGGTGTTATTGCCGCCGGTGAGGTCGACGAAGTTCGGGACGTTGAACATCTCGAGGAACAGCTCCAGGCGGCGCGAGGCGCCGAGCTCGATCCCCTTGGTCAGCCGCAGGTCCATGATCCGCGTCATGTTCAGCTCGAGCAGCGAACGGTCGATCGGCGTCAGGCCGCGCGCGGCGCGGAAGGCGTTGACGATCGCCAGCTCCGCCTCGACGTCGCCGCGGCCGAGGCGCGGCGGCAGTCCGACAGGGCGATCCCCGGCGGTATTGCCGTCGCCGTCGAGATCGACGCCGGCCTGTACTCGGCCGATGGGGAAGCCGCTCACCAGCTTCAGGATCCCGCTCACCTGGAAATTCCACGGCAGGTTGGTGGACGCCGACGCGGTCAGGTTGTGCCGCGTATCGGTGGTGTTGTAGCCGGTTTCCTGCGGCGCGCGCTGGGTGCCGCGCACGGTGCTGTAGAAATCGACGCCGTCGAGCCAGCTCTTCGACAGCGTGTAGGAGACCTGCAGGTTGTTGGCGCCGCGCACCCGCGTCCGCAGCTGCGTCTCCAGCGCGTCGTACCAGCTGTTGGTGTAGTTCTCGACCATCGTCACGCGGCTGAAGTTCGGCACCGGCCGCGGGTTGGTGGCGCTGATGGCGCCGCTCGCCGGCAGGTTGCGGTCGGTGGCGCCGAGTTGTTCGGTGCCGTAGCCGTGGACGTAGTCGGCGGTGAACGCGGTGGCGTGGTTGATCTGCCAGGCGAAGCCGCCGGTGGTGTTGTACGAGCGGGGCAGGCGGAAGTCGTCGGGGAGCATCAGCAGCGATCGCACACCGCCCTGGGCGAGGTAGGCGTCGAGGCTCAGGCCGCCGAGCACGGCGTTGACGTCGGGGAAGAAGCGCAGGCGCTGGGGATCCTGGATGATCACGGCGCCGCCGATCGTCTGATCCTGCACCGTCGCGTCGAACCACGGCCGGTTGCGCGTGATGTACAAGCCGAAGCCGCCGCGGACGACGAAGGTGCCGTCGCCGCGGGTGTCCCACGTGGCGCCGATGCGCGGCTGCAGGTTGTTGGTCGCCAGCCCCCGATCCTTGCTGATGAACCGCTCGATGCCGGGGAAGCGCGGATCGCCGATCAGCCCCTCGAAGAAGCTGTTCAGCCGCATGTTGGTGTCGAGGTCGTAGCGGACGCCGAGGTTCAGCCGAACCCGGTTGGCGACGCGCCAGTCGTCCTGCGCGAACATCCCGATCGTGTAGGTCTGGTAGCGATAGAAGCCCGGCTTCTGAATCGTCATCGAGAAGGGCCACGTCGCCGGGTTCGCGGCGTTGAACGGCGCGTCGGTGTTGAACGCGAAGACGCCTTTCTCGTTGAAGTGCGCCTCGAACGGGAAGACCACGCGCGACAGCTCGCCGCCGAACTTGAGATCGTGCGCCGACAGGTTGACGTAGAGCGCGTCGCTCAACGTCTCGGTGTCGCGCGGGAAGAACTGCGGCGCGATGTTGTTCTGGCCCCAGCTGAAGGACGGCCGCGTGATGCCGAGCTCGGTGCTGTTCGGCACGGTGCCGAGGAAGTCCTTGAGCAGGTGGAAGCGCAGCGTGTTCACCTTGTTGCTCGACAGCACCCAGTTGTCCTCGACGACCGCGCTGTGCGCGTGGATGATGTCGTCCGTGGAGTTGGCGCCGAGGCGCAGGCCGTCGACCACCCAGGTCGGCTTCTTGATGCCGCCGATCGACTGGTTGTCGTAGGCATAGCGGCCCACCAGGCTGTGCGCGTTGCTGGCGCGGTGGTCGATCTTCAGCGTCACCATGTCGTCGCGGCTCGGGATCGCGAAGACCCCGTTCTCCTGCGTGGCGAACGGGTTGCTCGCCGGCAAGGCCACAATCGACGTGGCGTTCACCTCGAGGTGCTCGGCGGCGGCGAAGAAATGCGTCCGGTTCTTGAAGATCGGGCCGCCGAACGAGCCGCCGACGCGCGTCTGGCTGAACGGCGGCTTGGTGGTGGCGAAGTAGTTCTTCGCGTTCAACGCGTCGTCGCGGCCGAAGTAGAAGCCGCTGCCGCTGAACTGGTTGCCGCCGGACTTGGTGACGACCGTGACCACGGCCGCCAGCGCCGCGCCGTACTGCGCGTCGAACTGGTTGCGAAACACCTTGAATTCCTGCACCGCGTCCTGCGTCACGTTGATCGTCGGGCTGCCCCAGTCGGTGTCGTCGACCGAGCCGCCGTCGATGAGCGTCGTGTAGCCGTTGCGCTGGTCGGCGACGCCGCCGAACTTGGTGAAGGCGAACTTGCCGGTGCCGGCGGTCGGCCCCGAGCCGGGCAGCAGCTGCGACAGGGTGAGGAAGTTGCGGGTGATGGTCGGCAGCGTCTGAAGCTGCGACGCTTCGACGACCGACGAGGGCTGCGCCTTGGTGACCTCGATCAGCGGGCTCACCGCCGCGACGGTGATGTTCTCCGCCAGGCTGGCGACGCCCATCTTGAAATCCATCGTCGCGTCGGTGCCGACAAACAACGTCAGCGTTCGCCGCAGCGAGCCGAACCCGGTCAGCTCAGCGGTCAGCTCGTAGGTCGATGGCTGCAGCGCGACCGCGCGGAAGCGTCCATCGGGCCCGGTGACGAGCGTTTGCGTGACGCCGTTCGCCTTGTTCGCGACGGTGATCGTCACGCCGGGCAGGGCGCCGCCGGTGTCGTCGGTCACCACGCCGCCGACGCTGGCGGTGGCTGATTGAGCGTAGACCGGCGCCGCCGCCGGAGTCAGCAGGAGCAGCGCGGCGAGCGCGATGGTGAGATCACGAGGCCGCAGCAGACGGAGCATTTCTACCTCCAGTCGAGAGAGGGGAAAAAGATGACGCCGTTCTACTGGCGGATCCCGCATCTGTCAAGGCGCGGCCGCTGCATGTCCGCGCGTGGCGGCTCGAGGCGGTTGGAGCGCGCTTGAAGCGGCGTTCGCGGCGACCGAAGTAAAGTAAGGGGGATTGACCGCACACATCCTCGTCGTCGACGACCTCGAAGCCAATCGCGCGCTGATTGCGAGGATGCTCGCGCCGGAAGGCTACCTGGTGAGCGGGGCAGCCGACGGCGCCCAGGCGCTGAGGATGGTGGCGGAGGAGCATCCCGATCTCGTGCTGCTCGACGTCATGATGCCCGGGACAGACGGCTTCGCGGTCTGCCGCGCGCTGAAAGAGGAAACGGCGACGCGGCTGATTCCGGTCGTCCTCATCACCTCGCTGAGCGAAACGAGCAGCCGGATCGAAGGGCTCGATGCCGGCGCCGACGACTACGTCTCGAAGCCGGTGAACGCGCAGGAACTGCGCGCGCGGGTGCGATCGCTGCTTCGCATCAAGCGCTATACCGACGATCTCGACTCGGCCGAATCGGTCATCGTCAGCCTGGCGCTGACCATCGAAGCGCGCGACGCCTACACCGAGGGGCACTGCCAGCGGCTCGCGCGCTATGGCGTGGCGCTCGGACGCGCCGTCGGTTGTCGCAAGGAAGATCTCGACGCGCTCCAGCGGGGTGGCTACCTGCACGACATCGGCAAGGTCGGCATCCCCGATGCGGTGCTGCTGAAGCCGGGCCGGTTGACGCCGGATGAATACGAGATCATCAAGCAGCACACGGTGATCGGCGACCGCCTGTGCGGCGGCTTGCGCTCGCTGCGGCGCGTCCGCCCGATCGTCCGCTCGCATCACGAGCGGCTCGACGGGACCGGCTATCCCGACGGGCTGCGCGGCGACGCCATCCCGCTGCTCGCGCAAATCATCGGCGTCGTCGACGTGTTCGACGCGTTGACGACCGCGCGCCCCTACAAGCCCGCGCTGTCGCTCGAAGATGCCGGTCGCGAGCTCGCGCTCGAAGCGGCGCGAGGCTGGCGCAGCCCCGAGCTGGTCGATCTGTTCATTGGCCTGATGTGCGGTGACGGCGCACGCGCAGTCAACGAATAGGCCTGATCAAGCTGACGGCGGGCGCCGGCGGCGGGGTGTATAGTGACTTCTCGCCCCTATGCCGGACGCCTCCCCGTCGCACGAACGCGAACTTCTGCACGCGCTGAAAAATCAATTGAGCATCATCGTCGGCTTCAGCGATCTCGTGTACTCCGAGACGCCGCCTGAGGATCCGCGCTATGCGGATCTGGGGGAGATTCGCAAAGCGGCGAGGGCCGCGATGGCGATCATCCCGGAGCTCGTGAAGCACCTCCGCTGATTCATCGCGCGCCTTACGCTCGAGCTTCAACGAGAACTGCCGGGCTGGCATGCAGAATGCTTCAAACGGGTCGTAACCTTCAGAAACGCCCCCAGCGTGTCTGAATCAACGACACGGAGTAACCCGTGACAGTCGTCGATATCACAGTCAACGACACGTCCCGGTCTGTCGCATGCCCGTACTGCGGCCGATCGATGCGCTGGTCGCCCGCCCGATGGCTGGCCCACGGCGTGTTCGAGTGCGACCGCTGCGGCGAGTTCCCGGACTTCCGGGAAATCCGCCGGGCCCCTCACCTGAAAGAGGAGCTCATTCTGCGGGCAGGGTGAAGTGGAACGTGGTGCCGTCACCCACCTTGCTCTCGGCCCAGATGCGCCCGCCATGGGCTTCGACAATCCACAAGGAAATATAGAGTCCCAGGCCGAGTCCGGTTCGATCCCCCCGATCGAGCTGTCGAAAGCGCTCGAAAATCGACGTTAAGTCCGACTCGGGGATCCCGATTCCCGTATCCGCCACCGACACCTGACAGACCCCGTCCCTGGCCACAGCGCGCAGCTTGATCGAGCCGCCCTCCCCGGTGAACTTGATCGCGTTGTGAATCAGGTTCGACAGCACCTGGAGCACGCGGTGCGGGTCGTATTTGGCCATCACCGGCTCGCCGGGAAGGTCGGCCACGAGGGTGATCCCCTTCGCCGCGGCGACGGCCTGGAACGCGTCGGCTGCGCTCTGGAGGAGCGAGCGGATGTCGAGCCGTTCCGCGGCGACGCGCAGCTGTCCGTCCTCGAACGACCCGAAGTCGAGCAGATCGCGAATCAGCCGCTCCATCACGGTGACCGAGCGCCGCACGCGTTCGGCCCAGCCGCGGATCCGGTGGCCGTTGTCGTCGTCTGGCGCATGGCGGTCGATGAGCGAGGCCAGGCCGGCAATCGACATCAGCGGGCCGCGCAGGTCGTGGCTGACGATGCTGAGGAATTCGTTGCGGGTGGCGAAGCTGCGCGCCGCCTGCGCATGATGGCGCCGTTCCTCGTCGAGCAATCCGGCGACGAGGTCGACCGCTTCGTCGGTATGACGGCGTTCCTTGGCCAGATCTTCGTCGGTTTCCTTGCGCTCGGCCTGC
>Ga0207645_10001982_pt1 | contig 16452 bp, 10 predicted proteins | sample KBSM53metaG_FD_184331 | JGI IMG/M metagenome (GOLD analysis project Ga0207645, IMG submission 184331) | Miscanthus rhizosphere microbial communities from Kellogg Biological Station, Michigan, USA - KBS M5-3 metaG (SPAdes) (version 2) | ecosystem: Host-associated > Plants > Roots > Rhizosphere >...
CCCAGCATCCAGCCCCAGCGCGGCAGCGCGACCGCGTAGGCGAGCTTGCGTTCGACCCGGCCGGTGGAAGGCTTTGGCCACAGGTAGCGCTGGTAGCCGCCGCCCTCCTTCGCGCGCGTGATCAGCTCGCGGATCACGAAGGTGCCATCGGCATCGCGCATGTTCCACAGGTTGGTGCCGATCAGTTCGGGCTGGCGCGGATGCACGATGTTCAGGCCGTCGTCGGCATAGACGAAGAAGTAGCCGTCGTCGCCGAAGGTCATGTTGCTCAGGATCGCCTTGGCCTGCTCCTTCGCCGCCTGGTCGTCGCGGCCGGCACCGTAGAGGTGGTCGATCGAGGTCAGCGCGAGCGCGATGTAGCTGCGCAGTTCGTCGCGCTTGGTGTTGAGCAGCACGTCTTCGAGCAGCTGCGCCTGCTGCCGATCCAGGCGCTGGGTCTCGACCACGACCAGGCCGCCGATGATCGCGATCGCCAGCATCAGCGGCGCCACTGCCAGCATCAGTATCTTGGCCTTCAGCTTCATGGGCGCCATTGTGATCTCGACATCTGCGCCCGCCTTCGCTCGCGTTTTCCCCTATGCAGAACTACGCAGCGAAACCAAGCAGTCATGCGCATGTCCGCGTTCCTTTGCGATCTGGACAATCACGCTGCGCCGAACCTCGGCCACGACCTCAATTCAAACGCTGGAGACTCACGATGATCCGTTTCTCGAAGATTGCCACCGCCGCCGCACTCGCCGCCGCCTTTGCCGGCTCGAGCACCCTGGCGCTGGCCGCCGACCCGATCAAGATCGGCGTGGCCGGCCCGTTCACCGGCGGCTCGTCGTCGATGGGTGTCAGCATGCGCGACGGCGTGCGCCTCGCGATCGACGAGATCAACAAGTCCGGCGGCGTGCTCGGGCGCCAGTTCGTCGCCGTCGAGCGCGACGACGAAGCCAAGAACGAGCGCGGCGTGCAGATCGCCCAGGAGCTGATCAACAAGGAGAAGGTCACCGCGACCGTCGGCTACATCAACACCGGCGTGGCCCTGGCCTCGCAACGCTTCTTCCAGGAAGCCAAGATTCCGGTGATGAACAACGTCGCGACCGGCTCGGTCATCACGCACCAGTTCGACAAGGAACCCGAGAACTACATCTTCCGCAATGCGGCGCACGACAGCATCCAGGCGCCGATGATCGTCGAGGAGGCGATCACGCGCCGCCACTTCAAGAAGGTCGCGATCCTGGCCGACTCGACCAACTACGGCCAATTGGGCCGTCAGGATCTCGAGACCGCGCTGAAGGCCAAGGGCGTCACGCCGGTCGCGGTCGAGAAGTTCAACATCAAGGACGTCGACATGACGGCCCAGCTGCTCAAGGCCAAGGAAGCCGGCGCCGAGGCCGTGCTGACCTACGGCATCGGGCCCGAACTGGCGCAGATCGCCAACGGCATGACCAAGCTGGGCTGGAAGGTGCCGCTGATCGGCTCGTGGACGCTGTCGATGGCCAACTACATCGACAACGCCGGCCCCGGCGGCGAAGGCGCGCGCATGCCGCAGACCTTCATCCAGGAGCCGACCAATCCGAAGCGCCAGTCGTTCATCATCAGCTACCTGAAGACCTTCAACCCGAAGAACGCGCGCATGGATTCGCCGGTCTCGGCGGCGCAGGGCTATGACTCGGTCTACCTGCTGGCCGCGGCGATCAAGCAGGCCGGCAGCACCGAGGGCCCGAAGATCAAGGCCGCGCTCGAGGACTTGAAGGCCCCGGTCGAAGGCGTGGTCACGACCTACAACAAGCCGTTCTCGAAGACCGACCACGACGCGATCACCGCGAACATCCCGGTGTTCGGCGAGGTCAAGGGTGGCAAGGTCGTCTACGCCTATGCGGAGGACCAGAAAAAGGCCTCCGTCGTCGAACTGAAGAAGTAGGCGCCGACGCGCCCCGCGCCGCCCCGGGGTCCTGCGCCCGCGGCGGCGCCTTCTTCGGTTGATTCGACAACCTCTGTACCGCGACCTCCGGGCTTGCGCTCTCGGGGCGGCTCGGCGAGTTCATGCGAGAACGACCATGCAAATCCTGACCCAACTCGTGTTCAGCGGCATCGCGCTGGGCATGATCTACGCCGTCATCGCGTTCGGCTACCAGCTCACCTTCGCCACCTCGGACACGCTCAACTTCGGCCAGGGCGACGCGCTGATGCTGGGCGCCCTCGTCGGCCTGACTCTCGTCGGGCTGGGCGTCAATTACTGGCTGATGATCCCGATCGTGTGCCTGTTCGGCGTCGTGCAGGGCGCGGTCGTCGAGCGCATCGGCGTGCGCCCGGCGATCAAGATCAAGTCGGAGTTCGGCTGGATCATGTCGACGATCGCGCTCGGCATCATCTTCAAGAACGTCGCCGAGAACGTCTGGGGTCGCGATGACCTGAAGTTCCCGTCGCCGCTGCCGGAGTCGCCGCTGAAGTTCCTCGGCGCGAACGTGCTGCCGATGGAGATCCTGGTCGTCGTCGGTGCGGTGCTGATGATGCTGGCGGTCGAGTTCTTCAACCGCAAGACGATCTACGGCAAGGCCGTCGTCGCGACCTTCAACGACCGCGATGCCGCCAAGCTGATGGGCATCAACACCGGCCTGGTGATCACCTTCTCGTACGCGCTGTCGTCGCTGACCGCCGGGTTCGCCGGCGTGCTGATCGCGCCGCTGACGCTCACCGGCGCGACGATGGGCGCGGTGCTCGGCCTGAAGGCGTTCGCGGTCGCGATCATCGGCGGCCTGACCAGCGGCCTGGGCATCGTCGTCGGCGGCATCATCCTCGGCATCGCCGAGACGACCACCGGCTTCTACCTCAGCACCGGCTACAAGGACGTTCCCGGCCTCGTGCTGCTGCTGATCGTGCTCGCGGTGCGCCCGCAGGGCCTGTTCGGCAAGACCGCCATCAAGAAAGTTTGAGACGGCCATGAAACGCACCCACCTCGCCCTTGCCATCCTCGGCATCATCGCCCTGCTGCTGTTCCCGCTCGGCGTCGGCAACCCGTACTACATCCACCTGCTCGAGACCATCATGATCTACGCGATCGTGCTGTTCGGGCTCGACATCGTGGTCGGCTACACCGGCCAGGTGTCGCTCGGCCATGCCGGTCTGTTCGGCATCGGCGCCTACACCGCCGGCGTGATGGTCATGAAGCTCGGCACGCCGCTGCTCGTGACGCTGATCGCCTCGGTCGGCGTGACCGCGCTGTTCGGCGCGATCCTGGCGCTGCCTGCGTTGCGCGTCTCGGGCCCCTACCTCGCGATGGTGACGCTCGCGTTCGGCACGATCATCCAGATCCTGATCAACGAGATGACCTTCCTGACCGAAGGCCCGATGGGCATCAAGCTGACCAAGCCCTCGCTGCTCGGCCTGAAGCTCGACGAGCGCGAGTTCTTCTGGCTCGTCGCGGTCCTGATGGTGCTGGCGCTGATCGTCGTGCACCGCGTGCTGCGCTCGCATCTCGGGCGCGCCTTCGAGGCGCTGCGCGGCAGCCCGGTCGCGTCGGACTGCATGGGCGTGTCGGTGTACCGCTACAAGGTCTACGCGTTCGTGATCAGCGCCGGCTTCGCCGGCCTGGCCGGCGCGCTGTATGCGTTCTCTGAACAATACATCTCGCCGAATTCGTACAACTTCGAGCTGACCGTGCTGTTCCTGCTCGCGGTGATCATGGGCGGGCGCAAGAGCCGGATCGGCGCGCTGGTCGGCGCGACGATCATCGTGCTGCTGCCCAAGCTGCTCGACGACATCGAGATGTTCCGCTACGTGTCGGTGGCGCTCGCGGTGGGGGTTGCAACGGTCACGGTGCTCGGCATCCGCAAGGGCCGCGTGACGCCGAAGCAGATGGCGATCCCGCTCGTTGGCAGCATCGCGCTCGCGGGCCTGTCGTTCTGGCTGCAGACGATGACCGACTGGCGCTTGTCGATCTTCGGCGTGATCATGCTGTTCGTCGTCTACTACCTGCAGGACGGCATCGTCGGCTTCGTGCGCAGCGCGCTGAACCTGGCCCGGCCGAAGCCCGAGGAGCAGCTCGCCAGCGTATCGCTCCGCGGCGGCGATGCGCTCTCGAGCAGCGCGACCAGTGGCTCGAGCGAGATCCTGACCGCCGACGGCGTGCTGATGCAGTTCGGCGGCCTGAAGGCGCTGAACGACGTTTCGCTGCGCATCAGGCGCGGCACGATCCACGGCCTGATCGGGCCGAACGGCTCGGGCAAGAGCACGATGATGAACGTGCTCACCGGCATCTACGTGCCCACGGCCGGCACGATCGCGTTCGAGGGCCGATCTGTGGTCGGGCGCACCTCGTCCGACATCGCGCTGTCGGGCATCGCGCGCACCTTTCAGAACGTGCAGCTGTTCGGCGAGATGACGGCGCTGCAGAACGTGCAGGTCGGCCTGCACCACAGCTTCGCGAGCAACCTGTTTGACGTCGCGGTGCACACGCCGCGCTACCGGCGCGAGAGCAAGGCGGCGACCGAGCGTGCGCTCGGCCTGCTGCAGTTCGTCGGCCTCGCCGACCTCGCCTTCGAGGAAGCGCGCAACCTGCCATATGGCAAGCAACGCCTGCTCGAGATCGCGCGCGCACTCGCGCTCGATCCGCAGCTGCTGCTGCTCGACGAGCCGGCCGCGGGCCTGACCGCGCCCGACATCAAGGAGCTGATCAGCTTCATCCGCAAGATCCGCGAGCACGGCGTGACCGTGATCCTGATCGAGCACCACATGGATGTCGTGATGAGCATGTGCGACACCGTCTCGGTGCTCGACTTCGGCCAGAAGATCGCCGAGGGCCGGCCGGCCCACGTGCAGGCCGACGAGAAGGTGATCGAGGCCTACCTCGGTGGCCAAGCCGCATAAGGACCTGACCATGCTCACCATCAACAACCTGTTCGCCGGCTACGGCAAGGTGCAAGTGCTGCACGGCATCTCGATCGAGGTGCCCAAGGGCCAGGTCGTGACGCTGATCGGCTCGAACGGCGCCGGCAAGACGACGACGATGCGCGCGGTCTCGGGAATGATCGTGCCGAGCGCCGGCGACATCGTGCTCAACGGCAAGCGCATCGAGGGCCTGGAGTCCTTCCACATCGCCAAGCTCGGGCTCGCCCACTCGCCCGAAGGCCGGCGCGTGTTCGCGACGATGACCGTGACCGACAACCTGGTGCTCGGCGCTTTCCCGCGCCTGACCGGCAGCCGGCCCAAGGGCGACGTGGCCGCCGATCTGGAGCGCGCACTCGAGCTCTTCCCGCGCCTGAAGGAGCGCCGCGAACAGCTCGCCGGCACCTTGTCGGGCGGCGAACAGCAGATGCTCGCAATGGCGCGCGCCATCATGCTGAACCCGGAGGTCGTGCTGCTCGATGAGCCGTCGATGGGGTTGGCGCCTATCCTCGTCAACGAGGTGTTCCGCATCATCGAGCGCCTGAAGAACGAAGGCGTGACGATGCTGCTGGTCGAGCAGTTCGCCGCGGCCGCGCTGGCCGTCGCCGACTACGGCTACGTGCTCGAGAACGGCCGCATCTCGGTACACGGGCCGGCCGACAAGCTGCGCGACGACCCGGCGGTGAAAGCCGCCTACCTCGGCGGCGGCGGGCACTGACGGTGTGATGGCTGGCGGGGGCCGCTAGCATGCGAAGGGACTCAGCGCGCCGCCGATGCGGGCGCCCGCCAGCGTCCGGCCGCGCAAAGGCCGATGCATCGAGGAACCCTTGCGATGCCCGTGAACAGCCTGTGGCGCGACGCCGGCCTGCCGGTAGCCGCACTTGAACAGCTCGTGCTGACGGGCGCCGATCCGGTGCTGCCGTCGTCGTTCGCGGTCGGCACCGCGACGCAGGCTTCGTTCGCCGCTGCGGCGCTCGCGGCCACCGAGATCGGGCATCTGCGCAACGGCCTGCGCCAGCAAGTGCAGCTCGACATGCGCGACGCCGCGCTCGAATGCTGCGGCCACTTCACGATCGACGGTCACGCACCGGCCATCTGGGACAAGCTCGCGGGCCTGTACCCTTGCGGGCCGAACGGGCGCGACGGCTGGGTGCGGCTGCACACCAACTTTGCCCACCACCGCGACGGCGTGCTGCGCCTGCTGGAGTTGCCTACCGGCGCGGAGACCGAGCGCGATGCGGTTGCGCGGGCGCTCGCGACATGGCAGGCGATCGCGTTCGAGCAGGCCGCCACCGACGCCGGCCTCGTCGTCGCCGCACTGCGCCGCTTCGACGAATGGGACGCGCACCCGCAGCGCGCGGCACTCGCGCGCCAGCCGCTGGTCGCGATCGAACGCATCGGCGACGCGCCGCCGATCGCGCTGCCCGAGCTCCCGCGCGCGAGCCGGCCGCTCGAAGGGATGCGCGTGCTCGATCTGACGCGCATCCTCGCCGGCCCGGTCTGCGGCCGGATGCTGGCGGCCTGCGGCGCCGACGTGGTGCTGGTGAATGCACCGCACCTGCCGAACATCGAGGCAATCGTCGACACCAGCCGCGGCAAGCTGTCGGCCCTGGCCGATCTGCGCGATGAGTCCGGCCGCGACGCGCTGCGCGGGGTGCTGCGCGACGCGAACGTGTTCGTGCAGGGCTATCGGCCGGGCGCCCTGGCGGCGCTCGGCTTCGCGCCCGACGCGGTGGCGCGCGAGCGCCCCGGCATCGTGATGGTGTCGCTGTCGGCCTACGGCGATGCCGGCCCGTGGGCCGGCAAGCGCGGCTTCGACTCGCTGGTGCAGGCGGCGACCGGCTTCAACCATGCCGAAGGCCTCGCGGCGGGTTCGGACCGGCCGCGCGCGTTGCCGATGCAGGTCCTCGACATGGCCAGCGGCGCGCTGATGGCCTTCGGGGCACAGGCGGCGTTGCTGCGCCAGCAACGCGACGGCGGCAGCTGGCATGTGCGGGTCTCGCTGGCGCGCACCGGCCAGTGGCTGCGCGAGCTCGGGCGCGTCGCCGACGGCTTCAGCGCGCCCGCGGCCGACTTCACGGGCGTGATGGAAACGAGCGTGTCGGGCTGGGGCACGCTCGCGGCAATCCGCCCGGCGGCGCGGTTCTCGCACACGCCGCCGCGCTACGCCCGGCCGTCGATGCCGCCCGGCACCCACCCGCTCGCGTGGCCACCGCGCTGAAGCGCGTGACCGGCGCGCGCTGCGTGCCAGAATCGCGACCGCAATCAACGAGCGAGCGCACCGACTTGAGCCTGGTCTTTCCCCACACTTTCGTGCCCTGGTTTCGCGCCGTGGCGCCGCACATCCACGCGTACCACGGCAAGACCTTCGTCGTCGCGATCACCGGCGAACTGATCGCCGCGGGCAAGCTGAGCTCGTTCGCGCAAGACCTGGCGATCCTGCATGCGATGGGCATCAAGCTCGTGCTCGTGCACGGCTTCCGGCCGCAGGTCAACGAGCAGCTGCGCTCGAAGGGCCACGAGGCGCGCTACAGCCATGGGCTGCGCATCACCGACGCGGTCGCGCTCGATTCAGCGCAAGAGGCCGCGGGCCAACTGCGCTTCGAGATCGAGGCGGCGTTCTCGCAGGGCCTGCCGAACACGCCGATGGCGAATGCGATCGTGCGCGTGGTCTCGGGCAACTTTCTCACCGCGCGCCCGGTGGGCATCGTCGACGGCGTCGACTTCATCCACAGCGGCGTGGTGCGCAAGGTCGACGGCGCCGCGATCCGCAGCGCGATCGACATCGGCGCGATGGTGCTGCTGTCGCCGTTCGGCTTCTCGCCGACCGGCGAGGCCTTCAACCTGACGATGGAAGATGTGGCGACCAGCACCGCGATCGCGCTGCAGGCCGACAAGCTGCTGTTCATCACCGAGGTGCCCGGTATCCACGAAGACCTGGCCGACCCCGAAAGCGCGATCGACACCGAGCTCGCGCTGGCCGATGCCGAGCGGCTGCTCGCGCAGCTGCCGCGGCCAGAGAAGCCGACCGACCCGGCGTTCTACCTGCAGCACTGCGTGCGCGCCTGCCGCGGCGGCGTCGAGCGCAGCCACATCCTGCCGTTCGCGATGGACGGCGCGCTGCTGATGGAGGTCTTCACGCACGACGGCATCGGCACGATGGTGGTCGACGAGAAGCTCGAAAGCCTGCGCGAAGCGAGTTCCGACGACATCGGCGGCGTGCTGCAGCTGATCGAGCCGTTCGAGCAGGACGGCACGCTGGTCAAGCGCAGCCGCACCGAGATCGAGCGCGACATCGGCCACTACACCGTGATCGAGCACGACGGCGTGATCTTCGGCTGCGCGGCGCTCTACCCCTACCCGGAGGCGAAGACCGCCGAGATGGCGGCGCTGACGGTGTCGCCGCAGGTGCAAAGCCAGGGCGACGGCGAACGCATCTTGAAACGTGTCGAGCAGCGGGCGAAGTCCATGGGACTGGACAGCATCTTCGTGCTGACGACGCGCACGATGCACTGGTTCATCAAGCGCGGTTTCGCGCAGGTCGATCCCGACTGGCTGCCCGAAGCGCGCAAGCGCAAATACAACTGGGACCGGCGCTCGCAGGTGCTCGTCAAGAAACTCAGCTGATTTCGAAAGGATATTCACATGGCTCGCACCGTTCAATGCGTTCACCTGAAGAAGGAAGCCGAAGGGCTGGATTTCGCACCCTACCCCGGTGAACTCGGCAAGAGAATCTACAACTCCGTCAGCAAGGAAGCCTGGCAACTGTGGATGAAGCACCAGACCATGCTCGTCAATGAGAATCGCCTGAATCTCGCCGATCAGCGCGCCCGCCAGTATCTGGCACGCCAGATGGAGAACTTCTTCTTCGGCAGCGGCGCCGAGCAGCCCGCCGGTTATGTGCCGCCGACCGGCCCCTGAATACTCGTATTTCGCCAGATCGCAGAATCTCGCCATTTCCATTTCAGTTTGTCTTGAATAGAATTCGGGCGTCGGCACACCCGATAATTCATTGACTCAAAAGGAATGGTCGTGGCCTCACTGCAAGAATTGATTGCCCGCAAGGAAGCCCTCGAGCGCGAGATCGAGAAAACCCGCAACCAGGACCGCGACGACGCCATCACGAAAGTCCGGGCGCTGATGAGTGAATACGGTTTGACGCCCGCCGACCTGTCGGTCAAGCGCAGCCCGAAGGCGCGCGCCGGCAAGGGCAACAAGGTCGCTCCCAAGTTCCGCGATACCGCGACCGGCGAGACCTGGAGTGGCCGCGGTCTGCAACCGAAGTGGTTGAAAGCCGCCCTGGCGTCGGGGCGCAAGCTGAGCGACTTCACGATCTGAGGCACACTGCGACCACCGCGCGGCCCAACCAGCCCGAGGTTTCTCCATGGCGGCGCCGCGCGCAGCGGCGCTCGCGCAACACATGACCACTGCGCGAAATTCCTGCTGCAACGACTGGCGACTTTCGCTTACATTCGTGCACACTTTCTCCAGTGCCCGCATCAGTGACCGAAGCTCGTCTTTCACGCTATCCCATGATGCTGGCAGGTCGCTTCGGACCCCGCGATTGGGCGCTCCAGGCGCTTTTCATCGCCGCGGCCTACTACATCGTCGGCCGCGCGTGGCTATCGCTCCCGCATTTCGATAGCCGCGTCGCGCTGATCTGGCCGCCCGCCGGCATTGCCTTGGCGGCACTGCTGCGCTTCGGGCTGCGAACATGGCCCGGGGTGGCACTGGGCTCGTTCCTGGTCGCGCTGTCGACCGGCATGCCGTGGTGGTCGGCGGCGCTGATCGCCGCGGGCAATGCCATCGGCCCGATGGCGGGTGCGCGGATGCTGCAGCGCGAAGGCCTGCATGTCGAGCTGGACCGGCGTCGCGACCTGTGGCTGTACGGCGTGATCGGCGTGGCGTTCACGACGGTGATCACCGCCAGCAACGGCGCGTTCTGGCTCGCCGCCAGCACGACGATCGGCTGGATCGACGCGCCGCGCGCCTGGCTGTACTGGTGGCTGGGCGACGCAATGGGCGCACTGGTCGTCGGGATCCCGCTGCTGACGCTGTCGCGCGACGCCCTGCGCCGGGCGCTTGGCGAGTGGCGCTGGGTCGCGTCGGCCCTGCTGGTGCTCGGCACCGTCGGCAGCGCGATGCTGGCCGCGCTGTTCGCGGGCACCGGGCAGGCCGTGCCGTCGCCGCTGTTCTTTTTGCCGCACCTGCTGCTGTGCTGGCTGGCGGCGCGCAGCGGGCTGTTCGCGGCGTCGGCAACGGCGCTGATCCTGACGGCCGGCACCGTCCTGGCCACCGCCAACGGCATCGGGCCGATCCATGACGTCGACAGCACGTCCGGCGCCTCGCTGCTGATCGGCTACGTCTGCAGCCTGCTGGCGATCCCGCTGCTGACGACGGCGCTCGGCGGCGAGATCGCGGCCAACGAACGGCGCTGGCAGCTCGCGCTCGACACGTCGCAGATCGGCATCGGCGAATGGGATCTGACCGCCGGCCGCATCGATTTCTCGCGCCGCTGGCTGGCCTTGCTGGGCCACAGCTCGCAGGCCTTCGGCGACAGCCTGCAGGCGTTCTGGGCCCTGATCCACCCCGAGGACGTGGCGGCCGTGCAGACCGCCTTCGAGCCGCTGCGCGCCAGCGGCGCGACCAACTGCCATGCCGAATGCCGGATGCAATGCCGTGACGGTTCATGGCGGCTGTTCGAACTCCATGCGCTGGTCGCCGAACGCAACGCGACCGGCGAGCCGGTGCGGATTCTCAGCACCGCGCGCGACATCAGTGAAGTCCAGGCGGTGCGCGAACGGCACGATCTTCAGCAGGCGGTGTTCCAGCACCTGCACGAAGGCCTGCTGATCACCGATCCACAGCATCGCGTCGTCGAAGTCAACCCGACCTTCGCGCAGATCACCGGCTACTCACGCGACGAACTGCTGGGCAGCGTGCCGCCGCTGCTGCAGCCCGTCGACGCCGACACCGAACTGGCGGCCCAGCACGGCGCGCTGCGCGGCGGTCTCGAGGCCAGCGGCACGTGGCGCGGCGAGTTTCGTCATCGGCAGCGCAACGGCGAGAGCGGCTTGCTGCAGCTGGCGATCTCCGAGGTGCGCGGCGCCAATGGCGCGATCCGCAACCACGTGGTGGCGATCACCGACATCACGCAGCTGCGCCAGCAGCTCGAGCAGCTCGAGCGCCAGGCCCATTTCGACGAACTCACCCGGCTGCCGAACCGGGTGCGTCTGGCGCAGATGCTGCAGGGCGCGATGCAGACGAGCCGGCACGACGGCTCGCTGCTGACGGTGTGCTACCTCGACCTCGATCACTTCAAGCCGGTCAACGACCGCTTCGGCCACGAAGCCGGCGACCGCCTGCTGGTCGAGCTCGCGAACCGGATGCGCCGCTCACTGCGTTCATGGGCCGGTGGCGACGATGTCGTCGCACGCATCGGCGGCGACGAGTTCGTGCTGCTGCTGCGCACCGCGACGCTCGAAGAGAGCCGCCATGCCGTCGAGCGCGTGCTGAACCAGATCTGCCAGCCCTATGCGCTGGGCGTCGGCGGCGGCCCGGTGATGGTTACCGCCAGCATCGGCGCGACCGTGTTCCCGCTCGACGGCGCCGATGCCGAGACACTGCTGCGCCACGCCGATCACGCGATGTACGGTGCCAAGCAGGCCGGGCGCAACGGCTACCTGTTCTTCGACGCCGAGCACGATCGGCGCGCCGAGGCGCGCTTCGTGGCGCTGGGCCGGGTCCAGGAGGCGCTCGACGCCGAGGAGTTCCGCCTGTACTTCCAGCCCAAGGTCGACATGCGCAGCGGCAAGGTGCTGGGCGTCGAGGCGCTGCTGCGCTGGAAGCACCCTGAGCAGGGCGTGATCTCGCCGGCGCAGTTCCTGCCGCTGATCGAGAACACCGGCCTGAGCATCAGCGTGGGCAACTGGGTGATGCAGCGCGGCATCGAGCAGCTCGGCCAATGGCTGCGCATGGGGCTGGACATCACCGTCAGCATCAACGTCTCGGCGCGGCACCTGCAGGAGCCGATGTTCGCGCAGCACCTGGCCGGGCTGCTGTCGCGCCACCAGGCGCCAGTCGCGCACCGCCTGATCATCGAGGTGCTCGAAACCGCCGCGCTGGCCGACGTCGACTACACCTGCGAGCTGATGGAAGAGTGCCGCGCGCTCGGCGTGCGCTTCGCGCTCGACGACTTCGGCACCGGCTACTCCACCTTCACCTACCTGAAGCGGCTGCCGATCGACATGCTCAAGATCGACCGTTCGTTCGTCTTCAACATGCTGGGCGACCGGCAAGACCTGGCCATCGTCGAAGGCGTGATCGGGCTGTCGCAGACCTTCGGCTGCGCGGTCGTCGCCGAAGGCGTCGAGACGCCGGCGCAGGCCCGCCGGCTGATCGAGATCGGCTGCGACGTCGGCCAGGGCAACGGCATCGCCGCGGCGATGCCGGCCGACGATGTCGCCGACTGGGTGCGCGACTACAAGGGCATGCCCATGTCGCAGGAGCTGCTTGCGGGCTGAACCCGTGTGATCGAACCCGGCGCTGCGCCTGCGCACGCGACGACCCGAATGCACACCGTTAGACTCGCCGCGTGATCCCGCCCGCCTTCCTCCACGACCTGGTCGCTCGCGTCGACATCGTCGACATCGTCGGGCGCCACGTGCAGCTGAAGAAGGGCGGCGCCAACCTGAGCGGGCTGTGCCCCTTCCATGCCGAGAAGTCGCCGAGCTTCACGGTGAGCCCCAGCAAGCAGTTCTATCACTGCTTCGGCTGCGGCGCGAACGGCGATGCGATCCGCTTCCTGACCGAATACAGCGGCATGAGCTTCATCGATGCCGTGAAGGAACTGGCCGGCCAGGTCGGCATGACGGTGCCGGAAGAAGACAGCTCCCCGGCCGAACGCGAACAGGCCGCACGCCAGAAGGAGCGCCGCGCCACGCTCGCCGACGTGCTCGCGAAGGCCGCCGAGGGCTACCGCAAGCAGCTCAAGGCGAGCCCGCGCGCGATCGACTACCTGAAGGGCCGCGGCCTGAGCGGCGAGATCGCCGCGCACTTCGGCCTCGGCTACGCCCCCGAGGGCTGGCGCAACCTGGCCAGCATGTTCCCGAGCTACGACGATCCGCTGCTCGAGGAAAGCGGCCTCGTGATCGCGAAGCCAAGCGACGACGAAACGCCGGCCAGCGGGCCGACCCAAGGCGGCCCGCAACCCCTCGGGGGATCGGCCGACGTACCCGGCGGACGAGGCGCGTCGTCCGGGACGAGCGCCGGGCCGTCCCAGCCGCGAGACGCATCCAGCAAACGTTACGACCGCTTCCGCGACCGCATCATGTTCCCGATCCGCTCGGTTCAGGGTGACGTGATCGGCTTCGGCGCACGCGTGCTCGACCGCGGCGAACCGAAGTACCTGAACTCGCCGGAGACGCCGGTGTTCAGCAAGGGGCGCGAACTGTACGGCCTGTTCGAGGGGCGCGCGGCGCTGCGCCAGCGCGGCTACGCACTCGTCGTCGAGGGCTACATGGACGTGGTCGCGCTGGCCCAGGCCGGCATCGGCAACGCCGTGGCCACGCTCGGCACCGCGTGCACGCCGGATCACCTGCAGAAGTTGTTCCGCTTCACCGATTCGGTCGTCTTCAGCTTCGACGGCGACGCCGCCGGCCGGCGCGCGGCGCGGCGTGCACTCGAGGCAAGCCTGCCGCATGCGAACGACACGCGCACGATCCGCTTCCTGTTCCTGCCCGCCGAGCACGACCCCGACTCGTATGTGCGCGAGCACGGCGCGGCGGCGTTCGAAGCGATGGTCGCGCAAGCGGTGCCGCTGTCGCGCCAGCTGATCGAAAGCGCCGCTGAAGGCTGCGACCTGGCGAGTGTCGAAGGTCGCGCGCACATGCTCGCCAACGCCAAGCCGCTGTGGATCGCGCTGCCCGACGGCGCGCTGAAGCGGCAACTGCTCGGCGAGATCGCGAGCGCGGCCCGCGACGATGCGGATCAGCTGCTGCGCCAGTGGGGCCAGGCGCCGGAACGGGCCGCGCCGCGATCGGCTGCGGCGCCGCGGCCGCCGCCACGGCGCAGCGGCCGGGTCAGCAAGGGCACCGCCAACCTGCTCGACCGGGCGATCTGGCTGCTGCTGCAGCGCAGCGACATCTGGGCCTCTCTGGACGGCGAGTCGCATGACATCCTGGCGGCGCAGGCGGCGCCCTACGACATGTTCTTCGGCTGCATCGAGCAATGCCTGCATGAACACGGCGCGCTCGCGCCGGCGGCGTTGCTCGCCGAGCTGCGCGCGAAGGCGGAGCGCGAGGCCGAAGGCGCGGCCGTGATCGCCCGCATCGCCGCGTTCCATGATCCGATGCCCGATGCCGACATGGTGACCGAGCTCACACTGGTGCTCGACCGGCTGCGCCTGCAGGCGGTCGAGGACGAACTGAAACTGCTGTTCGAGACGCCATCGCTGTCGCCGGACGCGCAGGCCCGCGGCAAGGCGCTGATGGGCACGCAGGCGCGCCTGAAGGCCCAGCTCGCGCTACGCCAGAGCGCCGACCGGCGCGGCTGACCCGCTTGCCTGCGGGCGGCGCGCACGCTGGGGTTGCAGCCCGCGGCGGTGGGCGAGCTACAATTCTCCGCTGACGTTAGCGCGGCAAGTGTGACAGCAGCACCTCCGGTTCCCGGCCACCCTCTGACCCAGGGTCCCCAGCGGTTTCAGGCCACTCTTCACCGCAAGGGCTGCACCTCCAAATGTTCACCCGAGCTTGCCCGCACCGGCCCGCGCCGGCATGCCTGCAAGGGCTTGTCGACGCGGGTAAGCACTGGCCTTGAATTTCGGCGCGGCGCGCGCAGTTCAACGACAGCGCGTTCGGGATCCGGCTTCGAGTGCACGGCGGCGTGTTTCAGCGCAGATGCGGGGCCAGGCCACACCATCCGAGGATTTGCATGACCGCGAAGAAAAGCGTTCCCGCAGCAACGGCCCAGACCGCAAAAACCGCGATGGCCGCCAAGGCCGCGAAGGCCGATGACGCCCGCAAGCCCGCGAAGCCGGTCGCGAAGGCGGCCGAGAGCAAGGCGGCTCGCAAGTCCCAGGTCGACGAGAAGGCGCCGAAGTCCGAAGACGGCGATGTCGACCTGTCCGATCTCGAATCCGATCTCGAGGGCGAGCCCGAGATCGAGGGTGCTGCAGACGAGACCAGGGCCAAGGTCAAGCCGCTGCGGATGAAGGTGTCGCGCGCCAAGGAGCGCGCGCTGATGCGCGAGTTCGGCCTCGAAGAAACCGCGCTGACCGAAGAAGAAGCCGCCAAGCGACGCCAGGAGCTGAAGACGCTCATCAAGATGGGCAAGACGCGCGGCTTCCTGACGCACCAGGAGATCAACGACCACCTGCCCGAGAAACTCGTGAACGACGAGATCCTCGAGGCGATCGTCTCGATGCTCAACGACATGGGCATCGCGGTCTACGAGCAGGCGCCGGATGCGGCGACCCTGCTGATCGCCGGCGGCGGCACGACCACCGCGACTGAAGAAGAGGCCGAAGAGGCCGCCGAGGCGGCGTTGTCGACGGTCGACTCGGAGTTCGGCCGCACCACCGACCCGGTGCGCATGTACATGCGTGAGATGGGCACCGTCGAGCTGCTGACGCGCGAGGGCGAGATCGAGATCGCCAAGCGCATCGAAGGCGGGCTGCAGGCGATGATGTTCGCGATCAGCGCGTCGCCAACGACGATCGCCGAGATCCTCAGCTACGCCGACCGCATCGCATCGGGCGAGATGAAAATCTCCGAGGCGGTCGACGGCTTCGTCTCCGAAGACGAGGCCGATGATTACGTCGCCGAGGAAGACGTCGACTTCTTCGACGAGGAAGACGACGACGACGGCCAGGGCGGCTCGAAGGCACTGACCAAGAAGCTCGAGGAACTGAAGGTTGCCGCGCTGGCGAAGTTCGCGAACCTGCGCGTCAATTTCGACAAGATGCGCAAGGCCTTCGAGAAGGAAGGCTATCAATCACACGCGTACAACAGGGCCCAGCAGGCGATCAGCGCCGAGCTGATGACGATCCGCTTCACCGTGAAGACGATCGAGAAGCTGTGCGGCATCCTGCGTTCGCAGGTCGATGACGTGCGCCGCTACGAGCGCGAGCTGCGCAAGATCATGGTCGACAAGTGCGGCATGCCGCAGGAGTATTTCGTCAAGCACTTCCCGCCGAACGTGCTGAACCTGAAGTGGGCCGAGCGCGAGGCCGCTGCCGGCAAGTCCTACAGCATCGTGCTGGCGCGCCACCTCCCGCCGGTGCAGGAACTGCAGAAGAAGCTGACCGACCAGCAGGCCAAGGCCGTGGTGCCGCTCGACGACCTGAAGCGCATCAACAAGCGCATGAACGAAGGCGAGAAGGCCTCGCGCGACGCGAAGAAGGAGATGATCGAGGCCAACCTGCGCCTCGTGATCTCGATCGCGAAGAAGTACACCAACCGCGGGCTGCAGTTCCTCGACCTGATCCAGGAGGGCAACATCGGCCTGATGAAGGCGGTCGACAAGTTCGAATACCGCCGCGGCTACAAGTTCTCGACCTACGCGACCTGGTGGATCCGCCAG
>Ga0207645_10001983_pt1 | contig 16448 bp, 3 predicted proteins | sample KBSM53metaG_FD_184331 | JGI IMG/M metagenome (GOLD analysis project Ga0207645, IMG submission 184331) | Miscanthus rhizosphere microbial communities from Kellogg Biological Station, Michigan, USA - KBS M5-3 metaG (SPAdes) (version 2) | ecosystem: Host-associated > Plants > Roots > Rhizosphere >...
CGTCGGAATCGTCCGCAAGCCCGAAGGTCGTCCGCAGCGCCTCGTGCCGCGCCACCACGCCCTCCAGGCTGGCGGCGAAGGCCGCGCGGTCGAGCGGGCCGGTGAGCAGGACCGCGGTCGCCAGGTTGTAGGCCGGGTTCCCCGGCTCGAGCTGGTCGAGGAACCAGAGCCGCTGCTGCGCGAAGGAGAGCGGGACCGGCCCGCCGCCGCTCCGCCGGAGCACGGGCCCCCAGGCGCCGGCGGCGCCGCGATGCGCCGCGATGGAGGCGGCGAGCTCGGCCGCGCTCGGCGACTCGAAGATGTCCCGCAGCGACAGCTCCGCGCCCAGCTCGCGCTCCAGGCGCGCCACGAGGTGCGTGGCGAGGAGCGAGTCGCCGCCGAGGTCGAAGAAGCTGTCGTGGATCCCCACCGTCTCCAGCCGCAGCAGCTCGCCGAGGATCTCCGTCACCCGCTGCTCGGCCGCGTCGCGCGGCGCCGCGTAGGGGACGTGGAGGCTCGGCCGCGCATGCCGGCCCGCGAGACCCGCGGACACCGCCGGAACCGCCTCCACGGGTCTCGCGGCTGGCGCCTCCGCGGCCGGCGGCACGGCCGGCTCGGTACGCGGCTCGATCCAGTAGCGCCGGCGCTCGAAAGGGTAGGTCGGCAGCGGCACGCGGCGCCGCGGCTGGTCCGCCCAGAACGCGGGCCAGTCGGGGCGCAGGCCGGTGAGCCAGAGCCTCCCCACGGTCTGGAGCAGGAAGGCGAGGTCGTCCGCGCGCTCGAAGGCGTGGCGCAGGGTCGGCAGCGCCACCGGATCGGTCCCGCCGGATGCCGAGGACTGTTGCAGCGCCCAGGAGCTCAGCGTCTGGCCCGGCCCGACCTCGACCAGCACCCGCCCGGGCTCGCGCCACAGCTCGCTCACCGCATCCGCGAACCGCACCGTGCCGCGCAGGTGCTCCGCCCAGTAGGCGGGGTCCGTCGCCTGTTCCGCGGTGATCCAGCCGCCCGTGACGTTCGAAAGATAGGGGATCTCCGGCGGATGCAGCTCGATCCCCTCGAAGAGCGCCAGGAAGCGCTCCACCGCCGGCTCCATCAGGGCCGAATGGAAGGCGTGAGACGTCTGCAACCGGCGGCAGACGTGGCCCGCGGCGGTCAGCCGCTCCTCGGCCGCGGCCACCGCTTCCTCTGTCCCCGCGAGCACGGTCAGCTCCGGCCCGGCGACCGCGGCGAGCGAAAGACCCTCGGCGAGCCCCCCCCCGGCCACAGCGACCGCCTCCTCGCCCAGCGGCACCGCGAGCATCGCTCCGCCGGGCAACTCGTCGATCAGCCGGGCGCGGCCAGCCACCAGGCGCAGCGCGTCGTCGAGCGACAGCACGCCGGAGAGGCAGGCCGCCACGTACTCGCCGATGCTGAAGCCCACCATCGCCTGCGGCCGGATCCCCCAGTCGAACAGGCGGGAGGCCAGCGCGTACTCGACCGCGAAGACGGCCGGCTGTGACACCGCGGTCCGCCGCAGCAGCCCTTCAGTAGCGGAGGACGGTCCCGGACCCCGGCCGAGCAGGGCGCGGAGATCGATCCCCGTCTCTCCATCCACCTCCTCCCCTTCCTCTGGAAACAGGACCTCCCGCAGATCGAGCCCGAGGAGCGGTGTGAGCCGCTCCGCGCAGTCGTCGAGCCGCGCGCGGAACCCTGCGTCGTCCCGGTAGAGCCCGCGGGCCATACCGGCGTATTCGGTCCCCAGGCCGGGGAACAGGAAGGCGACCTGGGGATCGACGGCGGCGGTGCCGGTGAGCAGCCGGCGCGGATCGCGCCTCTCCAGGACCTCGACGGCGTCCTGGAGATCGCGGACCGCCAGCGTGCGGCGATGGGGGAACGCGCGGCGCCCGACCTGGAGGGTATAGGCGACGTCCGCCAGGCCGCTGACCGGCGACTCCCGGAGATGCCCGAGAAGGCGGTCGGTGGCCGCCTCGAGCGCCGTCTCCGTGCGCGCCGACAGCACCAGCAGAAGCCAGGGCGGCGCCGGAGCGGACGGCGCCGGTGCGGGTGGCTCCTCCAGGATGACGTGCGCGTTGACGCCGCCGATCGCGAAGGCGCTGACGCCGGCGCGCCGCGGCCAGCCCTCCGGCCGCCAGGGCCGGCATTCGGTGTTGACGTAGAAGGGGCTCCGCGCGAAATCGATGCGCGGGTTGGGCGTCTCGAAGTTGAGGCTGGGCGGCAGGACCCCGTGCTCCACCGCCAGGATGGCCTTGATCAGGCCCGCGATCCCCGCCGCGGCGTCGAGATGGCCGATGTTGGTCTTGATCGCGCCCAGGGCGCAGAACCCCCGCTGATCGGTGGCCGCCGCGAACACCTCGGAGAGGGCGGTGACCTCCACCACATCCCCCAGGGGGGTGCCGGTGCCGTGCGTCTCGACGTAGGTGATCGACTCGGCGGGCACCCCCGCGATGGTCTGGGCCGTCGCGATCGCCTCGAGCTGGCCCTCCGGGGAGGGCGCGGTGAAGCTCATCTTGAACCCGCCGTCGTTGTTGGTCGCGAAGCCGCGGATCACGGCGTGGATCGTGTCTCCGTCGGCCACGGCGTCGGCCAGCCGCTTGAGGACCACCACGCCGGCGCCGCTCCCCTCCACCGTGCCGCGCGCCGCGGCGTCGAAGGCGCGGCAGTGGCCGTCCGGCGACATCACGCTGTCCAGCGCCAGATAGCCCAGCCCGTGCGGGACGATCACGGTCACGCCGCCGGCCAGCACCATGTCGCACTGGAACTGGAGCAGGCTCTGGCAGGCCATGCACGTCGCCACCAGGGAGGTCGAGCAGGCGCTCTGCACCGTGACGCTCGGCCCCCGCAGATCGAGTTTGTACGCCGCCTGCGAGGTCAGAAAATTGTTGTCGTTCAGGATGCGGATCTGGAGCGGTCCGGCGTTCTGGATCAGGTCGGGATGGGAGAGGAGGTTGCGGATCAGGTAGCCGCTCATCCCCATGCCGGCGAAGACGCCGATCGAGCCGGGCCAGGTCCGGGTGTCATAGCCCGCGTTCTCCAGAGCCTCCCAGCAGCACTCGAGAAAGAGCCTGTGCTGCGGATCCATCAGCTCCGCCTCGCGCGCGCTGACGTCGAAGAAGTCGGCGTCGAAATGCTGCACGTCGCGCAGGGGGGCGCCCGCCCGGACGTAGCGCGGGTCGTCGAGCAGCGCCGGGGGGACTCCCGCGGCCGCCAGCTCCTCGCGGGAATAGAAGCGGACCGATTCGACTCCGCCGCACAGGTTGCGCCAGAGCTCCCCCAGGTCGTCGGCGCCAGGGAAACGTCCGGCCATGCCGACGACGGCGATTCCTTCGAGGGGGCCGCCCTCCGGATCCTGCTCACTCATCTCGTGCTTCCTTCTCCAAATCTCACCGTCCGGCCTTCTTTTGCTGGCTCGCGCGCCGCCGCCGCAGCTCCTCGGCCGCCTGTCGCTGGCGGTCGAGGGTCCCTCCCGCCGCCGCGGCCGGGACCCGGGCGGGGGCCGGGGCCGGGCGCGCCTCGGCCGTGATCGCCGCCGTGGCCGGCTGGCGGCCCCCGGCTTCCATCGCCTCGGCAAGGCTCCGGATGGTCGGGTGGCGGAACATCTCCACGATCGGGATGTCGCGATGGAACGCTTCGCGCAGCCGCGCCTCGATCTCGACGAGCAACAGGGAGCTCCCGCCCAGCTCGAAGAAGTTGTCGTCGACGCCGATGCGCTCGTGCCCGAGCACGTCCTGCCAGATCGCGGCGAGCGTCTTCTCGTCCGGCGTCCGCGGCGGGGCGTAGGCGCTCTCCAGGCGCAGCCGGCCGGCGTCCGGCGCCGGCAGGGCCTTGCGGTCGACCTTGCCATTCCGGTTGAGCGGCAGGGCGGCGAGCGGGACGAAGGCGGAGGGGATCATGGCCTCCGGCAGCCGCTCGGCCAGGAACCGCCGCAGCTCGCTCGCGGAGGGCCCGCCGGCCTGGGCGCCCGCCACCGGGACCAGGTAGGCGATCAGCTGCCGGCCTCCCGGCGCATCGTCGCGGACGGCGGCGACGGCCTGCGCCACCGCCGGATGCGCGCGCAGCGCCTCCTCGATCTCGCCGAGCTCCATGCGCACTCCGCGCACCTTGACCTGGTGGTCCAACCGGCCGAGGTAATCCATGCTGCCGTCCGGGCGGTAACGCGCCAGGTCCCCCGTCCGGTAGAGGCGGCCGCCCGGGCGGCCCCCGAGCGGATCGGGCAGGAAGCGCTCGGCGGTGAGATCGGGGCGCCGCCAGTACCCCATGGACACCCCGTCGCCGCCGAGGAAGACCTCGCCGTGGGCTCCCAGCGGGACGGGCCGCAGAGCGGCATCCAGCAGGTAGACCTCGGTGTTGGACAACGGCCGCCCGATCAGCGGCTTCTCCCCGGGCTCGATCCGCTGGCTGAGCGAGAAGATGGTGGTCTCGGTCGGGCCGTAGACGTTGCGGACCTCGCCGGCCACGGTGGACGCGAGGCGATCCGCCAGCGGCCCGGGCAGGGCCTCGCCGCCGAGCAGCAGATGGGAGAGCGGCGCGAGTCCCCGCAACCGCTCCGGAGTCGCGGCGAGCATGCCGGCCTGCGACGGCGTGCACTGGAAGTGCGACACGCCGTGGCGGGCGATCTGCTCCGCCACCGAGGGGCCCCCGCCGCCAGGACGCTCGTTGTGGATCACCACCCGGCCGCCGCGGGTCAGGGTCCCCAGCAGCTCGAACACGGACATGTCGAAGCCGATGCTGGTCACCGCGAGCCACACGCCCGGCTCGCGCCGCCCGAAGACCACGTCCATCGCCGCGAACAGGCGCACGGCGTTGCGGTGGGTGACGACGACGCTCTTGGGGCGCCCGGTCGAGCCGGAGGTATAGAGGAGGTAGGCGGCGGCCCCCGCCGGCAGATCCGGGAGCTCCGGCAACTCCTCTCCCGGGACGGCGGTCTCCGCCTCCTCGAGATCGAGGGTGCGCGGATGCCGCAGGGAGGCGCCGGCCCCCCCCGAGGCGACCGAGGCGACCAGCGCCGCGGCCTCGGAGTCCTCCAGCATCGCCTCCAGACGCGCCTGCGGGTAGGTGGGATCGAGCGGCACGTACGCGGCGCCCGCCTTCAGGACTCCCAGGATGGAGCACAACATCGAGACGGAACGCTCGACGCAGAGGCCCACCCGGTCGCCGGGCCGCACGCCCAGACGGAGCAGACGGCGCGCCAGCCGGGACGCCCGGTCCTCCAGCTCCCGGTAGGTCAGCGCGGCCTCTCCTGCGATCACCGCGATCCGGTCGGGGGTGCGCTCGGCCTGGGCCTGGACGAGCTCGTGGATGCAGGCCTCCGGACCGGGGACCTCCAACCGGGTGTCGTTCCACTGCACCAGGAGCTGCGCCCTCTCCGCCTCGCTCAGCAGGGGGAGATCCGACATGCGGCGGTCGGGGTCCGCCGCGGCGCTCGCGAGCAGATTGCTGCAGTGGAGGGCCAGGCGCTCCACGGTCGCGCCGTCGAACAGGTCGGAGCTGTGCTCGATCCAGCCGTCGATCCCCCCGTCCCTGGACTCTTCGAGGAGGAGCGACAGGTCGAACTGCACCGCGCCGGGGAACGTATCGGCCGGCCGCAGCGCCAGGCCGGGCAGCACGAGCTCCGGCAGCGGCTCGCTGCGCAGCGTGAACAGGACCTGGAACAGCGGGCCGCGGGAGAGATCCCGCTCCGGCTGCAGGGCCTCGACGAGCTGCTCGAAAGGCAGCTCGGCGTGTGCCAGAGCGCCCAGCGCCGTTTCGCGGACGCGCAGCAGAAGAGCGCGGAACGTCGGGTCGCCGGACAGGTCGCCGCGCAGCACCAGGAGGTTGAGGAAGAGGCCGATCACCCCCTCCAGCGCCGGATCGGGGCGGTCCGCCACCGCGGTGCCGACCGCGACGTCGTCCTGCCCGGCATGGCGCGCGAGAACCGCCTGGAACACCGCCAGGACCGCCATGAAGAGGGTGGTGCCGGTCGCGCCGCCGAGACGCCGCATCGCGTCCACCGCCGCGGCGTCGAAGCGCACCGGGCGGCGCGCGCCGCGCGGGCTGCGGACCGGCGGCCGCGGGCGGTCCGTGGGGAGCTCCAGGACGGGAGGACGCGGAGTCAGGCGCTCGCGCCAGTAGCGCAGCAGCTCCTCCAGGCGCTCGCCACGCAGACGCTCGCGCTGCCAGACGGCGTAGTCGGCGTACTGCACGGAGAGCTCCGGCAGGGGCGACGGCCGGGCCTCGACGCCGGCCGCGTAGAGCTCCCCCAGCTCGCGGATGAGCAGGCCGAGCGACCAGGCGTCGGCGGCGACGTGATGGACGGTCAGGAGCAGCCGGTGGCTCTCCGGCCCGCGGCGCAGCAGGACGGCGTGCAGCAGGGGGCCGCGCGCGAGATCGAAGGGACGGGCGGCCTCCTCGGCGGTCCGGCGGGCCAGCTCTCCCTCCCGCGCGGCCGCGGGGAGGGCGCTCAGGTCGATGCACGGCAGCAGGGCGAGCTCCGCCGGCGGGAGCGGACTCTGGAGCGGATGTCTGCCGGAGAGGACGAAGCGGGTGCGCAGCCCCTCATGACGGCGCAGGATCTCGCCGAGGCTCCCGGCGAGCGCCGCCGGATCGAGGCGCCCCGTGCAGTCGAGCGCCGCCGGCAGGTGCAGGTACGCGGCGCCGGGCTCGATCCGCTCCAGGAACCAGAGCCGCTGCTGCGCGAAGGACAGCGCCAGCGGCTGCTCGCGCGGCCTCCGCACGATGGGATCCAGGGGCGCTCCCTGGGAGTGCCCGATCCGGGCGATCCGGGCGGCGAGGCCCTCGACGGTCGGCGTCTCGAAGACCGCCTGCAGCGGCAGCTCCACTCCGAACGCCGCGCGCACCCGCGACACCAGCCGGGTCGCCAGCAGCGAATGCCCTCCCAGGTCGAAGAAGTCCGCCTCCAGCCCCACCGGCCCGGCGCCCATCAGCTCGGAGAAGATGCCCGCGATCCGCTGCTCGGCCGGCGTGCGCGGGACTCCGCCGGTGCTCCGCGGCCGGTCCGGCCGCAGGAGGGCGAGCGCCTGGCGGTCGACCTTGCCGTTGGCGGTCAGGGGGAGGGCCGGCAGGTAGACCCAGGCGGACGGCACCATGAACTCGGGCAGCCGCTGGCGCAGGAAATCGCGCAGCTCGGACGGCTCCGGCGCGCCCGTCGCGGCCATCGCGTCCGCCGCGGCCACCACGTACGCCACCAGCCGGTGCCCCCCGGCCTCCTCCCGCCGCGCCAGCACCACCGCGCCGCTCAGCCGCGGATGCGCCGTCAGGGCCGTCTCGATCTCTCCCGGCTCGACCCGGAAGCCCCGCACCTTGACCTGCGTGTCGATCCGGCCGAGGAACTCGAGGTCCCCCGACCGGCGCCAACGCACCAGGTCGCCGGTCCTGTACAGGCGCCCGCCCGCCTCCCTCCCCTCCGGGTCCGGCAGGAAGCGCTCCGCCGTCCGGTCCGGCTGATCCAGATAGCCGCGCGCCAGGCCGTCCCCTCCCGTGCACAGCTCTCCGGCGACTCCCGGCGGCACCGGCCTCTGGTAGCGGTCCAGGACCTCGACCCAGGTGTGGGCGATCGGGCGTCCCACCGGCACCGAGGGGTCCAGCTCCGCCGCACGCACCGTGTAGCAGGCGGTGAAGCACGTGTTCTCGGTCGGCCCGTAGCCGTTGATCAGGCGGGTTCCGGGGAGCTCGGCGAGCACCCGGCGGGCGTGCGCCACCGGCAGCACGTCGCCCCCGGTCAGCAGCTGGCGCACTCCGGAGAGCGCCCCCAGATTCTCCTCCACCATCTGCCGGAACAGCCCGGTGGTCAACCACAGCGTGGTCACCCCCTCTCTCTTCACCACCTCGCCCAGCTCGGCGGCCGTCAGCACGCCGGGCGGCGGGATCACCAGGCGGGAGCCGTGGAGGAGCGCCCCCCACAGCTCCAGCGTCGAGGGGTCGAACGAATAGGGGGCGTACAGGAGAAAGGTCTCGCCGGGGCCGAACCGGGCATAGCCGGTCCCCCGCACGAGCCGCACCACTCCCCGGTGCGTCACCGCGACCCCCTTCGGCTCGCCCGTCGAGCCCGAGGTGTACATCACGTAGGCCAGATTTGTGGCGGCCACCGCGGGCAGGGGCGCTTCCCCTCCTTCCTCCTCCCCCACCGCCTGACCATCCAGACAGAGCACCGCCACCTTCATGTCCGGCAGCTCCGACAACATCGGCAGCCAACGCTCCTCGGTGACCAGCACCGGGGCGGCGCTGCTCCGCAGCAGGAAGGCCAGCCGCTCCCGCGGGTAAGAGGGGTCCATTGGCACATAAGCCCCCCCCGCCGCGACCACGGCGAGCGTCGCCACCACCTGGGCGGGACTGCGGTCGAGACAGAGGGCCACCCGCACCTCCGGACCGACGCCCAGGGCGCGTAGCCGGTGCGCCCAACGGGTGGCCTGGAGGGCGAGCTCGCCATAGGTGAGGACGATGCCGTCGCCGGCCAGGGCCACGGCCTCGGGCGAGAGCGCCGCCTGCTCGGCGAACAGATCGTAGAGCGTCGCCTCCCGCGGATAGCTCTCCCCTTCCCCCTCTCCGATCCGCAGGAGATGCTGCCGCTCCTCCTCCGAGAGCAGCGGCAGCTCCGGCAGGCGTTGCCGCGGCACCGCCACGGCACCGGCCAGCAGGCGCCCGAAGTGCCCCGCCAGGCGTTCGATCGTCGCCCCGTCGAACAGGTCGGAGCGGAAGCCGATCGCTCCGGAGAGACCTTCCGCGCCGACTCCCAAGGTGAGGCTCAGGTCGAACTTCTCGATCTCCGTCTCCAGGGGCCAGAGGGACGCCTCGACGTCGCCCAGCCGCAGCGCGGGGGGCGGATCGCTGTCGAGGACGAACGAGACCTGGACCAGCGGCGCGTAGCTGAGGTCGCGCTGCGGGTGGAGCTCCTCGACCAGCTTCTCGAACGGCAGGTCCTGATGGGCATAGGCGGCCAGAGAGGTCTCCCGGACCCGCGCGAGCAGCTCCGCGAACGACGGCGCGCCGGAGAGATCGGTGCGCAGCACCAGCGTGTTGACGAAGAACCCGATCAGCCCCTCGGTCCGCAGCTGGCCGCGGCCGGCGACCGGCGATCCGACGCTCACGTCCTCGGTATTGCTGATGCGGGCCAGCAGAGCCTGGAAGCCGGCCAGGACGGCCATGAACAGGGTCACCCCCTGCCGGCGCGCCAGCGCCTGCAGGGACTGCAGCAGAGCGGGCGACAGGGCCAGGGCACGGCTCGCGCCGCGCGAGCTCATCACCGCCGGCCGCGGGCGATCGAGCGGCAGGTCGAGCACCGGAGGCGCACCGGCCAGGCGGGCCCGCCAGTGGGCCAGCTCGGCCTCCAGCACCTCCCCACGGAGCCAGCCGCGCTGCCAGACCGCGTAGTCCCCGTACTGGATCTCCAACTCCGGCAAGGGAGACGGGCGGCGCTCCAGGCCGGCGTCGTAGAGGGCGCTCAGCTCCCGCGCCAGCACCCGCAGTGACCAGCCGTCGCTGATCACATGATGCATCGTCAGCAGGAGGAGCTGCTCCGCCTCGTCCAGGCGCACCAGGGCCACGCGCAGCAACGGCCCACGGGCGAGGTCGAACGGATGCAGGGCCTCGGCGCGCGCCAGCCGGCGGGCCTCCTCCAGGCGCCGGGCGGCAGGCAGGCCCGCGAGATCGATCTCCGGCACCGGGACCGGAGCGGGCGGATCGACCACCTGGACCGGCTCCCCCAGTTCCCCATCAACATCAACCCCGATACACCGGGTCCGCAGCGACTCGTGGCGGCGCGCCACCTCCCCCAGAGCCGCGGCGAGCGTCGCGCGGTCGAGCCGGCCCGAGAGATACAGCGCGGCCGGCATGTTGTAGACCGGGCTCGCCGGCTCCAACTGATGGAGGAACCAGAGCCGCTGCTGGGCGAAGGAGAGCGGCAGCGGCGCCGCGTGGGGCACCGGAACGAGCGGCGGGGCGGCGCTCCGGGCTTCTTCGCCCGCGATCGCGCGTGCCAGGGCCGCCACCGTTGGCGTCTCGAACACGCGGCGGAGCGGCAGCTCGGTGCCGAGAGCCTCACGGATCCGCGCGGTCAGCCGCATGGCGGCCAGCGAGTGGCCGCCGTGCTCGAAGAAGCTCTCCTCCACACCGAGCCGGTCGACTCCCAGCACCTCGGCGAAGAGGCCGGCCAGCAGCTCCTCGAGCGGCGTCCTCGGCCCCTCGATCGCACGGCCGGGCAAGGCCACGGGGCTCCAGCGGGCGAGCGACCGGCGGTCGAGCTTGCCGCTCGGCAGGAGGTCGAGCGCCCGGCCGAAGGCGAAGGCCGGCACCATGTAGGGGGGCAGGCGGGCGGCCAGGGCGGCGCGCAGCTCGGCCGCCGTGGCGACGCCGGCGTCCGCCGCCGCCGGCACCACGCAGGCGAGCAGCGACGGCTCCCCCGCGCCGTCCTGGCGCACGACGACCGCGGCCTCGCGCACCTGCGGCAGGGCCTCCAGGGCGATCTCGATCTCGCGCGGCTCGATGCGGAAGCCGCGGATCTTCACCTGGTCGTCGAGCCGGCCGAGGTATTCGATCTCCCCCCCGGGCCGATGGCGGCAGAGGTCGCCGGTCCGGTACAGGCGCGCCCCTGGGGGGCCGAATGGATCGGGGACGAACCGCTCCGCCGTCAGGTCCGGACGCCCAAGATAGCCGCGCGCCACCTGCACGCCGCCGATCGCCAGCTCCCCCACCGCCCCCGGCGGCACCAGCTCCAACCGCCGGCCCACGAGGTGAATCCGCGTGTTGTGGACCGGCCGGCCGATCGGCACCGGGCGCGGCCGGGCCGCCGGCCGGCAGCTCCAGGCCGTCACCTCGACCGCGGCCTCGGTCGGACCATACAGGTTCATCGCCGGCACCGGCAGCGTGGCGAGGCAGCGTTGCTCCAGCTCCCAGGGGAGGGCCTCGCCGCTGATCAGCACCCGGCGCAGCGAGCGGCAGCGCGCCGCCACCCCCTCCTCCGCCAGGAAGAAAGGGAGCATCGAGGGGACGAAGTGGATCGTCGTGATCCCCTCCCGCTCGACCAGCCGGGCCAGGTAGGCGCTGTCGCGGTGCCCGCCCGGCCGGGCCACCACCAGCCGCGCGCCGCGGATCAGGGGCGCGAAGATTTCGGTGACGGAGATGTCGAAGCCGAACGCGGTCTTCTGCAGGAACCGGTCGTCCGCGTCAAAGCCGCAGACCTCCTGCATCCAGAGCAGCCGGTTGACGATGCCGCGGTGGATGTTGACCACCCCCTTCGGCCGGCCGGTCGAGCCCGAGGTGTAGATGACGTAGGCGGCGTTGTCGGCCACCGCCCGCGGGAGCGGTTGCGCCGCGCCCGCCGGCAGGCTGGAGACCTCGTCGAGCCAGGCGAGAGGGACGGCGTCGAGCGGCAGCGTCTCCGCGTAGGCGCGGCGGGTGAGGACGACGGCCGGCGCCGCATCCTCCAGGATCGTCGCCAGACGCTGCCGGGGAAGGTCCGGCTCCAGCGGCAGCCAGGCGCCGCCGGCGCCGAGCACGCCGAGCACGCCGGCGACCAGCTCGACCGAGCGCTCCACCGCCACTCCCACCACCACCTCGGGCCCCACCCCGAGCCCCACCAGATGGTGCGCCAGGGCCCGCGCCCGGGCCGCCAGCTCGCGATAGGTCAGCCGCTCCTCGCCGAACACCAGGGCCTCCGCCTCCGGCGTCCGCTCGGCCTGCGCCGCGAACAGATCGTAGAGGGTCGCCTCCGGGCCGGCCTCCGCGGTGTCATTCCAGGCATGAAGGAGCTGGTGGCGCTCCGCCGCGGAAAGGAGCGGCAGCGCCGAGAGCGCGAGATCCGGGCTTTCCACGACCGACCGGAGCAGCAAGGCGAAGCGGTCCAGCAGGCGCACCGCGGTCGCGGCGTCGAACAGGTCGGTGTTGAACAGCAGCGCGAGGCTTAAAGCCCCCTGGCGCTCCACCGCATGGAGCGTCAGCTCGAAAGGAGCCGGCGGCCGATCCAGGGAGAGCGACTCCAGCCGGAGGTCCTCCGATCCCACCTCGACCCCCTCCTCACCGAGGGCGAAGGCGGTGAGCCCTTCGACGCCGCGCGTCTCCTTCTGCATCACGAACGAAACTTGAAACAGCGGCGTCCGGCTGGCGTCCCGCACGGGCTGGAGGTGCTCGGCGAGGAGCGGCAACGGATAGTCTCCGTGCTCGAAGGCGGCGAGCACCTTCGCCTTGGTGCGCTCCAGAAGCTCCGTGAACGTGGGATCTCCGGTCAGGTCTCCACGCAGAACCACCGGGTTGACGAAGTAGCCCACCGTGCCGGCGAGCTTCGACCGGGACCGGCCGGCGCGGGGCGCGCCGATCGCTAGGTCCTCCTGGCCGGATTGGCGGCCCAGGAGCACCTGGAACGCGGCGGCCAGCGTCATGAAAAGCGTGGCGTGCTGCTTCCGGCTGCGCGCGCGCAGGGCCGCCGCGAGCTCGCCTGGCAGCCGGAGCCGGCGGCCGTCGCCCCGATCGGTCTGCACCGCCGGGCGCGGCCGGTCGAGGGGGAGCTCGAGAGTGGGGAGACCTGCCAGGCTCTCCCGCCAGTAAGTCAGCAAGGCCTCGCCTCGCAGGGCCTCCCTTTCCATCCGGACATGCTCGCCGTAGTCCATCCCGGGAGGAGGGAGCTGTGCAGGCCCGGCGCCGGCCGCTTCGCGGTACAGCAACGGCAGCTCGCGAACCAGAATGGCGAGAGACCAGAAGTCGGCGACGATGTGGTGAACGGCGAGGAGGATCACCAGACCGCCGGGGCCGCCCGTCAGCAGCGTGGCGCGAAGGAGCGGCCCGCGCTCCAGGTCGAAGGGGCGCCAGGCTTCTTCGGCCAGACGAGCCCGGAGCTCTTGCTCGCTCCAACCGCGGGCATCCATGCGCGCCAGGGAGAAGCTCTGGCGTTCCGCGACCCGCCGGCAGGGTGCGCCGTCGATCGCCGGAAACGTCGTCCGCAAGGCCGCGTGGCGGTCCACCAGAGCCTGGAACGCGCGCTCCAGGGCCCCGGCATCGATCGGGGTGCGCACGCGGGCCGCGGCCGCGATGTTGTAGGCGCCGCCCTGGGGAGCGAGGTGCTGGAGAAACCAGAGCGAACGCTGGCCGTACGAGGGCGCGTCCAGGGCACTGAGGTCGCACTGCTCGGGGGTGAGATCGGTCGTCAGGGGGGATTTCATCTAGCTCTTAACACCTTTAAACCTTACGCGATAAGCACAAACTCTCCACGGCCCCCCGGCGTGAGGCCAGTATGACAGAAGTGTGACGGAGGGCTTGGAGGTGGACAGTCGCCTGCCGGCGGGTTGGTCCCTACACCGTCTCCACGGCTGGCTCCGGCAGCTTGGCGTACCGTGTCGACGACCGTCCGGTGCTGTACCAGGCCACAGAGATCCATTTGTCCTTGACGAGTTGATCGAGAACCCGAAAGAGAGTCGCCCGCGGCGGCTCATATCCCAGGACGCGAATGACGTCCCGGCGGTCGAACTCCTCCGGGAGCTCGGCGAACGCCGCCTCGATCTCCTCCCTTACCTGCCCTCGGCGGGCCTCCTTCGGCGGCACCGGCGAGGTGACCGTCTCACTCTGTGGCAGAGTCGTCTCGGGTAGCGTCTCACTCGAAGTCAACGTCTCACTCAACCGTAGCGTCTCACTCACCGCAAAGGCCGGAGGCAGAGCCTCGCCGGATGGAACCAGCCAGAGCATCTCCAGCGCCCTCAGCTTCGCCTGATATCCCGCGCGGAGAAGCTCCAAATCCTCGCGGAACTGCGCTTCGAGCGCATGCCTCCGCCGCTCGTACTCCTCGTGCCGCATCGCACCCTCCTTCCTCGAAACCGCGGCAGCGTACTCCCGTTCTCCGCCGGCCGGCAAGAGGAAGTGGACGGTTGCGATCGCGATCTGAGACACAACAGAACGCAAACGGACGGCCCGATCAAGATCCGGACGGTTGCGGCCGACATCCGGACGGTTCCAACCGGTCATGACCGGCCCGCTCCGGGCGTCCGGGCGGTTGCCGGCTCGAAGGGGATGATCGCGCTCGCGAAGTGGACGGATCCGACCGAGATCTGGACGGTTCATCTCTCCGACGGAGCGTCTCAACTCGATTCCGCAACCGTCCGCTCCCGCTCCGCAACCGTCCGGATCTCCTCCAGAACCGTCCGGACCGAGAGTGGAAGCGTCCGAAACTCCAGGTGAACCGCCCGGACGTCGGCCCCAGGCGTCCACAGCGGGAGCGGAAAGGTCCGAAGCTTTTAGGGAACCGTCCGCGAGGAGGTTGCGACCGTCCGCACGGCTACGCCTCGTTGTAGGCGCGCTCGAGAGCCGCTACGTCGAGCTTGACCATCGTCATCATGGCCTCCATCACGGCCTTCACTCTCCTGGCATCCTTGTCGCGGATCAGCTCGGTGAATCGCCGGGGGACAATCTGCCAGGAAAGGCCGAACGGATCCTTGATCCAGCCGCACGCGGTAGGCGTCGCCCCGGCCTTGACCAGTTTTTCCCAATACTCGTCGACCTCGGCCTGGTCCTCGCAGTCGACGTAGAGCGAGACGCCTTCGGAGAACGTAAAGTACGAGCCACCGTTGTAGCCCATGAAGACCTGACCACCGACGACGAACTCGGCGGAGGTGATCGGACCGTCCTCGCCGGTGCGGGCGACGTTCCTGATTTCGGAGTCCGGGAAGGTGGCGGTGTAGAACTCCATGGCCGCCTCGAGCTGATCGTTGAACATCAGGAACGGTGTCACCTTGGTCATCGGAGATTCTCCATCGTCACAGGGGATGGTAATCGAAGGTCGCGTATCCCTCCATCCAGAGGCGCGCCTCCGTGCTGTCTGCCCAACCTGCTCGCACGGCGGCGGACAGTAGCCCGCCGGGCCTCCCCCATGCGAAGCTGTCCGGTCATGGGAACCCTGTCGGAACGCCCCACCTGCACGCCGCCCCGGCAAACCGTGCACCCGCTCTCCTTCGCCCAGGAGCGCATGTGGCTCCTCGACCAGATCGACCCCGGCGCGGCAACCTACAACATCTTCCACACCGTAGACATTTCGGGCCCGCTCGACCCCGCCCTCCTCGCCCGCTCGCTCGACGAGGTGGTCCGCCGGCACCAAGCCCTGCGCACCACCTTCGCCGCGCCAGGCGGCGCGCCGGAGCCCGTCGTCGCCCCCGCCGCGCGCCGGCCGCTGCCGCTCGTCGACCTCGCCGGCCTTCCGGAGCCGTCGTGGAGGCTCGAGGTCGCGCGCCTCTCCACCGAGGAGCGGCGGCGCCCGTTCGACCTCGCGGCGGAGCCTCTCTTGCGCGTCGCTCTCGTGCGCCTCCCGGCGGGCCGGCACGCCGGGCTCCTCACCGCCCACCCGATCGTCTTCGACGGCGGATCGAGCCTCGTTCTCTGGCGAGAGGTCGCGGCGCTCTACGAGGCCTTCGCCGCGGGACGGCCGTCGCCGCTCCCCGAGCTCCCCCTCCAATACGCTGACTATGCGCTCTGGCAGAGGCTGCGCCTCGCGGGCGATACGCTCGCCGGCGAGATCGATCCCTGGCGGCGCGAGCTCGCCCCGCCGCTTCCCATCCTGCGATTGCCGGCCGACTTCGACCGCGCCGCGGCGCATGGATTCCTCGCCGGCAAGGTCTGCCGCGAGCTGCCGGCGCCGCTCGCCGCGGCCCTCCGCGATTGGGGCGGCCGGTGCGGGGCGACGCTCTCTTCGACCCTCCTGGCTGCCTGGGCCGCCGTCCTCGGGCGCACCGGCGGCGAGGAGGACCTCCTCGTCGGCACGCCGATCGAGAGCCGCCGCCCGGAGGCCGAGGGGCTGATCGGTCCCTTCCGCAACACCCTGGCCCTCCGCGCCCGCCCGCGGCTCGACCGAGGTTACGGCCCGCTCGTCGACGAGGTCCGGGAGGCGGCGGCCGCCGCCGCGCACCAGGACCTGCCGCTCGAGATGCTCCTCACGGCCCTGGGCCTGCCGCGCGACCCGCGCCGCGCGCCGCCGTTCCAGGTCCTGTTCCTCCTCCGGAGCCAGCCGGCGCCGCGGCTCTCCTTCGCGGGCCTCCAGATCGCCGTCTCGCCTCCCGATCCCGCGGCCGACCTGGCGGGAGAGGTCTTCGAGCTCGGCCTCATCGCCGAAGAGAAGTCCGATCCCCGCGGCGACGGAGACGGCGGTGGCGGCATCGGGCTGCGGCTCGTCTACGACGCCCTCCTGTTCACCGAGGCGACGGCGGCGCGCCTCCTCGACCACCTGGCGGCCTTCCTCGCCGCCGCGCTCGCCGAGCCGGAGCGGCCGCTCGCCGAGCTCTCCCTCCTCTCGGCGTCCGAGCGCCGCCAGATCCTCGCCTGGAGCGACGGCGGCGAGAACGGCCAGGCCGGGGCCCAGCCGCCGCTGGTCCATCACGCCTTCCTCGCCCAGGCGGCGCGCACGCCCGACGCGCCGGCCGTCGTCGCCGAGGGTCGGGAGGTCTCTTATGGCGAGCTCGCGCGCCTCGCGCGAGGCCTGGCGCGCCGGCTCGCCGCCCAGGGGATCGGAC
>Ga0207645_10001991_pt1 | contig 16425 bp, 15 predicted proteins | sample KBSM53metaG_FD_184331 | JGI IMG/M metagenome (GOLD analysis project Ga0207645, IMG submission 184331) | Miscanthus rhizosphere microbial communities from Kellogg Biological Station, Michigan, USA - KBS M5-3 metaG (SPAdes) (version 2) | ecosystem: Host-associated > Plants > Roots > Rhizosphere >...
CCGCATCGTGTTCGGCTCCGACTGCGTCTTCAACGGCTCGCCGCAGTGGCAGATCGAGGCGCTCTGGCGCTTCCAGATCCCCGACGAGATGCGCCGCCGCTTCGGCTATCCCGAGCTGACGCCGACCGCGAAGCGGAAGATCCTCGGCCTCAACTCGGCCCGGCTCTACAAGATGCGAGCGTCGGGCGCTGCCGTCGGCGAGGGGAACGATCTCTACAAGCCGCTGCCGCGCGACTACGAGAGCCGCATCTCGACGCCGCTGAAGGCGCTGCTCGAGTATCCGGGTCTGCCGCAGGACAAGCTGGCGCTCGCGCGGCGCGAATACCTTGCGGCGGGAGCGCGGCCGAGCCACACCCGCTACGGCTGGGTGCACATGGGTTGAGCCGTGTCAAGCGGCGGAGTTGGCTCCTCGGGCGCGGCTTTCCATTCGACACGACTCGTCACCTGAGCGCCGGCGCGCGCGCCGACAATCGCGGCCATGAATACATCGATGTTGAAAGGGATGGCGCTCGGCGGCGTCGCGATGGTCGTGATCGGCGCCGGTGCAGTCACCGGCTACCGCACGCTCGCGAAGCCGACCGTCGCCGACGTGGTCGCGGTGAAGGACGTCACCGAGACGGTCGTCACCCCGCGCGAGCATTGCGAGGACGTGCAGGTGCAGCACCAGGCGCCCGTGAAGGACGAGCACCGCATCGCCGGGACGGCGATCGGCGCAGTCGCCGGCGGCCTGCTCGGCAGCACGGTCGGCGGCGGCAAGGGCAAGACGGTCGCCACCGTCGCAGGCGCCGCAGCAGGGGGTTACGCCGGCAACCGCGTCCAGAAGAACATGCAGCAGAAGGACGTCGTCACCACCACCGAGCGCCGCTGCAAGACGGTGCAGGAGAAGTCACAGAAGCTCGTCGGCTACGACGTGACGTATCGCCTCGACGGCAGGGACGGCACCGTGCGGACGTCGTTCAAGCCCGGCGCGACCTTGCCGGTGAAGGACGGCAAGGTCGTCACGACGCCGCCCGCGCAGCCCGCCGGGTAGCGTCCGCTCAACGCGGCGCGCCGGCGACCTGCGCGTCGTACACCGCGCGCACTGCCTCGATCGTATCGGCCTCTTCGGCACGCTTGTCGGGCCGATAGCCCTTGACGCGCGCGAAGCGCAACGCGAGCCCGCCGGGATAGTGCGGGCTCGCCTGCAGGTCGTTGAACGCGATCTCGACGACGAGCTCGGGTCGCACGTGCACCGTGTATGCGTCGCGCGACGTCTCGCGCGCGAGCAGCTCGTGCGTCTGCCACTCGAGCATCGCGTCGGTCATGCCCTTGAACGTCTTGCCGAGCATCACCCAGCCGCCGGCCGGATCGCGCGCGCCGAGGTGCAGGTTCGAGAGCCACCCGTGGCGGCGGCCGTGACCCCATTCGGCGGCGAGGACGACGAGGTCGAGCGTGTGCGCGCGCTTGACCTTGAGCCAGCCCGCGCCGCGGCTGCCGGCCTCGTACGGTGCGTCGAGCGCCTTCACCATCACGCCTTCGTGGCCGCGCGCGAGCGCGTCGGCGTAGAAGTCGGCGGCGGCGGCCGCATCGGCGGTGACGAGCCGCGGCACGACGAGCGCCGCCGGCAGTTCCGCGGCGAGCGCATCGAAGCGCTCGTGCGCCGGATGGTCGACGAGCGACACGCCGTCGCGCAGCAGGCAGTCGAAGTAGAACGCAGCGAGCGGCAGCTCGGCGCGCAGCTTTTCGACGTCGAGCTTGCGGCCGAAGCGACGCATCGTCACCTGGAACGCGAGCGGCGTGCCGTCGGCGCCGAGCGCGACCGCCTCGCCATCGAGGATCAGCTCGTCGGCGTGCACGGCGCGCAGCGCCTCGACGATCTCGGGGACCGAGGCGGTGACATCGTTCAGCGCGCGCGTGTAGACCCGGATGTCGTCGCCCGCCTTGTGGACCTGGATGCGCGCGCCGTCGACCTTCCACTCGACCGCCGCGGTGCCGAGCTTGGCGAGCGCGCCGGCGACGTCGTCGGCCGGCTGCGCGAGCATCGGCTGCACCGGCCGCTGCAGCGCGATCGCGAAGCGCAACAGCCCGGCCGATCCCTCGCTCGTCGCGACGCGCGCCGCGGCGGCGACGCTGCCGGTGACCATCGTCGCGCGGCGGACGTCGGCGACCGGCACCGCGGCCGCCGCAGCGATCGCCTCGATCATCACGCCTTCGAGCGCGCCCTGGCGCAGCTCGCCGACCAGCAGCCGCACGAGAAAGTCCTGCTCGGCCGCGGTCGAGCGCGCGAAGAGCGCTGCGAGCTCGGCGCTGCGCGCCGCCGCCGAGCCCTTGCCGCCGATGGCGGCGATGCGCGCGAGCGCGGCATCGACATCGCCGACCGTCAGCGTCGGCTCCCCGGCATGGCCGCCGCGCAGCGCCGCGAGCGTCGCGTAGCCGATGCCGATCCGGCCCTGGCGCGTTTCGCCGGCGAGGTAGGCGACGACGATCTCGACCTCGTCTTCGCCGGCGCTGCGGATGCACGCCGCGATCGCGTCGCGCTTGGCGAGCCTGCCCGCGTTCTCGGCGACGCGCGCGGACGCGTCGACGACGGCGGAAAGCAGAAGCGGCATGCCCGACGATAGCGGGCGCGCGCTCAATGCAGCGAGAGAACCTCGGGATGCTGCAGGTCGAAGCCGACCATGGCGCGGGCGTAGAGATAGTTCTCGCGCGCTTCTTCGCTCAGCTGGTCGAGGTCGACGCGGCCTTGCTCGTCGCAAGGGAATGCGTAGCCGCAACGGTGCGGGGAAAAGCTCCGGTAGCGAAGCTCGAAGCGGGCGGTGTTCATGCGTCTCTTTGGTGGTGGTCCTGAGCGCAATCAGGCAGCCGATGTGCCCATCGCGCGTGCCCGGCCCCCGCGTTCGCGGCACGGCGACGAGGATTCGAACGCGGAGGACAGCGCCGTGGCGTGCTGTCCCACGCGGCGATGGCGTGCAGGCATCATCCGCGTCTCGCGCGCGCAACGCGTCGCGCTCGGCAACGATCAGGAGCACCGATGCAAGCACCTCCGCAGGTCCGCTTCAACGACGGCGCGTCGTACGAAACGTTCATGGGCGTCTGGAGCCGGGACATCGGCGAGCAATTCCTGCAATGGCTCGCGCCGCCTGCGGGCTGGCGCTGGGCCGACGTCGGCTGCGGCAACGGCGCGTTCACCGAGCTCCTCGTCGAGCGCTGCGCGGTGGCCGAGGTCTGCGGAATCGATCCTTCGCCGGAGCAACTCGCGTTCGCGCGCCAGCGCCTCGCCACCGCTCCGGCGCGCTTCGTCGAGGGCGATGCGATGGCGCTGCCGTGGCCCGACGCGTCGTTCGACGCCGCGACCTCGGCACTGGTCATCTTCTTCGTTCCGGAGCCGGCGCGCTGCGTCGCCGAGCTCGCGCGCGTTGTCCGGCCCGGCGGCAGCGTCTCGACCTACGCCTGGGACATCGTCGGCGGCGGCTTTCCGTTCGTGCTCCTGCAGGACGAGGTCGCGCGTCTCCTCGGCCTGCCGCCGATCTGGCCGCCGAGCGCCGACGCGGCGCGCCTCGAGGCGCTGCAGTCGCTCTGGACGAGCGCCGGTCTCGTCGACGTCGAGACGCGCGTCTTCGCCGCCGAACGCACCTACCCGAGCTTCGAGGACTGGTGGGCGATCGCGCAGACAAGCCGCAGCCTCGCTCCGCACTTCGCCGCGATGACGCCGGCGCAGCTCGAGACGCTGCGCGAGCGGATGCGCGCCGGGCTCTCGGCCGACGCCAACGGCGCGATCACGACGCGCGGGCGCGCGAACGCGGTGCGCGGCCGCGTCCCGGACGCTTCCGCGCGGCGCGCTCGCCCGTGAGCGCGGCGACGAGGAACGGCAGGCTCGTGTCCATGCGGTAGTCGATGTCGGAGTGGTTGTCGTCGAACTCCTCGTACGCGTGCGCGACGCCGAGCGCGGCGAGCCGCTCGGAGAGGATCCGCGCCCCGTAGTGGATGTGGTACTGGTCGGCCCAGCCGCAGTCGATGTAGATCGCGCGCAGGCTCTTCAGCGCCTTGGCATGGCGGCGGACCATGTGGATCGGGTCGTTCGCGAGCCAGTTCTTCCAGCGCGCCTCGATGCGCTCGCCGGTCTCGAGATGGAACGGCACGCGAAAGCCGTTCGGCGCGCTCGGATCGGGGTCGTACGTCGCTGCCATGCACAGGTTCATCACCGTGTGGCCGTCGCTCGCGCCGAGCTTCTTCTTCCTGCGCAGTTCGGCGAGAAAGCGCGCGATGCGGCCGTCGTCGAAGCCCTCCGCCAGCTTCGCCGACGCGAGCTCGCGGACGTCGATCGGGCCGGCCTTGCGCTTGGGCTTCGCGAACTTGGCGAGCGCGTCGAGCGTGTTCGGCCAGTCGCTCGCATAGACGAAGTCGAAGTACGAGTCGCCCGAGTGGTCGGCGATCGCACCCCACGTCTCTGGATACAGCATGCCGTGGACGATCGCGCCGTAGCCGCCCGAGCTCTTGCCAAAGCAGCCGCGGTGGTCGCGCGACGCGAGGGTGCGGAACTGCGCGTCGACGAAGGGAACGAGCTCTAGCGTCAGGTAGTCGGCGTAGCGGCCGACCGCCGACGAGTTGATGTACTGGTTGCCGCCGAGCGCGGTGAAGCAGTCGGGAAAGACGATGATCGCCGGCGCCATCTTCTTCTCGTGGACGAGCCGCGCCGCGCGCTCGGGGACGTTCTCGCCGAACGCCTTCCAGTTGGTGTGGGCCGCGCCGCTGCCCATGAAGCCGACGAGGTCGAACAGGACCGGAAAGCGCGCTTCGGCGAACTCGGCCGAGTCGTATTGCGGCGGCAGCCAGACGGTCAACGGCCGCACGCTCGGGTCGCCGAGCGGATTGCCCCGCAGCACCTTCGAGCGGTGCTCGACGACGACGACGCGGCCCGGCTGGGAGAGGGTGTGCTTGGTCGGCAAGGCAAGGCTCCCGGAGTGAAGCCGCGACGATAGCAACCGGCCCGCGGCGAACGACGCGCGCCGGCAGCGACAATCTCGGCATGACGCTCGCCCTCGCCTCCCCCCGTTCGCTCGGCTTCGACGCCGATCGTCTCGCCCGCATCGACAGCTTCCTCGCCGAGCGCTACGTCGACCCCGGCCTCCTGCCGTGCGCGCAGCTCCTCGTCGCGCGCCGCGGCGAGCTCGTTCACCGCACCGTCCTCGGCCACGCGTCGCTCGAGAAAAAGCAGCGGCTCGCCGAGGACACGATCTTTCGCATCTACTCGATGACCAAGCCGGTGACGAGCGTCGCCTTCATGATGCTCGTCGAGGAAGGCAGGATCGCGATCGACGATCCGGTCGCGAAGTGGATCCCGTCGTGGCGCGACCAGTCCGTCTACCGCTCGGGCATGCCGGGCGCGTTCATCGCCCGGCCGGTCGATGCGCCGATGCGCGTCATCGACCTGCTGCGCCACACCTCGGGCCTGACCTACGGCTTCCAGCTGCGCACCAACGTCGACGCCGCGTACCGCAGCCTCAAGGTCGACGCCTTCGAGTCCGAGAGCCTCGAGTCGTTCGTCGACAAGCTCGGCCGCCTGCCGCTCGAGTTCTCGCCAGGAACGGCGTGGAACTACTCGGTCTCGACCGACGTCATCGGCCATCTCGTCGGCGTCGTCTCGGGGATGCCGTTCGACGACTTCGTGCGCACGCGGATCCTGCAGCCGCTCGGCATGTGCGACACCGACTTTTTCGTCCCCGAAGCGAAGGCCGCGCGCTTCGCCGACTGCTACGTCAAGTCCGCCGCCGGCAAGCTCGAGCCGGCACCGCCGGTCGACTTCTCGAAGCCGCCGCGCGCGCCGTCGGGCGGCGGCGGCCTCGTCTCCACAGCGGCCGACTACCTGCGCTTTTGCGAGATGCTTCGCCGCGGCGGCGAGCTCGACGGCGTGCGCCTGCTCGGGCCGAAGACGCTGCGCCTGATGTGCGCGAACCACCTGCCCGGCGGCCGCGACCTCGCCGACATCTCGATCTCGATGTTCTCCGAGGCGATGTTCCAGGGCGTCGGCTTCGGCCTCGGCTTCGCGATGACGACCGATCCGGTGCGCTGCGGCGTGACGTCGTCGCCCGGCGAGTTCTGGTGGGGCGGGATGGCGTCGACCGCGTTCTGGGTCGACCCGGTCGAGGACATCTGCGTCGTCTTCCTGACGCAGCTGATCCCGTCGAGCACGTACCCGATCCGCCGCGAGCTGCGCACGATGATCAACGCGGCGATCGTCGACCCGGCGTGAGACGCGGCCGCGCCGCTCGGCGTCAGCGCGCGGCGACGGCGAGCAGGCGATCGAAGAGCGCGTCGCTGCCCTCGCGCTCGTCGAAGCGCGCGAGCTGCGCCGGGTCGGCACCGACGTCGCGCAGCAGCGCCTCGACGTCGCGCCAGTTGGTGTAGACGTCGCCGATCGCGACGACGCGCGCGAGCAGCGCGGCGTGGCCGAGCAGGCCGATCTCGAACGCCGTCCCGCGGCGATGGCCGGTGAAGCCGCGCAGGTCGAGGACGACCGCATCGCTCAGGCGCATCAGCTGCTCGACGGCGGCGCGCCACGCCGTGTTGAAGCAGAACACCTCGTTGATCGCGAAGCGCCCTTCGCGGTCCGGCTGCGTGCGCAGCAGCGACTGCAGCCGCTCGGCGCTCGCCGCTTCGGGCAGGAACAGCTCGTGCAGCCGCCCGGTGAGGTACATCGCGCACTCGTCGAGGTCGACGTTGAGCGCGGCGAGGTCGGGGCCGCCGATCTGGTGGACCGGCCCGACGCAGCGCCAGCGCTGCTGGATCGCGTCGAGCATCGCGTGCTGACGGCTGCGCTGCGCGAACACGCGCAGCATCAAGAGCTGCGGCGCCGCCGCGAAGGTCGGGTGCCTGCCGAGCGCCACCGCGTAGGCGAGCGCTGTCAGCGCGAGCCAGACCAGCGGCAGCGCGGCGACCGTCGCGGTGACGTGCTCGCTCTCGACCGCCGGCGCTCCCGCGACCCAGGCGAGCGCGCCGACGCCGAGCGCGACGAAGCTCGGCAGCGAGACGTCGCTGAACCAGCCGCGCTCGCCGAGCCGCAGCAGCCCGGCGAGCGCACGAAAGCCGATCCACAACGCCGGGAGCGTCATCACGACGATGAAGAGCGAGCGCGTCGTCGCGGCCTTGGCGACGTCGATGCACGCCTCGATGCGCGCGTCGAGCAGCAGCGCCGGAACGGCGAGCGCGAGCATCGCGACGGCGGCGACGACGAAGACCGGGAGCACCTGGCCGCGCAGGCTCCGGTGCAGCAGCGCGACGTAGATGACGGCGAGCACCGCGGCGCCGAGCGCGATGTCGCTTGCCGAGTCGGAGGTCCCGGGATCGATCGCCGTGCCGAGCGCGGCACCGGCGGCGAGCGCCACCGAGCCGAGCGCGAGCGCGCGGCGCGACCAGCGCCGCGGCAGGTTGGCGAGCACCGGCCCGACGGCGAACAGCGCGACGACGGTGGCATCGGCGAGGCGCATGCCGGGCGCCTGCGACTGGCCGAGGATGCCCGCGATGGCGGCCGCAACGAGCGCGTACGCCGCCCAAGCGACGAGCGTCGCACGGCGGATGCGCCGCTCGACCTGCGCTGCGCGCGCGTGCAGCTCGGCGGCTGTTCGCGGCCCTGCCGCAGTCGCTGCGACCGCCGCGCCTTCGCTTCGCCGGAGCGCGTGCTGCCACCACGCGGGCGGTCGCGGCAGCACCTGCTCGAGCGCCATCAGCCGGGTGACGCGCGCGCGGTAGCGCGCGCGCACGAGCGGCGAGGCGATCGCCGCGGCGGCGAGTGCGAGGAAGACGATCCCGACGATCCAGCCGAACGTGTCGGCCGCCGACGGACCCGCCGCGTGACCGTCGCGCAGGCACGCGAGATCGAGCATCAGCGCCCCGGCGAAGCCGACGAAGGCGCGGGCTCTTCGGCGGTGACGCGCCAGCCGCTGCGCTCGAGGTACGCGCGGTGTAGTCGGTTCGCGAGCGCGCCGAAGGCGACGAACTGGACCACGAACGCGATCGCCTGGGCGCCGCTGTCGAGCCCGACGTTGACCGCCGCGCCGACGACGAGCGCGACGACCGCGAGCACGTACAGCCGCCGCTGCAGCGCCCAGAGCGGCAGGCTGATCGCGGCGAGCCAGGAAAAGCCCGCTTCGTTCATCGCCAGCCGGCCGCGGTCGTCGACGTAGAGACGAAGGCGACGCATCAATCGACGCGCAGGAAGCTGCGCCGCACGTGCTCGCGGTCGCCGAGCTCGAAGTGCCACCACTCGTTGGCGATGCCGCGAAATCCCGCCACCGCGAGCGCACCGCGCAACAGCTCGCGGTTGGCCTGCTGGGCACTGCTCAGTGCGCCGTTCGCGAGGTGGTGCGCTTCGAGCTCGGGGTGCGAAAGCTCGATCATCTCGTCGAAGCCGGTGCCCATGTCGAGCTCGCGGCCGGCGGCATCGATCAGCGTCGCGTCGATCGCCATCCCGAACGAGTGGATCGAGCCGCGCGCCGGGTCGGCGACGTAGCGGCGCAGCCCCGTGCCGTCGAGATGGTCCCAGAGCTCGATCTGGACGCGGTGCGGGCGCAGCGCATCGAGCAGCAGCAGACGATGCCCGGGCGCGGTCTCGGCGAGCCGCGCGACCGCGCGCTCGACCGCAGCGGCGGCCTCGCGGTGCAGCCAGGCGCAGTCGAGCGTGCCGTAGAGGTCGCGGCCGACGAAGTTGCGAACGCCCGCATAGCGAAGGTCGACGGCGACGCCGGCGATCGTCGCCAGGCGGCGGAAGTCGGGGTGCGAGGCGATGTCTTCGCAGCGCATGCGAGCGAGGGATGCGAGAGGGCAAGGATAGCGACCCCACGACGTGCCGACGCCGAGCGCGCTATTGACGCTCCATTGCGCGATCGACAACATCCCCCTCTTGGTAGACGCCAACGCCGTGTCAGCGCTCGAGGTCGCTCGCGTCCTCGTGATGACCGACATCGTCGACAGCACGGCGACGACGCTGCGCCTCGGCGACCGGAACGCTGCCGCGCTGTGGGCTTCGCACGACCGCATCGCACGCGACCTGCTGCAGCCCTGGCGCGGCCGCGAGATCGACAAGAGCGATGGCTTCCTGCTGCTGTTCGAGACCGTCGCCGATGCGCTCGGCTACGCCACCGCGTACCACGCCACGCTGGCTGCGTCCGAGCCACCGCTGCAATCGCGTGCAGCGATCCACCTGGGGCCGTTGAGCCTGCGCGAGAACCCGCCGCACGACGTGGCTCGCGGCGCCAAGCCGATCGAGGCCGACGGCGTCGCCAAGTCCACTGCCGCGCGCATCATGGCGCTGGCCCGGCCCGGGCAGACGCTGATGTCGGCGGCGGCACGGACGGCCTTCTCGCCGGCCCCCGGCATGCAGGTGCGTTCGCACGGCCATTGGCGCTTCAAGGGTCTGGACGAAGCGATCGAGCTGTTCGAAGCCGGCAGCGAAGTGTCGCAATTCGCGCCGCCGCCGGACGGCGCAAAGGGATGGCGAGTCGTGCGGCGGCACGACCTGTGGGTGCCGGCACGCGAGTTGCCGCACAGCCTGCCGGCCGAGCGGGACCGTTTCATCGACCGGGTCGCGACGCTGGCCGAGCTCGCGGCGCGCTTCGCCCGCGGTGCGCGGCTGTTGTCGGTTCTGGGCACCGGCGGCGCCGGCAAGACTCGGCTGGCGCTGCGCTTCGGTTGGACCTGGCTCGGCGACTTCGCCGGCGGCGTGTGGTTCTGCGACCTCAGCGCTGCCAGGGACTTCGACGGCATCGTCCATGCGACCGCGCACGGCCTGCGGCTCGAGCTCGTCGGTGCCGATCCGGTGCGCCAGATCGGCGATGCCATCGCCGGCCGCGGCGAGTCTCTGGTCATCGTCGACAACTTCGAGCAGGTCGCCGCCCATGCCGAAACGGCGATCGGCCGCTGGCTCGAGCGCGCGCCCGCAGCCTGCTTCATCGTCACGACGAGAGAACGGCTCGGCATCGTCGGCGAGGACACGTTGCAGTTGCCGCCGCTGGCCGTCGACGATGGCGCCGCGATGCTGCGCGAGCGCGCCGCGTCTGCCGGCGCCGTGCCCTTCACGCGGCACGATGAAGCGGCCGTTCCGGAATTGGTGGCGCTGCTCGACGGGCTGCCGCTCGCGATCGAGCTCGCCGCGTCGCGAATTCGCGTGCTGCCGCCGGCGCAGCTGCTGCCGCGGATGGGCGAACGGTTCAGCGTCCTGACGGGCTCGCGCGGTCGCCACGACCGCCAGGCGACGCTGCGCGCGACGCTCGACTGGTCCTGGGGCCTCCTGACCGAGCCCGAGCGCGCAGCGCTTGCCCGGCTGTCGGTCTTCGAGAACGGGTTCGGCCTCGACGCCGCCAGCGCCGTCGTCGACCTGTCGGCGTTCTTCCCCGCATCCTCGGTGGTCGAAACGGTGCAGTCGCTGCTCGACAAGTCGCTGCTGCGCAATGTCGGGCCCGATCGGTTCGACCTCTTGCGCAGCGTGCAGGACTATGCGGCCGAACGGCTGACCGAAGCGGCGCGGGCAGTCACCGCGAATGCGCATGCCAAGCACTTCCTCGACTGGCTGGGCGACCTTCGACCCGCCATCGAGCGCAGCGATCGCGACACCTTGCGGCGGCTCGACGCCGACTTCGCGAATTGTCGGGCGGCGTGGCTCTGGGCGGCTGCGCACGGGCATGTCGAGGCGCTGATGCGAAGCACCGCGAGCCTCCTGCATTTCTGCGACCACCGCGGGCGCTTCGAAGAGTGCCGCGCGCTGCTGCGCACGGCCATCGAGGCGTGGCCGCCCGACGCCGATCCGAGGTTCGAGCCGCGGCTCTCGAGCGCAGTCGCCCATCTCGAGTACCGGCTCGATCGCTACCGCGACGCCGAGGCCACTGCAATGCGAGCGCTGGCAAGCTCGCGAAGGACGCGCGACGCCGAAACGCGGCTGCAGTGCTTCAAGGTCCTCGGCGCCTGCTGCATCGCGCTCGGCGGGCACGCCAGCGCCGAGCGGCACCTGAAGCGCGCACTCAGGCGGTCGCTGGCGCAAGGCGACGTCCGCAGCGTTGCCGACATGCTCGACAACCTGGCCTTGGTCGAGAAGGCGCTCGGCCACTACGACGAGTCGCTGCGCCTGTCGATGCAGTCGCTGCAGCAGTACCGCCGGCTCGGCCATGTCGCCGGAGAGGCGCTGTGCCTGAACAACATCGGCGCGATGCAGATGGACCGCGGCGAATACGAAGCCGCAGGGTCGCATCTCAGAGCGGGACTTGCCCTCAGCGAGCTTCACGACCTGGTCAGCACGCGCCGACTCCTGCTGGCGAACCTGACCGAGCTCGCGGTGAAGACCGACGCTACGCAAGCGGCGAAGCAATATGCCGGCCTCGCGCTCGAGCTCGCCAGGCACATCGGCGCCCGCACCGTCGAGTCGTGGCTCGAGATGCAACTCGCGCAGATCGCCCTGCGCAACGGCGAGCCGGCCGGCGCGCGCCTGCACCTCCGCTCCTCGCTGGAAATCTCGATCGACATCGATCGACCTGCGCTGAGGCTCGCCGGCGTTTCCGTCTTCGCCGAGATCCTGGCTGCCGAGGGGCATCTCGATTGCGCACGCCGCGTCCTCGCGTTCGCCGCGGAGCACCCGTCGATGCCGGCCAACGGGCGCGACGACCTGCTCGCGAGGCTCGCGCGCTGGGGAACGACACCCGAAACGGCGTCCTGGCCGGGGCTCGATCTCGCTGCGCTGGTGGACCGCATCGTGGTCGAGACCGATGTCGCGCATGCGCCGTTGATCGCCCTCTTGAACGAGCGACGCTAGCGTCGACCCGCGCGCCGCCGCGCGCTGCGAGCGCGTCGGACCGTCAGTCGAACTTGCCTTGGCGGACGACGTTCGGCCGGATGTCCGGGTTGCGCGCCGTGCCGCAGTTCGGCGCGCGAACGCGTGCCTCGCGCGTTTGCTGCGCGCCGACGCTGACGTCGCTGCTTCCCCAGAGCGTGCCCTGCGCACAGTCGAGCGAGCGCGCGACGCCTGCCCAGGTCTTGCTGCCGCGGTTGCGAATCTCGAAGATCGCCTCGATGGTCTTGCCCGGACCGCCGGTTGCCGGATCCCATCGGACGCGGTAGCGGTAGTCGACATCGGCGGCGCGCGCCCACGGCGACCAATCGCTGAGGCGCGGGCCAGCGGACGGCGTGGGCGCGGGCGGCGGCGGTGGCCGCGTCGTCGTCGCGGGCGGCGGCGCGGGCGTCGGCTGCGCAGGCGCCGGCGGTGGCGTCGCGCCGCTCAGGCGAAGCGCGAGGTTGCACCAGTGCTTCGGATCCTCGAATCCGGTGCTGCCATAGAGCTCGCGATGGCGGGCGCCGCAGGCGAGCGGCTTCACCTTCGCGAAGTCGATCTCGGCAACGCTCTTGCCCCAGAGGCAGTTCGCGCCGTCGTACGTCGCGCACGCAGGGTTGCCGTCCGCGCTGATCGTGAACGCGAGCCGGCCCGCGTTCGGCGCCGGGAAGTTCGCTTCCTGCCACTGCTCGGCCCCGAGGGCGCGAGCGCTCGCGAGGCACCCTGCGGAAACGACGTTGGCCAGCCACGCTCGGCGCTTCATGCGATCCCTCCGTCGGACGCATCGGCCCGCAAAGGCATCGTACTGCCGGCGGCGATGCATCGGCAGCGTCGCTGCGGCGCTGCGTCCTCAATCGAATCGATCAGAGCTGCTCGAGGTTCGCGCCGCGCAGGCCGACGAGGAGCGCGCGTCCGTTCGCGTCGACGCGGAACTCGCCGAAGCGGGCGCGCGCCCAGCGCGCGGCCTCGCCTTCGGGGAACGACCACGCGTCGCTGACGAGCACCCAGTCGCCGTGCATCGGCGTCAGCTCGATGCGCAGCTCGTCGGCGGCGAGCGGCTCGCCCTGGTGGAGGCGCAGCGCCGTCACGACATTGCGTGCGTCGCGGCGAGCGACGACGTGCGGTCGGCCGCGGCCGAGCAGGCCGCCCGCGTCGTCGCGCACCTGCGGCGGCAGCGCGAAGTCGAGCCGCATGTAGTCGCCCTGCATCAGCGAGCGCGGGTCGACCGGAGCGAGGCGGACGAAGACCGGCGCTCCGTTCGCGATGAGCTGCTCCTTCTGCCGGATCGCGACGTTCGCAGCGACGATGACGAGGAGCGCAGTGGCGACGATGCCGATCTGATCGACCGACGCCGAGATGCCGCCGACGGTCCAGCGCAGCGCGTGCGGCACCGGCCCGGTCGGCGCTGCCGTGTTCGCGGCCGCGGTCGTGCGCGACGACAGCCATGCCAGCGCGCCGAGGGCAGCGCCGGCGCCGACGAGGACGACCGCCTTCGTCGTCAGCGGCCACGCGAGCTGGTAGTAGAAGCCACCGACGATCCAGGCGGCGGCGAGCGCCGCGGTCGACGCGAGCCGCCAGCGCTTCGCAGTCGCGCAGACCGCAAGCGCGACGAGCGTCGCGCCGAGCGCCGGCAGGAACCACGCGAGCGCGACGAGCACGACCGCGACGCCGATCCCGCCGATGCTGCGCAGCGTCGGCCAGCGCCGCGACGCCCACGCCGCGGCGCCGGCCGCAAGCAGCAGCGACGCGATGCGCAGCGGGGTCATCGCACCGCTTCGCGACAGCGCCGGCTCGATCTCGCGGGCGAGGTCGGCGAGCGGCCCCGACGACAGCGTCGCACCGACGAGGAACGTCATCCCCGACCACCACGCGAGGCCGACCAGCGTCGCGAGCAGCCAGCCGGCGCGCAGCGGCTCGAGCGCCGCCGCGAGCGTCGCGCGCGCGCCGTCGTTCGCCATCCGCATCGCGACGGTGCCGGCGCCGAGCCAGAGCAGCAGGTCGACGTGCCACGCGAGCCAGAAGTGGACGAGCGCCTGCGACCGCCAGCCTCCGCTCGACGGCATCCAGGCGACGACGACGAGCGTCGCCGCGGCGGCGCCGAGGACGACGCGCAGCCACGCGCGCGGCACTGCGAACGCGGTCGCTAGCGCGACCGCGGCGAGCACGACCGCCGCCGGCGCCGCCGGCAGGTCGCGAAAGACGCCCCAGCCGACGAGCCCCGCGCCGACGATCAGCGTCGGAATGACGAGCTGCTCGACGAAGAGCGGCAGGCGTTCGTTGCGCAGCACGAGGACCGCGCCGGCGAGGACGAGCGCGCCGACGACGTAGGCACCGACGGCGTGGCGCAGCAGCTCGCCGAAGATCATGCCGACGACCGCGAACAGCGGCAGCGCGGCGAGCCAGGCGCCGAACGCGGTCAGCAGCACGACCGGCCACGGCCGGTCCTCGTGCTGCGGCACCGTCGCGGTCGCGGGCAGAAGGCCTTCGCCGACCGCGGCGCGGACGACGTCGGCGAGCTGCTGCTCCGCGCTCATCGCGCGGCTCCGTGGCGGCGCGCCAACCGCAGCAGCAGCGACACCGTGCCGGCGAGCAGCGCCGCGGCGACGAGCGCGAGCAGCATCAGCCGCGCGAACGCGTCGCTGCTGCTCGCGCCGTGGAAGAGCGCGTAGGCGAGTCCGCCGACGACGAGCGTGTCGATGCCGAGCGCGACCGCACTCAGCCCGAAGATCTCGAACGACTCGTCGCGCGCGAGCAGAACCGCGGCGACGGCGAAGACAGCGAGCCCGCAGAAGTAGTGTGCGAGCGCCCGGTCGCCGACGAGGCCCGCGATCGCGGTCAGCCCGATCATGACGACGGCGAGCGCGATCGCGACGCGCTGCCCCCAGACGCCCGCACCGGTGACGTTGCGCAGCGGTGCGCTCAGGAACGCGACGAGCGCGAGCGCGGCGCCCCAGCCGGCGAGGTGCGCGGCGAGGTCGTCGGGCTGGACGCGCCAGCGGTGGCCGGTGTGCGCGTGGACCCAGAGCGAGACGCCGGTCATGACGACGAGCGCCCACGGCGCCCAGAGCACGTCGCTGCGCGCGGCGATGCACAGCGGCAGCGCGAGCAGCGCCCACACCGCGAACAGCTGCCACGGGTCGGCGCCGGTCTGATAGGTCTGGCCGAAGTAAGCGAAGAGCGCGCCGATCGCGAGCAGCGCGACGAGGCCGAGCGGAGCGCGCGCCGCCGGCTTCCAGAGCGCGCCGGCGCACATCGCGAGGACGAGCCCCTCGAGCATCGCGAAGCGGCCGAAGCGGCCGAGCGTCTGCCAGTTGGCGGCGATCCAGAAGACGACGCCGAGGCCGCCGAGCGCCGCGGCGAGGACGGCGACGCCGCGCGGCAGCCAGGTCGCGAGCGCTGCCGGCGCGTCGTCGAGGCCGGCGATCGCCTCGAGTCGACGCGTCGCTGCAGCGTCGAGGCCGTGCTCGGCGGCGAGCTGCGCCAGTCCCGATCGAAGGTCCATCGACGGTCCATCGGCTGTGGAGGTGGCGCGCATTGTCGGTGCGCCCGCGCCACGCACGCCAGTTCGGCCGCCACGCGCCGCGATTTCCGCGGCATCATTGCTCGCGAACGAGCGCCTGATGTCGCTTTCGCCCCGCGTGGTTGTCAGGATCGCTGCCTGTACGGCGGTTTCGCCGCGGTCCACAGTCACGGCTCCCTTCCACCCCATCGGAGCAAGTGATGAACCGCTACGTGATCGAACGCAACATCCCCGGCGTCGGCGCCTTCGACGCAGCGCAGCTGAAGGCAGCGGCCGCGACCTCGAACGCCGCGCTCGCCAAACTGGCCGGCAAGGTCCAGTGGCTCGAGAGCTTCGTCGTCGACGACAAGACCTTCTGCATCTACCTCGCCGAGGACGAGGCCGCGGTGCAGGAGCATTCGCGCATCTCCGGATTCCCGGCGACCAAGGTGACCCGGGTGCGCAACGTCATCGACCCGATGACCGCGGCGTCGTGAGTCCGTTCTGCTGGCACGACCTCGCCGCTGCCGATGCGGCGGCGGCGCTTCGCTTCTACGAAGCCGTCTTCGGCTGGTCGGCGGCGGTGCAGCGCGCCAACGGCGGCAGCTTCTTTCGGCTGCAGTCGGGCGACGAGCACGTCGGGTCGATGTATCCGCTCAGCCGCAGGCAGATCGATGCCGGCATGCCATCGCACTGGACGCCGTACGTGCGCGTCGCCGACATCGACGCCGCCGCGCGACGCGTGCGCGACGGCGGCGGCCGCGTCGTCGTCGCGCCGTTCGCCGTCGAAGGCACGGCGACGATCGCCCTGATCGCCGATGCCACGGGCGCGTTGCTCGGGCTCTGGCACGAGCCGCCGGATGCCTGACGAGCGGCCGATCGACGTCACCGTCGTCCTCTTCGACGGCGGCTACTCGTCGACCGCGGTCGCGCCGCTCGAGGTCTTCCACGCCGCTGGGCTCCTGTGGCAGATGCTGCGCGGCGAGCCGGAGCGTCCGCGCTTTCGGGTGCGCAGCGCATCGGTCGACGGTCGGCCGGTGACGAGCACGTACGGCCTCGGCCTGACGCCGCAATGCGCGATCGACCAGGTCAAGGGCTCGGACGTGATCCTGCTCACCTCGCCGCACCAGAACGCCTG